>Ga0193741_1000395_pt1 | contig 12841 bp, 15 predicted proteins | sample L2s2metaG_FD_143059 | JGI IMG/M metagenome (GOLD analysis project Ga0193741, IMG submission 143059) | Soil microbial communities from a riparian zone of the East river system, Colorado, United States - L2s2 | ecosystem: Environmental > Terrestrial > Soil > Riparian zone | place: USA: East River...
CGACCAGCGGGACGTCGTCGCGCAGCGCATGCTGTTTCGCGGCCTCGACTGCGGCGTCGGCGATCCGTCTGGCCGCACCGTCGAGCACGCGCGTCGCCGCCTCGTCGACGGTCGTCCTAAGCCGCTCGGCCAGCGGCCCGAAAGCGAGCCGAGCCGCGTCGCGGCTCCCTGCGGCGTACGCACCGTCCGCGAGCCCGAGGGCGTTCGCGGCGCACGTCGCCGTGAGCGCGAAGTCGCCGCCCGTCGCGCAGATCACCGCATAGTCGGCCGGATCGCCGGCGCGAGGCGCGCAGAGCTCCAGCCGTGCATCCGCCACCTGCTCCGGTGTCGCGAAGCACGCGTACGGAAGCTCCGCGAGATGGGCGCTCCGCGGGCCGACGTCCTCGAGCCTGCGGCGGCCGACGCGGGCCATGCTCCCCCCGGCGGCGCCGACGACCCAGCTGTCGATCGAGCGGACGCAGGTCGGGCGCCCCATCACCCGAAGCGTCCGCAGCAACGGCCGGCCGTTCTTGATCACCGAGACGTTCGAGCTCGTGCCGCCGCACTCGACGACGATCCCGTCCCTGATCTCGAGCTGATGCAGGGCCGCGGAGACGCCGGCTGCTGGGCCGGAGCCGATCGTGAACGACGGCCTGCGGCGGAACTCGCCCACGCTCATCGCCCCGCCGTCCCCGCGGAGCACGAGGAGCGGCGCGTCGAGCCCCGCCTCCGCGAGCGCCGTGGCGACGAGGGTGGTCGTTCGCTCGACGACCGGCAGGATGCTCGCGTTGACCGCGGCGCTGATCGTCCGTGTCTCGAGCCCGTACGCGCCGGACAGCTCGTGCCCTGCGCACGACGGGAGGCCGTGAGCCGCCGCCCGTTCGGAAACGAGACGCTCTGTGTCCGGATCGTCGACGGCGAAGGCGGCGCTCACGGCGACAGCACGACACCCCTCGCGCGCGAACGCGAGCAGCGCGTCGTCGAGCCGGTCCCCATCGACGCCGCCCGTCGCATCCAGGAAGGCGTGCGAGGTCTCGAGCTTCCGGTCCGGCGCGAGACCGATCGCCCCGACCCGGGTACGCCTGCGGGCCGGCCGCAGATTTGGCTCCTCGCCGAGGCCGATCACGCCGACACGTCCCACGTCGCCCTCCAGGAGCGCGTTCATCGCCTGCGTGGTCGAGAACGCGACCAGCTCGATCGAGTCCACCTCGACGTGGGTCAGCAGCGACCGCAGCGCGTCGGCGACGCCCTGGGCGACACCATGATCGTGCGTATGCGTCGTGTGAACCGTGGCGTGTGCGCGCAGCTCCCGCGTCGCGGGGCAGATCGCGACCGCCTTCGTGAACGTGCCGCCGACGTCGATCCCGACTCGAAGCCTGCTCATGCCCGTGCCGCCTCCGGGCGCGCTCGGCCGAACCGCTTCCAGCCGAAGAGGTAGCCCGCGCCAGCCACGTAGACGCTGAGCAGCGCGACCTGGACCACGATCCCCTCACGAGTCGGGTGGATGCCCGTCAGCTCTGCCAGGAAGACCTGCAGCCGGGCCCACTCGCCTTCGATCGGCGTCACCGGGACCCAGCCGGCCTCCTGGAGCGAGCGCACTGCGTTCCCCGCGAATGCGACCGAAAGCAGCAGCAGCGTGGACGCGCCCGCGAAGAGCAGCTGCTTGAAGGGCAGCTTCTTGCCGAGCGCGATCACCGCGTACGCGGCCAGGCCGAGCGCGACCGCAGCGGTCACGGCGCCCAGCACGACCCAGAGCTCGAGGCCCTCCGCGAAGATCGCAAGCGCCTGGTAGAAGAGCACGGTCTCGAAGCCCTCCCGGAACACGGCCGTGAAGCCGAGACCGGCGAAGGCCAGGGTGCTCCCGGCGGCGATCGCCGAAGCCACCCTCGCCCGCATGAACTCGAGGCGGCGCTTCTGCTCCAGCTGAGACACGAGCCAGAACGAGACGAGGAAGAGGACGACGACCGCGAGCACGGCGGTCACCCCCTCGAGCAGCTCGCGCTGGACCGGGGCGAGGTCGAGGACGAGAGTGGTGAGAAGCCACACCAGCACCGTGGCTCCGATGGCGGCGAGGATGCCGAGCCCGAGCGGTCGGCGGTACCCCGTGGCGCGGCCGGAGGCCAGCGACCCGAGCAGGATCGCGATCACGAGCACCGCCTCCAGCCCCTCGCGGAAGAGGATCCCGAACGAGAAGAGAAACGCGAGCAGAGGCGCCGCGATCCCCTTGTCCGCCAGCGTGCGATCGGTGTCGCGGAGGCCCGCGAGGATCTCGTCCTTCGTCTCGCGGAGCTCGCCGATCGGCTCTCCGTCGCGGATGCCGTTCCGGAACTCGGCGAACGCGAACTCGACATCAAGCACGAGGTTGGGATCGCGCAGGCGGAGCGGCACCTCCGCGTGCTCGAAGTGGTCGAGATAAGCGGTGCGCGCGAGCTGGTAGCCGCGCTCGCGGTCGCCGGCCCTCGCTGCGTCGTACGCCTCCTGCGTCAGCTGCCGCGCCGTCTCGACCTGCGCCCGCGCTTCCGCGAACTGCGCGTCGTCGGCGTGTGCGGCCGCGGGCGCCAAGAGCGCAGCGGCCGCGACGGCGAGCAGCAGGAGGAGCCTCACGCCTACCCGGCCTCCTGGAGCTTCGCCTTGGCCGTGTCGAGGTCGGCCTTCGTCTCTTCAATCAGCGCAGCGACCTCGTCGGCCGATTCGCCCTCCTTCATCTCGTCGCGGATCTCGGTGCTGATCCGGTGCTCGAGGTCCTCCATGAGCTCGTGGTCTTGCTCCTCGAGTGGGTGCTCGACCTTCTCGAAGTGTTCGAGGTAGGCGTCTCCGACCGTGGTGTCTGCTGCTTCTGTGTCGCCGTCCTGGTACTCGGCGAGGCCCTCGTCGAGCATCCGCTTGATCTCGTCGATCTCCGCGGCAGCCTCCTCGGCCGTGATCTCGCCTTCCTCGGTCGCCGTTGCTGCGGCCGGCGACGAGTCGTCGTCAGAGCCGCAGGCCGTCACCGTGAGAGCGACGAGGCCCAGCAGGACGATCAGGAGCAGAAACGTCTTCCTCATGTGGTCTCCTTGTAGGGCTGGCTTACTCGGTCAGTAAGGTTCACCTTACAAGGATGGGATAGGGCGTATCGCTCCCATTGGCAGGCGAACCTTACAACGACGCCGCCGACCTGCTCTGAGGCTACGGTCAGCCGGTGCCCTACGCCTCCGTCTACCCGCTCGTCTCGTCGCGGGCGGTGGCGAGGCCGTTCACGTACGAGGTTCCGCCCGATGTCGGCAAGGGAGCGGTGGTCACGGTTCGCTTCGGCGGGGCCAAGCGGCGCGGCGTCGTCGTCGGCCTGGAGGAGAGCCCGCCCGAAGGCGTGAAGGCGGCGCCTGTCGGCGACGTGGTCGACGAGCTGCCGGAGCCGCTCGTCGATCTCGCGCTCTGGCTCGCGGACTACTACGGCTCGACCCCGGCGCGGGCGCTCGAACTGGTCGCGCCGCCCAAGCGGAAGGCTCGCGGTGAGCGACCGCAGCCGGCGGAGCGGGACTCGCTGGGCGGCGAGGCCGAGCCTGCACAGTTGAGCGAGAGCCAGCAAGGCGCGCTCGCCCGCATCGTCGAGGCGCTCGACGGAGGCGGCGGCAACGTCCTCCTCCACGGAGCGACGGGCAGCGGCAAGACGGAGGTCTACCTCCAGGCCTGCGCCGCAGCGCTCGAGCGCGGGAAAGCGGCGATCGTGCTCGTGCCGGAGATCGCGCTCGCGCCGCAGACCATAGGCCGCCTGCGCGCGCGGTTCGGCGACCGGGTCGCGGTCCTCCACTCGTCGCTGACGGAGGCGGAACGGCGGGACGAGCGCGTGCGGATCGCGAGCGGGGCGGCGCCGATCGTCGTTGGCGCCCGATCGGCGGTCTTCGCGGCGGTCGCGCCGCTCGGCGTGATCTGCGTCGACGAGGAGCACGACCCGTCCTACAAGCAGGACGCCGACCCGCGCTACGACGCGCGCACCGTCGCAGCCAAGCGGGCAGCGCTCGAGGACGCCGTGGCGATCTTCGGCACCGCGACGCCCAGGCCGGAGAGCTGGGAACGGCTGGAGCGGCTCGAGCTCGGAGGGCGCCTCGTCGGCCGGTTGCCGCCGGTCCGCGTCGTCGACCTCCGCCGGGAGGCCGGCTACCCGCTCTCGGGGCCGCTCCTCGCGGAGCTCGGCGCCGTGGAGCAGAACGGAGGCAAGGCGATCCTGCTGCTCAACCGCCGCGGCGTCGCTCCGGCCGTCCACTGCCGCGCCTGCGGGCTGACCCGGCGCTGTCCCAACTGCGACGTCGCGCTCGTCCTCCACGCCGACGGGCGGCTCCACTGCCACCACTGCTCGCTCGTCGAGTCGATGGGCGAGGCCTGCCCCGAGTGCGGCTCGCCGGAGCTCGTGCGGATCGGTGCAGGAACGCAACGGCTCGAGCAAGAGCTCGCGGAGAAGGTGCCCGGCCTCGAGCGGATCCGGCTCGACGCCGATGCCGTTCGCCGCCCGGCCGAGTTGACGGCGGCGCTACGGCGTTTCGCGGAGACGGACCGGACCGTGCTCGTCGGCACCCAGATGGTCGCCAAAGGGCATCACTTCGCCGGCGTCGCGCTCGCCGCCGTCGTGGACGCCGACACCGGCCTGGGGATGCCCGACTTCCGGGCAGAGGAGCGAACGTTCCAGCTCGTCACCCAGTTGGCGGGGCGCAGCGGGCGGGATGCGCCGGGCCGTGTGATCGTCCAGACGTTCCAGCCGGACGCCCGCCCGATCGTCCATGCGGCTCGCCACGACGTCACGCGCTTCCTGGCGGAGGAGCTGGAGCGCCGCCGGGAGCTCGGCTATCCGCCCTTCCGCCATCTTGTTCGGGTCCTCGCCGACGGTCGTGAGGTTGGCGACGCGATGCAGCTCCTCGGCGAGATCGGCGAGGGCCTCGACGGCGCCGACGTCCTCGGCCCCGCGCCTCTCCTGCGCCTGCGCGGCCGCCACCGCGCGCAGCTCCTCGTCAAGACCGACCGGGTGCGGCCGGTCGCATCGCGAGCCGCGCAGCTGCTCGCCGCAGCGGCGCCGGCGATGACCCGCGCCGGAGTGCGCGCGACGGTCGACGTGGATCCTCAAGGCCTCTGATTACATAAGGCGGCTGTGGCAGAGGCAGGCCAGATCAGGACCGACGAGCTCGATCCCGAGGCGGAGGCGCGCCGGCGGATCGCGCTCGGCCAGATCCGCCAGTACCCCGACCCCGTTCTGCGCATGCAGGCGCGGGAGGTGGAGGCGTTCGACGGCGACCTGCGCCGCCTCGCCGAGCGGATGACCCAGCTGATGCGCGACGCGAACGGCGTCGGGCTCGCCGCGACCCAGGTCGGCGTCATCCGGCGGGTCTTCGTCTTCCTGCCCGACGCCGAGTCTGACCCGGTAGCCGTCGTGAACCCCGTGCTGGCCGAGAGCTCCGATGAGCTCCTGGACGACGACGAAGGCTGCCTGTCGCTCGTGGGCGTGCAGATGCCTGTCGAGCGGCCGGTCTCGATCAAGCTCGAGGGACGCGATCTGGACGGCGGCGAGCTGAGCTTCGAGCTCAGCGACCACCCGGCCCGGGTCGTCCAGCACGAGCTCGACCACCTCGACGGCGTCCTCATCCTCGACCGCACGACGGAGGAGGCGCGGAAGGCGGCGCTCGCAGTCCTGCGGCCGAAGGCCGTCCTCTCTCCATAGTGAAGGCCGCGGTCGCGGCGACCGGGAAGTTCGGCGCCGACGTCCTCGCGGAGCTCGCGGCGCGGCGAGAGATCGAGTACGTCCTGACCCGGCCTGACCGCCCGAAGGGCCGCGGCCGGAAGCCGCTACCTCCGCCGGCCAAGGAGATGGCGCAGCGGCTGGAGATTCCGGTCCGGCAGCCCGAGCGGCCGGCCGGCCTCGACCTCAGAGTCGAGCTGGTGGTCCTCGTCGACTACGGAGCGCTGATCCCCGCCGAGCTGCTCGAGCAGGCGGAATGGCTGAACGTCCATCCGTCGCTCCTGCCGCGCTGGCGAGGGGCCGCACCGGTGGAGCGCGCGATCATGGCCGGGGACCGAGAGACCGGTGTCAGCATCATCCGGCTGGTCGAGGAGCTGGACGCAGGCCCGATCGGGGCAGTGGCGTCCTTTCCGATCGAGCTCGAGGACGACGCCGGCGCCGTATATGACCGCGCCGCCGATCTCGCGCCAGATCTCCTCGAGGAGGCCATAGCAGCCGAGTTCCGCCCGCAGGCCGGCGAGGTCACGTATGCGGAGAAGATCGGACCGGAGGACCGCCTGCTCGACTGGTCCCGGCCGCCGGAGCAGCTGCACGACCGGATCCGGGCGCTTTCGCCGCACATCGGCGCGCGCGGAGAGCTCCACGGCCGTGCGGTGATCGTCTGGCGCTCGCGGCTCGACGACGAACGTCTCGAGATCCTCGAGGTCCAGCCGGAGGGCGGCCGGCGCATGACGCTGGACGAGTTCGAGCGTGGCCTCCGCTAGCCCCGCCCGGCGGGTCGCCCACAAGGTGCTGCTGCGCGTCTTCGAGGAGGGCGCGTACGCCGACCGAGCCTTCGCATCGGAGGCGAAGGAGCTCGACCCACGCGACCGGGCCTTCGTGCTCGGCGGCCGGCCCGTGGACGCCATGGACGCACCGGTGCGGGCGGCGATCCGGCTCGGCGCCTACGAGCTCGCTTTCCTCGGCGGCGTTCCGGCCCGCGCCAGCGTGAACGAGGCGGTGGAGCTCGTGAAGGCGTCGCCGGCGCGGCGTGCAGCCGGATTCGCGAACGCCGTCCTCCGCCGTGTATCCGAGGGGATCCGCGAGCTGGTCGCCGGCTTGCCCGAGTCGACGCCGCAGGAAGCGGCGCTTCGTCACTCCTATCCGGACTGGGTTGCCGGGACCTGGTGGGAGGAGTGGGGCGCGGACGAGGCGCTCGCGCTGATGCGGGCGCAGAACGAGCCCCCGGAGACGGCCGTGCGGGTCGTTGCGACCGGCGAGGCGCGCGTGGTCGACCGCATCGATCCGGGGGAGCTCGAGCGGGGCGAGGTGTGGCCGCAGAGCCGCGGCTCGCAGCTGGCGGGCGCCACGGTGGATGTTCAGCCCCGGGACCGGGTGCTGGACCTGTGCGCGGCTCCCGGTGGGAAGACGACACAGCTCGCCCGGACCGCGTCCGAGGTCGTCGCCGTAGAGCTCCATCCAGGACGGGCGCGGGAGCTCGAGGAAAACGTGCGCGCGAGCTCTCGCCGGAGCTGACCGGGTTCGACCACGTGCTCGTGGACGCGCCGTGCTCGGGGCTCGGTGTGCTCGCCGCGCGGCCGGACCTGCGCTGGCGCGCCAGGCCGCTCCCCGAGCTGCAGGCCGAGCTGCTCCGCGTCGCGGCGGAACGGGTGAAGCCGGGCGGCACCATCGTCTACTCGGTCTGCACGATCGCAAGGGCGGAGAACGAGGATGTCGTCGACGCGTCGGGGCTCTCGGCCGAGTCGCTCGGCGCGGCGTGGCCGGAGTTCGCGCACCCGCGCAGGCCCGAGTTCCTGTTGACGCTTCCGCACCGACACGGGACGTCGGGCTTCTTCGTCGCCCGGCTTCGTCGCGCCGGGGCGTGATCGGTGTCGGACCCCGCGGGCTGTCAAGAGCAGTCTGTGCCAAATGTGTGAATTCTCGGACGGGGCGAGTGTCAGACACTCGTCATGTCTGCGGCAGCCATGGCCGCTCGTAAGCTTGCCCCGTGCCCTGGCGAGACTGGATGCGGGAAGTGGAGGTCGAGCCGTCGCTCTACGCGGCCGACTTCTCGCGGCTCGGTGAGCAGATCGAGACGCTGATGCGCGCCGGCGCGAGGATCTTCCACTTCGACATCGGCGACGGGCACTTCGTCCCGCCGATCACGATCGGGCCGATCGTGCTCGAGTCCATCTCGCCGCTCGTCCACCGGCTCGGCGGCCGACTGGACTGCCACCTCATGGTCGAGGAACCGCAGCGCCACTTCGAGGCCATCGCAGAGGCCGGAGGCGACAGCGTCACCTTCCACATCGAAGCCGTCCGGAACCCGGCGGCGGTCGCGCGCCTCGCGCGGCAGCACGAGCTCCAGGTCGGCCTCGCCTTCAAGCCGGAGACGGAGCCGGAGCAGCCGGCCGAAGTTTCCGACCTGTTCGACCTCGTGCTCTGCATGAGCATCGAGCCGGGCTACTCCGGCCAGCCGTTCATGCCGGAGGCGCTGCCGCGGATCGAGCGCCTGCGAGGGCTCCTGCCGGCGGGGAAGCCGATCCAGGTCGACGGCGGGGTCGGCCGGGACAACATCCGCCTCCTCCGGGACGCCGGCGCGAGCCTCTTCGTCGCCGGCACGAGCACTTTCGGGCGGGACGACATTGCCCAGGCCTACGAGGAGCTCGTCCAAGAGGCCATGTGAACGAGCACCTCGCGCGGGCTCTCGAGCTGGCGGAGCAGGGACGCGGGACCACGCATCCGAATCCCCTGGTCGGGGCCGTCGTCGTCCGCGACGGCGCGGTCGTCGGCGAGGGCTGGCACCGCCGAAGGGGCGAGCCGCACGCCGAGGTGTTGGCGCTCGAGGCGGCAGGCGAACAGGCTGCGGGCTCCACGCTCTACGTGACCATGGAGCCGTGCGCGCACCACGGGACGACGCCGCCGTGCACCGAGGCCGTGCTGGCCGCCAGGGTGGCCCGGGTCGTCGCCGCCTCGCTCGACCCGAACCCCGAGGCCGGAGGCGGGCTCGAGACGCTTCGCGCCGCAGGCGTCGAGGTCGAGCACGCTGCCCTCTTCGAGGCGCGCGCCCAGAACGAGGCCTGGCGGACGTGGGTCGCGCAGGGCCGCCCGTTCGTCACCTACAAGGCGGCAATGACGCTCGACGGCCGGTTGGCGATTTCGGGCGAGCGCTGGATCTCCGGCGAGGAGAGCCGGCGGCTCGTCCACGAGCTGCGGGCGGTGTCGGACGCCGTCGGCGTCGGAATGGGCACCGTGCACGCCGATCAGCCGCGCCTCGACGCGAGAGAAGTCGGCGCCGCCGAGCAGCCTCGCCGGATCGCTTTCGGCCGCGGGCCCCTTCCCGACGAGTCGGAGCTCGAGCTGCGCGCCGGCCCGCTCGCCGACGAGCTCGCCAAGCTCGCCGGTGAGGGCATCCAGTCGCTGCTCCTCGAGGGCGGCCCGCGGATCGCAGCCGCCTTTCTTCGCGAGGGCCTGCTCGACAAGCTGCTCGTGTTCGTCGCGCCGAAGCTCGCCGGCGCCGGCCCGGCCCTTTTCGAGGGCGAGATCCCGGCGGCGCGCCTCAGCGGTTTCAGCAGTCGACCCGTCGGAGAAGATGTGCTGCTGACGGCCTATGTCAACGAGCCCTGATCTGGTTCAAACGCTCTCGCGCTGGCTCGCGGGCCACGTCGATGTCGGCCAGGTCCGGGAGGCGCTCGCCCAACCCGGCGATGTGGGACCTGAATCGCAGGAGCTGATCGAGGAGCTGCGCAGCGAGCTCGCCCGGCCGGACGTCTCTCGGCCGCAGCTCCAGCCGCTCGTCCGCGAGACGATCGAAGCGATCGCCCTCGGGCAGTAATCTCTTCCCGTGTTCACGGGGATCGTTCGGGAGCGGGCGCGGACCCTCTCGTTCGCCGACAGCCGCCTGGTCGTCGAGTCGTCGCTCGCGCCGCAAATCGGCGACTCGATCAACGTCGACGGAGTCTGCCTGACCGTCGTCGAGGCCCAGGACGGCCACCTCGTCTTCGACGTGATGGCGGAGACCACGGCGCGGACGAAGGGCTTCGGCGACGCGGTCAACCTCGAGCCTGCGCTCGCGGCAGGCGACCCGCTGGGCGGGCACTACGTCCAGGGCCACGTGGACGGCGTCGGCCGGGTGCGCGGGCTCGAGGGCGAGCGGCTGACACTCGAGGCGCCGCCGGAGATCCTCCGCTACTGCGTCGAGAAGGGCGCGATCGCCGTCGACGGCGTCTCGCTCACGATCGCGGCGATCGACGACAAGACCTTCACGGTCGCTCTGGTCGAGCACACGCTGAAGGTCACTACCCTGGGCTCGCTCCAGCCGGGCGACTCGGTCAACCTCGAGGTCGACATCCTCGCCAAGTACGTCGAGAAGCTGACAGGTGCTAGGAGCTAGCCCCGATACGATGGCGCCCATGGCGACGACGGAACCTGCACTCTCCGCGATCGAAGAGGCGATCGAGGACGTCCGCGCGGGGAAGTTCGTGGTCGTCGTCGACGCCGCCGACCGCGAGAACGAGGGCGACCTCACCATTGCCGCGCAATTCGCGACACCGGAGGCGATCAACTTCATGGCCACGCACGCGCGCGGGCTGATCTGCCTCTGCCTCACAGGAGAGCGCGTCGACGAGCTCGCGCTCCGCCCGATGGCGGAGAACAACGAGGCGCCGCTGCAGACGGCCTTCACCGTCTCGATCGAGGCACGCGAGGGTGTGACGACGGGGATCTCCGCCGCCGACCGCTCGCGGACGATCCAGACGGCGATCGACCCGAACAAGGGCGCGCACGACCTCGTTCACCCCGGCCACATCTTTCCGCTCCGCGCCCGCGCCGGCGGCGTGCTCGAGCGAACGGGCCAGACGGAGGCCGCCGTCGACCTCGCCCGACTTGCCGGGCTGATCCCCGCGGGCGTCGTGTGCGAGGTGATGAACGAGGACGGGACGATGGCGCGGGTGCCCGATCTGATGGGGTTCTGCGAGCACCACGGCATCAGGCTGATCACGGTCGCCGACCTGATCGAGTACCGGCGGCGCACGGAGAAGCTGGTCGAGCGCACGGTTTCCGTGCGGCTCCCGACCGCGTACGGTGACTTCGACGCCGTCGCCTTTCGCGAGAAGCTCACCGGCAAGACGCACATCGCGCTCGTCAAAGGCAAGATCGACGGAGCGGACGCCGTCCTCGTCCGTGTCCACTCCGAGTGCCTCACCGGCGACGTGTTCCACTCGCTCCGCTGCGACTGCGGGGAGCAGCTCGAGCAGGCGCTCCAGCAGATCGGCGCAGAGGAGCGCGGGGTGCTGCTTTACATGGCACAGGAGGGACGCGGCATCGGGCTGCTCAGCAAGCTCAAGGCGTACGAGCTGCAGGAGGACGGCCTCGACACCGTCGACGCGAACCTCGAGCTCGGTTTTCCGGCCGACGCCAGGGACTGGGGGATCGGCAACCAGATCCTCGCCGACCTGGGGCTGACGACGATCAGGATTCTCACGAACAACCCGAAGAAGATCACGGGCCTCGAGGGATTCGGGCTCCAGGTGGTCGAGCAGGTGCCGATCGAGACCTCGCCGAACGCCGAGAACCGCCGCTACCTCGAGACGAAGCGCGACAGGCTGGGCCACAAGCTTCACCATCAGGATCTGCGGTTCGACGCGTGAGCGACCGCCTCGAGGAACGCGAGGAGAACGTCCGCCCGGAGCCCGAGCAGGAGATCCCGCAGCTACGCACGGCCGAGGCGGAGAAGCAGGAGGCGCCGCCGTCACCGGAGCCGCAACCCGAGCCCGAGCCCGAGCCGGAGCCCGAACCCGAGGCCGAGCACGCACCCGGTCGCTTCGAGGTCCCTGCCGGCTACAAGGTGATCACCGGGTCCGCCGACGGAGAGGGCCGGGCCGTCGGGATCGTGGTCGCGAAGTTCAACGGCGAGATCACCAGCGGACTGCTCGGGCGTGCGCTCGAGGAGCTGGAGTCGGCAGGCGTTCCACGCGAGTCAGTCACGATCGTCCCAGTCCCCGGCGCATTCGAGCTCCCCCTTGCGGCGATGGCGCTCGCGAAGACCCGCAAGTACGCCTGCGTGATCGCGCTCGGATGCGTCGTGCGCGGAGAGACGTCGCACTTCGACTTCGTCGCCGGCGAGGCCGCCAGCGGCCTCCAGCTCGCGGCGATCGAGACCGGCGTCCCGGTCGCCTTCGGCGTCCTGACGACGGACACGATCGAGCAGGCCGAGGCCAGAATCGACCGTGTGGGAGAGATCGTCCGCGGCGCGCTGGAGATGGCAAACGTCTTCCAGCAGCTGAGAGCCGCGGCGAAGTAGCTACACTGCCGCGCCGGATGTCCAGGGTTTGCGCCATCTGTGGGAAGAAGCCGGGCTTCGGTCACAACCGGAGCCACTCGATGGTCGCCACGAAGCGGCGCTTCGACCCGAACCTCCAGCGCGTCAGGATCCTCCTCAAGGGGAAGCCGACCCGCGCGTACGTCTGCACCAGGTGCCTCAAGGCCGGGAAGGTCGAGAAGGCGCTGTAGCGGTCCGCGTCGCCCTCGTCGAGGACAACCGAGTCTTTCGCGAGGCGCTCGAGATGCTCCTCGGGATGCGGCCGGACGTTGAGGTCGTCGCCGCGGTCGAGAACGGCAACGACGTCGTCCAGCTCTGCCGGGATCACAACCCCGACGTCGTCGTCATGGACTACCGGCTGCCCGGTCTCGACGGCGTCCAGGTGACCGCCGTGCTCCGGCGGGAATGCCCTGACGTTGCCGTCGTCTGCCTGACGGCGTCGGCCAGCGTCCTGGAGATGGAGGCCCTCACCGAAGCCGGCGCGGCGGCCTGCCTAACGAAGGACGAGGAGTTGGACGACATCGTCGCAGCCATCCGCGACGCAGCCGCGCGCTGACCGATAGGGTCGTCCGGTGAATCCGACGTCCGGAGTGATCGGCGAAGCCTGGGAGACGTACAAGGCCCACTGGCGCCACCTCGTGCCGATCGCACTGGTCGTCTATGTGGCGGTTGCGCTGATCAGCCTGGTGCTCGTCCTCTTGCTCACCTGGTTCGGCGCGATTCTGAGCTTCATCATTTCGCTCATCGCGCTCTTCTGGGTTCAGGGCGCCCTCGTCCGCGCCGTGGAGGACATCCGCGACGGCCGAGCCGACATGTCCCTGGGTGAGACCTACGAACGCGTGCGCCCACAGCTTCCGGCGATC
>Ga0193741_1000397_pt1 | contig 12838 bp, 14 predicted proteins | sample L2s2metaG_FD_143059 | JGI IMG/M metagenome (GOLD analysis project Ga0193741, IMG submission 143059) | Soil microbial communities from a riparian zone of the East river system, Colorado, United States - L2s2 | ecosystem: Environmental > Terrestrial > Soil > Riparian zone | place: USA: East River...
GCCTTCAGGGCGGCCGCGGCCGTCCGCTTGGCGCTGCGGGTCTGGAGGAGGAAGAGCTTGCCGTCCTCGACCGTGAACTCGATGTCCTGCATGTCGCGGTAGTGCGACTCGAGCCGCTGGACGGTCGCGACGAACTCCGCGAAGGCGTCCGGAAGCCGGTCCTTCATGGCCGCGAGCGGCTCGGGCGTGCGGATGCCGGCGACCACGTCCTCTCCCTGCGCGTCGGCCAGGAACTCGCCGAAGAGGCCGGCCTCGCCGGTCGACGGGTCGCGCGTGAAGGCGACGCCGGTGCCGGACTGCTCGCCCTTGTTGCCGAACACCATCTGGACGACGTTGACGGCGGTGCCCAGGTCGTGGGGGATGTCGTTGTGGCGGCGGTAGCGCTGCGCGCGCGGCGTGTTCCACGAGTCGAAGACGGCGCGGACGGCCCGGCCGAGCTGCTCCTTCGCGTCTTGCGGGAAGGACGTGCCCGTCTGCTCCTGGTAGATGCGCTTGAAGGTCTCGATCAGCCCCGGGAGGTCGTCCTCCTGGTGCGCGAGCGCGTCGGAGAAGAAGTGCGCGTCGATCCCGTCGACGGTCTCGCCGTACATCTGGATCAGGCGGCGGTAGGAGTCCTGGGCGAAGCGCTCGTTTCCGGTGCGGCGGGCGAGCCCCTCCGTGGCCTGGTCGTTGAGACCGACGTTGAGGATCGTGTCCATCATCCCCGGCATCGAGATCGCCGCGCCGGAGCGGACGGAGACCAGCAACGGGTCATCTGGGTCGCCGAAGCGCTTGCCGGCGGCTTGCTCGAGGCGGGCCAGGTGCTCGTCGACCTCCTCCGCGAGGCCCTCCGGGAAGTCGCCCTTCTCCATGTAGGCGCGGCAGGCGTCGGTCGTGATCGTGAAACCGGCCGGCACCGGGACGCCCAGCTGGGTCATCTCCGCGAGGCCGATGCCCTTGCCGCCAAGCAGCTCGCGGCCGCCGTCGGTGGGCTCGTCGAGGTCGTAGACGTAGCGCGCCATGGGGCTGGGGATTATCGCTCAGCCGCGATACTCCGACCGCATGGCTGACCAGACGATCGTCCCGATCGGCGGCGGCAAGTTCTGCGACGGGCTTGCCGAGTTCCTCGTTGGCCTGGCCGGCAAGGAGCGGCCGCGCGTGCTCTACATCGGCACCGCGTCGGCGGAGGATCCCGGCCAGGCGCTGCGGACGTACGACCGGTTCGGGGCGGTTGCGGAGGTCTCCCGGCTGGAGTTCTTTCCCTGGCCGCCCGAGGATCTGCGGTCGACGGTGCTCGACCAGGATCTGATCTTCGTGGGCGGCGGCAACACGGCGAACATGCTCGCGATCTGGCGGGTGCACGCTGTGGACTCGCTCCTCGCGGAGGCGCGAGACGCCGGCATCGTGCTTTCCGGTTCGAGCGCCGGCGGGATCTGCTGGTTCGAGTCGGGCGTGACGGATTCGTTCGGGCCGCAGCTCGAGCCAATGGCATGCCTCGGCTTCCTGTCTGGAAGCTTCTGCCCGCATTGGGACGACGAGGAGCAGCGGCGACCGCGCTACCACGAGCTCCTGAGGAATGGCCTAGGCGCCGGCTATGCGGCCGACGCGGGCGTCGGCCTGCATTTCGTGAACGGCGAGCTGCGGGGGGCCGTGGGGTGCGACGAGGGTACGGGCGCCTACCGCCTCGAGGTCGTCAAGGGCGAGGTCGTCGAGACGCCGGTTCCGACGCAGATCTTGTAACACCGGCAGACCCTCTTCCCACCCAAACGCGAGCCTTTGTACATTCCCCGTCTAGCGGCGCACTTGCTGGTCAGGTTCTCGTACGTCAACCCTGCGGGCCCGTAGACCGAAGGGAGGAAGGGAATGACCAAGAGCATCAGCCGCCGGAAGTTCATCGGCGTCGCGGCAGGTGCAACCGGGGCGGCCGCGATCGGCCCCTGGACCCCCGGCGCACTCGCGCACGGAAAGCACCGCGGCCGGGGCGGCGACCGCCTGCTGCCGAAGGACCGCATCGCCGTGCAGCTTTTCACTCTGCGGAACAGGATTGGTGCACTGGGATTCGAGCAGGTCTTCAGCGAGCTCGCGGAGATCGGCTACAAGTGGGTGGAGTTCGCCGGCTACGGGGCACCGGACACGAACGTGCCGAACCCGAATCCGCCGCCGGCGACGATCCCGGACCTCGAGAGACTCCGAACGTTCCTCAGGCGCTATCGACTAAGGGGCATCGGCAGCCACATCGGGGTCACGCAGTTCCGCGACAACCTCGAGCAGGTGCTGGACGACGCGGAGACGCTCGGCCTCCGCTACATCGGGACGGCGAGCGAGCCCGATCAGCTGTTCCCGACGGCCGAGCGGCAGACGGTCGACGCCTATCGGCGCGCGGCCGAGGCGTACAACGGGTTCGGTGCCGCGGCGAGGGCCCGCGGAATGCGCTTCTACCACCACAACCATTCCTCGGAGTTCGCCGTCGTGGACGGCACGCGCCTGTACGACGTCCTGATGGAGGAGACGGACCCGAGGCTGGTCTTCTTCCAACTCGACATCTTCTGGGCGTATGTCGGAGCAACCGGCGCCCCGGCCGTTCCCACACCGACCGGGATGAAGAGCTGGTTCCCGAACTTCGACCCGATCGAGCTCGTGTGGGAGCAGCCGGAGCGCTTCCCGCTCTTCCATGCCAAGGACGGGGTGCGGACGGAGGTCGGAACACCAACCGCCTTCGGCTGGCAGTTCGTGGATCCGGGCGACGGCAACGTGCCGCTCTGGGCGCTCTTCAACGGCCTCGAGACCGACGAGTACTACTACATCGTCGAGCGGGACAACCACAACTTCCCGCCGCCGGCTCCACCGGCGGGCGACGCGCGAAACGCGGCCCAGCTGCTGACGGCCGAACGCGGCTTCGACTACCTCGCCGGCCTGCGCGAACGCCACGGCGACGACGACTAACCCCGACGGGCGGAGGGTAGTGGCGGCGCTACCCTCCACCCACTCCCCACGTGCGGAGTCGGACAATGAAGCCTGTGACAGCGGCCGAAGACTGGGAACGGGAGGCCGATAACTGGATCGCATGGGTCCGCCGCCCGGGCCATGACGCGTACTGGTACTACCGCGACGCCTTCTTCGACGAAATCGTCCCGCCGCCAGGTCGCGCGACCCTGGAGATCGGTTGTGGCGAGGGTCGCGTTGCCCGAGATCTTGCTGCGCGCAGGCACCGGGTCACTGGTATCGACGCAGCGCCGACGATGGTGCGGGCGGCGGCGGAGGCCGACCCCGGCGGCACGTACATCTGCGCCGACGCCAGTGACCTCCCGTTCGCGGACGCGGCGTTCGATGTCGTCGTCTCGTACAACTCGCTGATGGACGTCGACGACATGCCGAGAGCGGTGCGAGAAGCAGCTCGGGTGCTCGAGCCGGGCGGCCGGTTGTGCATCAGCGTTACGCATCCGTTCAAGGACGCGGGCTTCTTCGAGTCGCGCGACCCCGACGCACGCTTCGTCGTCGAGGGCTCGTACATGGGCAAGCGCCGCTTCGAGGGCACGTTCGAGCGCGCAGGCCTGACGATCACCTTCCGCGGCTGGTGCTACGCACTCAACGACTACTGGCGCGCATTCGAGGAGGCGGGACTCCTTATCGAGCGGCTCCGCGAGCCCACGCACACGCTCGAGGACCCACGACACGACCGCGTGCCGCTCTTCCTCAACCTCCGCGCGTTCAAGTCGGCGTGATCGAGCTCCGACCGATGACGCCCGCGTTCATCGAGGCGGTACTCGACGACCGGCGCGAGGACGCCGGCGCCGAGCTCGGCATCGAGCTGCCCGACGAGTTTCCGCGCCCTGGCGAGCGGCGGTTCCTCGAGTACCGCCTCCGCCAGATGCGCGAGGACGACCGCTTCAAGACCTGGTGCCCGAGCGTCGTCGTCCTCGGCGGCCGGATGATCGGCCACGCCGGTTACCACGGGCCGCCAGGCATGAACTCGACCCAGAACCCGGACGCGGTCGAGTTCGGCTACACGATCTATCCGCAGTGGCGGGGCAACGGCTACGCCACCCAGGCGGCCGTGATGCTCATGGACCTGGCCGAAGAGCGCGCCGGCATCCAGCACTTCGTCCTCGCGGTCAGCCCGGAGAATGATCCGTCACTCGCGATCGTCCGCAAACTCGGCTTCGTCAAGACGGGCGAGCACATGGACGAGGAGGACGGCCTCGAGCACGTCTTCGAGCTAGAGCGATGACGATCGGGACGAGGCAGAAGACGAAGAAGAACGCGTAGTCGGCCCAGAAGCGGGCGGACGATCCGGTCGTCCTGATCTCCCACGGGTCGAACACCCCGTCGTCTCCGACCTGGAACGACGGATAGATGCCGTCTTGGTAATGCGCGGTCGCAAATCGCAGCGGCAGGCCGAAGTCGGCGACTCGCTCGCCATTCTCGATCCTGACCGTGTTCTCACCGGCCATCGAGAAGATCCCGAGCAGGACGAAGGAGAGGACGGCGATCCCGATCAGGACGATTGCCGCCGAGAGCACGAGCCCGAAGACGTAGAGACTCCGGACGGTCAGCCCTGGCGGCGCGCCCTGAACTCCGCGATCCACGCGAGCCCCCGCAACCCGAGCCAGAAGGGGGCCATGAGGAAGTAGAAGAGCAGCCCGGCGATCCCGAGGAGCGCCCACCACAGCGCCCAGCGCCACAAGGGCACCGGCCTGGCGCGGGCGGCAGCGGCCGACTCGCTCACGATGCGGGCGCTGCCGCTCGCCGGCGCTGCTCGACGACCTGGATCACCCGCGCCGCCGTCTCCTCGATCGAAAGCTCCGAGATCTCGATCACCGGGCAGCCGAGTCGCTTGTGCAGCTTCTCAGCGGCTTCGAGCTCGTCGTAGATCTCCGTCAGGTCGCGATAGCGCCGGTTGTTGCCGCCGAGCCGCCTGGCGCGGTCGGTGCGGATCTCGGCCAGGCGCTCCGCGTCGATGGTCAGGCCGACGATCTTCTTCGGGTCGAGGCGGAACAGGGCGTCCGGCGGCTCGATCCCCTTCACGACCGGGACGTTCGCCGCGCGGTAGCCGAGGTAGCCGAGATAGATGGAGAGCGGCGTCTTCGACGTGCGCGAGACGCCGACGAGAACGATCTCCGCGTCCTCGAGCCCACCCACGACTCCGTCGTCGTACTTGACCGCGAACTCAATCGCCGCCATGCGCTTGAAGTAATTGGAGTCGAGCGGTGGGCGCGCGCCGGGCGTCATCGTCGCGGGCTGGCCGGCGACCCGGGCGACGGAGTCGATCGGATGACCGAGGATGTCGCAGTAGTGGACACGGGCGCTCTTGCAGAGAGCGCGCATCGCCTCGCGGAGCTCCTGGTCGACGAGCGTGTAGAGGATCACGGCCGGGCGGCCCTTCGCCCGGTCGACCGCGAGGCGAAGGTCGTCCACCGTCTCGACCCGCGGGTGGACGATGTCCTCGAACTCCTGGTCGGGGAACTGGGCCTCGAGCGCCTGGACGAGCCGTTTTGCGGTCGCGCCGGTGGCGTCCGAGATCACGTGGAGCTCAACCGTTGCCATCGCCAGGAGCGTACCGCTGGTCTGAAACGCACATGGCCCGGTGCCAGGCACCGGGCCATGTCCTTCGGGGAGGGTTCTTGGGTTACTGGGCCGTCTCGGGCCTCGTGCCGAGCTTGACCGTGACGTCGCGCTCTTCCGATCCGCGGCGAACCTTCAGCTCGAGCTCGTCGCCGGGCTTCCGGGCGTCGATCGCCCCACGGAGCTCGTCGCCGGTCTCGATCCGCTCGCCTGCGACCTCGATCACCAGGTCGCCGGCGCGGAGGCCTGCTCCAGCTGCCGGACCACCGGTCATGACGCTCTCGAGCTTGGCCGCGCCGTCGTCCGCCAGGCTGACACCGAGGTACGCATGCTCGACCTTGCCGTCGGCGATCAGGTCGTCGGCGATGCGCTTGGCGGTATCGCCGGGGACTGCGTAGCCGACACCGTCGCTCCCGCCCGAGTCGCTGCGGATCTGCGACGCGACGCCGACGACCCGGCCCTGCGTGTCCAGCACGGGGCCGCCCGAGTTGCCGTGGTTCAGGGCGGCATCGGTCTGGACCGCGTTCTCGATCGTGAAGCCGTTCGGCGACTCGATCTCGCGCCCGACGGCGCTGATCACGCCGGTGGTCAGGGAGCCTTCGAGCCCGAACGGGCTGCCGAGCACGATGACCGGGTTCCCGACCTCGAGCGCACCGGTGGGCGCGAACTGGACCGTGGTCAGATCAGTGCCGGGACGATCGACGTCCAGCACGGCGATGTCGGACGACGGATCGGTGCCGACGATCTCGGCGTCGACCTCGGTCCCGTCGGAGAACTCGACCTCCACGGCCTCCGCGTCGGCGACGACGTGCTGGTTCGTGACGATGTGGCCCTCCTCGTCGATGACGAAGCCAGAGCCGGTCGCCTCGCCCTGCTGGCCCTCGAACGGCGACTCTCCGCCGCCGCCGCGCGACGCATGCACCTCGACGACCGCATCCTTGAAGCGCTTGTAGAGCGCTGCGGCGGACGAAGTCGTCTGGGAAACGGGCAGGTTGGCCGCCGCGGGCTGTGCCGCCGGCTCGGAGTCGCTCTCGAGCGCAACCGCCGCGCCCACCGCGCCTCCCACGCCTGCTCCGAGGAGGAGTGCCGCGGCGATCGCTGTCAGTTGCTTGCTCATCAAGAATCGTTCCTTTCGGTGGTTGTGATGGCTCCATGGAACCTGTGCCGCCTAAGAGCCGCCTGAAAACCACGTTGCTCTCTCGTTAAGAGCGGTTAAGGCGCTCTGGGAGGGTTTGGCGCAATACCGGCTGTGTCGCCAGGCCGCGCTGCTCGCCCCCAGGACAGCGTCCTCAGTCGCGCCCGTATCTCTCGATACGGGCGCTCCCTGCGTCCTTGCCTGGGAACGACCATCCCGCCCTGGAACGAGCGCTATTCCACCAAACCCTCCTAGCGGGGAATCTGCGCCAGGTCGCCCAGCGCGCGGAGCGTGTCGCGGACGTCCAGGAGGAGTCTGAGGCGGTTCTCGCGCACCTTCGGGTCCTCCGCCATGACCAGCACGTCCTCGAAAAAGGTGTGGAGCACGGGACCAAGCCGCGCGCCGGCCTCGACGGCGGCCTCGAAGTCGCTCGTCTCGAGCGCGGCGGCGATCTCCGGCTCCACGGCGGCGAGCGCGTCCCCAACCTCCTTCTCAGCGGGCTCGGTCAGCAGCGACGGATCGAGCTTCGGCGCTGCCTTCTCCTTCTCGCCGAGCCGGCTCGCGCGGATGTAGGCCGTGTGGATCGGCTCGAGCCGCTCGTCCGGAAGCGCCGCCAGCGCCTGGGCGAGCCGTGCGACGGAGCCGATGTCCGGGACGCTCGCGGCGCGGGCCGCGCGAACGAACTCGACCGGGACGTCGCGGAGCAATCCTTCGAACCGCTCCTCCACGAACTCGCCCACCTCGCCCGGCAGGAGCTCGCGCGGAATCGTCAACCCGCCCTCCGTTGCCAGCCGGTCGAGGCCGATCGCAGCACGGCGGAGGCCGAAGGGGTCCCGCGAGCCCGTCGGCTTGTGGCCGAGCGAGAACGAGACGGTCAGCGCGTCGATCTTGTCCGCTGCGGCAAGCACGCGGCCTGGCTCGGTCTCCGGCAACGGCCCGCCGGCGGAGTCGGGCAGATACTGCTCGGCGATGGCGGCGCTCACTGCCTCCGGGTAGCCGGCGAGCCGCGCATACTCCGCGCCGATCTCCCCCTCGAGATCCGGGAACTCGCGCACGAGCTCGGCGGCCTGGTCCGCCTTCGCGAGGCGCGCGGCCTCGAGCGACGCCTCTCCCCCGCCGAGCCGGTCGACCAGCCCGACGAGCCGCTTCGTCTTGTCGGCGAAGGTGCCGGCCTCGGCGAAGTACACGATCGATCCAAGCCGGCCGGCGAGCTCGTCGATTCCTGCCTTCGCGTCCCGCTCGAACGTGAAGCTCGCGTCGTCCAGCCGTCCCTCGAGGACGTTCTCGTTCCCCCGCCGAACGACGTCCGGGTCTCCTCCGTTCGCAACGAAGGCAAAACGGTTGCCGCCGAGCGGGAAGTAGCGCTGGTGCGACTGCATCGCCGTCTCGATCACGGCGGCTGGAAGCGAAAGGAAGCGCTCGTCGAAGCTGCCCTCGAAGACCAGCGGCTGCTCGACGAGGTGGATCACCTCACGGAGCTTCCGCAGGGGGTCCCGCCACTCGCCGAGCGCGTCGAGCCCCTCCCGGATCTGCCGCCCGCGCTCAGCGGGATCGGCGTCGACGCCGGCCTTGCGAAGCGTCTGCACGTACGCCTCGGCGCTCGGCACCTCCACCTCCCCGTGCGTGAACCGGTGCCCCTGCGTCGTCGTCCCGTGGCCCTCGACGGGGTCCGAGTCAAGCCGTGCACAGGTCCACCGCATCGGCCGCGGGAATCGCAATCCGGACTCGTCCCAGCGCATCGTCTTGCCGAAGCGGAGGCCGCGGACGATTGCGTCGAGCTGTCCGGGGAGGGCCTGGCTCAGTGACTGTTCCTCGGACACGACCCCGAGGAACCCGTCCCGTTCCTCCAAGTCGTCGACGGACACGCCGTGCCGCTTCGCGAAGCCCTCGGCCGCCTTCTCACGCAGCGAGACCGGTGGCCCCTTGATCCACCGCTCCCCGGTCTGCTCCTCGACGCTTACGAGGATGGCGAGGCGCCGGGGGCCCACGAGCACCTGGTCCGGTTTGGCGCCGAGGTGGCGCTCGGTCAGGACCGGTAGCTGGGCCTCCGCCTCGTAGACCGAGGCGGCTGGAAGCTCCTCGCAGCCGATCTCAAGCAGCAGCAGCTTCGCCAACGTACTCCTGGGCGACCTGGCGGGCGAGGTCGCGCACCCGGCCGATGTAGGAGGCGCGCTCGGTCGCGGAGATCGCGCCGCGCGCGTCCAGCAGGTTGAAGGTGTGCGAGGCCTTGAGCACCTGGTCGTAGGCCGGCAGCGGCAGCTCCCGCGCGAGGAGCCGCTCGCACTCCGCCTCGTAGTCGGCGAAGTGCCGCATCAGCAGCTCGACCGACGCCTCCTCGAAGTTGTAGGCGGAGAACTGGCGCTCGTTCTCGCGGTAGACCTCTCCCCAGGTCATCCCCGGCGCCCACTCGAGATCGAACGCGGTCCGCTTGTCCTGGAGGAACATGGCCAGCCGCTCGAGGCCGTACGTGATCTCGCCCGAGACGACGTCGACGTCCATCCCGCCGAGCTGCTGGAAGTACGTGAACTGCGTCACCTCCATGCCGTCGACCCAGACCTCCCAGCCGAGGCCCCAGGCACCGAGCGTCGGGCCTTCCCAGTCGTCCTCGACGAGCCGGACGTCGTGCCGCTTCGTGTCGATCCCGATTGCCTCCAGCGAGCCGAAGTACTGGTCGAGGATGTCCTCCGGCGCCGGCTTGAGGATCACCTGAAGCTGGTAGTACTGCTGGAACCGGTACGGGTTCTCGCCGTACCGGCCGTCGCTCGGGCGGATGGACGGCTCGACGTAGACGGTGCGCCACGGCTCCGGCCCCAGGCAGCGTAGGAACGTGGCCGGATTGAAGGTGCCCGCGCCGAGCTCGGTGTGGTACGGCTGCATGACGACGCAGTCGCGCGCGGCCCAGTAGGCCTGGAGCTCGCGGATCATGTCCTGGAAGTTCAGCGCCACGGGTCGGGCAATCCTACTTTCGTGGTGTGATTGCGCCCCTCCCTGGGAAGCACCTGCATATGGCAGAAACTCGCGAGGTCCGCGTCCAGGAGGTCAAGGCGTTCAAGACGAACTCGGGCAACACACGCTTCGTGCTCGTCGACGACGCGGGAAACGAGTACACGACCTTCCGGGAGGGGATCGCCCGCAAAGCGGTCGAGGCGGAGGGCCGCCGCGCCCGGATCAAGTTCCACGAGCAGGAGCGAAACGGCTTCACCAACGTCTACCTGGACGCCGTCGAGCTGCTCGAGGAGGCCGAGCCCGACGCCGAGCCTGCGCCCGACCGGGAGGTCGAGGAGGCCGCCTGGGACGCCGCGATCGAGGCGGCTCCGCTGCTGGTCGGCGGCGACCGGAAGCGCAAGGTTCCGGCCGATCAGCTCTTCGAGACGCTGAAGCCGTTCAAGGATCGCGTGGCCGACGACATCAAGAGCGGCGAGGACGCTCCTTGACCGTCAAGGGCTGACCTGCACGGGCTCGCGCACTGACTCACGCCCTCGGAGGGGAGTGATCAGCAGCGCCACTGCCGCCCCGACCAGCGCAGCGGCGGCGCTGATCCAGAACGCGGTCGTGAACGCGGACTCCTGCGGGATGCCGAGCGGCTCGATCGTCTCCGCGGTCAGGATCGCCGCTCCCACCTGTCCCCCGATCACGCCGCCGATCGTCCGCATGACCGTATTCATCCCGGTCGCCACGCCCGTCTCGGTCGGCCGGACGGCCATGACGATGATGTTGAGCATCGCAGCGACGACCTGCCACGGCTCGTCGTGCCACTCGGCGAGCATCGTCAGAGCGATCGTCGCAAGCGTCATCCCGATGCTGAGCGGCCACTTCGAGCCCCAGCGGCGCCCCATGACGCCGGCGAGCGGGCCCATCAGGAACCCCGCGAGGGCGGCCGGCACGAGGTACAGGCCCGTCGTCGTCGCACTCGCGCCGAAGCCGTAGCCGGCCACGTCTTCGGAGATCTGGACGAAGTTCGGCACGAGCACGAAGGAACCGAACATCGCGAACCCCGCGATCAGGCCGGTCAGGTTCGCGAAGAAGACGGGCCGGCGCGCGAGCATGTGCATGTCCACCATCGGGTCGGGCACCTTTGTCTCGGCGTAGCCCCAGGCGACGAGCGCGACGGCCGCAACGGTGAAGAGGACGACCACGCGGGTGGATCCCCACCCCCAGCTCTCCCCCTCGGTCAGCGCGACGAGGAGCGAGACGAGCCCGACCGACAGGAGCGTCGCGCCGATGAAGTCCACTCGGGACGGCGACTTGATCGGCGACTCGGGGACGTAGAGGTGGACGAGCACCGCCGCGATCCCAACCGCGACGGCGCCGACGACGAACAGCCAGTGCCAAGAGAGGGAGTCCATGATCACGCCCGAGAGCACAAGCCCGAGGCCGCCGCCGACCGCGAAGACGGCCGAGACGGCGCCGACCGCGACACCCACCTTCTCGGCAGGGAACTCGTCCTTGATGATCGCGAAGCTGAGCGGGAAGACTGCGGCACCCGCACCCTGGAGGATCCGGCAGCCGATGAGCACGGCGATATTCGGCGCGAAGATCGCAGCCACGCTGCCGGTGAAGAAGATCAGGAGGCTGATCAGGAGCAGCCGCTCCTTTCCGTACTGGTCTCCGAGCCGCCCGAGCAGGGGCGTCGCCACCGAGGCGGAGAGCAGGAATCCCGTGAGCAGCCACGTCGCCCAGGCCGTCGTGGTGTCGAACTCGCGCTGCAGCTCGGGCAGCGCCGGGACGACCATCGTCTGCTGGAGGGCGATCGAGATCCCGGCGAAGATCAGGATCGCCAGGGTGAAGTTGTAGTTCTGCCGCTCGGCGGCGGGCTGCGTCACGGAGCGCGCCTGGGCCGCTCCATCACCCGCTCGGATGGCGGCCCGAAGCCGAACCTCGCATAGAGCTGGTGAGCGTCCGCCGTATGGAGGAGCCAGCGTGAGTCGGCGTAGGGCCCGTTCTCGATCATCTCGCGGACGAGTTTTACCCCCAGGCCCCTCCCCCGGTACTCCGGGAGCACGTAGACGTCGGCGAGGTAGACGAAGTGCGAGTCGCCGATCGCACGGGCGAAGCCGACCTGCCGCTCGCCGTCGTAGAGGCCGACGACACGGATTGCCTCGCGGACGAACTCCTCCATCACCTCGCGCGGCCGGCCCGGCGCCCAGTACGAGTGGTTGGAGATGAAGTCGTGGACGGCGTCGACGTCCACCCGGCCGGCGTCGTCGTCGAGCTCGAGGCCCCCGGGGAGCTCGCGCTTCACGCCGAGAGCGTCCGGAGGCGGAATCCTCCGTGGAACTCGTACGACGACGCGATGACGGCGAGCGCGTCGCGGGCCGCCCGGGCGCCGAGCTCGACCGTGCCGGCTTCGGCGAGCGGCGCCCGGAGGAGCGCGTCGATGCCGCGCAGCCCGCCCGCAGAGAGCGGGATCGCGTCCGCGCGGCAGTTCCCGCAGACGGCACCGCCGGCACTCGGCGAGTAGCCGACGAGCCCGCTCTCGCCGCCGCACTCGGCGCAGCTCGTCAGGTGCGGGAGGTACCCCGCGAGCCAGAGGAGCTTGAGCTGGAAGGCGAGGACGAGCGGATCGAGTGCCGGCCGCCCGTCGCGAGCCGCCACCTCGTCCAGCAGATCGAGGAAGCGCGCGAGCGCCGCGAAGGCACGGTCGTTTGCCTCCTGCTCCGGAAAAAGCTTCAGCACCGCCTCGAGGCCGACGAAGCCGACGGAGAGCCGGTAGTGGCTGTCCCGCGCGGCGCTGTGCGGGCGGATCAGCTGGACGCCCGTGATCGTCTGCAGCTCCCCCCGTCCCTCGTGGAGGACGAGCTCGACGTGGCTCATCGGTTCCAGCCGGCCACCGAACCGCGACTTCGTGCGGCGGATTCCTTTTGCGACCGCGCCGACTCGGCCGCGATCGAGCGTGTACAGGTGCAGCACCCTGTCGGCCTCGCCGAAACGCATGGAGCGGAGCACGATCGCCTCCGTCTTGTAGGTCCGGCCGGCCATGGCCCAAGTGTAGAAGTGGGGTCAGCCGGGAAAACCTCCTTCGATGAGCCGGATCGAGGTCTACACGACGCGCTGGTGCGGCTACTGCGTACGCGCGAAGGCACTCCTCGAGGGACGTGGGATCCCGTACGAGGAGGTCGCGCTCGACGACGACCCGGGGTTTCGCCAGACCGTTCACGACAG
>Ga0193741_1000398_pt1 | contig 12835 bp, 10 predicted proteins | sample L2s2metaG_FD_143059 | JGI IMG/M metagenome (GOLD analysis project Ga0193741, IMG submission 143059) | Soil microbial communities from a riparian zone of the East river system, Colorado, United States - L2s2 | ecosystem: Environmental > Terrestrial > Soil > Riparian zone | place: USA: East River...
ATGCCTAGATGGATTCTGTAAATAGGTTACAAATAGATCTCGAAAAATACTCTCCCGATTTTATAGTGGGTCTAGGTGGAGGCCGTTCGGTAGATGTTGCCAAGATGACTGCCTTTCGATTATCCAAACCTTTTGTTAGCGCGCCTACTTCTGCATCTCATGATGGCATCGCAAGCCCTTTTGTCTCTGTGAAAGGCCTGGATCGACCCCATTCAATTAAAGCAAATTCTCCAATAGGAGTCTTGGCCGATACTAGGTTGCTTTCCCAAGCTCCTATGAGGTTATTGGCAAGTGGCTGCGGAGATCTTGTTGCTAAGATTACTGCTGTCAGAGACTGGGAACTTGCGAGAGAAGAAAAAAATGAATACTTCGGAGCCTATGCAGCCAATTTGGCGAGCATGAGTGCGGAAATAATCATTAAACAATCTCACAAATTCCGGAACAACAGTATTTTCGGGGTTCGAACAATAATTGAAGCCCTGATTAGTGCCGGTGTCGCCGCATGTATCGCTGGAAGTAGCAGACCTTGCTCAGGATCGGAACACCTTTTCAGTCACGCCCTAGAATATGTTGCCGGCAATAACTGCGGGTTGCACGGCGAACGTGTAGGATTAGGGACAATAATAATGGCTAAACTTCACGGTTTAAACTGGAGGCAGATAGTAAGAACCCTCAAGGAGATCGGAGCTCCAACAACGGGCCAAGAAATAAACATAGGGGAGCAACATATGGTGAAAGCCCTGCTACTTGCACCGTCTCTGAGACCCGAACGTTACACTATATTAAATAAGGCGAACTTGAACGAACAGTCTGCTAAGCGTGTATTGAAGGATGTGGATGTGCTTTAGGATTTTGCATTATTCACCTAATTTTTTTGTTGTTGATAAAATAGGCTTATGGTCGAAGAGTGCTTTGTAAAAGCATCATGGGTAATCTCTCTTAGCACGTTGAACCTGCGAAGTCTTGCACGCATTGTCAAGAATTGTTCTCCGTATTAAACCTAGATGGCATTCTTATACGATAAACTTGCAACTAATAAAGAGGTGTGTAATCAGCTAGAAATTCTGCATAAAATCTATGCTGATGTTGGTTGGGATACTTCAGTACTCTTCTCTAGAGATTGTCGTTTTTGATCATCCTGTTTCTTCGAGACTGAAGACTTCAATGCATAGGTCTCTACAAACTTCGCATTATCTACTCGGGGTACGAATTTGAAGATATCATTTGATATAGCACTCTTGATAATTTGCAACCCGTCGACAAGGAAGGTTTCTTCGGGGAGATCAATTTGTACTCCCGATCCTTCAATGTTAAACTTTATCTTTTGATCATCTATTGGCAATCGCCTTTTTATTAGAGACAGCACTTTTTCGTTATCGTCATCGAGTTTTTTTGTTATCTCGAGATCATAAATTAGAGTGCGTCCTGCGAACCGATGGTTAAAATCGACCTGAACCCGTCCAGAGCCGATGAATCTCACAATCCCCACGCGTTCGTCAAGTTCAATAGTGTCTCCGACCCTAGCCTCGTCGGCCTTATCACCAAGTTTGCGAAGGGGAATCATCCGTACTTTGTTTTGATCTCTTTCTCCAAAGCCTTTATCTGGGGGAATTTCAATCTTTAATTTGTCACCTGCACTAGCGTTTGTCAAAGCTTCGTCAAGTCCACTTAATACCCATCCTTCGCCTACTGAGATCAGTCGTGGCTCGTATCTACGAGTCATATCGTATAGATCTGATTTCTTCGCTTCTTCATCTCTGGTCGTCTCGAAGGTAAGATCGGTCTCCTTGACCTTTGCTGTATAGTCTATTAGAATGAGAGACCCCTTTTCAAGCGTCATAAATTTCGCTATTGGTATACCATATATTAAGCTTAATAGAATAGACAGTAACCCAAAACATAATCAAATTCTAGGTAATACTGCTAATCTTTTCGAATGCATTGGAGGTTGCTTCTGAGTTCACTTTTAGCCCGAGCATGTTCATTGCTGAAGTGATAGAAGCTAATGTTCTTGATACGTGATACCTATTTACCTCTCCCATTGAGCCTATTCTAAAAACCTTACCTTTTAGTTCGCCGAACCCCCCTGCTATGAGGACCCTAAAATCCTTGGCTAGTAAGGTTCTGAATTTCTTGTCATCCATCCCATCGATATATTTAGCAGCAATTACGACGTTACTACGTGCTTCCTCTACTGCAAATGGTGGAAGACCAAGTGCGTTTAGGCCGCTGTAAAATGCTTCAGCACATGTTCTATGTCTTCCAATCCTTTTATCCAAGCCCTCCTCCAAAACAATATCGAGAGCTTCATTAAAGGCGTAGAACAGAGAGAGAGCAGGTGTAAACGGTGTTTCAAAACTATCCTCATAATATTTGAAATATCGCTTGAGGTTCAGATAAAGGATCGAAGGGGGATTTGAAAGAATATACTTTTTAGCCCTATCACTTATTGAAATAGGCGATATTCCAGGAGGAGCTGCTAAACCTTTTTGTGAAGCCGTCACACAAATATCAATATTCCACTTGTCGACTGGCAATTCGTCTCCTCCCAGAATCGAGACTGCGTCAGCCACGAAGAACGCTCCATGACTCGAACAGAGCTGTCCTATTTTATCCATATATCTTATAGTTGTTCCTGTAGACGTTTCATTGTAGACTGCATAGATAGCCTTGGTGTCTTTGTTTTGATCAAAGGCTTCCTCGATTTTATCATATTGAGGATTCTCACCATACGGCGCAGTTACACGAATCGCCTTGCCTCCCCAGCTGTCAATTAAATCGGCAAGCCTAGATCCAAATTCTCCACATACAGGAACAATAGCCTTATCACCTTTCTTAATCAGATTAACAACTGAAGCTTCAACTGCTCCTGTACCCGATGTGGTTAATAGAATAACATCATTTTGAGTCTGGAATGTCATCTTGATTTTTTCGACTAGTGATCTGTATAGCTGGCGAAAATCATCACCCCTGTGATTAATAATAGGGGCTAGCATTGCGTTCATGACCCTATTTGGTACATTAGTTGGACCCGGCAACATGACTAAATATTCCATTCTGTTTGTCAGATAATCGAGATAGGGTGGGATATTTATAATTAGGGCATGAACTTACGGTAGAGATAAAACTGGGATCTGATCGTTTATACCTATATTAGTACTTATGCACAATATTCACCGTCAGAATGTCATAAATTGCGCAAAAAAAAGATTCGGATGTGACACAGTAGCTGCGTTTAGTCCAGAGAATATATTTTATCTGACTGGTTTTTGGGGAGAAGGCATCGCAATAACTAATGAGGAGAGGAAAACCATTCTTATAACACCGAGGTTAGAAACAGAAAGGGCAATCAATACCTCAAGCGATTGTGACGTCGTTACTGCCGAGCGGGGTGGGAGGTTGATATCCCATTTCGTGTCGGCTATAAAAAACAAGAAAACTTGTATCGATTGCCTCGACCACTCCATTTTTGAAACATTAAAACAGAGACTTAATAATCCTCGGGGATTACTGACAAATAACCAGCCCTTCTTTGATGCTAGAATGATTAAGGATGAAAAAGAGATATCCACTATCAGTAAGGCTGCCGCTATTTTGGACAAGCTATATGAAATCTGCACTGAGAGAATCAAAGAGGGTTTGTCCGAACGCCGATTGCAAGCCATCCTCATTTATCAGGCCATGAAATTGGGAGCGAATCCTCCTTCATACAGGTGGACATTGGATCCCTTGATTATTGCTAGTGGGCCGAATGGAGCCCAACCCCACGCGCAGATCTCTGATCGTAAATTCAAATCTGGAGATATGATCATCGTGGACTTAACACTCAGACACAAAGGATACATTGCTGATGCGACACGAACATTCGGTTTAGGAACAATTTCCACAGATATGAAAAAAGTATATGAGGTTGTACGTGAATCTCAGGAGACTGGTGTTAAGGCAGTGTCAGAAGATGCGACATGCGGAGACATTGATCATACATGCAGACAAGTTATCCGACAATCAGGCTTTCACGAATCCTTTGTACACTCGACAGGACATGGGATTGGTTTGGATGTTCACGAGCCACCTTGGATACGTGGAAAGAATAGACAGAAGATGAGGAATAACATGTCAATAACAATTGAACCTGGAATTTACCTGCAAGGTAGATTTGGAGTAAGAATTGAAGATAGTGTGGTGGTAAGGGGTAATGTGAAAAATCTTTGCGGATTTACAAAAGAATTGATCGTAAAGGGATGAACGTACTACAATACTACACGTTCTCAGAAAAAATTTAGATTATGTGCATTGACACTTTCTTAAACAATCTATCGCAACTCTTTATGATTGCAATCCAGCGGTTAGATGTTCTAATAACTTTCTCGCAATCAAATTTTTTTTCTGTAGCGGAAGAAAAACGATTTTTTTTTCCTTGTCCACTAGTATAGCTTCATTGGTTTCAGACCCCATTTCAGATCCTTTTCTTCCAACATCAATTGCAACAACCAAGTCGCATCTGCCTTCAGACATCTTCTTCAACGCATGGTTTGCCATCTCTTCATTGGATTTGTTGTAGTCAGCCTTGAATGCTACCAAAAAAATCTCGGAATTTTTGCTAGCAGTTCTCATTTCATCTACAATCTTTTTAGTGGAAGAAAGAGTTAAAACAAATGGGCCTCTTTTTCTTGTTTCAATTTTTTTCGGAAGTATTCTGCTAGGTTTGAAATCAGCAACTGCTGCGGACATAAAAGCGGCATCATAATATTTTGTCCCTAACTCTGAGATAACTGAATCGTACATTTCATCACTAGTATTAACTTTGATAATTCTCATTCTGGGTGCTTCTTGAGGTTCGTATGTCCCATGACCATATACTAAGGTAACATTTGCTCCCTTCGCATATGCTTCTTGCGCAATAGCATTTCCCATTCTACCAGAACTCAAATTGGATACTACCCTAATAGGGTCTATAAACTCAACTGTACTTCCAGCTGTTATCAGAATATTTCGTCCTAAAAGGCTTTCATTTTGACCTTCATCTGTCTCTACAACTTGATCTTTTTTCTCATGTGTTATTCCCCTGCCGAGGCGAGGCAATGATGTTCTATCACCTCTAAACATATATGAAATCCCACTTAGGACTTCTTCTGGCTCCACCAGCTTGGCCTTATTTTCAGAAATTGATGGGTCAATGAAATGTACACCCTGTTCTTTGAGACGTTGAATATTAGTTGTAACGAAGGCATTGAAATACATAGATTTGTGCATAGCTGGAGCGATAAGTATAGGTATCTTCGATCCCAAGGCTACACTCAAAATAGAAGTAACCGGTGTATCGTCTATCCCATTTGCTATCTTTCCTATAGTATTTGCCGTACAAGGATAGACAAGTATTAGGTCAGACCTATTGTAATCAGCAAGAAAAATGTGTTCCAGATTCGCACTGAGTTTGGTGATAACATTATTGCCTGATGCCCATTTCATAATTTCACTTGTCAGCAGTCGATTAGACCCTGATGACATGACAGGGAAAATTTCAGCACCATGTCTAATTAGCAACCGCGTTAGGTCTATCGCCTTATACGCAGCTACGCTTCCAGTTATACATATCACTATTTTCTTTCCTACCAGGTCCACACCGAGTGAACAAAAAATATCCTTAACTAGAGGATTTTGTGACTTGTTCATAAAATTAATTTGGTTATCTTCAATATCGTTCATATCGTTACTTTTTTCTCCCCTAGAATTTTTCGCAATTACCATTGTCCATCAATCACTTCGTAATTTTCTGTGTTGCTTCAATTTTCTCAACACCTTCCTTAACTCGTTTTTATCCATATGAAAGCTATTCGTGTCTTGTGGAAATTTTTTTTCCTTAACATCTTTTCTATAAAGAGATATTGCGTCGAATATTGTTTCATATAAGTGAGCATATTGTTTGACAAACCTTAGTTGAGCACCTTGATATAACCCAAGCAGATCATGTGAGACTAGAACTTGACCGTCACAATTCAAACCCGAGCCTATTCCTATTGTAGGAATTGAAAGATTTTCCGAAATCAGTGTAGCAACTTCATCGGTTACCATTTCTAAAACCACTGAAAAAGCTCCCGCTTCCTCCAGTTCTCTTGCATCTTCTAATAGTTTCAAGGCGGATTTTTCTGTTTTTCCGTGCAGCCTATTATTATTCCACAATGAAGACGTCTGAGGGGTAAAACCAATGTGGCCCATAACGGGGATACCGGCTGCTATTATGGATCTTATTAACGGTACTACTTCGGTTCCACCTTCGATTTTTACAGCATTACAACCTGCTTTGATGAAAAGTACAGAATTGTGAACTGCGTCAGCAACTGAGCATTGATAAGAACCAAATGGCAAATCTCCTATAATTAATGCTCTTTTGACCGCCCTAGTGACGGCGCCGCAGAATACTAGCATTTCTTGCATTCCTATTGGGGCAGTGTTATGATATCCAAGCATAACCATCGCTGCGCTGTCTCCGATAAGAATCCCATCGACTCCTGCCCTATCACAGATTAAAGCATTAAAGTAGTCATAAGCAGTTACAATTGCTACTTTTTCCTTTTTTTTCTTCATTTCAAGGAGATGGTTCACAGTAAGTTTCTCACCACTATCATCAGTGAAAAATTTGTTCTGCGTAGTGCTCCTACCGTTACTCTTATTTGAAACTTCAGAAGACATGGAGGCTACTTTCTCCCAAGTTTACGATCCCTTGATGTTTCCTCGCATAACCGATAATGATTCAATGAGATTCTTCTGATTGTCATACTCCTTAACTATTCTTTTCATTACCATTTCCCTTTGTTTTCGTTCAAGGTCTTTCAGTTTTCTTACAACTATGATCATTTTTGGTATTGCTCGGATCGCATTATCTACAATTGTTATATTTGCTGATCTTGCGGTTCTAGATCCAGGATTAAGATCGATTGCAACCACTATCTTGCCCATTTTAACAAGTGATTCTGTCCTATCACCATCTTCTAATGGGACGAGCACAGTATCAGCCTTCATGATCCCTTTCGGATCGACTCGTCTTCGCTCACTTTGCAATTCCGGGATGACTGCCGACGCGCTTGATGTAACTCCAAGAATCTCTTTTGCGCCAAAGCGTTCCAGCTCTCTTTTTATGAGTCTTTCCCTTTTTATAGTACGATAGAACAAATTAACTTCAATTTTAGCTCCTATCAATTGACTTAATTCTACAATATTCTTTGCACAAAGCGCCACTAGGTTGCCGTTAACAGAGATTACAGGGAATTTAGATAATAATAGGGCCGATGTGGCCGCCTCTATAGCACACTGTGCCATACTGCTTGTCTTTTCGCCTAATAGATAGTCAAAGGCTTCACCCCTTCCATGGGCTATCAATCCTTCGGATGCAACCAGTCCTTTCCTGTATCCGTCCACTAACATCTCCCGGATTAAGAGTGACTGTGCCCTAGGATGAGTTGGGGGGATATGAAAATGTGGATTATAATTGCTGTAGTCACCATCATAAATGTGATCACCATTATTTGTCAACGATCCTTGCCCCGTGGTGATCTATACTGCATATTAACAACGTGCCACCGTTTCCCTTGAGGCAATTTATTACACTGTCCACATTATTGGATTTTACTATAGAAAAAATTGTGTCGCCAAACAAAGCGACACTCGAACCAAATCCTTGTGATTTGAGTTTTTTAATAAGGGATCCGCTCTTGCCTCGTATCAGGCCAAGACGGGTTGCAAAGTCAAACGATATATCGAGAAAGTCATTTATGTTTCTTGATATGCTAAACCTTTCTAACATTTCTTCACCGTAGCCGTTTAATAGCCCGACATGATCGGTAAGAAATTTCTTTGTTGACAATGGAGAAAGACATAAGATGATAACCTTAAGATCTTGCACGCTAGGATGGTACGGAAGCTTACTCACCACGCCTACACCTGGACCTCCAATCTCCGACCGCAATTCAAATCCTCCCACGTATTGGGCAAGTACGCTACCTAGACCCGTCTTGCATTCAATCTCTGAACGATGGGCAATCTGGGCTGCCTGTTCCATGTCGAGGCCCACCTTTAAGGCACGATTGAGGGCATAGGACAGGCTCAATGCAGCTGCGCCACTAGATGATAGACCATATCCAATTGGTATGGATGTTTCATGCTCGATTTTGATGTGATAGGACCTGCCATGTAAGAGCTCAACATATTGTTCTACAACTGACTTTGTTACTTCAATATTCGAATTCTTATTCAATCCATTAATTAAAACATCGTAACTCGTCCTAGGATGGTTATTGCCTTTATCAAAAACTCTCACTGTGGTAGTGATACCCATATCTATCGCAAGTCCAGCACCGAGAGATCCTTTACGAAGATGCGAGCTACCCCCTTCGTTTTTCTTGAGCTTTTCATCCCCCCCGAAATCAGAAACCTTGGCAAGAAATCCTGTAATATGGCCTGGACAGAAAGCCTTGGCTGTAGAAACAGCAGAAGCTGTGACTACGGTCATAACCATGAAGGATTTATAGATATGATGAAATATAAAAATAATGTTTAATTAGTATAAGCATGTTTAAATTTCCACATGCTTAGATTTGGCAGAAGATTACAGCAGATTGGAAGTAGTTTTCTTGTATCGTTGCCTAGTGGGTGGGTAAAAAAGAACAACTTGAAAAAAGGAAACATGGTGCTTATCGAGATCAATAATGACAATACGTTATCCCTGTTTTCATCAGATTTAACAGGTGAAGAACTTAAGGAAGTAACAATTGCCTATTCACATATTTCTGTAGACAGCATAGTAAACCAAATTTATGGGACTTATCTTCTCGGATACAATATAATCCGCATTAAAGGAACTGAACAAATAGCCTTCGACCACAGAGATCGCATAAAACACACAATGCGAACTCTTGCAGGATTGGAAATAATCGAGGAAGATAGCACTAACATAATATGCCAGTTTTTACTGGATGCAGGAACGTTGGACATAGAAAAAATACTCAGACGAATGAACACAATTATCGCTGGAATGTATAAAGATACGATTGATCTTCTTGGTAGAAGCTCTGAAAATAATATAAGAAAATCTGTAGTGAGTAGGGATGCCGAAGTTGACCGTCAGTATTTTCTTCTAGTAAGGCTAATTCGCAGTGCAATGTTAGATCCGCAGCTCGCCACCAAACTCAATCTTAGCAATATAGATATACTAGATTATAGAATCGCAGCTAATCATTTAGAAAATGCGGGAGACTACATTAAGGATTTTGCTAAAGCTTTACCACGTCTTGAAAGTAAGGAGCTATTAAATGAAATAATAGAAGCAAGCATACTTACTGTCAGAATGCAAGAAAAATCTGTGACAGCTTTCGTAAACAATAACAGAATCGAGTCTTCTGAGATAATAAAATTGTACAATAAATTCAACCAGCTGATGGATTCAATAAAAGAGCTGTCTGCATTCCGAAACAGACCCGAAGAACCCATGCTTAGTATCTCGCTTTTGAATTCTGTCTATTCAATGGATAAAATTGCGAGATGTTGGGTTGATGTTGCCGACTTAGTTAAACCATCATACTTGAAATAAAAGTCACGTCTAATTTACTCCTATGTACATTGCTATTATTTAGTATATGATTTACTGCAATTAGAAATGTGCCATCAAGAAGCTATCACTCTTACTCGCAATTCTCAGTTAGTATGCCGGAAGCCAATCAAATTTTAACGACAATTATTTCTGAATGTTGCTTAACTAACTAAATTATTATAACCTAGATATTACTAGCCAGAGAGTTTTGTTTGTATTGCCTCGCCGTTCTGTGTTATTCCATATCATATGTAATTAGCCGCTAGAATTTTTAGTGAGTGGTTCGTCATTCAACTTCGTGTGAATCACGAAGTACAAGAACGCGTGTACCATGTTTCTTAAGAGACGAGCCACTGTCCCAATCCTTTGGGAAGTAGACCTTCCCGGAATTGCTGAGCTTAAATGAACTGCTTGCTATGTACGATAGAAGTTCTCTGAATAACTGACTATCTTCGTTGATATCTGTAAGAATCTGCACACTACCTCTATCGCCAACTAATTTCACTTTCAATATAGGGAGAAGTTTACTAAAAGATGGTGCCGCAATCGAAGAGAAATCCTTCTCGGGTAAAACAAAGAAAAAATTATCGATCGATGAATTTTGTATGCGAGGTACGAGTTTCATGGTGTCTCCCCAGAATGAAGAGGCGTTCTGAGGATCCAGAGCAGCGAACTTTGATTTAGCTCGTAATACTTCATCCTGATCTGTACCTATACCAATAAAATACTCTGACCAGTGGTTGGAAGCAATTCTGAGAAGCATATCACAATCTTGCATTCCCAAATCTAAATTGACTTTTAAATAAAGCCTCCTGGCATTGCTGATTGTTCTATTCAATTGTGTTGAAGGGTTTCCTTCATGGAAGAATTGATAAACAAGATTCCATCTCTGTCTTAAAATTTCAGGAAAGTTTCGCGTGCGTATTAGTTCTTTAAATAGATCGTTATCGGCAAAATCTGAAAAAAATGCATCAGTCCTTGAGACTGCCTCAAAGCGAGGGAGATACAATTCATCATAAAGTTTGCTAACTCTATCCCATGCTCTTATGGGGTCTGAACCCATATAGGTTACAGATAGGTCCGCCAACCAAAGAATCTCCCCAAGTAATCGTATTTTACTATGGTTTAATCCTTTTCTCCCAAGTTCTGAGAGAATCTGTTCAAACTTCCCCTGTGCTCGTTGCTGTTTAGCAAAAGGAAAGTCCGTTCTCCATATTATGGCCTCAACAATCAAGCTCTCAGTAGGTTTCCAATCAACCTTCACGTATTCTGGATGGGTTGATGAAAATTCAATTGGTAGAAGCAAACTAGATTTGTATTCTCTAAAGTAGTTTTCAAATTCCATGGAACTCATTGTAAAATAAGCATCCAGAATTCTTGTTCTATTTAATTCATCGATAGTTCTATAAACTCTAGGTCCCTTTGGCTGGGCTGAGATAGTGTCATTATCAATATCAGTCCTGAACGATTCGATATGAGCGTCACTGGGATCATAGTCATGTAAAATACCAGCCAATAGCAGAAGTTCATAATCCTTCCAAGTATACGTATATCCATGAAATTCTTTTGGTAGCATTTGTAAACTAAGAAAGGTAACCTCTAAACTATGATGAAAATTATGGTATTTACTTGACCCTTCACCTATCCCCTGTCTACTATATTCATTCTTAAGAAACAAGACAAGGATACGAAATTTGTCTATTCTTTCCTGCGGAATTTCTCTATTCTTAGCAACATCGATTATAGATTCAATCAATTGATCGTTCGGGATGTTAGCTAGATTCTCATTAGTATATTCAATAGTTCGTTTTCTTGCTCCAGGAAAATGTCTTATTGCTTTTCTGTATATTATTCTGAGGGGCAGACTCTTATTTAGATATGCTACGAATGCAGATATTTTCCAGGGGTACTTGATACGAGATTTTTCTCTCTCAACCACTTCTTCTGATGCTCTGGCTAGCTTTGTATTGAATATTGTTAGAAATGTACCCAAATCTGACTCATCAATATTCCAAGATTCTTTCTGCTTTTCAGTTCGAGAAATTTCAGTGCTCATAACTAACCACTGAGGTATTTTCACCTTGTAACGATATTTTTTCTGAGGAGCCGAGTGTTCCCTCGAGGTGACAGCAACGTTCCGAGGATCTTCTAAGAATGGCAGATCACTATCTTTAACAACTTGTAGGATAATTTCCTTGTTAGGAACCTGGAGTCCAAGTAGGATATGCCAATATTTTCCCTTATCAAGCCAATCAGGCACCTGAGTTTCTCGATCCCAGAAATCGATAGGACCCATGGGAACATATCCTTTTTCATAGTCCCTCGTTTCAGGATTGTATGATCGATATTGATAATTGCCAATCATCGGATTAAGTTTCTTCGCCAAATCTCTTGCATCATTTATCAAGGCGGCAGAGATAGTAAATTCCCGATAAGCCATTGCTCCCCAAATCGTACCCAATGCACTGAGCAAAGCAAACAAAGCAGAGACAGGGTCTATTTCGTTATGCAAGAAGTATAAAGGGGCAAGAGGTATGCCGAACCAGCCGGTGGCCAAAATACCAGTGAAGGCTAATGTTATGAAGAGCCAGCGAGCAAGATCATTATAAAAGAGGCTGAAGGATCTGGTCTGCTGAGAGCCCTTAGCAGAGGCGCGGGATTGATGGTTTGCAGGTTTAGCTGGTTGAAAATCAGAATTATTTTTTCTTGCTGTATCCGATCTAACCAAGTCTCTGTTCCTTCCGCTCCAAGTCTTAAAGTTAGGATATATTATATATTATTACGCTGGACGAACATAAGACGACATTATGTTCCAAAATGGCCTAACCATATCCTAGACAAGAGCGATATTATCCAATTTCAATATCCAGAAGACATGGAAACGGATGTGCTTACCTAATTGAAAGACTTTTAGATGCAATAAGTATCTGGTTGAGAAAAACATATTTAGCTTGCTATAAGAGTTTAGTTCACTTTCCTCATGGGCCGGTGGTCTAGCCTGGTTAAGATACCGCCTTGACATGGCGGGGGTCACGTGTTCGAATCACGTCCGGCCCATCTTCCTTAACCAAACAATACCCATTTTTGGGCTTTTTCATTTTATCATAGTATTCATTGCTGAATACTAGGTTACTATAAGTTATTGCAGTAGCTGCCGGATGTTTAATGGATATAAAGTCCCTATCTACCAATATGATAATTTCATAATCTATTATTGACTTGATTTCTTGCATACCCCTAAATCGCACGGTT
>Ga0193741_1000400_pt1 | contig 12809 bp, 12 predicted proteins | sample L2s2metaG_FD_143059 | JGI IMG/M metagenome (GOLD analysis project Ga0193741, IMG submission 143059) | Soil microbial communities from a riparian zone of the East river system, Colorado, United States - L2s2 | ecosystem: Environmental > Terrestrial > Soil > Riparian zone | place: USA: East River...
GCGATGTCTGACATCGCCTTCTTCACTGCAGCGGCGGACGCCGTCGCGCAGGTGATCGGAAACGCCGAGCGGATCACTGTGCCCGCACCCAGCCATGTGGTTGATCCGGAAACACTGGCACCCGTTCTCACGAACTTCTTCGGCTCACCGCGGTCGGGACGTGGGTGATCTCGTCGGGCAGAGTGCGGCGAGTCGAATACGTCGTAATCGTGTATTGCCAGGCGGGAACGCGGCGAAACCCCGACAGTCAGCTGAATGGCATGTCGGAGCTAGACATTGAACCGGAATTCGACGACATCTCCGTCGGCCATGACATAGTCCTTGCCTTCCAGCCGCACTTTGCCCTTGGCACGGGCATTTTGCATCGATCTGGCTGCGACAAGATCATCGAAGGAGACGACTTCGGCTCTGATGAAGCCCTTCTGGAAGTCGCTGTGGATGACGCCGGCCGCCTCCGGAGCGGTTGCGCCCTTGCGAATCGTCCAGGCTCGCGACTCCTTCGGCCCTGCGGTCAGAAAGGTTTGCAGGCCGAGAGTGTCGAAACCGACGCGAGCCAGGACCTCCAGACCCGGCTCAGCAATGTCCATTTCGGCTAGGAATTCCTTTACCTCATCGGGCTCCATCTCGACCAGCTCGGATTCGATCTTGGCATCGAGAAAGATCGCCTCGGCCGGCGCGACGAGGGCGCGCAAGCGCTGCTTGAGGGGCTCCTTGGCCAGCTCGTCGGAATCGCAATTGAAGACGTAGAGAAACGGCTTGGCAGTCAGCAGAAAGAGATCACGCAGTGGTCCACGATCCAAGCCAGCGGCGAAAATCGTCTGTCCGCTTTCCAGGACCTCCTCGGCCTGCTTCACAGCGGCAAGCGCCGCGATCTTGTCCTTGTTGATCCGGGCTTCCTTCTCTAGCCGCGGCAGCACCTTCTCTACGGTCTGCAGGTCGGCCAAGATCAACTCTGTCTCGATGGTCTCGATGTCGCTCGCCGGGTTCACAGCGCCATCGACGTGAGTCACGTCCGGATCCTCAAACACGCGTGTCACCTGGCAGATGGCGTGCGCCTCACGAATATGGGACAGGAAGGCATTGCCCATTCCCTCGCCCTTGCTGGCGCCGCGAACGATTCCTGCGATATCGACGAAGCTCACGGTCGCCGGCACCGTACGGTCGGAACGAAAGAGCTTCGCCAAGACCGCCAGCCGCGGGTCCGGCACACCCACAACTCCCACGTTGGGATCGATGGTCGCGAACGGGTAGCTGGCAGCCAGCGCATCGTTGCGAGTCAGCGCGTTGAACAGCGTCGACTTGCCTGCATTCGGAAGCCCGACGATGCCGATCGTGAGTGCCACGGCCGACAAGCCTAGTGCCAGCGATCTTCAGTTCTCGCCCGTGAGGAAGGCTTCCATCGCCCGAGTCAGGGCAAGCGCGTCTTCAGTGCCGGCCAGCTCGCGAGCCGAGTGCATGGAGAGCGTCGGGATGCCTACGTCGATGGTGGCAATTCCCAGCCTGGTGGCTGTCAGTGGACCAATGGTCGAGCCGCACGGCATCGCATTGTTGGACACATACTCCTGCGTACGGACGCCGGACCGGCGGCAGACGCGCCGCCACAGAGCCGCGCCGCGGCTGTCGGTGGCGTATCGCTGGTTTGCGTTCAACTTCAGAAGCGGGCCTGAATTGAGCAGCGGCTGGTTCGCAGGATCATGCCGGTTGGGATAGTTCGGATGGACGGCGTGACCGGTGTCTGCCGACAGGCAGAACGTCTCGGCGAGGGAACGATGCCGTTGATCAAGGTTGGCACCGAGACTGTCGGAGATACGGGTCACGATGTCGGCGAGCAGCGGCCCGGATGCTCCGCTCCGAGAGGCGCTGCCCAGCTCCTCATGATCAAAAGCTGTGATCATCTGGATAGCGTCGCCATTGTCTGCGTTGATCATGGCGACGAGGCTCGCGTGCATACTGCTCAGGTTGTCGAGTCGGCTCGAGGCGAGGAATTCCTGATGCGGTCCGAAGATCGCCGGCTTTGCGGTGTCATAGACCCTGAGGTCGTAGCCATCGATGTCGACAGCCGAGCAGCCCGCGGCTTTTGCCACGTGATCAAGAACACGAATGCCGGGATGACCAACGCTCCAGACAGGTGCGGTGTGGAGCTGCTTGTCCAGCCTGAGGCCTTCGTCGTTCACACTGCGATCAAGATGGATAGCCAGCTGCGGTATCCGCATGATCGCCTCGGTGCGTACTAGCTGGATAGTGCCGTCGCTGAGTACCAGTTGACCTGCCAAACCGAGCTCGCGATCCAACCAGGAGTTGAGCAACGGAGCGCCGTAGATCTCTATGCCGAGTTGCTGCCAGCCGTAGCCGCTCAGGTCGGGTCGCGGCTTGAGGGTGAAACCCGTCGAATCCGTGTGCGAGCCCAGGATCCGGAACGGCATGAATGATCGTGAGGTATCGGGGATCCGCCACGCGACCAATGCCCCGTCGCGCACCACGTAATGGCCGCCAGGTTCAGAGCTCCACTCCGCCGACTCCTTTTGTGCGGCAAACCCCTCTGCGGCCAGCCGACGGGCGCCCTCCGCGGCTGCGTGGTGGGAAGAGGGTGACGCGTCCACGAAGGCGGCCAAGTCGGCGACATGATCAAGCTCGGACGACATGGTCCCAACTTAAGTCACAACCGGCTATAAGCAGATCGACGTAGGAGATGCGGTGGTTCGCGGACCCGCCTCCGAGGTTTTGTCGTCCGGCCCAGGCAAGATCTCCCCCATGGATGGGATCACGGTCATTGCGCTGATCTCTGGCCTGGTGATGGGAATCCTGTTCGGGAGCATTGCCGGCTGGTGGATCGCGCGTGCCCGTCAGCAATCCGACTCGGCACATACGGAGATGTTGATCGCGCAGTCCCACAGTGACGCGGCTACCGCTCGCGCGGAAGCCGCGCAGTCACGAGCAGAAGCGGCCAGGGCCCACAGCGACATCGCGGAGGCCCGCACCGAGGCAGCTGCTGCGCAGGCGAAGGCGGCAGAGGTATCGGCCGACGTGGCCAGAGCAGTCGCCCAGCGCGACGCCGCGCTGGAACGGGCGAAAGAGATCGCCGCAGACCGAGAGTCCATGATCAACCAGTTCAGGGTGCTGTCTGTCGAGACGCTGGACAGGCAGGGCCAGACCGCCGATGCCCAGGCGGAAGTGCGACGCAAGGCGACCGAAGAACAACGCCCGGCTCACCGAGGTGGAGAAAGAACGAGCCGCCATGTCGGCGGAGCTGCGTACTCAGGTCAGCCATGTCCAACAGACTGGGGAGACGCTGCGCCGCGAGACCGCTGCCTTGGTGACTGCCTTGCGCAAACCGCAAATCCGCGGCGCGTGGGGAGAGACACAGCTCAAAAGGGTTGCCGAGCTAGCTGGGATGATCGAACGCTGCGATTTCGATCTGCAGTACACGACCAAAGCCGACGATCGAGTGATGCGGCCGGACATGCGCGTCAACCTGTCGGGAGGTAAGCACATATTTGTCGACGCGAAGGTCCCGCTCAACGCCTTCCTCGAAGCCGCCGAGGCCGACGATCCGGACGTCAAGGCGGAAGCACTGAAGCGCTACGCACGAAACGTCCGGACGCACATCGATCAGCTCTCCTCCAAGCAATATTGGAAGGCCGGCGAGACACCTGAGTTCGTGGTGCTCTTCCTGCCGAATGAGATGTTCTTCGCTACCGCTCTTGATCAAATTCCAGACCTCTACGACTACGCAGCTGCGCGTGACGTCGTCTTGGCGACGCCGACGACGCTGATTGGGATGTTGCGGGCAGTGGCGTACGGCTGGCGGCAGGCTGCTTTGGCGGAGAGCGCAGCCGAAGTATTCCGCCTCGGCCGTGAGCTGCACGAGAAACTCGGCCTGATGGGGAACCGCTTCGACAAACTGGGTCGCGCGTTACGGAGCTCGGTGAACGCCTACAACGAGACGATCGCCACAGTCGAGGGCACCGTGCTGGTCCGCGCGCGAAAGTTCCGCGACCTGAAGGTCAGTGAGAAAGAACTGCCCGGACCGACTCAAATCAATGAGGCCGTACGTCAGATCCAGGCCGCCGAGCTCGTTGATGACGCGGTCCAGGTCGAGCCGATGCTCGGCCGGCGTCGCCGACGCCACTCTGCCACTGTGCCCGAGGCTGCCGAACTGTACAGATCGGATCCGGATGTGCCTCAGTTGACCGAGGAAACCTCCACTGCTGACCCGGATCAGGACGCCAAGTCGTCCTGAGATCTAGGCCAGACCCTGGATTTGCACCACCAGTGCACCGATTTCCCCCCGTTTGGGTCATGTAGGACTCGACCGAGATGTGTTTTCAGGGCCGATCCGGCTCAGTCGTTAGCTGCGCCTTTGCGCAGATCTTTCCGCAGCTCAGGCGGCAGCGCGAAGACGAGCGACTCCTCGGTGAGCCGCTCCTCACGGGCAGCGGGAAAGCCTTGGTCGACCAGATAGTCCAATACGCCCTGTACGAGATCGTCTGGCACCGAGGCTCCGCTGGTCACGCCGACGGAATACACGCCAGCCAGCCATTCGGGATCAATCTCTGATGCGTTGTCGATCCGATGGGCCGCCTTGGCCCCTGCCTCGAGCGCGACCTCCACCAGGCGCACCGAATTGGATGAGTTGGCCGAGCCGACCACGATGACGAGATCGCTGTGCGCGGCGATCTGCTTGACCGCGAGTTGACGGTTCTGCGTGGCGTAACAGATGTCATCGCTCGGCGGATCCTGCAAGAGCGGGAACTTCTCTCGGAGCCGGTTGACCGTTTCCAAGGTCTCGTCGACACTCAGCGTGGTCTGGCTGAGCCAGGCAAGTCGTGACGGATCGCGAACTTCGAGCTGTTCGACATCCGCCGGTGATTGCACAAGCTTGATGTGCCCGGGGGCTTCACCTGTGGTCCCCTCAACTTCCTCATGCCCAGCGTGTCCGATCAACAAGATCTGCAAGTCGTCTTTGGCGAACCGCTTGGCTTCGTGGTGCACCTTGGTGACCAGCGGGCAGGTCGCGTCAATCGCCTTGAGCCCCCGCGTCTTGGCCTCCAGCTGGACTGCCGGCGATACCCCATGTGCGGAGAACACCACTGTCGAGCCCTCCGGAACCTCCTGCAGTTCCTCGACGAAGACCGCCCCCCGCTCCACAAGGTTCTCCACCACATGCCGGTTATGCACGATCTGCTTACGGACATAAATCGGTGGCCCGTAGGTCTCCAACGCTTTTTCGACGGTGATCACCGCACGGTCCACACCAGCGCAGTATCCCCGGGGCGCCGCGAGCACGACCTGCCTGCGGCGGCTCGGCGCAGCTACTGAGCCCGTCTCTTCCACCCGGTCAGTGTAGGTGGTCAGGCCGGTGGTCGGATGGGCCAGCAGGGGGCAAGACAGCGGTACTACGCTCGCGGCGTGGCCCTGCAATCGTCGCCGGAGAACCCGCAACCCCTGCGGGTGATCGCGCGCGCCGTGCGCGGCTGGGTTGAGCGGCTCGGAGCAGTTTGGGTCGAGGCGCAGCTGATCGAGGTCAACCGCCGCTCAGGCACCCGGACGATTTTCCTCACCCTGCGCGACAAACTCGCGGAGGTCTCGGTGTCGGTGACCACATCCCCAATAACCTTGGACTCGGCCGGCCCCCTAACCGAAGGTGCGACGGTGGTGGCTCGGATCAAGCCGTCGTACTACGAGAGTTCAGGCCGCTTCATCTACACCTGCGATGCGATCACTCCCATTGGTGAGGGACGGCTGCTCGCCCGCCTGGAGCAGACCAAGCGACTGCTCCAGGCTGAGGGACTCTTCGATCGGTCGCTCAAGAAGTCGCTGCCCTATCTGCCGAGCGCCGTCGGGCTCGTCACCGGGGAAGGCAGTGCAGCTGAGCGCGACGTCATGGAAAACGCGCGGCGGCGCTGGCCAGCTGTACGGATCGTCACCCGTTACGCCCTGGTGCAGGGGCCTCAGGCCTGCGAGCAGCTCATCGCTGCGGTGCAACACCTGGATCGCCAGCCTCAGGTTGAGGTCATCATCATCGCCCGCGGCGGCGGCTCCGTGGAAGATCTGCTGCCCTTCTCCGACGAAGGCCTCGTGCGAGCTGTAGCTGCCTGCCGTACGCCGGTGGTGAGCGCCATCGGGCACGAGTCCGATAGCCCGATCCTTGACCTCGTCGCCGACTACCGCGCCTCAACACCTACTGATGCCGCCAAACGCGTCGTCCCCGACGTAGCCGAGGAAAAGACTCGAGTACAACAGGCTCGGCAGCGCATGATCCAGGCGGTATCGCGACTGATCACCCGACAACAGGAGCTGCTCGACGGGTTGCGTACCCGTCCGGTGCTGACTGATCCGACGGCAACGTTTGGTCGGCGTTACGAGCAGCTCGCAGAACTCAGGCATCGCGCCAACCGGGCGATTGGCTCGACGCTGGACCGCGAGGCAGCTCTGGTGGGGCATCACCTGGCGCGGATACGAGCGATGTCGCCCCAAGCCACATTGGATCGTGGCTACTCGATCCTGCTGGGTCCAAACGGTGTCGCGGTCCGAGCGGTCGATCAGGTCAGCGTCGGAGATGATCTTTTGGCACAGCTCACCGACGGACAGCTGGAAGTCACAGTGATGCAGCTGAGGCCGCGAGGGGGAGAATGACAGATCCAGCAACCACACCAGAAACACTCAGCTACGAGCAAGCGCGCGACGAACTGGCCATCATCGTCCAGCGCCTGGAGTCAGGCGGCGCCTCGCTGGAAGAGTCACTTGCGCTGTGGGAGCGCGGTGAGCGACTTGCCGCCATATGCCAGGCCTGGCTTGACGGAGCCAAGGCGAAGGTGGACGCCACCCACGCCAAAGACACCGCAGATACTGAGGAGACCTGACGGGCTCGGCTCTGCTCTATCGGAAGGCGTCCGCTGCTGAGTCGCGACGCTGCTCAGCCGGTGCTGGACAGAGTCGTGGCGTACGCCTCCAACGCCTCATAGGGCAGATTCGCGGACACGATCGCCGTTGTGGCCGGGCCACGCAGCACCAGCGACCTGGTGCGGCCGTCAGGGCTGACCAGCCGTTGCCAGGTCAGGCCCGCGATAACACTATTGCCGTCGGGGGTTCCCTCCCGCGACTGCTGATCAACCATCTCCTGGGCCCGCATGTCGCCCTGAGTGAGATCGATATAGACCTCCTGTGGGGTAAGGAACCCGATCTGCCACAAATTACGCGGCGACGCCTCGCCGTTGAGATACGGCCTTCCCAGCGGCACCCAGTTCACGCGAGTGGCACGCCAACCTTCTGGGAGGTTGGTCGGTGCGAGGACCTCATAGGGTGCCTGCTGACGTGCTGTGGCAAGCACGGGTTTCCAGTCCACTTCCTCGACAGGAGCGTCATCTGGCACGTTCGTGAAGATGATCGCGATCACCGCCAGCGGGATCACGATCAATGCGAGCGAGCGGATCATGTCACCGGCCGTCGCCTGCTTTGTCGTACGCGCCACATCCTTATCTTCACAGACCACACCAACTCCGACCCGCTGCGGCCGCTGCAGGACACCATTCGCTGATGGAGACGATCCAGACCATCGCGCGCCACACCAGTCCGCGAGGTGAAGTCGTGCTGCGACGTCGACTCGGTGCCGGGACGCCTGTCGAGGAGTTGATCATCAACGGCACCTTCGCCATGGACAGCAGCGAAGGCAGCTCCGAGAGGTTGTTGGGTGAGCTCGCACTGCCGAACGGTCGGGCGCGGCGGGTGCTGGTCGCCGGGCTAGGTCTGGGATACACCATCGCCGCGATCTCGGCCAAAGACGTCGATGTGATCGATGTCGTGGAGATCGAGCAATGCCTGATTGACTGGGCGCACCAAGGTTTGACGGCAACACTGGCCGCGGTCTGCTCGGATCCGCGGGTCCGCCTTCATGGCGCAGACGTTCGGGATGTCCTGGCCGGGCTGAGCGGTGGACCGGCCGGACCCTGGGATGCCATGGTGCTGGACGTGGACAACGGACCGGACTTCTTGATCCATGAGGAAAATCGTGCGCTCTACACCGAGGCGGGACTGCGAGCCGCGTCCCGCCGACTAACACCGGCCGGCACGCTGGCGATCTGGTGCCAATCGGCTGCCCCCGGCCTGCGCGCCGTCCTGGAACGAATTGCACCCTCAGCACGCGAGCACATTGTCGAAGTCACTCGAGGCGAGCGGAGCTTTCAGTACGCGATCTACACGGTGTCCGGGCCGACCGACCTTCGGGGATCGGCTAGGCAAGAATGTGGCCCATGACCCAGTCAACTGATACGGGCGAACATCGCATCGAGCGCGACACCATGGGCGAGGTCAGGGTGCCGGCCGCGGCCTTGTGGAAGGCGCAGACGCAACGCGCTGTTGAGAACTTTCCAATCTCTGGGATACCAATCAACTCGGAGTTGATCGCTGCCCTTGGACTGATCAAGGAGGCGGCCGCGAAGACCAACGCAGCGCTTGGTGTCTTGAAGCACGAGTACGCCGTGGCGATCGAGAAGGCTGCTGGCGAAGTCGCGGAAAATCAGCACGATGCCCAGTTTCCGATTGATGTCTTCCAGACCGGGTCTGGCACCTCTAGCAATATGAACGCCAATGAGGTGATCGCTTCCCTCGCGTCTGCTGAGCTGGGCGAAGCGGTGCATCCAAATGATCACGTCAACGCGTCGCAGTCGAGCAACGACGTCTTTCCCAGCGCCATCCACATTGCGGCGACCTACAACCTCGTCTACGCCTTGTTGCCGGCGTTGCGTCATCTGGAATCGACGCTCGGCCTCAAGGCCACCGAGTTCGCTCATGTGGTCAAGTCCGGTCGTACGCACTTGATGGACGCCACCCCGGTGACGCTCGGTCAGGAGTTCGGCGGCTATGCCGCCCAGATCGGTCGTGGCATCGAGCGAGTTGAAGCGGCGCTGCCCCGAGTCGCTGAGCTACCGCTCGGCGGCACCGCGGTTGGCACTGGCATCAACACCCCGGCAGGCTTCGCCGATTCTGTGATCTCCTTGATTGCCGACAAGACAGGCCTGCCGCTGACCGAAGCGCGTGATCATTTCGAGGCGCAGGGCGCCCGGGACGGCCTGGTCGAGGCATCGGGTGTCTTGCGGACCATAGCGGTGAGCCTGCACAAGATCGCCAACGACCTGCGCTGGATGGCCTCGGGTCCCCGCGCTGGGCTCGGCGAGATCACACTTCCTGATCTTCAGCCCGGATCCTCGATCATGCCGGGCAAGGTCAACCCCGTCATCTGCGAGGCGACGCTCATGGTGTGCGCTCAGGTGATCGGCAACGACGCTGCGGTGACATTTGCGGGTGCGGGTGGCAACTTCGAGCTCAACGTGATGCTTCCCGTGATGGCTCGAAACACGCTGGAGTCGATTCAGTTATTGGCCAATGTCAGCCGGCTACTTGCCGACCGATGCGTGGCGGGCATCGAGGCTAATGTCGAGCACTGCAGGAGGCTCGCCGAGTCCTCACCGTCAATCGTGACCCCGCTCAACCGCTATATCGGTTACGAAAACGCTGCCGCCGTCGCGAAGCAGGCGCTTAAAGAGGGCCGAACCATCCGCGAGGTGGTGATCGAAAACGGCTACGTCGCCAGCGGCAGCCTGACCGAAGAGGAACTGGACAAAGCTCTCGACGTGCTGGCCATGACCCGTCGGCCAGGCTGAACCCGTATGCGCGCTGAGCTTGTCGAAGCGCGGATTGCGTGCCCTTCGACAGGCTCAGGGCACATCTCAATACCAACCATTGGCTGACTTGAAGCTCCATGCGGCACACGGACTGCCGTATCGGTCCTTCATGTACCCGATGGCCCAGATGATCTGGGTTGCTGGGTTGGTCCGCCAGTCGCTGGCGACGCTTGCCATCTTCGAGCCGGGCAGCGCCTGTGGGATGCCGTACGCCCCCGAGCTCGAGTTAGTCGCATCGATCCGCCACATGCTCTCGCGGATGATGATGTTGTTGAAGCAGTCGAACTGAGATGAGCCGTACCCGTATTTGTTCTTCAGGATCTGCCGGGCGATCTCTTTGGGATCGGTGACGCCCGGCTGGTAGCCGCGATTCCTGAGTGCTCGCTCGCGAGCAGCTTTCTCCTCGGCCGCCTTCTTCGCAGCGGCTGCCAGCGCGGCCTTGATCTTGGCTTGCTGCGCAGCAATCGCCTTGGTCTGCTTGCCCAAGGAGCTTGCTCGCTTCGCCGCTTGCTTAGCAGCAACTACCTGGACTCTCGCAGCCTCCCGATTCGCGCGTGCGTTCGCCGCCGCACGTTCAGCGGCGAGCTGGTCAGCGGCCGACACACTTTCCGGAGCGGCAATGGCGACGGCAGGCGCCGGAACAGCGATGGCAGAGGGTTGTTGACCGGGGCTGCTCAGCACAGCGACAGCTGTTGTTGCGACAAACGCTGAGAAGCCAGCCCCGACTATGGCATGCTGAGCGAGTCGACGCACGGGGCATACGATGCCACATCTCGTTATCGAAATGACATCATCTTGAGATCTTTTCGATGCCCAATTTCGCGGCAGGTGCTCAGACCGCTACATCTTCTAACATCTCGGTCACGAGAGCCGCGATTGGGGAGCGCTCAGAGCGGTTCAACGTGACATGGGCGAAGAGCGGGTGGCCTTTCAACTTTTCGACGACCGCCACGACACCGTCGTGCCTGCCGACCCGCAGGTTGTCTCGCTGGGCGACGTCGTGGGTCAAAACCACGCGCGAGCCCTGCCCGATCCGGCTCAGTACGGTGAGCAGCACGTTTCGTTCCAGTGACTGCGCCTCGTCGACAACAACGAAGGCGTCGTGCAGCGAACGGCCGCGGATATGCGTGAGGGGCAGCACCTCGAGCAGACCCCGTGCAAGCACCTCTTCAATGACCACCTTAGTCGTGAGCGCACCAAGGGTGTCGAAGACGGCCTGTGCCCAGGGCGCCATCTTCTCGCCCTCAGTACCCGGCAGATAGCCCAGCTCCTGGCCGCCAACCGCGTACAGCGGACGGAAGACCACCACTTTGGAGTGCTGCTGACGTTCTAAGACCGCCTCGAGCCCAGCGCACAGCGCGAGAGCTGACTTACCGGTGCCAGCCCGGCCGCCGAGGGAGATGATGCCAATGGAGGGATCGAGTAGCAGATCCAGAGCCACCCGCTGCTCGGCCGAGCGGCCATGAATCCCGAACACGTCGCGGTCAGCCTTGATCAGCTTGATCTCTTTGCTCGGCATGACCCGGCCGAGGGCCGATGCGTTGCCGCTGAGCAAGACGACGCCGGTGTGACAGGGCAAGTCTCGAGCCTCGTCCAGCTCAAGGAACCCCTGCTCGTAGAGGCGGTCGACATCGCCGCCGTCCACTTCGATCTCGCTCATCCCGGTCCACTCGCTTTCGACGGCGAGCTCAGCGCGGTACTCCTCCGCCTTGAGGCCGACTGACGATGCCTTGACTCGCATCGGGAGGTCCTTGGACACCAGCGTGACGGCGCACCCCTCAGCCGCGAGGTTCAGCGCGACAGCCAGAATGCGCGAGTCATTGTCGCCCAAGCGGAAGCCATCCGGCAGCGCAGCTGGATCGGTATGGTTCAGCTCGACGCGAATGGTGCCGCCCAGACTGTTGATCGGCACAGGAGCGTCAAGGCGCCCGTGAATCATCCGGAACTCGTCGAGGTGACGCAAAGCCGTACGGGCGAAGTAGCCCAGCTCGCTGTGGTGCCGCTTGCCCTCGAGCTCGGTGATCACCACAACAGGGAGCACGACATCGTGCTCGTCGAATCGCCGCATCGCATGCGGGTCGCTCAGCAAGACGGAAGTGTCGATGACGTAGGTGCGACGGCTTGATGAAGAAGACACAGGTCTGCCCTTCTTGGGGGCCGTACGCGATCCGCGCCCGGCCCCACCGTTACGTGGCTGGCCGGGATGGCTGACCGGCATTGAGCTGCGCCGGTTCGCAGTACGTCGAGTGACGGTGCATGCATCGCCTCCCAGGCGGACCGCTTATTGCGTTCCGCATCTCGACGGTACGTCGTGAGGTGGGTGTAAGGCGAGAGCCACGCCGGGGATTTCACGTGATGGCAACCTGGTGCCAATCACGGGGCGGCGAGGACGATGCGGATCCGCTGCCCGGGAACCGCCTGGGCAGCCCTGTCGATGTCCTTGTCGACGACTACCGCGACGACCGGATATCCCCCGGTTACCGGATGATCGGCGAGAAAAACTACCGGCTCTCCGCCGGCCGGAACCTGGATCGAGCCGCGAACTACTCCCTCGCTTGGCAGCTCCTTGCCCGTCTTGGAGGCGTGGTAATGCAACGGCTCACCCTCCAGGCGCATCCCGACCCGGTCGCTCCGACTGGAGGCGGTCCACTCTGTCGCAGCAAGCACGTCTGGGTCGGCGAGCCAGTCGTCTCGCGGGCCGCGCAGCGCGTGCAGGACGAGCGATTCGCCTGACAACGCTGCTGCCGGCGCCTGGTCAACATTCGGGAAGTCGATTGGTGGTGGTCCCACCCGTAGGATGTCGCCGGTTCGCACTGCTTCAGGTCCCAATCCCGACAGGGTGTCGGTGGCTCGCGATCCGAGTACCGGCGGCACGTCCACCCCGCCGCGGACCGAGACGTAGGTACGAAGCCCAACCCGCGGCGTCCCCAGCGTGAGGATCTGACTGTCGGACAGAGCAAACGGTCCGCAATAGCCGACACCTCGACCATCGACGTCGGCCGCAGCCGGAGCGCCAGTCAGCGCCAGCATCACATCGCCATGGGCCCGCACGGAGAGGCTGCCAAAAGTCGCCTCCAATGCGGCTGCAGTGTAAGGCTGTGCCAGCAACCGCGCGCCGAGGCAGAAGGC
>Ga0193741_1000401_pt1 | contig 12808 bp, 12 predicted proteins | sample L2s2metaG_FD_143059 | JGI IMG/M metagenome (GOLD analysis project Ga0193741, IMG submission 143059) | Soil microbial communities from a riparian zone of the East river system, Colorado, United States - L2s2 | ecosystem: Environmental > Terrestrial > Soil > Riparian zone | place: USA: East River...
TACCAGCACGGCATGATTCTCGTCGTCGGGCCGACCGGCTCCGGCAAGACCACCACGCTCTGTTCGGCGCTGATGGCGATGCAGTCCGAGCGCACCAACATCATCACCATCGAAGACCCGATCGAATACCAGCTGCCCGGCATCAACCAGACGCAGACCAACGAGAAGATCAAGCTGACGTTCGCCAGCGCGCTGCGATCGATCCTGCGCCAGGACCCCGATGTGATCCTCGTCGGCGAAATCCGCGACCAGGAGACCGCGCGCATCGCGATGCAGGCCGCGCAGACCGGCCACCTTGTGCTGTCGACGCTGCACACGGACGACGCGCCGTCAGTGATGACGCGCCTGAACGATATCGGCGTCGAGCCGTACGTGATCGCCTCCGCGACGGTCGGCGTCGTCGCGCAGCGCCTGGTCCGCCGGCTCTGCGAGCACTGCCGCCGCCAGTACACGCCGAGCCCGGAAACGCTGCGCGCGCTGAACATCAGCGATGCCGATGCCGCGAACATCCCGTTCTATCGTCCGGTCGGCTGCGACGGTTGTCATCAGACCGGCTACAAGGGCCGCATCGGCATCTACGAAGTGATGAAGATCAGCGATCGCATGCGCCGTCTGATCTCGCAGAAAGGTTCGGAGGACGCGATCCGCGAACTCGCGCAGAGCACCGGCATGCTCACGCTCGCCGACGACGCGCTCGCGAAAGTGAAGGCGGGCGTGACGACGGCGGAGGAGTTGCTGCGCGTCGTGACGGAAGTGCGCGAGGTGCGCAGCACCTGTCCCGGCTGCAACGCCCCGGTGGCGCTCGACTTCGTCGCCTGCCCGGCCTGCGGGCGCCGTCTTAGCGGCGCCTGTCCGGGATGCGGCCGCGGCCTTCAGTCCGGATGGACGTTCTGCCCGTACTGCGCGCGAGGCACCGAACCGCGCACCGAGCGCCGTCTGCGCGAGCGCAAGATGGCGCGCGCCCAGCTGCCGGCGGCCAATACGGCAAATGTCACGAACGTGAGCGAGTTCAAGAAAGGGATAACGTAGCAGGTTCGTGAAGACTCACTATGAGCTGTTAGGCCTTGAACCTTCCGCCGACGCCGATGCCATCAAGAAGGCGTTCCGCCGCGAGATTGCCCGTTATCACCCCGACAAAGTGATTCATCTCGGCGACGAGTTCCAGAAGATGGCGGCGAACCGCGCCGCCGAGCTGACCGTCGCCTACAAGACGTTGACCGATCCCGCGCTCCGCGAGGAATACGATGCCAGTGTCGCCGCGGGCCTGCCGCCGCCGCACCAGCCGCAGGCGCCGCGGCCCGAGCCGCGAGACGGAGCGCCTCCGCCCTCCGCGGCGCCGCTGCATGAGTCGCCGCAGGGTAATGAAAGCCCGACGCCCAACGGAGGGAATTCGCGCTTCGCATCCGAGCGCGCCGGCCGCGACGTGATCCTCAAGCGCGCGGTCACGGGCCGCGTGATCGGTATCGTTGAAAAGCTGTACGGAAGAGTCGAGACCCCGGTCGTGCGTGGCTTTGACCTGGCGATGGTGCCTCTCGCAAAGGCACGCTTCCTTGGCGCGGCGCCGCCGCGCGTGCTGGTCAAGGTCCTCGACATGGTGGATGGCGCCGCGATCGTCGAGGCCTTCAACACCGCCTCGCGCGCGAAAGTGCACGCCGGCAAGTCCCCGGTGGTGGTGCTGCTGTTTTCCCGCGAGATCGCAAAGCAGGGCGAGATCTCGAAGGCGAACGACGTCAACGCCCGCCAGCGCAAGACCAAGGACGGCCCAGACGAAGTCGCCGTCGTCATCGTCGATACCAGCGACTGGTCGTGCCGGCTGCCGCCGAACTGCTCGCCGGTAGTCCACAAGCTCGCGGATCAGATCTGCTCTTAAAACCGGGAGCCGGGAACCGGGAGACGGGAACCGGCGTAGACTTTAACTATGTCCTTGATTGAGACCCGCGACCTCTGGAAGACCTACGTGATGGGCGATGAAGACATCCACGCGCTCAAGGGCGTGTCGATTTCCATCGAGCGCGGCGAGTACGTCGCGATCATGGGGCCGTCGGGCTCGGGCAAGTCGACGCTGATGAACCTGATCGGCTGCCTCGATACGCCGAGCAAGGGCACTTACCTTCTCAACGACAAGCAAGTGAGCCAGATGAACGACAACGAGCTGGCGCGCATCCGCAACGAAGAGATCGGGTTCGTGTTTCAGACATTCAACCTGCTGCCGCGCGCGACCGCGCTGCACAACGTGGAACTGCCGCTGGTCTATGCGGGCATGGGCAAGGCGGCGCGCCTCGTGCAGGCGAAGGCGGCGATCGAAAAGGTCGAGTTGACGCACCGCATGACGCACAAGCCGAACGAACTGTCAGGCGGCCAGCGCCAGCGCGTCGCCATCGCGCGTGCCCTCGTCAACAACCCGTCGATCCTGCTGGCCGACGAGCCGACCGGTAATCTCGACTCGAAGACCGGCGTGGAAATCATGGCCTTGTTCGCGCGCCTGCACGAGGCCGGCAACACCATCATCGTGGTGACGCACGAAGCCGACATCGCCGCCTACGCGCATCGCGTGATCGCGATCCGCGACGGCCAGGTCGAGCGCGACGTGAGGCAGCAGCCGACCGCGGGGCTGGCTGCTCACTAAAGGCAAAAGGCAAAAGGCAAAAGGCAGAAGGAAATGCGAACACTCACACTGATTGTTTCTGCCTTTTGCCTTCTGCCCTCTGCCTTTCATGAGCCTTCTGCCTTGTCTTCGCAAGCTTCCGTGAACGATCGGCTCGTAGGGTCGTGGGAGTTGGTGAGCTACGAGATCATCGCTGCTGACGGCACGCGGCGGCCGGGCACCTATGATCGCGAACAGATTACCTACGACGCGTCGGGCCGCATGTCCGCGCACTTGATGCATTCGTCGAACAAGGCGGACGCTTCTCCGCAAACCGACGAACTGCGAGCCACGGCCTTCCGGCGATACCTGGGTTACTACGGTCCGTTCGTCGTCGACACCGCCGGCGGCACGGTGACGCACATCGTCGAGGGATCCTCAAACCCGTCATGGGTAGGGACAAAGCAGCTGCGGTACTTCGAGTTGTCGGCTGACAACGCGCAGCTGACGCTGTCGTTGCGCGACGGCGCGCGAACGACGCAGTCGCTAGTCTGGAAGCGGTCGCGCCCCTAAGCCCCTAAGACCTCTGTTTCATTGAGGCACGATTCTCGCCGACGTCTGAAAGCGGCGAAAGTTTGTGTAGCTCGCCACGCTCGTGCCGGATCCTGGCCTCATGACCGGAAAATCCTCGCGCATCTCGCCGGGCACCAGCATCTGCAGCGTCTGGTTCATCGTGAACTCGACCCGAATCGTGTTCTCGGCGCTTTTCGTCTGAGTTGAAGCGAAGGTCTCCACCTCCGCGCGAATCAAGCTGCCATCGCTGTCGATCCATGCACGGACGACGCTCGGCATGTCGCCGCCCTTGGGATTCCTGATCAGCGTCGGCGTCATCCGTTCAAGGAAGACCACGCGAGTCGTGTCGCGGCCTCGAATCCGCTCGCGGCCGTCCGCTCGTGTCAGGAAACGCTTCCGGTTGCGTGGATGGAGAAACTCCAACGGCAGGTTCGGAAGATTGGTCGTTCGCGGCAGGCCCAGGTTGTGTTGCGCGCTTGCTTGCAGCAATTCGCGCGCGGCATCGTAGCCCTGGCTCTTGAGCGTCGTCATCAACGATTCGCCATCGAGCGTGACCGGCTTGTCGTTCACGGCCTTGACGTGGCGAAAACCAAGCCAGCCGGCAGGATCCGGTAACGCGACGAACGCCACTTCAGACTGAATCGTCCGATGGAGGCGAATCGAACGCGCGCTCCGCGAGATTTCGCTGGGTTGACCACGATTGGTCGCCTGACGGACTTCCTGGCGCATGGTTTCGTCGGCGATCAGCGAGCTGAGCTGCGGCTCGTATGCGATCAGGTATTTGTCGAGCCGATCGATCGCATCGCCGAAATTCGCTTGCGCCGCCACGAAAGTCGCAAATGCCGCTGTTGCAACGATCGTCTTCATTCTGAGCTTTCTGTGCCTTCTGTGGCCCTGGTAAGTCTGCGCTTTCTGTGCCTTCTGCGGCCCTGGTATCTCAGAGCTTTCTGTGGCCTACACCGCTGCGAAATGCCCTTCGGAAACCTGTCGCAGCGGCGCCTCGCGATTGACGAGCGCGGGATCCAGCTCGATGCGGGCCCGCGGCGCGTCCGGATCGGTGGCCGGCACGGCCGACAGCAGGGCCCGAGTATACGCGTGCTGCGCGTTGTCGAAGATCTCCGCGGTGCGTCCCATCTCCACGATCCGGCCCAGATACATCACGGCGACACGATTCGAAATGTGACGCACCAGCCGAAGGTCGTGCGCGATGAACAGGTAGGTGAGCTTCAGCTGCTCCTGCAGGTCCATCAGCAGGTTGATCACCTGTGCCTGGATCGAGACGTCCAGCGCCGACACCGGCTCGTCCGCGATGATGAACGACGGGTTGAGCGCCAGCGCCCGCGCCAGCCCGATGCGCTGGCGCTGGCCGCCGCTGAACGCATGCGGGTAGCGATCGAGGTGCGCGGGATCGAGGCCGACCAGCTTGAATAAATCGGCGACGCGATCGCGGCGCTCCGCTTTCGAGCCGATGGCGTGAATCACCAGCGGCTCTTCGACGATGGTGGAGGCGCGCATTCGCGGGTTCAGCGACGAATACGGATCCTGGAAGACCATCTGCATGTCGCGCCGGGCGGCGCGCATCCGCGCGCTCGAAAAGCCCAGCACGTTTTCGCCGCGGAACATGACTTCGCCGGACGTCGGCTCGATCAGCCGCAGCATGCAGCGGCCGGTCGTGCTCTTGCCGCTGCCCGATTCGCCGACGAGCGCGAACGTCTCACCCTGCTCAACGGAGAAGCTGACGTTGTCCACCGCGCGCACGATCGACTTCTCGCGGAACAGCCCGCCGCCGCGCTCGAAGTGCTTGACGAGATTTCGGACCTCGACGAATGCCATTAGATCGAGACGCCTCGCAACCGTGTGCCGGGCTCGCCGCCCGGAATTGAATCCAGCAGGCCGCGCGTGTAGGGATGCTGCGGGTTGCGCAGGATGTCGCGCACCGGGCCCTGTTCGACGATCTTTCCGCGATACATCACCGCGACGCGATCCGCGGTTTCGGCGATGACGCCGAAGTCATGGGTGATCAGCAGCAGCGACAGATCGAACTCGCGCTTCATCTCGCGCAGCAGGTCGAGGATCTGCGCCTGCACCGTCACATCCAGCGCCGTCGTCGGCTCGTCGGCGATCACGAGCGGCGGACGGCAGGCGATCGCGATCGCCATCATCACGCGCTGCCGCATGCCTCCCGACAGTTGATGCGGATAATCGTCGACGCGCCGTTCCGGATCGACGATCTTGACCGCGCGCAGCAGCTCGATGGCGCGGCCGCGCGCGTCGGAGCGCGTCGCCAGGCCGTGCACCAGCAACGCCTCGGCGATGTGCGCGCCGACCTTCATCACCGGATTGAGCGCCGCCATCGGCTCCTGGAACACGAAGCCGATTCCCGCGCCGCGAACCCGCCGCATCTCCTCTTCGGAGAGCGCCAAGAGGTCCTTCCCTTGAAACAGAACCCTGCCGCTGACAATGCGTCCGGGGTCCTGGACGAGGCGGATGATCGAAAACGCGGTGACCGACTTGCCGCTGCCCGACTCGCCGACGAGCCCCAGCGTCTCGCCCTTGTGGATCTCGAACGACACCTCGTCAACGGCCACGAGAGGGCCGAACACCGTCCGGAGATTCTCGACCTTGAGAAGCGGTTCCATCAATCCAATGAGACTTCGCGGTATTCGCCGAAGACCGCTCGCAGTGTATCCGCGATCTCTCCGACGGTCGCGCTCGCCTCGACGGCGGCGATGATGGGTGGGACGAGATTGTCCGACGATTTCGCGGTATGGCCGACGTGGTCGAGCGCCGCCTTCCACTTCGCCTGCTCGCGCGACGCCCGCACCGCCTGCACGCGTTCCTTTTGCTGCTTTTCCAGGTTCGGGTCGACCTGAAAGACTTCGATCGATGCCGCCTGCCCTGAGCCTGGTCGAAGGGCTTCGTCGGTCACGTACTTATTTACCCCGACGACGACGGCTTCGCCGGAATCGATCGCCAGCTGCGCCTTGTAGGCCGATTCCTGGACCTGCCGCTGGATGTAGCCGGACTCGATCGCCGCCAGCGTGCCGCCTGCCGCCTCGATGCGCGTCAACAGCTCGCGCGCGCCGTCCTCGATCCCGCTCGTCAGCTTCTCGATGTGATACGACCCCGCGAACGGATCGATCGTGTTGGCGACCCCGGATTCGTAGCCGATGATCTGCTGCGTCCGGAGCGCGATACGAGCGGCGTTTTCCGTCGGCAGCGCCAGCGCTTCGTCGCGGCCGTTCGTGTGCAGCGACTGGGTGCCGCCCATCACCGCCGCCATCGCCTGCACGGCGACCCGGACGATGTTGTTGTCGGGTTGCTGCGCGGTCAGCGTGCTGCCGGCGGTCTGCGTGTGAAAGCGCAGCTGCTGCGCGCGCGGATGGGTGGCGCCGAATCGATCCTTCATGATGCGCGCCCACAGCCGCCGCGCGGCGCGGAACTTCGCGACTTCCTCGAGAAAGTCGTTGTGCGCGTTGAAGAAGAACGACAGCCGCTGCCCGAATGAATTGACGTCGAGCCCGGCGCTGCGGGCGGCGTCAACATAGGCGATCGCGTTGGCGAAGGTGAACGCCACTTCCTGCACCGCCGTCGATCCCGCTTCACGAATGTGATAGCCGCTTATAGAAATAGTGTTCCACTGCGGCACCTCGCCTTCGCAGAACGCGAAGATGTCGGTGACGATCCGCAGCGACGCCTGCGGCGGATAGATGTAGGTGCCGCGCGCGATGTATTCCTTCAGGATGTCGTTCTGAATCGTCCCCGACAGCTGCTTCGGCGCGATGCCCTGGCGCTTGCCGACCGCCACGTACAGCGCGAGCAGGATGATCGCCGTCGCGTTGATCGTCATCGACGTCGACACCTTGTCGAGCGGAATCCCGTCGAAGAGCGTCGCCATGTCGTCGAGCGAATCGATCGCCACGCCGACCCGGCCGACCTCGCCCGACGCGAGGTGGTGATCGCTGTCGTAGCCGATCTGCGTCGGCAGATCGAACGCGACGCTCAGGCCGCTGACGCCTTGCGACAGCAGGTAGCGATACCGCTGGTTGGATTCGGACGCGGTCCCGAAGCCGGCGTACTGGCGCATGGTCCAGAGCCGGCCGCGATACATGGTTGGCTGGATGCCGCGTGTGAAAGGAAATTCGCCGGGAAAAGAAAGGTCGCGCTCAGGATCGAGCGCGACCAGGTCTTCGGGTCCCACGAAGGGCTTCATGGCCCGATTCTACTCGGTGCCTTCTGCGCCTTCTGTGGCCTAGTTGGCTTCTTCTACCTTCGCTTCTTCCGCCGCGATCCGCAGGGATCGCAGGAAGCGGCGGTCGTTCACGGTCATGTCGAACGGCTTGCGCGGCACCAGCGCCTTCGACGCCGGCACGCTGCCCTTGGCCCCGGCATCCGCGCCTTCGGTCTGGGGCTGTCCGCGATTGACGAAACCGACGACCGCTTCGAGATTCACTTTCATCTCGTACCCGGCGGCACGGGCGCGCTCACGGCATGCTTCGACTTCTGCGCTCTCCGCCACGGCGGCGGCAATGGAGTCGGCCAGCTCACGCGCGAACCGGTTTACGACGTCATCCATAGGACGGCTCCCTCCCGTTGGGCACACTTCGCAGTCTGCCCGAATTGCGCCAGGCGGCTGGGACCGTCGGCAGCGGCTGACATAACACCTCCCTGGCGGTTGGCAGCATGTCAGCGCGAATCGTCATCAGGCGGGCGAATCTATTGGGAAAATCGCGATGATTCTATGAGCCCCTTGGGGTCCTGTCAAGGGTAGAACGCTATAAGTTGTGCTTTTTCTGTAACTTGGGCGGATGACAGAGGTGATCCATGGCCGAGCCGGGCCTTAAACTGCCCGGATCTTCCCTTCACATTTCTACGTACGGCTGCCCTGTTTAGCAACCGCCTCCGCGGCCTTTTTCGCCGCCTCCGGATCGCCCAAGTAGTAGTTTTTCAGGGGTTTGAGCGATGCGTCGAGCTCGTAGACGAGCGGAATTCCCGTCGGGATGTTCAGCTCGACTATGTCCTGATCGGAGATGTGGTCGAGATACTTCACGAGCGCGCGAAGCGAGTTTCCGTGTGCAGCGATCAGCACGCGCTCGCCTGCCTGGATGCGCGGCGCGATCGTCGCGTGCCAGTAGGGAAGGAAGCGCGCGACGGTGTCCTTCAGCGATTCGGTCGCCGGCAAATCCGATGACGGAAGATCCGTGTAGCGAGGATCGCGCGAGGGATGCCGCGGGTCGTCGAGCGAGAGTGGCGGCGGCGCGATCGCATAGGCGCGGCGCCAGATCTTCACCTGGTCCTCGTCGTGCTTCGCGGCGGTTTCCGCCTTATTGAGTCCCTGCAGCGCACCGTAGTGGCGCTCGTTCAATCGCCAGTGGCGCTCGACCGGCAGCCACAGCTGATCGAGCTCGTCGAGCGCGAGCACGCTGGTCCAGATCGCGCGCTTCAGCACCGACGTGTAGACGAAGTCGAACCCGAAGCCGCCGTCCTTCAGCAGCCGCCCCGCCTGGCGCGCCTCGCCGCGGCCTTTCTCGGTGAGGTCGACGTCGGTCCACCCGGTAAACCGGTTTTCCTTGTTCCACGTCGATTCGCCGTGTCGCAGCAGAACGAGTTTATGCATTGAGAAAACCATACACAGAAGCACGGAAGCACAGAAGCACAGATCAATAAAGGTTTCCGTATTTCAGTGTTTCCGTGAAAGTTGTTTGATGGCCAAAGCCCCTGCGTAGCGTGCCTCGCTACCGAGCTCTTCTTCGATTCGGAGCAACTGGTTGTATTTCGCCACGCGATCACTTCTCGAAGCGGATCCCGTTTTGATCTGCCCGGCCGCGGTGCCCACCGCGAGATCGGCAATCGTCGAATCCTCCGTCTCGCCCGAGCGATGCGACGCCACGCAACGATAGCCCGCGTTCGCGGCGATCGCCATCGCATCGAGCGTCTCGGTGATCGTGCCGATCTGATTCACCTTCACGAGGATCGCGTTGGCAATCTTCTCCTCGATGCCTTTCTTCAGGATCGCCGGATTCGTCACGAACACATCGTCTCCGACCAGCTGCACCTTGTCGCCGAGCGCCTTCGTCAGCAGCGTCCAGCCGTGCCAGTCCTGCTCGCCGCAGCCGTCTTCGATCGAGATGATCGGATACTGCCGGCACCAGTCGACGTAGAGATCGACGATGCCCTGCGGATCGCGCGTCGGCTCGCCTGATTTCTTGAAGACGTATTTGCCGTTGTCCCAGAATTCACTGGCGGCGACATCGAGTGCGAGGAACACGTTCTCGCCCGCCTTCGCGCCCGCCTTGCCGACGGCCTCGAGCACCAGCTCCAGCGCCTCGCGATTCGACTTCAGGCTTGGCGCGAATCCGCCTTCGTCACCGACGCCGGTGGAGAGGCCGCGGCTCTTCAAGATCGATCGCAACGCATGGAAGATCTCGGTCCCGGCGCGCAGTCCCTCGCTGAACGAAGGAAAGCCGATCGGCATCACCATGAATTCCTGGAAGTCGACGTTTGAGTCCGCGTGCGCGCCGCCGTTGAGGATGTTCATCATCGGCACGGGGAGCGTGTAGCCACTCTTATTGCCCGCGAGCGCCGCGATATGCGCGTAGAGCGGCTTGCCCGCGCGTGCCGCCTCCGCCCTCATAGCCGCCATCGAGACGCCGAGCAGCGCGTTGGCGCCGAGACGGCTCTTGGTCGCCGTCCCGTCGAGCGCGATCATTGCCTCGTCGAGCTGCCGTTGCGACAGCTCTTTGCCTTTGATCGAAGAGGCGATCTCGCCGTTGACGTTGGCCACCGCCTTCCTGACGCCCTTGCCGAGATAGCGCGACTTGTCCCCGTCGCGCAGCTCGAGCGCCTCGCGCTCGCCGGTCGATGCCCCGGACGGCACCCCCGCACGGCCCTTCGCGCCGCCTTCGAGCGTGACTTCGACTTCGACAGTCGGATTGCCCCGCGAGTCAAGAATCTCGCGACCCTTTACGTCGACAATTTTCATAAATCACTCACCACGAAGATCGCGAAATCTCCGAAACACACGAAGCCTATTTTGTTTTCGTGAATTTCGGCAATTTCGTGTGCTTCGTGGTTGCGTTTACCCACGTCGATCTGCTTCTGATTCAAGATTTAGTGCGGCTTCATTAATCTCCGCCACGTACGGCTCATCGCCTGCGGCGACGACGACGACGCCACCCTCGGAGACGGTGTGCCGCCGCCTGTCTTCCTCCGGGTTGAATCCAATCAACGCGCCGCGCGGGATGTCGAGGTCGCGATCGACAATCGCCTTGCGGATGCGCGCGTGGCGGCCGACGCGCACGCCCGGCATGAGGATCGAATCCTCGACCGTGCAGAAGCTGTGCACGCGCACGTTGGGGCAGAGGATGCTGCCGTAAATCCGGCTGCCCGAGACGATGCAGCCCTGCGACACCAGCGAGTCCCGCGCCTCGCCGCGCCTCGCGTCCTCCGCGAACACGAACTTCGCCGGCGGCGCCTGCGGCATGTAAGTGCGCAGCGGCCACTCAGGATCGTACATGTTGAATTCCGGGTTCACCTGGCACAGATCCATCTGCGCTTCGTAGTACGCGTCGATGGTGCCGATGTCGCGCCAGTACTTCGCCGCCTTCTTGTTCTCGTCGTAGAACGGATACGCATACGTGCGGCCGTGGCCGATCAGCGACGGGATGATGTCCTTGCCGAAGTCGTGATGGCTCGTCGGCCTGGCGGCGTCTTCCTCGAGCGCCTTGATCAACACGTCGCTGTCGAAGATGTAAATGCCCATCGACGCGAGCGCCTGGCCCGGCTGGCCGGGGATCGGCGGCGGGTTGATCGGCTTTTCCAGAAAGTCCGTCACCCGCTCCGCTTGATCCACCGCGACGATGCCGAACCGCCGGCCGTCTTCGACGGGAATCTCGATCGCGCCCAGCGTGACCTCCGCCGCCATGTCCTGGTGGAAGCGCAGCATCTTCTGGTAGTCCATCTTGTAGACGTGATCACCCGAGAGGATCACGACGTAGCGCGGGTTCTCGCGAATGATCGAATAGAGGTTCTGGTAGACCGCGTCGGCGGTGCCCTGATACCAGTGCTCGCCGACACGCTTTTGCGGCGGCAGGATCTCGATGAACTCGCCGAGCTCTTCGGAGACGACCGTCCATCCCTGGCGGATGTGGCGATTGAGCGAGAGCGATTTGTACTGCGTCGCGATGAAGATGTGGCGGAGTCCCGAGTTGATGCAGTTGCTCAGGACGAAATCGATGATGCGATACGGTCCGCCGAAGTAGACCGCCGGCTTGGCGCGCTCCTTCGTCAGCGGCGACAGACGTTCACCGGCGCCGCCGGCGAGCACGATCACGAGAACGTCATCTCCAACCATGATGGGGGCCGCCCCGAAAACATATCACCGGATGTAACCGTTTTTCGCGCTAAGCCTCTACTGTAGCAATCATTTAGAGTGTTTGACTTGGCCATACTTGGCCCCCTATGATCGGTTGATCTGGGCGGCACGAAACGCCGGATGCAGAACGGCACTCGTTAAGTAATTAGGCAGAAGGACAACACGGCTTTTAGGGGAGTGATGTGATGGCAATTCGGCGTGCGATGACGATGGTAGTCGCGCTGGTGGTTTCGGCAACGTTTGCCGTCTCTGGAGTAGCCGCGCAGCAGGCTCAGGCGAAGCAGGACACCAAGAAGCGCAGCAAGCAGGAACAGCAGGAGATCGATACTGTCGTCAAGCTGGTGGACGGCGTGATGGCCGGGCAGCCGGCGCCGACCGACATCACCATGACGCTCGATCCCTTCTTCATGAAGTCGCAGGAGCAGCGCACGTTCGTGCCGTTCGTGCTCACCGTTACCAATGCGCCGAAGACCGACGTCGCCATGTACGTCCGCGTCGTCAATCCGGCAGCAGTGCCCGACCCGAAGGCGAAGAGGGTCGAATACCCGTGGGACGACATTCACTTCATTCCCGCCGCGGCGCTCGTCGGCGAGCCGGTGAAGCTCAATCGGGTGTTCATGGCCACGGCCGGCACCTACGACGTCTACATCGCGTTCAAGGAGCGCCTCCCCGAGAAGGCGCCGAAGAACAGCGTGCCGAAGATGGGCGTTCTCAAGACCAAGGTCAGCGTGCCCGATTTCTACAACGGTGAGCTCGCGACGAGCACGATGCTGGTTGCCGACAAGGTCAACATGCTGAGCGCGATGCTCGGCCCCGAGGAAGCGCGCGAGCGTCCGTTCGTGTTCGGCACGCAGGAACTGCTGCCGGCGCCGGATATGGAATTCAAGAAGGCCGAGGAGCTCTCGATCTTCTTCCAGGTTTACAACTCCGGTCTCGATTCGGCGGGCAAGCCGAACCTCACCCTCGAGTACGAGTTCCACAAGATCGAGGGCACCGGCGAGAAGTTCTTCAACAAGACCACCCCGCAGACCGTGACCGCCGCGAACCTGCCGCCGCAGTTCGACCCGGCCAAGTTCCCGGTCCCCGGCGGCATCACCGTCCCGCTGGCCTCGTTCACCGAGGGTGCGTATCGCCTCAACGTCAAGATCACCGACAAGGCGAACAACAACAAGGTGCTGTCCCAGGACATCAAGTTCACCGTCAAGGGCTGAAAACCAGGGATCAGGGATCAGGGATCAGGGATCAGGGATCAGCTAGACGACCCTAAACCCCCTGCT
>Ga0193741_1000402_pt1 | contig 12781 bp, 13 predicted proteins | sample L2s2metaG_FD_143059 | JGI IMG/M metagenome (GOLD analysis project Ga0193741, IMG submission 143059) | Soil microbial communities from a riparian zone of the East river system, Colorado, United States - L2s2 | ecosystem: Environmental > Terrestrial > Soil > Riparian zone | place: USA: East River...
CCGACGCTTGTAACAACGCGGATCTGACGGAGGAAGCTGGGTGGCGGACGAGCTAGAGCGGCCGGAGGAGACCTCCGAGACACACGAGCACGAGGACCCCGGGGCTCACCTCCCGCCGCCGACGATCTGGCCGTTCGCGTTCGCCGGCGCCGTCGCGCTGATCCTCGTCGGCCTGATCGTGAGCATGTGGGCGGCCGTGGTCGGCATCGTCCTCGCGGTCATCTTCGGGTTCCTCTGGATCCGGGACGTGACGCGTGACGTCCGTGCGGCTCCCGAGCCGGAGCCCGTCGTGGCCCCGCCGCCGCTCACCGTGGAGGAGGGCGAGCCCGGCGAGCCCGAGCGCTTCCCGCGCTCGAAGTTCCTCGAGGGCGCGACGCTCGGTCTCGGTGCCGTCATCGGCGGGATCATCACGGTGCCCGTGCTCGGCTTCGCCGTCCTTCCCGCGTTCGTCGGGCAAGAAGAGCCAGACGTCGACCTCGGGCCGATGGACAACTACCCCGAGGGCGAGTGGCGGATCGCGACCTTCACCGCCGAGCCGGAGAAGGGCAACGTCACGAGGCGTACCGCGTTCATCCGCTACAACGGGCTCAAGAACGACGTCCCGAGCTTCACGATCATCTTCAACCGGTGCGTGCACCTCGGCTGCCCGACACAGCCCCAAGGCCCGCCCGGCGAGCCCGAGGAGGTGCAGACGTCGGCCGCGCCGGTGATGCTCACGCCGACACAGCCATCCGGCTTCGGCTGCCCCTGTCACGGAGGTGCCTACGACATCGAGGGCAACCGGACGGCCGGGCCGCCGGTCCACGCCCTCGACCGCTTCGAGTACTCGATCATCAACGGCAGCCTCTGGCTCGGCGAGCTCTACACCGTCGCCGTCGTCGAAGGCGAGGGCGCCGACGCCGTCGCTGTCCGCTATCGCCATGCCGACCCGGGCGTGCACGTCGACGGGTACGAGGCGTGGCTCTACCCGATCACTCCCTAGATGGCGCAAACCAAGTCCAAGGGGGATCAGCTCAAGCACGTCGCGCTCGTGCCGGTCGACTGGCTCGAGGAGCGCTCGGGCCTCGTCGGCGCCGTCAAGTACTTCCTCTTCCGTCGCGTCCCGCACGACACGAACTGGTTCCACACGCTCGGCTCGGCAACGCTGACGGCGTTCATCGTCCAGGCGCTCACCGGCGTGATCCTCGCCATGTACTACAAGCCGTCGCCGGAGGAGGCCTACGCCTCCATCCAGATGATCACGAACGACCTCACGCTCGGCTGGCTCGTTCGCGGGATGCACCGCTGGGGCGCGAGCGTCTTCATCATCCTGCTCTTCCTGCACATGGGGCGCGTGTTCCTCTTCGGTGCTTACAAGTACCCGCGCGAGCTCAACTGGCTCCTCGGCGTCCTGCTCCTCGTCCTCGCCATGCTCGAGGGCTTCACGGGCTACCTGCTCCCGTGGGACCAGACGGCCTACTGGGCCACCGTCGTCGGCATCAACCTGAACGCGACGGCGCCGTTCGTCGGCCCGTTCCTCGCGGACTTCCTGCGCGGAGGCCAGGACATCGGCACCAATACGCTCTCGATCTTCTACTCGATGCACATGCTGCTCATACCGGGCGCCCTGATCGCCCTGATCACGCTTCACCTCTACCTCGTCATCCGCCTCGGCGTCACCTCCCCGCCCTGGTCGAAGGACGCGGCCGGCGCGGAGCGCGAGGAGGTCGTCATGGGCAGGCGCGGGCTCGTCGAGCCCAGGCCGCGCGGTGACGGCGCCGGCGCCGACGCGAGAGGGCGGCCCGAGGCGTGATCGCATGAGCAACGAAAAAGAGCGCGCCTACTTCAAGCGGTACAAGGAGGACGTCGACAAGCGCGGGAAGCCCTTCTACCCGTACGCGATGTTCCACGACACGGTCATGAGCCTCGTCGTGGTGTGCGTCATCGTCGCGCTCGCCTGCGTCTGGTACTTCACCTCGGGGGAGGAGGCGGGCGACGCGGGCATCCTCGGGCCTCGCTACACCGAGGAGGCCGACCCGGGCACGACCTCGTTCGTGCCGCGGCCCGACTGGTACTTCTACTTCCTCTTCTACCTGCTGCGGATCTTCAAGTGGCCCGAGTCGGTGGTCCTCGGAACGGTCGGGATCCCGACCATCGCGCTCATCCTGCTCATAGCCCTGCCCTTCATCGACCGGCGGCGAGAGCGGCGGCTCGTCCGGCGGCCCGTCGCCGTGGTCGGCGCACTCCTGGTCATCGCCTCCATGGGCATCCTCACCTATCGCGGCGCGACCGCAGAGGAGGCCCTCGCCAGCGAGGCCGTGGAGGAGGTCGAAGCCTGGCAGCAGGAGCAGGGCCTCTCCGAGGATGGGGTTGCGGGCGCGACACTCTTCGCGGAGTCGGGCTGCATGAGTTGCCACACCTATCTCGGCTCCGGCTCGAGCAACCTCGGAGCACCCGATCTCTCGGAGGTCGGTGCAGACGGGCGCTCGCCGGAGGAGTTCGCGGCGTACGTCGCCAACCCGGCCGAGTTCGGAAATACCGTCATGCCTGCGTACGCGGACCTCGGCGAGGAGAACCTCTTGCTTCTCGGCACCTTCCTCTCCGAGTCGAAGGGCGAGGGCGGCGGCGAGTAGGCCGCCCGGCCCCGTGAACGTCTTCCTCGGGATCACGGGCGCGTCGGGCGCTCCGTATGCCCGACGGCTCCTGCAGGCCGTGTCGGCCGCCGGCGCCGAGGTCGGCCTCTGCATCTCCGATGCCGGCGTCCAGGTGTGCGGCGCCGAGCTGTACGGCGACATCTCCCTTTCCCGCGACGACGTGACCGCGCGGTTGACCGATGGGCTCGACGGCGTCACGGTCGTCGGCCTGCGCGACTACACGACGCCCTACGCAAGCGGCTCGGCGCGTGTCGACGGCTACGTTGTCTGCCCGTGCTCGATGTCCACCGCGGCGAGCATCGCCGCGGGCGCGATGGCAAATCTCGTTCATCGCGCGGCCTCGGTGGCCCTCAAGGAGGAGCGCAAGCTCGTGCTCGTTCCCAGGGAGACTCCGCTTTCGACCATCCACCTGGAGAACCTCCTGCGCCTCAGGCGCGCAGGCGCCACGGTCGTCTTCGCGGCTCCGGGCTTCTACCATGCCCCCCAGACCATCGACGATCTGGTCAACTTCGTGGTAGCGCGATGTCTCGACCAGCTGGGAATCGACCAGACACTCGTGAGCAGGTGGGGCCAATGAGCTCCGGCGTGCTCGCCCCGGACGCCGTGCAGGCGATGTTCGACCGGATCTCTCCGGTCTACGACCCGATGAACCGCCTCATGACTGCGGGCCTCGACCGGCGCTGGCGGCGCCTCGCGGTCTCGAGGGTCGTGCGCCACGGCGACCGGGTGCTGGACGCCTGCTGCGGGACAGGCGACCTGGCGCTCGCCGCAGAGGAGGCCGGCGGGACCGTCACCGGCCTGGACTTCTCCCAGCGGATGCTCGAGCGGGCGCGGCACAAGTCGTCTACCGTCGAGTGGGTTCGCGGCGACGCCATGGCGCTGCCGTTCGAAGACGGGACGTTCGACGCCGCCACGGTCGGCTTCGGGATCCGCAACGTCGCCGACCTTGACGCGGGCCTGCGGGAGCTGGCGCGCGTCCTGCAGCCCGGCGGCCGACTGGCTTGCCTGGAGATCACGCGGCCGCGCGGTGCGCTGCGACCGTTCTTCCGCCTCTGGTTCGACGGTCTCGTCCCGTTTGCCGGGCGCGTCCTGCCCGGAGGCGGGGCGTACAGCTACCTCCCGGCAAGTGTGCGGCGCTTCCCGGGGCCGGAGGATCTGGGCGAGGCCATGCGGCGCGCGGGGTTCGTCGAGGTCGGCTGGAAGCTCCTCGGCGGCGGCATCGTCGCCCTTCACACCGCGAAGAAGGCCGCGTGAGCGCGCTCGCCACGGTCCGCGGCGCGCCGGGGCTCGATTCGTACCTCGAGCTGCTCGAGGAGCGGCTCGAACGCTCCGTCTCGTCCCACCCAGGACTGGTGAGCGCGATCGGTGCCGACACGCTTTCGGCCGGCGGAAAGCGCCTGCGTCCGGTTCTCGTTTTCCTCTGCACGCCGACCGCCGAGCGCGGCGGAGAGCGGGCGGTCGCCGGCGGCGCGGCGGTCGAGCTCGTCCACATGGCGACGCTCGTCCACGACGATCTCCTCGACGGCGCCGACCTGCGCCGCGGCCGTCCGACGGTCTGGGCCGAGCACGGCGAGCCGGCTGCGAAGGCCGCCGGCGACTATCTCTTCGCGCGCGCCTTCTCCGAGCTCGCCGCCACGGGCGATGCAGTCGGCGTCGCAGTGCTGGCCGACGCGACGCTCGCCCTTGCCCGCGGCGAGGCGCTCCAGCGCCGCCAGGCCTACCGGCCGGACACGACCGTCGACGACTACATCCGGCGCTGCTCCCTCAAGACGGGGAAGCTCTTCGAGGCGGCCTGCGTGCTCGGGGGCGGCAGGCCCGAGCTCGGTGCCTTCGGTCTCGCCCTCGGCGTCGCGTTCCAGATCGCCGACGACATCCTCGACTGCACCGGCGAGTTCGACACGACCGGGAAGGCGCCCGGCGTCGACCTGCGTGACGGGACGCCGACGCTGCCGCTGATCCTCGCCGCGCGCGAGGATGACGCCGTTCGGCGGGCGCTCGCAGGAGAGCCCATCGAGGGCGCGCTCGAAAGGGTCGCGGCCACCGGCGCGATCGATACCGCGCGCGGCTTCGCGCTCGAGTTCGCCGCCCGCGCCCGCGCCGCGCTCGACGGCGAACCCGACCATGCCTCGCTGGAGGCCCTCACACACCTCGTCGTGGACAGGGACGGATGATCGTCACCGAGCAACGGGCGCTGGACGAGATTCGCGAGAAGGTGGAGGCGAACGAGCGCCTCTCCCTCGAGGACGGCCTCACGCTGATGGAGTCCGACGACCTCCTCCAGCTCGGCGAGCTCGCCGACACGGCGCGGCGCGTGCGGGGCGGCACCGACGAGGTCTACTTCGTCCAGAACCTCTACTTGAACCAGACGAACGTGTGCCGCGTGAAGTGCAAGTTCTGCGCCTTCGCGGTCACGCAGAAGCAGGCCGGCGCGTACACGACGACGCCGGAGGAGCTCGTCGAGGACGCGCTCCGCCAGCGTGAGCTGACGGGTTTCACCGAGATCCACATGGTCAACGGCGAGAACCCGCACGTCGGCTTCGACTTCTACGTGGACACGATCCGCTCGCTGCACGAGGCGATGCCCGACGTGCACCTCAAGTGCTACACGGCGAGCGAGATCCATCACATGACGACGCTCTCCGGCCTTTCGCACGAGCAGGTGCTGGTCGAGCTCAAGGCCGCCGGGCTGGGCTCGCTGCCGGGCGGTGGCGCCGAGGTCTTCGCCGAGCGCGTGCGCCGCCTCATCGCGCCCGGCAAGGAGCACCCGGACCACTGGTTCCACACGCACCGGACCGCGCACGGGCTCGGCATCCCGACGCACTGCACGATGCTCTACGGGCACGTGGAGACGTACGAGGAGCGCGTCGACCATCTCCTCCGCCTGCGCGCCCTGCAGGACGAGACGGGCGGTTTCCTCGCCTTCATCCCGCTCGCCTTCCACCCGGAGAACACCGTTTTCGAGCGGCGCGGCTGGACGCACACAGCCGGGTCGGACGACCTGAAGATGATCGCGGTCTCCAGGCTCCTGCTCGACAACGTCCCGAATGTGAAGGCCTACTGGATCATGATGGGCATGCCGCTCGCCGCCGTCGCACTCCACTTCGGCGCGAACGACGTCCAGGGCACCGTCGTCCGCGAGGAGATCTTCCATGCCGCGGGCGCGACCACCGAGACCGAGCAGAAGATCGACGAGCTCGTCCGCTTCGTCCAGGAGGCAGGGCGCATTCCCGTTCAGCGAGACACGCTCTACAACGAGCTGCGGCGGTGGGAGGAGTGACGGTCGCCGACCGTCTCAGCGACGCGTTCGGCCGCACCGACTTCGAGGGCATGATCGCCGTGCTCGACCCCGAGGTCACCTGGTCGGGCTTTCCGAGGCCGGGCGAGGAGACGCCGATCTGCTCCAGCCGCGACGAAGTCCGCGCGTGGTTCGAGTGGCACATCAAGCAGGGCCATCGCGCACTGCCGCGGATCGTCGCCGAGACCCCCGAGCGGATCGTCGTCGAGATGAACCTCCAGGACGCGCCCGAGGGCGACGACCTCCATCAGGTGCTGACGGTGCAGGAGGACGCGATCGTCCACATCCAGGACTTCCCCGACCGCGCGACCGCTCTGCGCGAGGCCGGGCTCGAAGAGCCCGAGCCTGCGGAGCGCGAGCCCGTCCCGCGCGCGGACGTGACGCTCGGCCAGACCATTCCGGCACTGCCGGTCCGCGACGCCTCGTCCGCGGTCGCCTTCTACCACGACCGCCTCGGCTTCGAGGTGCTCCACCACGACGCCGGCTTCGCCGTCCTGGCGCGCGGCGACGCGGTGCTGCACCTGTGGGAGGCGGGCGACGAGAGCTGGCGGAGCGCAGACCTCGGCGAGCGGACCGTTCGCTCCGGCGCCGAGTCGTTCATCGCCGGCACGGCGAGCTGCCGCATCGTCGTATCCGACGTCGATGAGCTCTTCGCCGAGCTCGCCGCCCAGGACGTCCTCCATCCCGTCTCGGCCGGCGGCCCCGACGACACCGACTTCGGCAGCCGCGAGTTCGCCGCGGTCGACCTCGACGGGAACCTGATCACCTTCTTCCTCCGGAGGTCGGAGGCTTGACACGCATCCGGCACGATCGGTCTCACACCCGTGCGGCGCCCGGCAGTAGGCTGGAACCGAGCAGGGGGCGGGTCGGGACCCGAGGTTACTCGCGTCTAACACCACTGCCCCGGCGCCACCAGGAGCCCACGTCGTGATTCGCCTAGGCCGCATCAGCTACGTCAACATGGCGCCGGTCTTCCACCGGCTCGACGTCGACGTCGAGGAGGTGCCGGGCGTCCCGACCGAGCTGAACGAGCGGCTCCTGGCGGGCGAGATCGACATCGCGCCCATCTCCTCGATCGAGTACGCGCGCAACGCCGACCGCCTGCGTATCCTCCCGCGGCTCTGCGTCTCCTCCGAGGGCGCGGTCGACTCCATTCAGCTCGTCTCCAAGGTGCCGCTCGAGCACGTCGACTCGGTCGCCGTGACGCCCGAGAGTGCCACTTCGGTCGTCCTCACGAGGATCCTGCTCCCGGGCGCCGTGATCGTGCCGCTCAGCAAAAAGGCCGACGCAAAGCTCCTGATCGGCGACGCGGCGCTCCGTAGCGCGTTCGAGGACCCGACGCCGCACCACGATCTCGGCCGGCTGTGGCTCGAGCGGACCGGCCTGCCCATGGTCTTCGCCGTCTGGGCCTGCCCCGAGCCGGCTCCGCCCGGCGTGCTGCTGCTCGAGGAGGCGCTCGTCTCGTCCGTGCGCCACGCCAGGGCCGAGCCCGAGCGGCTCGCCTACGAGGCCAGCGAGCGCTACGGCTACCCGGCGGGCTTTCTCGCCCGCTACTTCGAGAAGCTCCGCTACAGCTTCGGGCCGCGCGAGCGTGCCGGGCTGATCACCTTCTTCGAGCTTGCGCGGGACGTCGGTGAGCTCTCGCGGGTCCCCGAGCTGCGCTTTGTCGCACCCGAGGCGGTGTCCGCATGACCGGGAACGGCAACGGCAACGGCGCGGCCAACGGGAACGGTGCGGTCGCTGAGATCCTCAAGCGCACGCTCGGCGGCGAGCGCCTGAGCGACGAGGACGCACTCGTCCTGCTGGGAAGCCGCGACCTCGTCCGCGTCGGCCGCGCGGCCGACGAGCTGCGCAACCGCAGGGTCGACGCACGGCGCGTGACGTTCATCATCGACCGCAACATCAACTACACGAACATCTGCCACACGGACTGCGACTTCTGCGCCTTCTACCGCCGTCCGGGCGACCGCCGCGAGGGCTACCTCCTCCCGAAGCCGGTCATCTTCAAGAAGATCGAAGAGACGCTGGCGATCGGCGGCACGGCGCTGCTCATGCAGGGCGGCCACCACCCAGACCTCGGCATCGAGTTCTACGAGGACCTCTTCCGCTCGATCAAGGAGCGCTATCGAATCCACCTCCACGTGCTCTCGCCGCCGGAGATCCAGCACATCGCGCGCCGCTCGAAGCTCACCATCCCCGAGACGCTGACACGGCTGCGCGACGCGGGCCTCGACTCGCTGCCCGGCGGAGGCGCGGAGATCCTCGTAGACCGCGTGCGCGACATCATCGCGCCCAAGAAGACGAAATCGGCCGAGTGGCTCGGGGTCATGCGCGAGGCGCACCGCCTCGGGGTTTCGTCCACCGCGACGATGATGTACGGGCACGTCGAGACCCTCGAGGAGCGCGTCGAGCACATGCGCCGGATCCGGGAGCTCCAGGACGAGACGCGCGGCTTCCGCGCCTTCATCTCGTGGACGTTCCAGCCCGACGGGACGCGCCTGGCCGAAAAGGTGTCCCACTTCCCGACCTCGTTCGACTACCTGCTCACGCAGGCGGTCAGCCGCATCTACCTCGACAACGTCGACCACATCCAGTCGAGCTGGGTCACGCAGGGGATGAAGGTCGGCCAGGTCGCGCTCGGCTTCGGCGCCGACGACATGGGCTCCGTCATGATCGAGGAGAACGTCGTCTCCGCCGCCGGGACGACGCATCGCGCCACGACCGACGACTTCGTGCACGCGATCAGAGCCGTCGGCAAGGTGCCGGTTCAGCGCGACACGCTCTACCGCGAGGTCAAGGTCTGGGGCTAGCCGGCTCCGCGGCGTCGGAGCCCTCCCGGGCAGTCGCCAAGTAGGAGGCCACGATCGTCGAGCGGAGGCGGGCCGGGAGGATACGCTCGGCCAGGCGGAGCGCGTCGGCCAGGCGGGCGCGCGGACCGGCGTAACGGTGGAGCGTGGCGACGTAGGCCACGTCGGCGGGTACGAAGCCTGCCTCCACCAAGAGCCGCTCCAGCCGGCGCGGGGTGTTCGCCCGATAGACGGCGGGGAACACGTCGTCCTCGACTGCGCCGGGTCCACGGGCTTTCAGGCGGACGCGCAGGCGCTGAGGCAGCAGCGAGGCTGCGCGGACAAGCGGGTTGGCCACGTTGCTCGTGAGGAGAATGGCGCGCCCGCCGGGGCGCAGGACACGCCGCCATTCTCGGAAGGCCGCCTGCGGATCGGTGAGGTGCTCGACAACGAAGTTGGCGTAGACGAGGTCGAAGGACGCGTCCTCGAAGGGAAGGCGTGCGCACAGGTCGGTAGTGAGGAACCGGTCGAGTGCCTCGTTTTCGGTGCCGGCATTCTCGTCCACGTCGATTCCGACGAGTGCGCCGATCATGTTGCGCCGCCGCGCGAGCCGGGTTCGCCGACCGCAACCGGCCTCGAGCACCTGGGCGCCGGGGAAGAGGGCCCTGTCGAGCAGGCGTGCCTCCACCTCGGTGTGGGACGTCTCGAACCGCTCGGACATCGACGGAGCTCGAGGCACCCTACGTCGCGAGGGCGCCCTTGTAAACGGATCGGGCCTGTGATTTCGTGTTCTCGGGGTGCTTAGAAGGGGTTTGTTGATCGCCACGGGCGCGGTCGTTTTGGCGTTCCCGCCGCTTGCGCAGCCTGCGACAACGCTGATGCCGGGCGTTACCTACGAGCGACAAAAGAGGCTCGTGGGCGGCGCTGCCGTGATCCTCCACGTCCTGAGAGCGCCGCCCCATGGAGGGCTCCACGCCCTCCGGCCGGTGCTCTCCGACGGCACTGTTCTCGGTCGCCGGACCGTTCCTCAGATGCAGGCGAGGCTCGCGCCCAGCGCGACCACGGCCGGCGTGAACGGCGACTTCTTCGGCGCAGCCAACGGAAGGCCGACCGGGATGTTCCTGCGCAACGGCGTGCTCTCAATGCCACCGATCATCGGGCGCTCAGCCCTTGGCATCGCCTTCGACGGTCGCCTGTTCGTTGATCGCTGGCGCCTCGCCGGCACGTGGAAGCCCGGCGGCCACCCTGCGCATCCGCTGACCACCGTGAACAAGCCACTGCTCGAGCCGCCGGGCGTGGCGCTCTACACGCGGACTCTCGGCGGCAGGACTCCCAGAGTGCCCGGCGCGACCGAGGTCGTGCTCAGCGGGTTCCCGCCCGCGCACCTGAACGGCACGCTGACCGGAACGGTCATGGCGGTACGCCGCCACGGCGGGACGCTCGTCCCGCCCCGGGGCGCGGTGATCCAGACAAGAGGCTTCTGGCGCACCAGGCTCCTCGAGGAGGCCCCGGTCGGGACGCAGATAACCGTGCAGCTCCGCATCCCAGGGTTCCCTGACGACGCGGCGGACGGGATAGGGGGCGGGCCGATCCTCGTGCGAGACGGCAACCCGGTGCAGCAGGCCGACGAGCAGTTCACCCTCTCGCACCTCAACCGGCCGCATCCTCGCACGGCGGTCGGCCAGCTCGGCAACGGGCGCCTCCTCCTCGTGGTCGCAGACGGCCGGAGCTCCTTCTCCCGCGGCCTCACCAACTGGGAGCTGGCGCGGCAGATGGCGCGCCTCGGTGCGGTGACCGCGATGGGCTTCGACGGGGGTGGCTCGTCGACGATCGCCTTCCAGGGGAAGGTCTTGAATCGTCCCTCCGACGGCGTCCCGCGCGCCGTCGCCGAGGGGCTCTTCGTCTTCTACTACGGGATCTACGCGCCCAGGGCGTCGCGGGCACTCATCACCCCCAACGGCGACGCGGTCAGCGAGCGGACGACGCTGTCCGCGAAGGTGGTCCGCCCGTCGGTCATCGACCTGAAGCTCCTGCGTCCGAACGGAACCGTGGCGTGGCGCTCCCGCCGGGGGTCGCTGCCGGGGACGTTCCGCAAGGTGGTCGGCTCCCCCGTCATGGCGGACGGGGTCTGGCGCTGGGTCGTGGAGGCGACCGAAAACGAGAGTGGGCGCGTCAGCACCATGACGCGCAGCTTCAAGGTGAACCGCACGCTGGGCCACCTGCGGCTCTCCCGCGAGCGGCTCACCGTCATCCCGAGGCGCACTGCCCGGGTGTTCGTCTCAGCCGTGCTCAAGCGGCGGGCCACGCTGGGAGTTGCCGTGCTCACCCGCTCGGGCCAGGTGCGCAAGGTCCTCTACCAGGGCGCCCGCGGCCGCGGCAAGCACGTGTGGAGCTGGGACGGGCGGCGGACGGCCGGCGTCCTCGTTCCGGGCGGCATCTACGTCATCCGCATTCGGGCGACGAACACCCTCGGAACCGTCACGCTCAGCGACACCATTCGCGTCGTCCGCGGTTAGGAGGTTACGGGGAGGCCCGCGCAGGGCGCTGGCTAGACTCGGCTGGTGCACGAGATCACCGAGGCCGTCACCAATGTCATCGGGGACTACGGCCTCTACGCCGTCTTCATCCTCATGTTCATCGACGCGGTCTTCCCGGCGGCGAGCGAGCTCGTCATGGTCTACGCCGGGGCCGTCGCGGCCGGAGCCTTCCCGGGATCGAGCGTCACGCTCTTCGGCACGGAGATCGAGTCGACGGGCTGGGCGTACGTGGCCATGGCGATGGCAGGCACGATCGGCTACACACTCGGCTCGGTCGCGGGGTGGGCGATCGGCCTGTACGGAGGCCGCCCCTACCTCGAACGACACGGGCGCTGGCTCCACATCACGCCGGCCAAGCTCGACAGGGCGGACGCGTGGTTCGAACACTACGGCGACGCCGCGGTCTTGGTGTCGCGCATGCTCCCCGTGGTGCGGTCCTTTATCTCGATACCGGCCGGTATCGCGGAGATGCCCGTCGGCCGGTTCACCGTGCTCACTTTCATCGGCACGATCCCGTGGTGCTTCGGCCTCGCGGCGGTCGGCCTGGCGCTTGGGAGCAAGTGGGAGGAGTTCCACGAAAGCTTCAGATACGCGGATTACGCGATCATCGCCCTCGTCGTCGCCGGGGCCGCCGCGCTCGTCTACCGCGGCTACCGTAGAAGGGCCCGGCGGCGTGCAGTAGAGCGGTCTGCCGAGGGAGTCGGCCGGTAGACTGGCCCGCCAGTGAGCGTCCCGCCCCCAGTGGCCTCGTGACCATTCCGCACGTCGACGTCAAGGCGCAGTACGCGCCCCTGATAGAGGAGTTGAAGGACCGCCTCGGGGCGGTTGTCGACTCGGGCCGGTTCATCCTCGGCCCGGAGGTGCGCGCCTTCGAGGAAGAGGCCGCCGCCTACCTCGGCGTAGCCGATGCAGTCGGGGTCGCGAACGGGACGGACGCACTCGTCCTTGTTCTCGACGCGCTCGGGGTCGGTCCCGGCGACGAGGTGATCTGCCCCTCGTTCACGTTCTTCGCGACCGCCGAGGCCGTATCCCGGCGGGGTGCGACTCCCGTTTTCTGCGACATCGACGCGACCACGCTGAACCTCGATCCCGCCGACGTCGCCGGCCGGGTCACGGAGCGCACGAAGGCGATCCTCGCCGTGCACCTCTTCGGCCGTCCCGCAGCGCTCGGCGAGCTGCCCGACGGCACGCCGGTCGTCGAGGACGCGGCGCAGGCTTTCGGCGCCGAGCTCGAGGGCGCGCGTGCGGGTGGTCTCGGCGTCGCCGCCACGTTCAGCTTCTTCCCGACCAAGAACCTCTTCGGCCTCGGCGACGGCGGTCTCGTGGCCTCGCGCGACGCCGAGATTGCCGATCGCGTCCGCGTCCTGCGCTTCCACGGGTCGCGGGACAAGGAGCGCTTCGAGGCGATCGGCTACAACTCGCGCCTCGACGAGCTCCAGGCCGCCGCGCTGCGTCTCTTCCTCGGTCACGTCGACCGCTGGAACGGCGAGCGGCGCGAGGCCGCCGCGCGCTACGCGGAGCTTGGCCTCG
>Ga0193741_1000403_pt1 | contig 12780 bp, 10 predicted proteins | sample L2s2metaG_FD_143059 | JGI IMG/M metagenome (GOLD analysis project Ga0193741, IMG submission 143059) | Soil microbial communities from a riparian zone of the East river system, Colorado, United States - L2s2 | ecosystem: Environmental > Terrestrial > Soil > Riparian zone | place: USA: East River...
AGGTCGACCAGCGCGCGGATATTTACGCGTTTGGCCTGATTCTGTACGACATGCTCGTCGGTCGCCACCGGGCTCAGCACTCGAAGAGCGCGATCGAAGAGCTCGAAGCACGGATGCACGCGGTGCCACCGCCGGTGAAATCCATCGTGCCTGAAGTTCCCGACACGCTCGATCAGCTGATTACGAAGTGTCTGGAGCCGAACCGCGACAAGCGCTATGAGACAAGCCAGGCGCTCGCCGCCGTCTTCGATCGGCTCGACGACAACGCGATAGCCATTCCGGAACCGCGCCGCGTGACGCGCGGAATGGTCGCCGCGAGCGTGCTGCTCGTGACGGCGTTGGTGAGCGGCACGTGGTGGTTCACGAAAACGCCGCCACCGCCGAAGCAGCACGAGCCGGTCGCGGTCTTGATCGCTGATTTCGACAACACCACCGGCGACCCGACCTTCCACCATACCCTCGAGCCGATGATCAAGCGAGCGCTCGAAGAGGCAAGTTTCATCAGCGCGCACGACCGCAAGGGATTTCGCGATGCGTTCGGCGTGTCGCCGCCCGAGAAGTTGGATGCGGCCGCCGCGCGTGAGCTCGCGGCCAAGCAAGGCGTGAACGTCGTCTTATCGGGGTCGGTCGCAAGCGAGGGCTCTGGTTACGCGGTTTCGCTGGCGGCGATGGAGACCGTGACCGGTAAAATGCTCACGACCGTCAGCGGACGGGCGCCGTCCAAGGACCAGGTCGTTGTGGCCGCGACCAAGCTGGTGGCGACGGTCCGTAAAGCGCTCGGCGACGACGCGTCGGACTCGGCGCTGTTCGCGATGACCAGCGTATCGGCGATGTCGCCGGAAGTGCTTTTCTACTACGCGCAGGCGCGCGACGCCTCGTCGAACGTGAAATATGACGAGGCGCGAACCTACTACGCCAAAGCCGTTGAGCTCGATCCGAAGTTCGGAATCGGCTACCAGGGCCTCGCAGCGCTCGCGCGGAACACCAATCGCCCCGACGAAGCACAGAAGTACGTCAAGGAAGCGCTCCGCTATCTGGATGGGATGACCGAACGCGAACGCTACGCGACGCGCGGCCTGGACTTCACGCTAAGCGGCGATTATCAGCAGTGCGTGAAGGAATTCGACGCCCTGATTGCCAAGTACCCCGTGGACGTTCTGGCTCACAACAACCTGGCGTTGTGTCTCACCTACCTGCGGGACTTTCCCAAGGCGATCGATGAGATGAAGCGCGCAGTGGAGCTCGTGCCCAGGCGCGTGCTGTTCCGCGTCAACCTGGCGCTGTATGCCAACTACGGTAGCGATTTTGCCACTGCCAGCGGCGAGGCGCAGACCCTTAGTGAGCTGGCCAGTCCGCGGTGGGCGCTGTTCAATCGCGCGCTCGCTCAGTTGGGGCAAGGAGGGCTCGACGAGGCCGCATCGACATACAAAGAGCTTGGTAAAACCGACGCGCTGGGTACCACTTTGATGGCATCGGGATTGGCCGACCTTGCCATTCACGAGGGGCGATTCTCCGACGCGGTCCCGATCCTCGAGCGTGGTGCCGAAGCGGAGTTGAAGGCCGGTAATAAAGAGAGGGCAGCCGCGAAATTCGCGGCGCTCGCGCACGCGCAATTATTGCGGCGCCAGAAGGCGGCCGCAATAAGTGCTGCCGACAAGGCGTTGGCGACCGACAACGCGGTAAAGATTCGGTTCCTGGCCGGGAGGATCTTCGTCGAAGCCGGCGACATTAAACGTGCGGAAACGCTCATCACCCAACTCGGGTCGGAAATCCACGCCGAGCCGCAAGCCTACGCGAAAATCCTCGAAGGCGGGCTCGCGCTGAACCGGGGTGACGCGAAGCAGGCGGTCAAACTCCTGCTCGAGGCGAACACGCTTGTGGATACGTGGATCGGCAGCTTCGATTTGGGTCGAGCGTATCTGGACGCGGGGATGCTGACGCAGGCCGACTCGGCATTCGACCGCTGCATCCAGCGCCGCGGCGAGGCGCTGGCATTGTTCCTGGACGAAGAGCCGACCTACGCGTTCTTCCCCCCGGTCTACTACTACCGCGGTCGTGCGCGCGAGGCGCTGAACGCCGTCGGGTTTGTCGAATCGTACCGCGCCTACCTGACCATCCGCGGCAAATCGACCGAGGATCCGCTGGTGCCCGACGTCCGCCGCCGCGCGAGTGCCGCGAAGTAACCGCCAGGACTTCAATTCCTTACCGGCTTTTTACGTTGTAGGCGTAGACGTTGTCCTGATCGCGGATGATCAATAATCCGCCCGCAACGATCGGGTGGCTCCACGTCGGCAGCCCGCTTTGTTGCGGAATCGTGAAGCGGCCATGCTCGCGATATCCCGCCGGCGACGCTTCCGCCAGTCCCACGACACTGTCTTCGCTATAGAGATAAAGACGGCCATCCGCGAAAATCAGCGACCCTTTCCCGACACTGCGATCCCGCCAGATGGTCTTGCCGGTATCGAACATCAGCGCGGTCAGGATGCTGCTCGAGAATCCGTAGAGGTGATCGCCGACCAGCACCGACGAAGCGTGATGGTTGCGCATGTCGCGCGTGAAATAGACCTCGTTCGCGGTGGCGATATTCCCCGCCGCGCGGACGTCCAGCAGCGCGCCGCCCGTGCCGTAATCGGAAGAGACGAACACCTTCGTGCCGCGCACGATCGGCGTCGCGATGTTCGCCGTGCCGTTGTTCGCCTTGTTGTACGACCACAGCAATCGCCCGTCGCGCGGATCGACGGCCATCGCGCGATCCTCGGTGAAGAAGATCACCTGGTTGAGGCTGCCGGTGCGCATCAGCATCGGCGACGAGTAGCCGGCGCCGTCGTTGTGCTGTCGCCAGAGCGTCGAGCCGTCGGCGGTTGACACCGCGGCAATGCCCGCGCCGCGGCCGCCGGTGTTGACGAGGATGCGATCGCCGACGATCAACGGCGATTCGCTGTAGCCCCAGTACGGATTGACGCCGCCGAATCGCTGGATGATGTTCACCGACCAGATCTTCTTGCCGGTCGCAGTCTCGAGGCACGTGAGATCGCCGTTGCCGCCGAGCACGTAGAGGCGATCGCCGTTCACGGTCGGCGTGCTGCGCGGCCCGTCGCCGCGATCGTTTTCGAAGCGCCGCCCGTTCTGCGTCTCCCAGACTTTCTTGCCGGTCGCGCGATCGAGCGCGATCACATACTCCATGCCGGCGCGCGCGCCGAGCGTATAGAGACGCCCGCCCGATGTTGAGAATGACGAGTAGCCGTTGCCGGCACCGTTGGTGCGCCAGACCAACGGCGGTCCGGACTTCGGCCATTCCTGCAGGAGGCCGGTTTCCTGCGAGATGCCGTCGCGATTCGGGCCGCGCCACTGAAACCATTCCTTGTCCGCCGTAGCGCTTTGCGCGGAGGTGGACGCGGGCGCGGGCTGTTGCGCCGATGCGAGCGGCATCAACAACGCGCCCACGATCGCCGCGACGAAGACCCGCATCCGCCCTGTCATATCCATCCACAGATTACACGGATTACACGGATGGATCGGAAGCCGCAGAGACGCAGAGACGCCGAGGCTGCGCGCAGGCGTCGGCCTGAAGGGCCGACGGCAGGACGGCCGAATGGCGGGAGGCAAGAGCTTGGAGCCCGTCTTGAGTCGCTCTTGTCTCCCGCCATTCGGTCGTCCTGCCTGGCCGGTCTTCGACCGGCCGCCTGCGCCCGGGTCCGTGTAATCAGTGCAATCCGTGGATGATTAACGCGGAGCCTCTGCGTCTCCGCGCCTCTGCGGCTACAATCTCAACAATGAATCGAGGCGTCCTCTTCGCAGTGATCGCCGTCGTCCTGCTCGGCGGCACCGCGTATTTCCTGCACCGTCCGGGGTCCGTCGAACCGGAAGCGCCCGCCGCTCCGGCGCCGCCGCGCATCATCCCCAAGAAAAACGAGCCGGTGCCGACGCCGGCCAAGCCGGTCGCCGAGCCACCGGGGAAGGTCCCGGCCAGGAAGACGGAGCCCGCTGCGCCGCCGCCGGCCGCTGCGCCGAAGCTCGCGTCGCTGACGCTCGAGACCGACGTCCCCGGCGCATCCGTGTTCATCGATCGCGTGTTCGTCGGCAACACGCCGCTCTCGCTCGCCAGGCTCGAGCCCGGCAGCAAGCGCGTCCAGATCACCGCGACGGGCTTCGACAGCGTCCAGAAGACGATCGATCTCAATCCCGGCCCCAACGCGATCACGATCCGCGTCAAGGAAGTCAGCCTCAGCACCAGGACGAGCGTCGTGCACAAGCACGCGATGGGATCGTGCGAAGGCCAGCTGAGCGCGACGCTCGATGGCCTCCGCTACGACACCAGCAACAAGGGCGACGCGTTCGCGCTCCCCTACGCCCAGGTCGAAACGTTCCTCGTCGACTACCTGCAGAAGAACCTGCGCGTGAAGCAGAAGGGCGGCAAGACCTGGAACTTCACCGACAAGAACGACAACGCCGACGTGCTGTTCGTCTTCCACCGCGACGTCGAGGCGGCGCGCAAGAAACTCGCCGACGGCTACGCCCGCGCCCAGTAGCGGCACGCATCTGAAATAACGATGTGTTAGCGTCAAAATACGGATTTTTCACCGTATCGTCGGTTTGCTATTCTAAAGGCCTATGAAACGCATTTTTCTGTTCCTGGCCACCAACATCGCCATCATGGTCACGCTGATGATCGTGTTGAGCCTGTTGGGGTTTACGGGCTACCTCACCGCCACCGGCATCGACTACGCGGCACTGATGGTGTTCTCGCTGGTCTGGGGCTTCGGCGGCGCCGCGATCTCGCTGCTGATGTCGCGCTGGATGGCGAAGATGGCGATGGGCGTCCAGCTCGTCGACGGCCGCACCGGCCAGGCCGAGCTCGACTGGCTGCATCAGACCGTCGCGTCACTGGCGCGCAAGGCCAATCTGCCGATGCCGGAAGTCGGCATCTACGACTCGGCGGAAGTGAACGCGTTCGCGACCGGCCCGAGCAAGCGCTCGAGCCTCGTCGCGGTGTCGAGCGGCCTGATGCGCTCGATGCGCCGTGAGGAGATCGAAGGCGTCCTCGCCCACGAGCTCTCGCACGTCCAGAACGGCGACATGGTGACCATGACGCTGATCCAGGGCGTGGTCAACGCGTTCTCGATCTTCTTCTCGCGCGTCATCGCCAACATCGTCCGGCAGCTGGTCGACGAGCGCATCTCGGGCCTCGTCTTCTTCGTCACGACGATCGTCTTCGACATCGTCTTCAGCATGCTCGGCATGATCGTCGTCGCCTGGTTCTCGCGCGCGCGCGAATTCCGCGCCGACGCCGGCGCCGCGGTGCTCTCGAGCCGCGAGAACATGGTCGCCGCGCTGCAGCGCCTGCAGGCGAACCAGGCCCTCGTCGATCACTCACAGCCGCAGCTGGCGACGATGAAGATCAGCGGTGGCAAGGCGACCGGCCTGCGGCTGCTGACGATGACGCATCCCCCGCTGGAAGAGCGCATCGCCGCCCTTCAGAAGCCGACACTGCGCTAACTGGCAACTGGCAACTGGAAACTGGCAACTTCAAGAGGCCCGGCTTCGGCCGGGCCTATAATCCCCTGTGGTTTCTGAGACCGTCGAAGCCGAAGGGCACCTAATCGACTCGGGCAATTTCCAGGCGATCCTGACGACGGTCGTCGAGCACGGCTCCGAGTACGAAATTCTTCGCTTCGATGTCGGCCGCAACAACGCACAAGGCTCACAACTGACGCTGCAACTGACATCCGACTCGGATGAGAGGTTGCAGGATCTGCTGTCCCGGCTCTCCGTCTTCGGCTGCTTCGTCAAGGACTCGCCCGACGCGTTGCTGCGTCCGGCCGACATGGACGGCGCCGCGCCCGTCGACTTCTACTCCACCACCAATCACCGCACCTCGGTGTCGCTGAATGGCAACTGGGTCGCCGTCACCAATCAGCGTATGGATGGCGCGCTCGTGGTGATCGGTTCCCGGGTTGAATGCCGCAAGCTTCGCGATCTCCGTAAGGGCGATCTCGTCGTCTGCGGCATGCAGGGCGTGCGCGTCGCGCCCGACGTGCAGCAGCGCGACAAGCCGACCTTCGGCTTCATGAGCAACGAGGTGTCGTCGGAGCGCCGCGTCGAAACCGCGGTGAAGCGCGTTGCCGGGATGATGCGCCGCGTCAAGGCCGAGGGCGGCCGGATCGCGTTCGTCGCCGGCCCGGTCATGGTGCACACCGGCGGATCGGATTACTTCTGCAGGCTGATCGAGCTCGGATACGTCGACGTGCTGCTCTCGGGCAACGCCATCGCCGTGCACGACATCGAGGTCGCGCTCTCGGGCACGTCGCTCGGCATCGATCTGAGCAGCGGCCATCCCGTCGAGCACGGCCACCGCAATCACATGCGCGCGATCAACGCCGTGCGCCGCGCCGGCGGCATCGGCAAGGCGGTCGAGACCGGCGTGCTCACCTCGGGCATCATGCACGCGTGCCACACGCACGGCGTGAAATACATCCTCGCCGGATCGATCCGGGACGATGGCCCGCTGCCCGAGACGATCATGGATCTGATCACGGCGCAGGATGCCTACGGCAAGGCGCTCGAAGGCGTCGAGGTCGTCGTGATGCTATCGTCGATGCTGCACAGCATCGGCGTCGGCAACATGCTGCCGTCGTGGGTGAAGGTGATCTGCGTCGACATCAACCCCGCCGTCGTTACCAAGCTGTCCGATCGCGGCTCGACGCAAACCATCGGCATCGTGACCGATGTAGGATTGTTTCTTCACCAGTTGGCTGAGCAACTGAAGAGCTGACATGTTCAAAACGCTGATCGATCCGTCGACCCTCGCGCCAATGCTTCGTGATCCCAACTGGGTGGTCATCGATTGCCGTTTCGATCTCGCGAATCCCGAGAAGGGCGAGGAGCTCTATCGCGAGGCGCACATTCCCGGCGCGCGCTACGCGCATCTCGATCGTCATCTCTCCGGACAGAAGACCGGCAAGAACGGCCGTCATCCGCTGCCCGATTCGGATCTGATCTCCCGCAACTTCAGCGACCTCGGCATCTCGCCGGGCATGCAGGTCGTCGCCTACGACGCGGACAGCGGCATGTATGCCGCGCGCCTGTGGTGGATGCTGCGATGGATGGGTCACGATGCCGTGGCGGTGCTCGATGGCGGCATCGCGCGCTGGCAGCGCGAAGGACATCCCGTGCGCGGCGGCGTCGAGACGTCGACGAAGGGCAACTTCAAGGGCTCACCCCGTCCGGGCTGGCGCGTCGTGGTCGATGAAGTATTGAAGGAGCTCGGCAACCCGCTGAAGCTGCTGGTCGATTCGCGCACGTCCGAGCGCTATCGCGGCATCAACGAAACGATCGATCCGGTCGGCGGCCACATCCCTGGCGCGGCGAACTATTTCTTCCAGCAGAACCTGACCGCGGAAAAGACCTTCAAGGACCCGGACGACCTTAAGACTCAGTGGGGGGCCATCATCAAGGGCCACGACCCCCGCGACGTCGTCGTCTATTGCGGGTCGGGCGTCACGGCCTGCCATAACCTTCTGGCTCTTGAACATGCGGGGATCCACGGGGTCAAGATCTACCCCGGATCCTGGAGCGAATACTCGTCGGATGCCACTCGTCCCAGGGCAACGACCGAGGACTAACCCACCAACCTCCGGGGTGCCGTTTCCGTCCAATCCCTGCAGACGGAGATACCCATGACCCTTCGCATCCTTTTCACCCTGGCCATTCTGGCCGGGATGGCCGCAGCGCCGGACGCACAGACCTTTACCTGGCAGGCAGGCCGATCGGGCAGCTACGACGTGGCTGAACGCGCCGAACGCGCCGCCGAACAGGCGCGCCGAGCGATAGAGCGCACGCTCCAGAACAACGAGCGCCTCGCCGAGCAGCGGCTGCGCAACGCCGAGCGCATCAACGAACAGGCCCGGCGCAACGCCGAGCGCATCGCCGCGCAGGCGCTCCGCAACGCCGACCGCCAGGCTCTGCAGATCGAACGCGACGTCCGCGCGCGGATCGACGCGCAGATCCGCCAGGAGGCTCGCAGCGCCGTCATCGTGCGCCGCGGCCCCGTCTACCGGGCGCCCTTTTACAACTACAGCCGCAGTGCCGAGAACGCCGGCGCCGAACGGCAGGTCGGCAGCGATGCGGATCCGTGCCGCGACAACAACTGGGGCGATCGCGATTACGAGCGCCACTGCGAAGTGCGCGATTCGACGCTGCCGGCGGGGCCGTTGAATGTGGATGCGGGTCAGAACGGCGGCGTGTCGATCGAGGGTTGGGATCGCAACGAGATTCGCGTCCGCGCGATCGTGCAGACCTCGGCGCGCGAAGCGTCGGAGGCGCGCAGCCTGGCGGGCCAGGTGCAGGTGCAGGCCGGCGGCGGCCGCGTGTATGCGACCGGCCCTGACAGCGGCGGGCGCCAGTGGTGGTCGGTGAGCTATCGCATCAACGTGCCGCGCAAGAACGATCTCGATCTGCGCGCCAGCAACGGCGGCATCACCATCGTCGGCGTCACCGGCAACATGCGCTTCGATACGACCAACGGCGGCGTGCGCCTGCAGGACATCGGCGGCCGCGTCAACGGCGAGACGCGCAACGGCGGCCTCAACGTGACGCTGAGCGGATCGCGCTGGGACGGCGAAGGCCTCGACGTCGAGACCAGCAACGGCGGCGTCAACCTCGCGATCCCCGACGGCTACAACGCCGAGCTCGAGACGCGCACGGTCAACGGCGGCCTGCGCATCGACTTTCCAATCACGGTGCAGGGCGAGCTGACCTCGCGTCGCGGCCTCAGCACCACGCTCGGTTCCGGCGGCCCGCTCGTGCGCGTGCGGACGACGAACGGCGGAGTCACCATCAAACGTCGTTAGTCTTTAGCCACGAAGTCACGAAGAACACGAAGGCATTTTGATTAGTTGTCTTCGTGCTCTTCGTGTCCTTCGTGGCAACAACCCAAGTACAATTTACGCGTGCGGCTCGAACAAATCTGGATCAAACGCATGCATCGCGGGCCGATGGATCCCGCGCAGAAAGCCCGCGTCGTCGCCGGTAAGGGCATCGTCGGCAACGCCAATCAAGGCGGCAAGCGTCAGGTCACGATCGTTTCCAACAAGCACTGGGGTGAGGTCACGGCGCCGCTCGGCGACGCTCCCGATCCGCGCCTGCGCCGCGCCAACCTGCTCGTCTCCGACATCGACTTCAACGACGCCCGCGGCAAGATCCTGAAGATCGGCAACGTGCGCGTTCGCGTCTATGGCGAAACGCGGCCGTGTGAGCAGATGGAAGAGGCCGTGCCCGGACTGAAGAGCGCGATGAGCGTGCCGTGGGGTGGCGGCGCCTTCGGCGAGATTCTTGATGACGGTGAGATCTCGGTCGGCGATTCCGTTGAACTCCAATCCGAGATCCGAGATCCGAGATCCGAGATCTAGATCTGTCGCATCATCGTCGAGATCTCCATCGTCGTGACGAGCGCGGGCTCTTGCTCGTCGTAAACAAACCCGCGAATCTTCCTTGCCCTCGCCATGTGCCACACGCGCAGCACGATCCAGATCGCCACCAGGAACGCGCCGAGCTGCGCGGTGTGCCGCCATCGCTCCATCGCCCACAGGCACCAGTTCGAGAGCGTGAAGCAGAAATTCAGCCACAGGAAGAAGAACGGCGCCCAGTAGATCCGCAGCTTCAACTGGCCCGGGAGATACGTGCACGAGAACGGCACGGTCTTCATCGTCAGCGTCAGCAGCTCGGTCAGGCACAGCCCGGCGAGAAACACGATCAGGAACACGTTCACGGCGAGGCGCTCGAATCCGAGGACGAGTGCCGCAGCGGCGAATGCCGCGGCGATCGGCAGCACCGTAATCGACATCATCACGGTGACGACCGTCGTCAGCACCTTGCGCTTGTCGACGGGCTCGGTGAGCTTGAAGATCCAGTTCGCGACCGGCTCGACCGGCATCATCAGCGAGTAGCGCAGCCCGCACACAGCCCAGAACACGTAGCCGAGCGGAATCGCGAACCAGCCGTAGGTGTAGTGCCCTGTCGTCGGCGGCTGCGCCAGGCGATCCATCAACGGCAATGACAGCAGGAATGCGAGGCCCGCGTAGAGACCCAGTATGAATCGATGCGTCTGGCTGCGGCCCAGCGTCGCGAGCATGAATGCCGCAATGCCCCGCTGCAGCGGCCACGGCAACAACGGCCGCAGCGCTCGCGCAGCGAGCGATGCCCATCCTCGCGACATCGCCGTCGTGCGCTTGCCTTCCGCGGCAATCACGTTGCGCAGGCAGCGTTCGTACGCGAGCGGATACAGGATCAACGTGAACAGGACGATGCCCACGCCCGCGAATACGCCGCGGATGGCCAGCATCCCGAACACCGGGCGCGGGTCGCCCGCCACCCAGCGATAGATGCCGACGAACCACGCCGCGGGGTTCCAGAGCAGGCCTCCGCCGGCATCGTTCGCGTGCGCGAGCAGCAGGTTGGTGATCGATCCCGACGAGATCAGGCCGAGGATCATTCCCGCCATCGCCAGCATTTGCAGCGGCAGCGTCACGGCCTTGATCGCGCCCGGGCCGAACAACGCCGCGAGAACCAGTTGCGCGTTGACGAGCAGGAAGAAGACGAATCCGCCGGCGAACACCGCAGCGGTGATGTGGCCGAGAATGCGCCCGGGAAGTTCGAAGATCTGTTCCGCGCCGACGGTCACGAACGGGTGCGCAACGCCAGTCGGCACCGCCATCGCGGCGATGAAGAGGCCGAAGAACGTCAGCAGCGCCAGCAATCGGCCGAGTGCCTGTTGACGCGCCGTGATCGGCAGCGGTCCGAGCACGTGCGCATCGCGGCGATCGGGCGTCAGCGAGCTCCAGATCATCATCGTGATCAGGCCGGCCACGCCCATCACGAAGTCGATGTGAAACGTCTCGCGCTGCAGCAGCGTGCGGTCGATGACCTCGAACGGCTGGTGGCGCAGATGCGCGTAGGCAAACAACTGCGAGCCGCTGAACATCACGCCCGGCACGGCGAGAAACGCGAGCAGCCACAACACGCTTGACGAGGCCGCGACGGACGACGAGAACACATCGTTCTCGAACAGGCGTCCGAAAAATACGCGGCCAAGCGCCTTCGTGTTGCGATTGATCACAGTTTGACTGTTTCGAGAATGGCTTTCGCCGTGTCCTCGGTGTTCTCGCGCACCGCGAGCTTAACGAACACGTGCTCGAGTGATTGATCGTGTTTCAGCCCGCGCAGGCGATCGACGCTGTCATGCGCGACGACCTTGCCGTCCGACAGGATGACAACGTCGGTGCACATCTGCTCGACGACTTCGATCACGTGCGAGCTCATGAGGATCGTGCGGCCTTCGTCGGCGAGCGATTTGATGACGTTGCGCAGCATCAACGCCGCTGACACGTCGAGGCCGGAAAACGGCTCGTCGAGAATGATCAGCTCGGGATTGTGCATCAGCGCCGATGCGAGCAGGACTTTCTGCCGCATGCCTTTCGAAAATGCCGACAGCGTCGAGTACTTGTCGTCCTCGAGATCGAACAGTTCCAGGAAGCGATCGATCTTCGTCTCGAGCACCGCATCATCGACGCCGCGCAGGCCGCCGACGAGCCGCAGGTATTCGGGCGCGGTGAGGTGCGTGTAAAGGAAGGGTTCTTCGGGAACGTAACCGAGCTGCTTGCGATAGCCGGGCAGGTCCTGGAAGATCGACTGGCCCTTCCACAACACGTCGCCGTTGCTCGGCTCCATCAAGCCCACGAGCATGCGCACCGTCGTCGATTTGCCGGATCCGTTGGGGCCGAGATAGCCGAGAATCTGCCCCGGTTTCGCGATGAAGGAGACGTCGCGAAGGGCGGGCAGCGGACCGTAATACTTGGTCAGCGAGCGGGCTTCGAGCATGCCTCATTTGACACCAGATCGAAGCATTTAGCTGAAAGCCGAAAGCTGAAAGCCGAGAGCCGTTAGAGGCCGAGCGCCGCCATCGGGATCCACTCTTTGATTTTCGCGATGTGCGGCTTGACCAGCGCGACGTTGGCGGCGGGCACTTCGGGCAGATCCATCTTGGGGATTTCGACGCCGCTCCGTCCCGCATTCTGGCGTGCCAGGCCTTCGATCTTGGACAAATCCATGCCGCCTGCCAGCTCGACGCCGGCGGCTTCGTAGACGCGCGCCCGCACCCACTCGTATTCCTCTTCCGAGAAGCGCTGGATGTTGATCGCGTTGACCTGCGACTTGCGGGCGGCCACCCAGATGCTGCCGATCTCGGAAAACACGCTCGTAAATTCGGCGAGCGTCCAGTCCTTGCGGTTCGCACCAGCCTTCGCCTTGATGTCGGCGGACTTCTTCTCGATCTCGGCCCACTGGCCGCCCAGATCGGATCGCACGCGCGTCTGCACCGCGAGGAAGCGCTCGACCTGCGCGGCATTCAGCTCGCCGTTCGTCGGCGGCTCGTAGTGCGTCTTGATCTTGATCTCTTCGCCGAGCCGCGCCACTTCGCGCGCCTTGTCCATGTAGTTGCTGGCGTTCTGGATCACCGGCTTCATCGCGCGATACGCGTAAAACGCCGCGACCCCGAGACCGACCATCGCGATGACGGCGACGATCAAACATCCCGTGAGGATCTTTTTCATCGCGCTTTCCAGGCTCTGTATCCGCCCGCGAGATTCGCGACGTTCTTTCGGCCAAGCTTCTGAAGCAGTGACGCGGCGATCGACGAACGACTACCGCCCTGGCAATGCACGACGATGTTGTCGCTCGCGGGGAGTTCGTTGACTCGCTGCGCGAGCTGGCCGAGCGGGATGTGAA
>Ga0193741_1000404_pt1 | contig 12774 bp, 12 predicted proteins | sample L2s2metaG_FD_143059 | JGI IMG/M metagenome (GOLD analysis project Ga0193741, IMG submission 143059) | Soil microbial communities from a riparian zone of the East river system, Colorado, United States - L2s2 | ecosystem: Environmental > Terrestrial > Soil > Riparian zone | place: USA: East River...
TGACGTGCCGGTGCCCGCGAACGGATCGCCGCCGCCGCCGATTCCGCTGCCGCCCGGTGTCGATCGCGGCGCGGCCGTCGCCGTGAAAGAAGCGCTGACGCCGGACACGCGCGTCGCCGTGGAGCTGCCGGTCGATCGCCTCATGGCCAAGCCCGTCGAGCCGGTCGCGGCCGAACAGCCATTTGGCCCGCTCGTCGCGCCGCAGCCGAGCGCGCTGCCGCGCCGCCATTACTTCCTGATTTCGAAAAGCCCGCGCGGCCGTGACAGCGTGCCCTCGACGCCGGTATCGGTGCCGCTCGAAGCGGGCAGCTCGGCGCCTGGCGCGCCGGTCGTCACGAACAGCGCCACCGATGTGACGGTCACGTGGACGCCATCGCCCGATGCGCGCACCGCCACGTTCCTGTTGCCGCCATCGGTGAAGCCGACCGCGGGTGCCAACGCGACGCCCTCGAATGCGACGCCGAAAGTGCTGCCACCGCTGACCGCGAAATCGCTGGGCTTCAATACGCAGGCGACGGCGTATCACGTGTACGACGTCACGGCTCCGTTGGCGCCCGTTGAACCGGATCCTTACGCGATCAAGCCGCCGTCGCCGATCACGCCCGCACCGGTCGCCGGCACCGAGTTCGTGATCAAAGGCGTGACGTTCGGCACCGAGCGCTGCTTCGAAGTGCGGCCGGTTGACCAGGTCTTCGGCGCCACGGTGATCGGACCACCGTCCCCACGCACCTGCTTTACGCCGAAGGACACCTACCCGCCCGCGGCGCCGCGATCGCTGGCCGCGATCGCCGGCGCCGGCGTCATCAATTTGATCTGGGACGCGAACGGCGAAAGCGATCTGGCCGGCTACGTCGTGTTGCGCGGCGAAGCGCCAGATGACACACTGCAGCCGATTACGAAGGAGCCAGTGACCGTGACGTCGTATCGCGACGAGAGCGTGCGGCCGGGCACGCGTTACGTGTATGCCGTGGTGGCGGTCGATCGAGCGACGCCGCCGAACACGAGTCCGCAATCGAACCGCGCCGAGGAAACGGCGCGACAGTGATCAGGGAACAGGGATCAGGGATCGGGGATCAGGGAGCAAATGGATCGCATTTATAGAATCAAGCAAGGCATGGGCGGGCGACCCGCAATCGAGCGCGACGGCCAGTTGCACTGGCTCAAGGGTGAGCTGTTTGGCAAATACGAATTGGGCGAGCCGGTGCCTTCGGGATCACCGCATCGGTTCCTCGCGCCGGTGATGCCGTCGACCGTCGTCTGCATCGGCTTGAACTACAAGGATCACGCGGCGGAGATGAACAAGAAGCTGCCCGCCGAGCCGCTGGTGTTTCTCAAGCCGCAAAGCTCGGTGATTGGGCCGGACGATGAGATCAAGATCCCATCGTGGGCCGGCCGCATCGAGCACGAGGCCGAGATGGCGGTGGTGATCGGCAAGCGGGCCTCGCACGTCAAGGCCGCAGACGCGATGAGCTACGTGCTCGGCATCACGTGCCTCAACGACGTGACCGCCCGCGAGCTGCAGGCGAAGGACGTCCAGTATGCCCGCGCCAAAGGCTTCGACACGTTCTGTCCGATCGGCCCCTGCATCGCGGTCGGCCTCGATCCGTCGGAGCTCGACGTCGAAGGCTCGGTCAACGGCGAGCGGCGCCATCACTCCAACACGCGCGAGCTGATCTTTCCGGTGCCGTATCTGGTCGAGTACGTCTCGCGTTTCATGACACTGCATCCCGGCGACCTCGTGACCACCGGGACGCCGTCCGGCGTCGGTCCGCTCGCGCCAGGCGATCGCGTCATGATCAAAGTCGAAGGCGTCGGCACGTTGTCCAATCCCTGCATCGCCGGCTGATGGATCCGATCGAGCGGCTCAGGGAACGAGAACGGCTCGCGGAGCTTGGTGGCGGCGACGAGCGCCTCAAGAAGCACCACGCGCAAGGGAAGCTGACCGCTCGCGAGCGCATGACGCGCCTGTTCGATCCCGGCACCTTCGAGGAAGTCGACAAGCTGGTCACCCATCGCTGCGTGGATTTCGGGATGGCGCAGCAGATCATCCCCGGCGACGGCGTCGTCAGCGGCCACGGCCGCATCCACGGCCGCGTCGTCTACGCGTTCGCGCAGGACTTCACGGTCTTCGGCGGATCGCTCTCCGAAACCAACGCCGCCAAGATCTGCAAGGTCATGGACATGGCGACGCGCAACGGCGCGCCGATCGTCGGCCTCAACGATTCCGGCGGCGCGCGGATCCAGGAAGGCGTCGTCTCGCTCGGCGGCTACTCCGACATCTTCCTGCGCAACACGCTCGCCTCGGGCGTGGTGCCGCAGATCTCCGCGATCATGGGCCCGTGCGCCGGCGGCGCCGTGTATTCGCCGGCGATCACCGACTTCATCGTCATGGTGAAGCAATCGAGCTACATGTTCATCACGGGGCCGGACGTCATCAAGACGGTCACCCATGAAGACGTCACCATGGAAGACCTCGGCGGCGCGATGACGCACAACGAGAAGAGCGGCGTCGCGCACTTCGCCGTCGAGAACGACGCCGAATGCATCGCGCTGATCCGCGAGCTGCTGTCGTTCATGCCCGACAACAACCTCGACGATCCGCCGCGCAAGCCGACCGACGATCCGCTCGATCGTGAAGACGACAGCCTCGACACGCTCGTGCCGGCGTCACCGAACCAGCCCTACGACATGCTGGATCTGATCCACACGATCGCCGACGAGGGCTACTTCCTCGAGGTGCACCAGCACTATGCGCGCAACATCATCGTCGGTTTCGCGCGGCTGGGCGGCCGGCCCGTGGGCATCGTCGCCAATCAACCGGCGTATCTGGCCGGCACGCTCGACATCAACGCGTCGGTCAAGGGCGCGCGATTCGTGCGCTTCTGTGACGCGTTCAACATCCCGCTGATCACGTTCGAAGACGTGCCGGGGTTCCTGCCGGGCACGGTGCAGGAGTACGGCGGCATCATCCGCCACGGTGCGAAGCTGCTGTATGCGTTCGCCGAAGCCACGGTGCCGAAGATCACCGTGATCACCCGCAAGGCCTACGGCGGCGCCTATTGCGTGATGGCGAGCAAGCACATTCGCACCGACTTCAACTACGCGTGGCCGAGCGCCGAGATCGCGGTGATGGGCGCGGAAGGCGCGGTCAACATCCTCTACAAGCGCGACATCGAGAAGGCCGCCGATCCGGCGGCGATGCGCGCGGAAAAAATCGCCGAGTTCCGGGAGCGGTTTGCCAGCCCGTACGTCGCGGCCGAGCGCGGCTACGTGGACGAAGTGATTCTGCCGCGCATGACGCGCAGCAAGCTCGTGCAGGCGCTCGCGACGCTCGATCACAAACGCGACAAGAACCCACCAAAGAAACATGGCAACATTCCGTTGTAACCCGACGATCGTCTTCGTGCTGATGAGCCTGGCGTGCGCGCCGCGCGAGAGCGCGCCGCTGCCGTCCGCGGCGGCCGCCGAAGTAGCGGTGATCCAGAAGATTCAGATCGAGCACGTCACGCCGAGGCGCGATTTCGTCGGGCCGCTGCCGACGACGCTCGAGTGGACCGCGGCCGACGGCGTCGACAGCTACGCGGTCAGCGTCGAGAACGAGATCGAGATACCGGTGTTCGATCAGGACGGCATCAAGACCACGTCGGTAGCGTGGCCGAAGGAAGTTCGTCCCGAGCCCGGCACGTATTACTGGCGCATCGTCGGCATCAAGGGGGACAAGATCATCGCCGATTCGGGCCGCGCGGCGTTCGTGGTGATGGAAAAACCTTGACCTCGGTAGCGCCCGTATAATTGGGCGTCATGCCCGACAGGCTCAGGGCGCTTATTTATCGGCCGGGGTCTCTCGGCGACACGCTGGTATCGTTGCCGGCCATCGCCGAGATTCGCCGCCGCTACCCTCAGCATCGCCTCTCGCTGCTTACCGAAAACCAGCTCGCCGGATCGACGCGCGTCTCGCCGTGGACCATCCTGAAAGAAACGGGATGGTTCGAAGACGTCTCCTTCTATTCCGTCCGGCCGACGTCGCCCGCCGAGCGATGGCACAACGTGGCGCTGGCGATGCGCCTTCGCCGCAACGCCTACCAGGAAATCTTTTCCCTCGCGCCACCGCGGACGACGCGGCAGCTGCGCATGGACTCGTGCATCTTCCGCGGCGTGGTTGGCGCCCGGCGCTACCACTCGGCACAGCGCGCGGCGTGGCCGCCGTCAGATGTTGACCCGGCGCCGGTGGAGCACGAGGGGCTTCGCCTGCTGCGCATCATCGATCCGGGTGCGAGCGGTGATGTGCTTCGCACCTTCCGGCTCGAAGTGCCCGATACCGATCGCGTGATGGGGCGCGGACTGTTGAACGACCTTGGTGTGCGGCCGGATCAAGTGCTCGTTGGCGTCGGCCCAGGGTCGGGCCGACTGTCCACGGCGTGGCCCGCCGAACGCTTCGCCGCCGTCGGGAGTGCCCTGCTGCGTGAGTTCCGAAACATCGTGCTGCTCGCGATCGGCGGATCGAGTGAACAGCGGTTGTGCGAGGAGCTGTGCGCCGCATGGGGGCCGCGCTCGCACAATCTCGCCGGCCGCCTGAGCGTGTTCGGCTCGGCGTCGGTCCTGTCGCAGTGCGCGACGTTCATCGGCAACGACTCGGGGCCAACGCATCTCGCGGCCCTGGTCGGCATTCCGTGCATCGCGATCTTCAGCGCGCGCAACGCGCCGGGGCAGTGGGAACCGCTCGGCGAGCATCACGTCGTGATCGAAGACCGGCCCGAGTGCGCGGGCTGCATGCTCGATGACTGCGTGCGCGAAGCGAAGAAGTGCCTGACTCGCATCGAGACCGGGCGTGTCGTGCGCGAAGCCATTTCGCTGATCGAGTCGCGCGGCCGACTGTGCCTGGCGCATTGACGCCGCCGTCCGGCTACGACGGCAGGACCATCGCGGTGACCGGCGCCGCTGGATTCCTGGGAGGACGGCTCGTGAGCCGCCTCGCCGCCGCCGACTGCCGCATCATTCGGGTCGCGCGATCGGCGCAACCGCCTGTCGACCTGCCCAGGGTTGCGACCGTCATTGATGTCACCGGCGACGCCGGCGATCGCGGCGTGTGGGATCGCCTCGCCGATGCGGACGTGATTTTTCATTTCGCTGCGCAGACCAGCACCGCGGCGGCAGCCGATAATCCAGATCGGGATTTTCAGGCCAACGTGACGCCGATGCGCCAGCTGCTAACGACGTGCCGCGAGCGCGGCCGGCGGCCGATCGTGTTGTTCGCGGGCACGGTCACCGAAGCCGGCATTCAGTCGCGATTGCCGGTCGATGAGGACGCACCTGATGATCCGATCACGATTTACGATCGGCACAAGCTGATGGCCGAGCAGGAGCTGAAGGCCGCGGCCGCCAACGGCGACGTGCGCGGAGCGACGCTGCGGCTGGCCAACGTGTACGGTCCCGGAGCGCGCGGCCAGCGCGTCGATCGCGATGTGTTGAATCGCATGATCAAAACCGCGATTGACGGCGGATCCCTCACGGTCCATGGCACCGGCGAGTACGTGAGAGACTACGTGTTCGTCGAGGACGTCGTGGATGCGTTCCTGATGGCCGGCGCCCAACCAGATCGAGTGACTGGCCGGCACTTTGTGATCGGCAGCGGCAGCGGCATCAGCATCCGCGACGCGTTCGAGTTGATTGCCGCGCGCGTCGGTCTGATCACGGGCCGGCGTGTGCCGGTGACGATGAGCGATCCGGGCACGACGTTGTCGGCGATCGAGCAGCGGCATTTCGTCGCCGATCCATCGCGGTTTTCCGCCGCGACCGGATGGCGGCCGTCGTGGAGCTTGAGCGACGGTATCGATCGCACGATCGAGGCATTCGGATGCGCATAGTGGTGACCGGCGCGCTCGGGCACATTGGCTCGCGGCTGATTCGCGAGGTGGCGGCCGCCTGGCCGGGCGCCGAGGTCGTGATGGTCGACAATCTTGCGACCGAGCGATACGCCTCGCTGTTCAACCTGCCAGATGGCTGTCACTACGAGTTCGTGGAAGGCGATGTCCTCACTGCCGATCTCACCGCGCTGTTCGCCCGCGCCGACGCGGTCATTCATCTCGCCGCACTGACCAATGGCGCCCGCGCCGATCTGCATGCGCAGATGGAGCGGGTCAACGTCCAGGGTACCGAACGGGTGGCGCGCGCCTGCGCGGCGATGGGCATCGGGCTGCTGTTTCCGTCGACGACCAGCGTGTATGGCGTGCCGCACGGCATCGTCACCGAAGACTGCGCCGCCGCGGACCTCAGGCCGCAGAGTCCCTACGCCGAATGGAAGCTGCGGTCGGAAGAGCTGCTCAGATCGCTCGGCCGTGATGAAGGGCTGCGGTTCGTCATCTTTCGCATGGGCACGATCTTCGGTCCGTCGATCGGCATGCGCTTTCACACCGCCGTGAACCAGTTCTGCTGGCGCGCGGTGGCCGGGCAGCCGCTCGAAGTGTGGACGACGGCGTCGCACCAGTTCCGTCCCTATCTCGATCTCACCGATGGCGTGCGCGCGATGATCTTCATGCTGCGGCGCGGCCAGTACGACGGACGCGTCTATAACGTGCTGACGCTCAACGCCACCGTCACTCACGTCGTCGATGTGCTGAGAACCTGCGTTGCCGACCTGAGCATCACGTACGTCGACTCGCCGCTGATGAACGACCTCTCGTACTGCGTCGACGACGAACGTTTCAGGCGCCTGGGATTCGAGGTGCGAGGCAGCCTCGAGCGCGGCATCGGCGACACGGTCGCGATGCTGACGGGCAGTCGCACCTGGGACGCCGCCTCTCGCTAACGCTCCGGATTGCGCCGGAACAGCCAGCCAAGGCACATCGGCTGCTCGGGTGCGTTCGCGACGGGCGGATGCGGGCCCATCGGGAATTCACGGACCAACCGCAAGCCCGCTCGTTCGACCGTGCCGACAATCTCCGACCGGTTCATCAGGATCTGCAGGTTCGTTCTCTCACGCTCCCGGTGGGTGACGACATACGCGGGCACGTCACGCACGGTCGGGACGTCCGCGAGGAGGAGGTAGGCGCGAGCGGACTGCGCGGCACGAACCAGAATGTCCTGCCAATTCGGCAGGCACTGAATGCAGGAGGCAAACATCACCAGGTCAAACGAACCTGTGAGAACGGCATCGTCGGTGTGCCAGGTCACCTCTGGCGTGAGCCGCCGTCCAGCCTCGGCAACCTTCGGCAGTTCCTTGCAGTGATAATCGAGCTCGACGTCCGGCACGAGTGCCCGGCCCAGCCAGTAGTAGTCGCCAAGGTTGCCGCCGTAATCGAGCACGGAAACCTTCGTTTTGTGTCGAGCCGCCAGCGCCAGCACATATCCGAAGAGGAGGTACTTGGTGTGTTCGTCCCCGCGCGTTTCCAGCAGAGGCTCGCGAGCCCGAATCCGCGCGATCAGCTCCTCGGACGCGGCTTGTTCGTGCGCAGTGAACGTGGACCAAAACTCGTCGCTATGGGCCCCGCCGGTCAGAGGCGTGGACCATCCCCGCGGAGCGTATTGAAAGTGAGTCACGGAATGCACGAACCGGCGCTTGAGACTGCGGCCGATGTTCCACAGCAACGGCGGCACGATGCTCTTGACGATCTGCTTGGCAGTCAGCGCCATTGTGGCACTCCAGTATAATGGCGCACCTCGAGGTGACCTCCTCGGCCCATCTCACGATCCTGTTGCCGCTGAAAGATCGCGTGCCGTTCACGCACCGGTGGCTCGCGTACGCGGCAAGCGCGAAACTGCCGCACCGCATTCTGATCGCCGACGGCGGATCCGATCCAACGGTCGCGCAGATTGTCGCGGAGAAGGCATCGCAGGGACTGGACGTCGAGTACCTGCGTTACCCGTACGACAGCACCTACGCCGACTATTACGCGAAGATCGCCGACGCGCTCTCGCGCGTCACGACGCCGTTTGTCGTGATGGCCGACAACGACGACTTCTTCGTCCCCGGCGGCCTGACGCGAGCTCTCGAATTCCTGTCTACGCATCCCGATCACGTGGCCTGCGGCGGCCAATGCGCGTTGTTCTGGGTCGCGGGCGCAAACGCGTCCGCCACGTCCGACACCAGGTATGGCGGCGCGGTCGCGTGGAAATGCAGCAGCCAGTTGTCGTCTGATGTTGCCGAGACCGCCGAGCAACGCCTCCGCGAGCGATGCCTCGGCGCGAACGATGTGTTCTACGCCGTGCACCGCACGGATCTGCTGCGCAGGCATTTTGAACACGTCCGGGACTGCAGCCCGCACGATCTCTTCCTGATGGAGGAGCTGATCATGTTTCTCACGGCGATCGCCGGCAAGACGTGCCAGCTCGAGACGCTCTACATCGCCCGCCAGCAGGACTCGCCGGGGAGCAGCGCCGGCGCGCACGAGGCGCGCTTCGGCGACTGGTTCGATCGCATGCTGGCGCCGACCTGGTCCGGCGATTTCACCCGTTTCGTGGATTGCGCGGCGGCAGCGCTGTCGCGCGCCGACGGAATCTCCGCAGCCGACGCACGGCGCACCATCGTCGGGTCGTACAAGATGTCGGTGGCGCCGTTCCTGCTCGCCGACGTGCTCGATGAGCCAACCGTTTCGTTCTCGACGCCCCTCGTGCTGCAGGTGGTGAAGCGGCTGGTGAAGTTGCCGCGGACGAGTGTGCTGCGTCGCGCGGTCCAGCGACTCTACCGGCGCACGCAGTGGCTCTCGCACGATTTCGTGCATGGCACCGAATTCCGGACGCGCCGGTCGCGCGAAGCGGCGCTGGAGTTCACGCCGGTGCGGGAATTCCTGGAGAGCCCCGGCCGTTACGACTCCTCGACCGCCGGCACGTAGACGATCCATTTTCCACCGCCGCGTGCGAACGCCTGTTCCTTCGCCCGTACTTCCGCGGCGTGATTCCACAAGAAGAGCAGCGCCCGGTCCGGATAGCGCGCCGCGAATTCGGCGTGCGGCCGCACGGGGATGTGCGCGCCGGGACTATACGTGCCGTGCTTGGCCGGCGTCGTATCGCTGATGAACTCCACGAGGTCCGGCGTGATGCCGAAGAAGTTGATCGTCGTCGTGCTCTTCGACGTCGCGCCATAGCCGGCCACGCGCCTGCCCTCGGCCTGGCACTTGCGGAGGAGCGACATCAGCGCTGCGCCAGTGTCCATCACGCGATCGCAAAATCCCGCGAGCGTCTCAGGCCCGTGCAGCTCCAACGCGTGTTCCCGATCGCGCAACTGAACAACGCGCGGTGACGGCGGCTTCGATCCCGTTCGGCCGAGGACATAGCGCATCGATCCACCGTGGACGTCGAACGGAATCGCGTCGACGACTTCGAGGCCATGCTGCGCGAAGAGCCAGGACAACGACGACAGGGTGAAGTACGACGCATGTTCGTCGTAAATCTGATCGAAGGCGGTCCGGGCGACGACGTCACCCCAGTACGGATCCTCGATGACGCAGGTGCCGTCCGGCCCGAGCAGGATCGCGATGCCCTCGGCGACGGCATGCGGGTCGGCGATATGCGACAGCGCGTTGGCGGCGATGATCGCGTGGGCCTGGCCATGCTCGGCAGCGATCTGCCGCGCCGCCGCGACATCGAAGAACCGGCCAATGGTGTTGACGCCGTCGGCGCTCGCCGCCCGGGCAACGCTGCCTGACGGCTCGACACCGAGGTGACGAATTCCCGCGCGCGCGGCGTGACGCAACAGTGTGCCGTCGTTGCTGCCGATTTCGACGACGAACGGATCTCCAGCCGGCAACGCCGCGACGACGTCGCCGGCCAACGCGGCAAAGTGCTCCTGCATCCGCGCCGATGTGGCGGAGAAAAAAGGATAGCGTTCGTTGAACATCCGCTCGCGCTCGGGCTGCTCGACCAGCTGCACCAGCGTGCAGCGCGGACACGCGGCGGCGCGCAGGTTGAAGAAGTATTCGCCAGCGAATTGATCCGGCGTGAGGAAGCCGTTGGCGAGCGGCATGCGGCCGAAGTCGATGAACGGTTCGATGCTCGAGCGGCAGACGCGACAGCCAATCACGTGTGAACGGATTATAGATGTCCTCCCGCCGCACCTGAGATAATCAGTTGTGCCGCTTCGCTTCGCTCCACGCGCCGTCATCTTCGATATCGACGGCACCATCGTCGACAACATGCACCTGCACGCCGAGGCCTTCGCGGTGTTCGCGGAGCGCCACGGCTTGCCGCCGCTGACGACGGACGATCGGGCGCGGCTCGACGGCCGGCGCAACAGCGAGATCTTTCCGATCCTGTTCAAGCGCGACGTGGCCCGCGACGAATGGCTCGCCTACGAGCACGAAAAGGAAGGTCTCTATCGCGAGCTGTCGCGGGGCAGGCTGTCGCCGATGAACGGTCTGCATCGTTTGATCGACTCCCTGAAGCACGATGGCATTCCGATGGCGCTCGCCACCTCGGCGCCGAAGTTGAACGTCGAGCACACGCTGGCGGAGCTCGATCTCGCGGATGCGTTTCCGATCATCGTGCGCGGTGACGAAGTGGCGCGGGGCAAGCCGGCGCCGGACGTCTTCATCGAAGCGGCGAGACGGCTCGGCGTGGCGCCGGCGGACTGCCTGGTCTTCGAAGACGCGCCGATGGGCATTGAAGCCGCCCAGGCCGCGGGCATGCGCGTGGTGGCGCTGACCACCAGTTTCCAGGCCTCCCATTTCGAGCGCCTCGATAAGCCTCCGACGTACGTCTGCGTCGATTTCGACGAGTACCTGCGGTAATCCGGCGGGCGCCGCGATTCCGCCGCTCGTGCCGGGAAGCCGGCCGTTCGCCGGGGGACCGCGAACGGTTGGCGGCCGCTCTTCGTCTCACCAAGACAGTTCGCGCTTATTGAAGGAGACCGACCCATGAAGAACGTCCTCACCGTCGCGTTGACGGCGCTACTGGCCGCAACCGTTGCGCAGCCGGGCGGCGCCTTGAACGCCGCGCCGATCGCTACTCACGTGACCGCCGGCACTGTGAAGGTGACCGTCACTTATGAAGGCAAAGGCAAGGTCGACACCTCACACAAGTTATGGGTGTGGCTGTTCGACACGCCGAACATCGGTCCCGGATCGATGCCGATCGATCAGATCGCGCTCGACAACAACGGTGCCGACGCGGTGTTTGAGAACGTCGCGGGCGACAAGGTCTACATCGCAGTCGCGTTCGACGAGCAGGGCGCGATGACGGGCGATGGTCCGCCGCCGACTGGATCCCCGGTTGGCCTTCTGATGGGCGCGGACGGCACGCCGCGCAGTGTCACGCCCGGCGACAAGGCCGGTGCGACGTTGATCTTCGACGACACGCTTCGCATGCCGTAAAACCCGGTACCCGGAACCGGGAACCGCGCGTGCACGGTTTAGTTACACTCGTGAACGAGAGGAGGGCGTTTTTTACGCCCTCCTCGTTGCGGTCTCTCCCACGGATGAGCGCGGCATACTCATTCTGGCCGCGCGCATTCACCAGATCATCCTCGCGAGTTCCGAATCTTTCCCCCACCTTTGCAGCGCCTTCTTGGCCGCCTCCTTGCTCTATCAGTCCTCGAAAGCACTCGGCCTTTGATGCGCAGCACATGCGTGCGCCGAGGAGGAGGATAGATGAACTCGATTCGTAAGGTCGCCCTCGCATGCATGACTGCGGCGATGGTGACAATCTCGGTGAACGCGGGCGCGCAGGGCCCCGCCAACCAGGACACCTTCTTCACGTTCAGCCAGGCGGTTGAACTGCCGAAGACCACGCTGCCCGCGGGCACGTACTTCTTCCAGTTGATGGACAGCCAGAGCAACCGCCACATCGTCAAAGTCATGAGCCAGGATCGCAAGCAGCTGTTTGCGACCTTGATGGCCATCCCGTACTACTCGAACGATCGTCCGTTGGATGAACCGCAGGTCCGTTTCCTCGAGACGCCCGCCGCCAACGGCGTCGCGGCGACGAACGCGATCAAGATCTGGTTCTATCCCGGCACGTCCACCGGCCACGAATTCATCTGGCCGCGCAACAAGGCCGTGCAGCTCGCGAAGGCGACCGGCCAGTCGGTGTTGACGACGAAGACCGAGGAAGAGTCGTCGGAGCTGACGCGCATCGACGCCGCTGGCGTTGACGCGGAAGCGTCGGCGGAATCTCAGGTCGCACGCGTCGAAACGCAGCCTGAACCGGAGCCGGTGCGTGAACGGGTTGGCGCCCTCGCGACGCCGCCCGCGGAACGCGCCGCCGAACCGGCCCCGGCTCCCGCGCCGGCGCCTCGCAGCGACCTGCCGGCGACGGCCGGCGTGCTGCCGCTACTCGCCCTGATCGGCCTCGGCTCGATCGCCGGCAGCCGCATGGTGCGCCGCGCGCAGCAGTAGAAAGGCAAAAGGCAGAAGGCAGAAGGGGAAACGATGCGGACGTATTTAGCGATACTCGCGCTTCTTACTTCCCCTTTCGCCTTTTGCCTTTCGCCTTCTGCCTTTCAAGATCGGCCGACCTTCAAGGCCAGCTCCGAGCTGGTTGTCCTGCACGTCTCGGTTCGCGATCGCGGCGGCCGCTACATCACCGGCCTGACGCGCGATGCGTTCACCGTGATCGATGACGCCACGCCGCAACAGATCGAAATGTTCTCGTCCGACGAGGTCCCGGCGTCCGTCGGATTTCTGATCGACAACAGCAACAGCATGCGTCCCAGCCGCGAGCGCGTCGTCGCGGCGGCGGTGGCATTCGCGCAGCACTCGCTTCCGCAGGACGAGATCTTCGTCCTGACGTTCAACGAACAGGTGCAGGAAGCGTGGCGTCCGACGATCGTGTCGGAGATGAACA
>Ga0193741_1000405_pt1 | contig 12773 bp, 15 predicted proteins | sample L2s2metaG_FD_143059 | JGI IMG/M metagenome (GOLD analysis project Ga0193741, IMG submission 143059) | Soil microbial communities from a riparian zone of the East river system, Colorado, United States - L2s2 | ecosystem: Environmental > Terrestrial > Soil > Riparian zone | place: USA: East River...
ACTATCCCGAAGGAGCGGCGCTCGCCTTCGTCCTGATGGCCTTCATGGTGGTCGGGGCCGTGATCTACGCACGGGTCCTCGGCACCGAGAGGATCACCGAGGGATGAGCGCCGTCAGCACCCAACCGCGGCAGGTTCGACTTCCCGAGCCCGTCGCTCGGCGGCCGAGGAAGCGTTGGACGCGGTTCGTCCTGCCCACGTACGTCATGGCATTCATCGTGTATCTGTCCTTCCCGATCTTCGTCATCATCCTGTTCAGCTTCAACCAGACACGGGGCGGGTTCGGCACCTCGCCGCGTGTCAAGACGACCTGGCTCGGGTTCACCACCGAGTGGTACGGGCGCCTGTTCGAGCTCCCGGACCTGACGGCTTCGCTCCGGCATTCGCTGACGATCGGGCTCTTGTCCGCGCTCGCCGCCACGGCGTTGGGGACGCTCCTCGGTCTCGCGCTCGCCCGATACCGTTTCCGTGGGCGCGGCGGGACCGATTTCCTGATCTTCCTGAGCATCGCGTCGCCGGAGATCGTCCTTGGGGCTGCGCTCGCGTCGTTCTTCGTCGCCCTCGGCGTCACGAGGGGGCTGTCCACCCTGTTCCTCTCGCACACGATGTTCAGCATCGCGTTCGTGGCGGTGACGGTCCGGGCGAGAGCCGCGGGCCTCGACCGGTCCCTGGAGGCCGCGGCCATGGATCTCGGCGCGACGCCCGTGACGGCGTTCTTCAAGGTGACGCTGCCCTTGCTGTTCCCGGGGATCCTGGCGGGGTTCCTGCTCGCGTTCGCCCTGTCGATGGACGACTTCGTGATCAGCCAGTTCACGCAGGGTCCGGCAACGATGTTCCCGACGTGGGTGTTCGGCTCGACGAGGGTCGGGATCCCGCCCCACGTCTTCGCCTTCGCGACGATCATCTTCGTCACGGGCGCGACGCTGGCGTTCGCGCTGGCGCTCACGCAACGCCGCCGGGCCTGAGCGCGAGTCGGTCGTCGCGCCGTCCGGGGAGTTCGTGAAATATTTCACAAGCTCGGGACGGCGACGGAAAAAAGGGCCATCTACCTGCGGAAACGGGATCCGTGAGGATTGACGCGCCGAATCGGCCGCGGATATACTTCCGCGCCCATGGCGGGTTCCGGACGCGACGGCGCTTGGGCCGGCATGGGGATCGGTTGGGCGGTCACCGCGACGCTGGTCGGGGGGATCCTCGTGTGGGGGAGCCTGGGCTACCTGGCCGACCGGCTGCTCGGGATCAACCCGCGCGTCCTCACCGCGGTGGGGATCGTGCTCGGCGCCGCCGGAGCGATCTTTCTCGTGTACCTGCGGTTCGGCAAAGGGGAAGGGAACGACGGTGGCGCCTGAGCGAGAGATGATCCGGCGCATCTCGCCGTTCGCGCTTCCCGTGGCGATCGCGGCCTTCGCCCTCGGGACGCTCCTCGACGGGACCGACGCCGGGTGGTCCGCGGCCATCGCGATCGCCGTCGTCTATCTCAACTTCGTCGCCCACGGTTCCTCGTTGGCGCTGGCGGCGTCGATCTCGCCGACCGTGCTCTACGCGGTCGGCCTGGGTGGATTCCTCGTACGCTTCGGTGTGATCGTCGCGGTCATCGCCCTGCTCCAGCAGACCGTCTGGTTCTCGATCGTCGCCTTCATCGCGGCCCTCATCCCTTCGACGATCGCCCTGCTCGTGGTCGAGATGAAGCTGCTCTCGGGGCGGATGCAGGCGGACCTGTGGACGGACCCGAGCGGGCAGCGCGAGGTCGCGCGGTGACGGGGACGTTCGATTCGGTGCTGGGGGCGTTCGAGCCCCCCTCCACCAAGGACTTCGTCTGGGATTGCTGGGGTCCGGCGCTGCGAGTCGGTGGCCTCGAGCTCTGCATGAACTTCATCTACTTCCTGGTCCTGCTCGGGTTCTTGGCGATGTTGGGCTTCTTCTACTTCGCGCTCCGCAAGCCCCGGGTCGTGCCCGGGAAGCTCCAGAGCACTGCGGAGATCGGGATCCAGTTCGTCCGCGAGAACATCGCGATTCAGATGATCGGGCCCGAAGGGGATCGCTACATGCCACTGCTCGCGACGCTGTTCTTCGCGATCTTCTTCTGGAACATCTGGGAAGTGGCCCCCTGGGTCAACTTCTCGTCCAACAGCCGGATCGCCTTCCCGCTCGTGATGGCCATCGTCGCGTGGATCACCTACAACGTCGTCGGCATCCGCAAGCACGGGTTCGGCGGGTACGTGAAGCATGTGCTGATCCCGCCGGGGGCGCCGGTCTGGCTCTACCCGCTGCTGGTGCCCATCGAGTTCATCACCCAGATCATCGTTCGGCCGATCACGCTGTCCGTCCGACTCTGGGCCAACTTCCTCGCCGGTCACTTCCTGCTCGCCGTGTTCTTCCTTGGCACGATCGCGATGCTCGAGTCGGGTGGGATCCTCTACGCGATCGCCCCGCTGTCGTTCGCGATCGGGGTCGCGCTGGTCGGTTTCGAGATCTTCGTATCGGTCCTACAAGCGTTCATCTTCACCATCCTCACCGCCTCCTACATCGGCGGTGCGATAGCCGAAGAGCATTAGACAAGGGAGGCTGCTGTGTTCGGACTGTTGGCTCAAACGACCGGAGACGTCGGGACGGGTCTCGAGACGATCGGCCGGGGGCTCGTCATCGGGCTCGCAGCGATCGGTCCCGGGATCGGGCTCGGTGTGTTGATCGGCCACGCGGTGGAGGCGATGGCGCGTCAGCCCGAGTACGCCGGCCAGGTGCGCGCGACGATGTTCATCGGCATCGGCCTGATCGAGGCCCTCGCGCTGTTCGGCATCGCGTTCTCGTTCATCATCTAGGGAAGGAGCCGAAGGTGGTTGCATCGATCCTCTGGTTCCTTGCCCAGGCCGAAGAGGAAGCCGAGCCGGTCAACGACGCGAAGGATCTCTACCCGCACTGGGAGGAGCTCCTGGTCGGGGCGCTCGCGTTCGCGATCCTGTTCTACTTCGTCTGGAAATGGGTGCTCCCTCGCGTCAGCGCGCTCCTCGAGGAGCGGCGCGACAAGATCCAGGGTGACCTGGAGCGCGCGGAAGAGACCCGGAGGCAAGCCGAGCAAGAGCTCGCCGGGTACCGGCAACAGCTCGCGAACGCGCGCGAGGAGTCGAACGGCATCATCGAGGAGGCTCGGAAGACCGCGGAGCAGCTGCGCGCCGACATCCAGGCCAAGGCCGAGCGGGAAGCGGCGGCGACGGTCGCGAAGGCGCAGGAGGAGATCCGCGCGGAGCGCGATCGCGTCTTCCAGGAGCTCCGGGGCGAGATCGGCGAGATCGCCGTGACGCTGGCGGGCCGCGTGGTGGGCGAATCCCTGGACGCGAAGGCTCATCAGCGCCTGATCGACGGGTACATCGACGAGGTCGCGAAGGGCGCGGCGGGGAACGGGAAGCACTGACGTGGCGGACAAGGACGAGCTCGTTCGGAGCTACGCCGAGGCGCTGTTCCGGGTGGCCGCTGCCGAGGGCGAGCTGGACACGGTCGAGCGGCATCTGTTCGCGTTCGCCAAGCTGCTCGAGCGCGAGACAGAGGTGCGCGAGGCCCTCGTGGACCCCGCCCTTCCGACGGAGAACAAACGCCGGCTGATCGCCGACACGCTCGGCGAGCGCGCGAGCCCGCTGACGGTGAACCTGCTCGGCTTCCTCGTCGAGCTGGGTCGCGCCCGGGAGCTCGGCCGGATCGTCGAGGAGCTCGCGGAGGTGGTCGCGCAGACGCGGGAGCAGGCGGTGGCCGAGGTCCGTTCGGCGGTCCCGCTCGACGAGGCGACGACCAAGAGGCTGGCCGACGCCCTCTCCAGGGCCACCGGACGGCAGATCGAGGTCAGGATCGTCATCGACCCGAGCGTGATCGGTGGTGCCGTGGCCAAGGTCGGCGACGAGATCTTCGACGGATCGGTGCGGTCGCGACTGCTCGAGGCGCGCGAGCACCTGACCGGAACGACGACAGGGAGCGGGTGACCCGATGGCAGTGGACGAGCTGAGCTTCGATCCGAAGGACATCGCCGACGCGCTTCGGAAGAACGTCGAGAGCTACACGCCGTCGGTCGAGCGTGAGGAGGTCGGCCGCGTGGTCGAGGCCGGCGACGGCATCGCGCGCGTGAGGGGCCTCCCCGGCGCGATGGCGAGCGAGCTCCTCGAGTTCCCGGGCGGCGTGCTCGGCCTCGCGTTCAACCTCGACGAGGACGAGATCGGCTGCGTCGTCCTGGGTGAGTCCTCGCAGATCGAGGAGGGGGACCTCGTCAAGCAGACCGGCAAGATCCTGTCGATCCCCGTCGGCGACGGGTTCCTGGGGCGGGTCATCGATCCTCTGGGCGTCCCGCTGGACGGGAAGGGTCCGATCCCGGCGGATGAGACGCGGGTGCTCGAGATCCAGGCCGCCAACGTCGTCGACCGCCAGCCGGTGAAGGAGCCCCTGCAGACCGGGATCACGGCGATCGACGCGATGACGCCGATCGGGCGCGGCCAGCGGGAGCTGATCATCGGCGACCGACAGACCGGCAAGACCGCCGTCGCGATCGACGCGATCATCGCGCAGCGCGACAACTGGGCCAGTGGCGACCCGAAGAAGCAGGTCCGTTGCATCTACGTCGCGGTCGGACAGAAGGCGTCGACCGTGGCCGAGGTGGTCGAGACGCTGAGCGACAACGGCGCACTGGACTACACGGTGATCGTGAACGCGTCGGCCTCGGACCCGACGCCGTTCCAGTACCTCGCCCCGTACTCGGGAGCGGCCCTCGGCGCGTACTGGATGTACGAGGGCCTGCACGCGCTCGCCGTCTACGACGACTTGTCCAAGCAGGCCACTGCGTACCGGACGCTCTCCTCGACGATCGGCAGCGCGGCGAAGCTCTCGGACCGGCTGGGGGCGGGTTCGCTCACGGCGCTGCCGATCGTCGAGACCAAGGGCAACGACATCTCGGCCTACATCCCGACCAACGTGATCTCGATCACCGACGGCCAGATCTACCTCGAGCCCGACCTGTTCTTCGCGGGCGTCCGCCCCGCGATCAACGTCGGCACGTCCGTCTCGCGCGTGGGGGGGAACGCGCAGATCAAGGCGATGAGGAAGATCGCCGGGACGCTGCGCATCACGATGGCGCAGTACCGGGCGCTCGAGGCCTTCGCGCAGTTCGGGTCCGAGCTCGACCGGGAGTCCCAGAAGCAGCTCGCGCGCGGCGCCCGTGTCGTCGAGATCCTCAAGCAGCCGCAGTACCGGCCCGTGCCGGTCGAGTCGCAGGTCGTGGCGATCTGGGTCGGGACGGGCGGGTACCTCGACGCGCTCCCGGTCGAGGACGCCAAGCGGTTCGTGGACGACTTCATCGAGCACCTGTCCGCCCGGACCGGCGTCCTGGACGCGATCCGGGACACGGGCGAGCTCTCCGACGAGATCGAGGCGACGCTGAAACAGGCCGTCGAGGACTTCACCCAGGCGTTCGTGCGGTCCGATGCCGGAGAGGGGAGCGAGGCCGGTGTGGGTCAGGGCGCGCCGAGGGACCCGGTCAAGCCGGACGTCGGGTGGGACCGGCTCTCCTCGGCCGACGACGAGGACGAGCCGCCGGGCTCGGGCGGCTAGGGGCTCCGTGGGCGCCCAGCTCCGGGTCGTCCGCCGGCGGATCCGCTCGGTCCAGTCGACGATGAAGATCACGCGCGCGATGGAGCTCATCGCCGCGTCCCGGATCGTGAAGGCGCAGCAGCGCGTGATGGAAGCGCGCCCGTACGCGGACCTGCTCACGGCGGCGATGGAGGACGTGGCCCGGCAGACGGGGTCGATGGTCCACCCGCTGCTCGAGGAGCGCGAGACGCCGGCGCGGGCCGGGGTGCTCGTCATGACGAGCGATCGCGGGCTGGCGGGCGCGTTCAACGCGAACCTGCTCAAGCGGGCCGAGGACCTGCTCCGCCGCGTCCGAGCCCGAGGGCTCGAGCCCGTCCTGTACCTCACCGGGAAGAAGGCGATCGGGTACTTCCGGTTCCGTGGCGTGACGCCGGAGGCTTCGTGGTCGGGGTTCTCCGAGGTGCCGAGGTACGACGCCGCCGTGGAGATCGGGACCCGGCTGATCGAAGACTTCGGCTCGGGTCGCATCGACGAGCTGCACACCGTCTACACGGACTTCCGCTCGTCGTTCACGTTCCGGGCGACGGACAAGCGGTTCCTGCCGATCGCGCCGGAGGAGGTCGTGTCCGACGCCTCGGGCGTGCCGAGCGCCGAGTACATCTTCGAGCCGGAGCCCGCCGAGATCCTGGGCGACCTGCTGCCGCAGTACGTCATCACGAAGATCTACTTCGCACTGCTCGAGTCCGCCGCCTCGGAGAACGCCGCTCGTCAGCGGGCGATGGCGGCCGCGACCGACAACGCAGACGAGCTCATCAAGGTGCTCACCCGGCAGGCGAACCGCGCCCGCCAGGACGAGATCACGACGGAGATCATGGAGATCGTCGGCGGGGCGGAGGCCCTGGCCGGCGCATCGAAGGAGTGAGGGATGGCTGACGAGACGCTTTTGGACGGAAGGGTGGTCCGGGTGATCGGGCCGGTCGTGGACGCCGAGTTCCCGCCGGACGCGATGCCCGTGATCAACACGGCGCTCACGATCGACGTAGAGCTCGAGGGCGAGACGCGCGTCATCACCTGCGAGGTGGCCCAGCACATCGGCGACGGGATGGTCCGAGCGATCGCGCTCAAGCCGACCGACGGCATGATCCGCGGCGCCCACGTGAAGAACACCGGGGGGCCGATCAGCGTTCCGGTGGGGGAGGGCGTGCTCGGTCACGTGTACAACGTGCTCGGCGAGCCGCTCGACACCTCGCCCGAGAACATCCACGCGGCCGACCGGTGGCCGATCCACCGCGAGCCGCCCCCGTTCGACGAGCTCGAGCCCAAGCAGGTGATGCTCGAGACCGGCATCAAGGTCATCGACCTGCTCGAGCCCTACGTGCAGGGGGGCAAGATCGGGATGTTCGGCGGAGCCGGGGTCGGCAAGACCGTGATCATCCAGGAGATGATCCGCCGCCAGGCGCAGCAGCACGGAGGCGTATCCGTGTTCGCCGGCGTCGGAGAGCGCACGCGCGAGGGCAACGACCTGTTCCTGGAGATGACCGAATCCGGCGTCATCAAGAACACGGCGCTCGTGTTCGGTCAGATGGACGAACCCCCCGGCGTCCGGCTGCGCGTGGCGCTGTCGGCGCTCACGATGGCCGAGTACTTCCGCGACGTCGAACGCAAGGACGTCCTTCTGTTCGTGGACAACATCTTCCGGTTCACGCAGGCGGGTTCGGAGGTCTCCACGCTGCTCGGGCGGATGCCGAGCGCGGTCGGCTACCAGCCCACGCTGGCCGACGAGATGGGCGACCTGCAGGAGCGCATCACCTCGACGAAGGGCCGTTCGATCACGTCGCTCCAGGCGATCTACGTCCCGGCCGACGACATCACCGACCCGGCGCCCCACACGGCGTTCGCGCACCTGGACGCCACCACGGTGCTCTCGCGGGACATCGCCTCGCTCGGCATCTACCCGGCCGTCGACCCGCTCGACTCGACCAGCCGCATCCTCGACGCGCGGTACGTCGGTCAGGAACACTACGACACGGCTCGGCGCGTGCAGGAGATCCTGCAGCGCTACAAAGACCTGCAGGACATCATCGCGATCCTCGGCGTCGACGAGCTGTCCGAGGAGGACAAGGTCATCGTCGCCCGGGCTCGCCGCATCCAGCTGTTCCTCTCGCAGCCGTTCTTCGTCGCCGAGCAGTTCACCGGGATCCCGGGCAAGTACACGCCGGTCGACGAGACGATCACGTCGTTCAAGGGCCTCTGCGAGGGCGAGTACGACCACCTTCCCGAGCAGGCGTTCCTGCTCGTCGGTGGGATCGAGGAGGCCGTCGAGGCGGCGAAGAAGATGGAGCAGGCGGCGTAGATGGCGCTCGACGTCCATCTCGTCACGCCCGAACGCGAGGTCTGGGCCGGCCCCGCCGAGATGGTGATCGCGCGCGGGAGCGACGGGATGGTCGGGATCCTGTCCGGGCACGCCCCGCTCTTGATCCGGCTCTCGATCGCGCCGATCAAGATCCAGCTCGAGGACAGTCGCTGGATCGTCGCGGTCGTCGACGGCGGGTTCCTCCATGTCACCAACACCGAGGACTCGACGCGGGTCGACGTGCTGGCCTCGTTCGCCGAACTGGCCGACGATGTCGACCGCGTGGCCGCGCAGGCACGGGTCGAGCAGGCGGAGGCACGGCTGGCCCAGGGCGACGACGCGGGCGTGCGTGCCGAGCTCGCGAAGGCGCTGGCCCGCACGGGCCTCGACGAGTAGCCTCGCGGGTCCCGGGGAAGCCTGGGCCTAGGATGGAGACGCCATGGATCGCCTGCTCGTAACCGGAGGCACGCCGCTCGACGGCACGGTTGAGATCGCCGGCGCCAAGAACTCGGCGCTCAAGCTCATGGCCGCCGTGGTGCTCGCCGACGGCCGCTCAACCGTGAGGAACGTCCCTCGGATCCAGGACTGCTTCACGATGGTCGAGGTGCTCGAGCACCTCGGCGTCGGCTGCGCCTGGGCGGGCGACGCGCTCGTCCTGGAGACGACCGACGTGAGGCCGGCCGAGACCCCCTACGAACTGGTCAGCCGGATGCGGGCGTCGATCCTGGTCCTCGGCCCGCTGCTCGCGCGGTTCGGCAATGCGCGGGTGGCGATGCCCGGCGGGTGCAACATCGGGTCGCGCGCGATCGACCTGCACATCCGTGGGCTCGAGAAGATGGGTGCGCGGTTCTCCTCCGAGCACGGCTTCCTCGTCGGCGAGACGACGGGCCTGCGAGGCGCGGTGGTGAACCTGGACTTCCCCAGCGTCGGCGCCACCGAGAACGTCCTGATGGCCGCCGTGGCGGCGCGGGGCACCACCGTGATCGAGAACGCCGCACGCGAGCCCGAGCTGGTCGACCTCGCGGACTTCCTCGTCGAGATGGGCGCGCGTATCGACGGTGTCGGCACCCCCACGATCGAGATCCAGGGTGTCGACGGGTTCGGGGCCGTCGATCACACGGTGATCCCCGATCGGGTCGAGGCCGGAACGTACGCGATCGCCGTCTGTTCGGCGAGCGGTCGGCTGGTGCTCTCGGGCGCGAGAGCCGACCACATGGATCTCGTCCTGTCCAAGCTGGCCGACGCCGGCGCCGACGTCGTCGCGACGGATGCGGGTGTCGTGATCTCGATGGGTTCACGACCGAGGTGTGTCGATCTGGTGACGCTCCCGTACCCGGGGTTCCCGACCGACCTCCAGCCGCAGATGATGGCGCTCCTCGCATCGGCGGAGGGGACGAGCATCGTGACGGAGAACGTGTTCGAGGGCCGGTTCATGTTCGTCGACGAGCTGAACCGGATGGGGGCCGACATCCGGACCGAGGGCCATCACGCGGTGATCCGCGGCGTCGAACGCCTGTCGGCCGCGCCGGTGCGAGCTCTCGACATCCGCGCCGGCGCCGCGATGGTGATCGCGGCGCTCACCGCCGACGGCGTGACCGAGATCGAGGACATGTACCACGTCGACCGCGGCTACCAGGAGATGGAGGCCAAGCTGGCGGCGCTCGGCGCGGTCGTCCGCCGCGAGCGCGAACGCTCCCCGGCCCTGTCGTGACCCGCGCGCGTCTCGGCGCGCTCCTGCTGCCACTCATCGTCGCAGGCGGTTTCGCCTCCACGTCGGCACGCGCGCAGGTGAGCGGGGAAACGGGTGAGGTCTTCGTCTTCCTGGTCCCCGGAGTCTCGTTCGAGGAGATGCTCGGGATCCCCGAGGTCGCTGCCCTGGCCACCAACGGCGGTGCCGCGCTGATGACGCTGCAGAACGGGTTGCCGACCGAAGGGGAAGCCGACATCGCTCCCGGCGAGCAGAACGTCCACTTCCGATGGCTCGACCCCGCGCGAGAAGGTGGACTCGAAGGGGTGGCGAGCATGATCGTCGAGATGGTGACGTCGGTCGACGACGGATCCGTGCTGGTCTTCGTCGCCTCGACCAGGCCCTCGCCGGAGATGATCGTCGCCAAGGACGAGCTGCATCCACTCGTGCTTGCCCGGGGGACGTCGAGCGACCTGTTCGCCGAACGGGGAGGGGAGGGGTCGCTCACCTCCGACTCGACCCGCAGGGCGGGGGTTGTCACCGATCTGGACGTCATCCCGACCATCGCCGACTTCCTCGGCGTTGATCCACCCGCCGATTCGAACGGATCGCGGATCGAGATCATCTCGGGTCCGCCGCCGTTCGAGCTTCACCAGCGCTACCTCGCTCAACGGGGGATGTACGTCCCCATCGGAACGGCCGGTGGCATCTACCTCACGATCGTGGGGCTCGGCGCCATCGTGATCCTCGCCCTCGGGAGCCGGATCCCACAGGTCATTCGGCGGATCTTCGGATGGGGTTGCCTGTCGGTAGCGGCGCTCGCGACGGCACTCCTCGCGGCGGGACACCTGCCCGAGCTCACGTACGCGACGGTGATCCCGTTCGTCGCGCTCGTGACGGTGTTCGGCACGCTCGCGTTCGCGCCGCTCGAAGGGAGAGACGTGCTGCTCGTTCCGGCCGGGATCGGGATCGCGGTCCTCGCGTACTTCGCCCTCGAGGCGATCCTCGAGTGGACGGCTGCGCTCACGCCGTTCGTCGGCGGCTCGGAACTCGACGGCGGCCGCTTCTACGGCCTGCCCAACGTCTTCATCGGACTGTTGATCGGCTCGTGCCTGTGGGTGGCGCACCGCCTGCGGACGGGCGCCGGCGTCGCGCTCCTGGTCGCCGTAGCACTGTTCGCGGGACTGCCCTACGTCGGCGCGAACCTCGGCGGGGGCGTATCGCTGTTCGCCGCGGCCGGTCTCTGGCTCGCGGTCCGCGAGCGCGAACGTCTCGGGGTGTGGAAGGGGCTCGGCGTGTTCGTCGGCGTCACCCTGCTCGGCGCTGCGGTGATCCTGTTCGCGCACGCGATCTCCCCGTTCGAGACACATGTCGCGCGGTTCGAGGAGGACGCGGGCGGGATCGTCGGGGTGCTCGAGAAGTTCCGCGACCGCCTCCAGGTCGGGTTCGACCTCATCGCGCACAACCCGTTCGCGCTGATCCCCGTGATCGGTCTCCCCGTCGCCATCGCGGCCCTGCTCCGTCCGCCCGCGGCGCTTCGTCCGAGCCTGCAGCGCAGCCCGGCGTGGCGGGACGCGATCCTCGTCACGCTGCTGGCCGGCGTCGTTGCCTACCTCGTGAACGACTCGGGGCCGGCGGCGGCCGGACTCGCGTTCGGGCTCGGACTGGGTGGGCTCCTCGGAGTGTCGCTCCTGTCCGAAGCCGGGAAGATGGGGGAGCCGTGAGCGCCCACCCACCGATCCCACCTCGTCCGGACGGTCTCCACCCCACCCCGTCGATGCCGCCCGGCCCGGATGCTCCGGACGGCTTCCCGACCACCGCGACCTGGAGCTGGTACGAGGCGCTCGGCGTCTACCTCCTGGCGTTCGTTCTGGCCGGGCTCGCGACGCTGCCGTTCATCCATCTCATGGAGCCGGAGGCCGACTTCACCAACATCGTCCTCACGGTGGTCGCGGCGCTCGTGATCATCGGCGTGCTGGTCGTGTGGCTGTCGCGGTACCAGCGGGGCTGGCTCACCGTGCTGCGACTCCCGGAACCGGGGACCTGGCGCAAGGAGGTCGGGTCGGGCGTCCTGTTCGGCATCGGGCTGTATCCGGTGATGGTGTTCGTCGTCGGAGGGTTGCTGACGGTCCTCCTCCAGACGATCAGCGGGGAGCCCGTCGAGGCCCCGGAGCAGGTCGGCGAGCATCTCCCGGCGGTGGGGACAGCGCTCACGGTCGTGTACGCGATCGTCATCGCTCCGATCGGCGAGGAGCTGTTCTTCCGCGGTGTCCTGTTCCGGGCGCTCCGCGATCGCCACGGGTTCTGGGTCGGCGCGGTCGGCTCGTCGATCGGGTTCGGGTTGATCCACTTCATCCCGGGCTCGGCGATCGATGCGGCATTGCTCATGACCGTGATGTTCTTCACGGGCATCGCCCTGTGCTTCATCTACGAGCGGCGCCGAACGATCGTCGCCCCGATCGCCGCCCACGTGACCTTCAACGTGATCGGCATCGTGCTGATCCTCGGATTGCGGTAGGAGGACCGATGGCGCTGTTCCCGAGCGAGGAGTGGATCTCGCGGTACCGGGACCTCATCAACGGGTCCGAGGAGTATCGCGAGGCTGCCCAGACGTGGGAGGGAGACATCGCGTTCTTCATGGAGGCCGAGCCCGATCGCGGCGTGCCGGATGACCTCGTGGCCTGGCTCGACCTGTGGCACGGGGAATGCCGGGGCGCACGCATGATCACCGCCGGGGAGGCCGACGCGGCGGCGTACGGGATCCGCGCGCCGTACTCGCGGTGGCGCGAGGTGGTCCTCGGAGATCTCGAACCCGTGAAGGCGATGGTGCAGGGCAAGCTCAAGCTCCGGGGGGACCTCGCCACGATCGTTCGGCACGTCCGGGCCGCCAAGGAGCTCGTGCACCTGACGACGCTCGTGCCGACCGAGTTCGTCGGCGACGCCTGACCGATGCGCGCCGTCGTCTACCGGGGCATCGAACGGGTCGAGGTCGCCGAGGTCCCCGACCCCGTCCTGGTGGAGCCGAGCGATGCGATCGTGCGGGTCGGGCTGACCGCGATCTGCGGATCGGACCTCCACCTGTATCACGGCAAGGCGCCGCTCGAGCCCGGCGACACGATCGGGCACGAGGCGATCGGCGTGGTGGAGGCGGTCGGGTCGTCCGTCAGGCGCT
>Ga0193741_1000406_pt1 | contig 12751 bp, 14 predicted proteins | sample L2s2metaG_FD_143059 | JGI IMG/M metagenome (GOLD analysis project Ga0193741, IMG submission 143059) | Soil microbial communities from a riparian zone of the East river system, Colorado, United States - L2s2 | ecosystem: Environmental > Terrestrial > Soil > Riparian zone | place: USA: East River...
GAATAAAAGTAAAAATGGAAAGGAAAGTGGTATTACCATATCCTACAAATAGTGTCATATATAATCCCAATTTATTAGTTAGATGTTATCACATTGTTAATGAAACTCGTTACAACAGACTGAAGAACATCATGTCAACAATAAGGATTCAGCCCACACAGATTCCAGGCACTGCAACTTTCTTGAAGATGTGAGGAGAAATCACAATACTAGCAGGATACTCAGATAGTCTGGCTTGTACGCTGACGTTGTTTACAGCCCTTTTGAGGTGCGCAGTGGACTCCCAGACGGCATAGTTGATGAATGTACCGCTGCCCGCAATACCCCTGTGTAATTGAGCCGAAATGAATCCAGGTTGCTGCTTAAATGCTGTGGCGTCGGCAGCCCATCTCTTTAGAAATTCATCAACATCCACTGGGTTTACGTTGAATTTATTGACAAAAATAACAGGGCCTATATCTTCTTCCATTTGATCTGAAATTGTGACTAGTTCATCCATTTCTACGAACCTTGCCATGTCACGTTGACAAATACATCTTATATTTCAACTTTTATGGATGTTTGACCAGAACTGAAAGCAGTACGATCGGAGATGCTTTTCTTTCGTGTGATTATAAATCCATTTGTGTTAGAAACCAAATGAAAGGTGTAAATTCCTAAGAATACTAAGAAATTTACAGTAATAATGAGTTTCAAAACGAACGAAAAAAGCCATCCTCGTCACAGAGAACCAAGACCGACCGAAAACGTACTTGTATTACAAGGTGGAGGTTCTCTAGGAGCGTTTGCATGTGGTGTATTCAAAGCTCTAGTAAAAAAGGAAATAAGGATAGATATTGCTGCTGGCACATCGATAGGAGCCATTAATGCGGCGATTATTGTTGGAAGCAAGAGTGATCATCCTGAGAAAGAGCTCGAAGAATTTTGGTTAGAAATTGCAGAAAGCAGTTACAAGATTATTCCTGATATTCATATCTTTGATTATAATAGTAACATACGTAGATATGTCCCCAAGCAAATATCTTCTGCTTCAATCAATGCCGCAGCATTTGGAGTACCAAAAATGTTTATTCCGAGATGGTGGAGGCTATTCCCTACTAAACAAAATCTATTATATGCAGAAAATGAAAATGTTAAGCAACAACCATATTTTACTGACCCACGGAATTGGACTTATCTATATGACCATTCACCACTTGCAAAGACACTTGATAAATACATAAATTATAAAAAGCTCAATCTAGCTGCGACTCACGAAGATCTGCCAGAGGTTCGTCGTCTCATAATAACCGCAGTAAATGTTATGACATCTCGACCGCTTATATTCGACAACACCAAAATGGAAATCAAAGCAAAACATATTCTAGCTAGCTCAGGATATCCAATTTACGGATTTCCATGGGTTGAGGTTGAAGAGGGAGTTTATGGATGGGATGGTAGTTTACTTAGCAATACACCTGTAAGAGAGGTTCTTTCTGCATCTCCGAGAAATGATAAGAATATATTTATTGTAGAGAATTATACCCGAAACGTTCACAGACTTCCTTCCAATATCGCAGAAGTCGAAAGTAGGGCTAAAGACATACTCTTTTGTGATAAGAATATGGAGAACATCAAAATGTCAAAACTTATTACAAGACAAATCCATCTAATAGAAAGGCTTTATGGGGTCTTTGATCAATTTGTTGATCAATCAAAGCTCGATGCTAAAGAAGTAGCAAAGATAAAGAAAGAGTATAATTCATTAATAGAAAATTATGGTGCGGTCATAAAATCTGTTACAAGGATAGTTAGGTCTGAGCTGGAATCACCCTCCATATTGCAAAATGCGGACTTTTCTCCTAGAACAATTAAGGAATTGATAGCACAAGGCGAGAAAAAAACGCTTGAGGAATTGGAATATTGTGAGACCATACAGTGTAAGTTTTAGACTGGAAACTCACCAAACATTCTTAATGCACTTGTCATTTCGAACTTTGTGACAACCGTAAAAATAGATAATACGAAAGGACAATACCGTGCAATGATACACAGAAAAGAGTCGAATTAACAATTTAATGATGTACAGATCCTGTCTTATCGGTGGCCACAATTTCTATGATATTACAAGCAGGTAGTATTTACAATATCCCCAAAATCCTACACAAGTGGCAGGATACTAAGTTGAAAATTCATCTGCTTCCTGCAAGTTGCAGAGTTTAAAACCAAATGGTATAAAGATCACGTAGATCACTACTACCATCCCTAAATACTCTCATTGATATATATAAATGGCTTCAGGGCGGAAAAATACCGCAGGGACCTCAACCACTATTCTTCTATTCTCAGGTCTCCTGCGGTAAATTCAAAATCAGGAAGTGAACCCGATTACTACTTAACTATGGACTATATCTATGGTAATGATATTAAGAGTTACTATGACTATTTCATGACTAGAAGGTTAATCAAACTTGTTAAATGTGATGATCGGACACGAATATTCCTCCCCAGCCAACCGTCTGCCTCTGGAATAATAAGTCCGTCGCAACAAAGATCCTTCTATTATTTATTTAACAAAAGTATATCAAAAATGAAAATCATAATTGGAACTGGTTATTGAACGTTCTATGGAATATTTAACAGTGAAACAGGCCATAATAGGATGTATATTTTTGGTCGTGATTAAGTGGAAGATTTAAAAGAATAATTCATTGTTTAAGATGTGTACTAATAAAATAAGCTTATCGATTCCATTTGAAACTCGCAGCCACTGGTTTTATTCCCTGCCCTTCTTCTAATATTTTCTTTAGGCTGTTCATGAAACTTCCTTTTCAATCAGGGCTTTCAGTTTCTCCAGGTCCGCTTTGATCTGCTCCTCATCATTTCTAAAATCCTTATCAGACATTCCTGGCCTCTGGTAAAGGGTAAAGATCAATTCGCTTCCATCTTTGTTTGGGAATACACGCATAGGATTATAGAAGATTTCGCCAGACGGCAGAGTGACATCATGGTCCAGGATACCGAACCTGTTCTTATCTGCGAACTTGACCTTGACCCTTCCCATAGGAGATTCGGCGATCCAGTCACCGTTGACATTCTTTACAGAGCCACTTATCCCAGCAGCCCATTTTGGAAGGTTTTCAGGATTTGATGCGAACTCATATACCTCGTCAGCTGGGTGATTGATAGAGATGCCGACGTGCCTTGATTTGAAGCTCATTGAAGCACCTGTGCACTAGTCATGTCAGGAAAATATTATTATCTAATATTAAATCTTTTAAGATAACGTTACCAAATTGATAGGAGAAAATAAAAATAGTTTGATGTGAATGGATGTATTGATTACCTAAATTTTCAATGATGGCCAAAGTTGATGTAAAAAAGGTTTACTTCTAAGACTTAAGTGTTCTTGTTTCGTCGCTTGTTTGTGTTCTGGTTGTGTCTTTCGTTCATTATGTCTTATTTCCTTCTTCCTCCTCCTGCTATATATTTGGACAATCCCATTATTTCCTTTCCATTCATTTGTGCTAATTTTTACCTTTATTTTTTTCCACTAGTTTGATTTGTTCAAAAAAATAGTGTTTCCATCCTTCAGGCAAGGCATCCACCTTGACTGCTCGACTCATACTTTCTATATCCTTCTTGTCCTTTGCGTACAATCTTACAATATCACTAATGGTAATTCGGTTGGGGTCTTTTTCTATATGTTCTATTGCATCTCCTGCCCCAACTTCGCCTTCCTTTGAGACTTTAAAGTAGATTCCTGACCGACCACTTGCCAGAAATTTTTTGAGAACATCCATGCGTCCAAATTTAACCCCAAGTTTGTAACATGGCATTCTTGGTTGTGTTGCAATAACTCTTGATGATCCTATTTGAAAAACATCGCCTATACAAACTTCATCTTCCATTAGACCTTCTGTGGTAAAATTTTCGCCGAACATACCATTCAGCATCTTTATAGTTGGAAATACATTGCGCCAGTATTCATAGTGTTCCACGGGATATGCATACACTGCTTTATCTGGTCCACCGTGTACTGTCAAATCTGCCTGTCTGTCCCCCTCAAGATTTAATGTTTTCAATGTTACGCGTCTTTCCACAGGCTCCTTGAAAATTCCTGTTGTTACTTTTTGACCTTCAAAATCTATTTCTCTAGGGAGAGAAACATTAACCGATAGTATTTTAGGCATCCTTCAAACTCCCTACAAAAAAATACCTTTCATTAATTGTTTAGTATTTTCTTTATGAATAATTAATATATTATTAACTATTTCAGACTGTGTTCTGTCCATAAGGGTATACCAGAAAGAAGATCTGAACAACAAATCATAAAATACTATTGAAAAATATAAATTTTCCAAATGCTGTGGCAATCATAATTTCTCAAAGAGATAGCGATGATAATGAGGGGAAACAGAATGAGAATGACAACGACGAATGATTATGAATAAGGCACACTAACTTTAGCATAATAATACCATACCCTTCTGAATGTGAATACTGTCAAACTACTGAGGATGTTTTCTGCACCTTGTAATTACTGAATTAGGAGAATATAGATGCAGATCATGTAATAACGTGATAGCACTTTATCGCAAATTCAACAAAATGTAGTGAATATCTAGTCAGCAAATGAATGGCTTAGAGCTGAAAAGTGGTAAATAACATAATTTGATATTCCTGTGAATATTATGAATAATATGTTCGAAACAATACCCCAGACTTGATCAACTGGTGCAGATATTTCACGACTGACCCTTATTACTTCTAAAGAAGAAGCTGTTGCTGTGGGTATTTGCCATACTGCAAGAACAATAGAGGCCATCATTGTGATATCTACTGCTGCACTTGGTATTTTTCCACTTGGTAGTCTTTTTGTTTTTGTTCTTCTTGTTGTTGTTAACATTGGAAAACGAAAGGGGTTGATTTTTAATTATACTTGCTGCTTCTGCTGCTATCTCTCATTCCTTTTACTTAGAAGAGTGGATGAGTCGGTTCGAGTCCAAGCCTTATCCGTCCAGCCTGCTCCAGCCAAAAACGCTGCAAGACAACGTGTTGCAATACAGCGTGGATGTCGCGGTGAGCCTGCTCGATGGGACAGTCAATATACAACGCGGATGCGCCCGCCGCCTCGTACATGGCTGTAACCGTGGTCTTTGCGGTCTGCGCGGCGTGTACTATGCTGCCCCACATGCGAGCGCGTTGGATATCCGAGACCGGCTTCCCTCTACTGCAAGCGTTCCAGAGATCACTGAGTGCGTCACGCAGGAGCAGACGTGCAGCCTCCAAGGCTGCTGTCGAGGACGCCACCATCGCCTGAACCGCCGGCCGATCGCGAAGTCCCGGCCCTGGATCCACCGACACCTTTGAACAGCCCAAGTCGAACAATGTGTCGGTTGCTGCACGGGCAATCCCTAAACAGATCGCCGCACACCATGCGCCAAGCGTCGCCGCAAATGGCATCCGGTATAGCGGCCGATCGATGTGATCCATGTCCTCGAGAGAGAAGGTCAGCTCCGCGGGAACGAAGATGTCATCCACAACGACATCATGGCTACCGGTGCCCCGCAGTCCACCGGCGTGCCATGTGTCCAAAATCTTGTACGACCCCTTTGGCGTGTACGCCATTCTCATTTCGGGTACGCCCGCCGCCAGCATTCTTTGCTCCCCCTCATGGGTGATAACGATGCACATCAACGGAATCCAGTCCGCCAGTTCACAGCCTGATACCAGCGACCACCTGCCCGACACTCGATAGCCGCCTGGTTGCATCACCGCTCGGCCCGACGGGCGAGTCGAGTTGGCGAAGAGCCGATGGGTGTCGGCGAAGAGCTCCGCCCGAACAGCATTCGAGAGATAGCGGCTCAAGAGACCCGGCAGAGCATTGTTCCAGGCAATCCAGGCAACGGAAGCGTCGCCCGAAGCGAGCTCCTCGTAGACGTCGAAACCGACTAATGGCTCGGCCTCGTGTCCACCGAGGCTCTCCGGCACGGTCAACCTACACAAACCCGCTTCGATGAGTTTGTCGACTATAGATGCTGGCAAGCACCGGGCACCTTCTGTCTCATGACGGACGGTTCTAATGGTTGTCCGAAGAGCCCGCGCAGCGGTCAAAGGATCAGTCATGGTCGCCATGTTTTACTTCCGTGCAAGCGTTGATTTTGCTTGCCGCAGAATGTACGCGACTTGCAACTGAAACATATCGCTAGCTGTGTCGTATTATATTTAAGTATTCTACGGACCACTATTCCCCGTGTCACAGGGAGAGAGTTAGACAAAGTCAGTCAGGCAGTAGATGGATTTAGTCTTGATCGTCATTTATTATCGATCATCTAACTCCGTTGATTGAATTGCATTATCCAGAGACTGACTAATGCGGCGGAGCAACTAATTTTTTTTATGTCATGTAGTGACATGTATATCAATCGCGTTAACGTCTTTCGTATAGTACTAATTAGTCATATCGTTGATTGCTTAAGTCCATCGCTTTCGAGATATGGTTATTGACTAAGAATACGTTAACCGCTATTAACTACTCTCCTTATTGTTAATTTAACGTGCCGATATCACTATGTAAAAGAAAATTTCCAATTTTGGTTAGTTACTAATACTTGAAATATTCAATCAGAGGCCATTGATTACGCAAGAAAAAATAACATTCAGATTATGATCGCGTCAATACCTAGTAACTGGCACAGACGTTCGGACTGGTCAATATTGAATCTGAATAAGCTAGTTGGACTCAACTGATGCTGAGTGTGAGTTTAGAACTAGACAAACAACCTATAAGGCCCAGGAACATCCTCTGCTATTAACTGTTATATTGTACAGCAATAGCTAAACCTAAAATAAAAATGGAGAATGTAAAGGTAATTCTTTAGATGCTAAGGGTTACTCATTATTCTATACACAATGAATCAATATGTGGTAAAGATTGAGTGAACCAGATGCTTTATGTATCTCGTTGACTTACAGTCTCAAGTAATAAATTGTATAATAGAAACACTCTTCCAGACGAGGAAGAAAAAACATTAAGAAAGAAACAGGTAGTAACTTCCCTGTATCGTTATTCAGATCTTTCTATCAGAAACATAGCTCAACAGGTTAATATGTCTCCCAATGAAGTTCAAGGGATAACTGACGAACTAGCGAAGTCAGAAGCCTTGCAATCATTTGTAGAAAAAAGTACTGCTAAGATAGAAAAAATAATGTCTCACAATGTTGCTTCACTAGATATTTCAAAAATTGCGGCTGATGCAGCAGCTCTGATGAGTGAAAAGAAAGTGGGGAGTGTTATTGTAACTAAAGACGGTAGACCATTTGGAATAGTGACAGAAAGGGATCTAATAAGAAGGTATTTTCGTGATACATTACTTGAAAGTTTAGCTTCACGTCCACTTATAACAGCAGAGACTACAACCACAATAGATGGAGCAGCAGAAATCATGTTGAAAAACGAAATCCGTAAGCTTCCAATAATCGACGAAAATAATCTGATAGTAGGGATAGTAACCGTAACAGACCTAGCTACGTTTCTTTCACCTACAAGGAGGCCAGGTTTAACATTATCAATACTAAGAGCAATCTCAAGAGGTCGAGAACCAAAATGCGATTCATGTAATAGTACAACTGAAGTACAATGGTGTGATGATTGTAATAGGTTTATGTGCCAAACATGTGAAGATGAAATCCATACTGTAGATTTGCCTTAAGACATTGAGGCTTAATGAAAAGGATACACTTTTCGAAGAATATAAATTCTTATCTTAAGCAGGTACATCTCAAATATTAAAAAATGAAATTTGGGAATCCATTAGCATCCTGAGATGCATTCTTAACAAAGCCTAGGGTTTTGTTAGTAGCAGTTTCCACCACGGAAACAATGCCTATCTACACCTTTCTAAAGATAACAGAGGGTCTTTTTTGAATATTCTTCTGAACCTGAGCTAATTGTCCTTGAATTTGACTTACTTGGGAACGTATCTGACTAACTATTTCTGTTTGTCTTTCTACTGCTCTTACTTGCTTCTGTACGGATTGAAGGTTTTGACCTATCTTGTTAATCTGAGTTGTCTGCTTTTCTATCTTCTTCGAAACATCTGCTATCGACTTTTGAATCTTCAGTAAAGAAGTCTGTTTTTTTGGGCTTGTTTGAGGTTTCAATTTCTGTCGTTCAGGGGTAGGCGGCTGTTGAAGGAAAAGGAAAAAAGAAGTAAAGGTAAAAAGTGACCTCGGCATGAGTGCAAGCACTATTGAAAAATTACAAGAGCCAAAGAAAGCAGGTGTAAAATTTCGGACCAAGGATCTCAAAAGTCGTGTCAGTGTATCTGATACTATAGAAGATAGAAGAAGACAAAGAGGACAATCCCAGGACATTATCGCTGAAGCATTATAATCATTCATCCAGTCTAAGTTGTCTCCAGCCATTTTTCCTATTCCTTTAGTACCTCATGGACAAATGAAATTGCGATTGATCCTTCGCCCACAGCCGATGCAACACGTTTGACACTGCCACCCCGTACATCGCCTACCGCGAAAACACCCGGTAAACTGGTTTCAAGCAAGTATGGTTGACGCAAAATAGGCCATCCTACAGAACTCAGATTTTCTGACGATAGATCAGGGCCCGTCTTTATGAAGCCTTTTGGGTCGAGTGTCATACAGCCATTGAGCCAATCGGTGTTCGGATCGGCACCCGTCATGATGAATACGTGGCTTATTTCGTGCTTCTCAGTATGTCCTATTGCATTGTTTCGCCAGTAAACGGAATCGAGATGATCACCTCCTTCTAGGGCAACAATCTCTGTTTGTGGTCGAAGTACGATTGTGGGGCTGTTCTCTATCCTACGAATCAGATAGCGTGACATACTCTCAGCCAAGCTGTTAGATCTTACCAGCATGTGTACACGTTTTGTTGTCTGTGCTAAAAACACACCAGCCTGGCCGGCTGAGTTTCCTCCCCCAACTACAATTACCTCCTCCCCTCCACACAGTTGTGCTTCCACGAACGTCGCACCATAATAAACTCCAGTACCTTCAAATCGCGACAGGTTTTCCAACGGCAGTTTTCGGTATTGAGCACCAGTGGCAATCACTACAGTGCGTGCAGAAATTCGACCCCCACCCTCAACTTCGATGACGTACGGCTTGTGGTCGCAGATGAGTCGTGTGGCCTTGGTGATGAGTATCTCTGCACCGAACTTTTGAGCTTGGAGATATGCTCTCGCCGCCAGCTCCTGACCAGAGATGCCTGTGGGAAATCCCAAGTAGTTTTCGATTCTTGAGCTCGATCCAGCCTGACCACCAGGCGAACTTGTTTCCAGTACCAGAACATCTAGTCCTTCTGAAGCACCATACACCGCGGCCGCCAGTCCTGAGGGACCAGCTCCGATGACTACGAGATCACGTACCTGGGTTTGATCGATAGAATCATTGAATCCAAGGCAATCTGCGATCTGTTGATTACTCGGATTCCGAAGGACCACTTGTCCTCTGCAGATTAATACTGGTATTTTATTGACAGAAATTTGGAAACTATCCAACATATTCTGTACGTCAGGGTCTCGTTCTAAATCTATGTAGGAATATGGGTGTCCATTGCGCATCAGGAACTCTTTAATCCGAAGTGTTCCGGCAGAATGTGTTGACCCAATGAGAACAATGTCTCCCACGCCAGCAGCTATTAACTCTACTCTACGTAGGATGAAAGCCCTCATCAGTATACTGCCGAGCTCAGCATCAGTCTGTACCAAAGTCAGCATTTGTTGATGTTTCAGTTCGATCACCTTACCGGGCTTAGAGGAACGCACTCGAAAGAAAGACTTGCGACCGGATAGGGTATTAACCTCACCAGTAAATTGACCAGAACTATGGACAGTGACAAGGGTCTCATGGCTTCCGAAAGGTCGCACAATCTCAAGTTCGCCAGTGATTACAACAAAGAAAGGTACAGAGGTGTCTCCCTGCTCGACTAGGACTTCGCCACTCTGTACTGCACGTATATGTCCATGGGCCTCAATGCGACTAATCTGATCTGGAGTTAATTTCGGAAATATTTTCTCAATACTAGAGCTGGTTATAGGAAGCCCCCTGCGTGTATGACTCATATCTGACATTTCCAGTGTGGTTGCTCCTCAGAAACCAAAGTCCTTCAATCATAAAAAAAAGAGCTAACCTATAAACTTGACAAGCTCAGGTCTAGGGGGTAGTTGATTTCTCTATTACTAAGAATTAACACTTCTAAACATTATATATGATCTTTTTTTTAATAGATATCGCATTTAGGACTGAGTATTGTAAATCAAACTGACCTTACCTGATTTCAATGGTTTGGCTCCTATGAGTTTCAAAGTACGCCGCTCCTTCACATCTTTGAAAAGGGCCTTTCCCCCACCCAGAATAAGGGGGTTGACTATTAGGTGTACTTCATCTATCAATCCTTGATTCATAAGACTGGATATCAGAGTAGCGCCACCGAGGGCGAGCATATCCCTGCCAGGTTGTTGCTTCATTTTCCGGATTTCTTCTACACCACGAACGATCGTTGTCGTCTTCCATTTTACTTTGTCCAGAGTCTTGGAGAGAACAATATGGGGTATTTTATCGGCACGTAGCGCGTATGCTTTTTCATTCTCTGTTCCAATACTGGAGTTGGCTAGAAGGGAAAGCCAGTATTGTTCGTATCCAGGATACATACGTCGTCCCAGAATAAGTGCGTCTACTGAGTTTGGTGTTTCATTCATCACTTTCCATGTCTCTTCATCTTCAGCCATCGCCCAATCCATCTCTCCATTTGGTCCTTCGATAAAACAGTCCACCGACGTTTGCAGAGCGGCAATTATTTTTCTCATTATTATTTTTCCTGTACGCCTGGTTCAAAGTCATTATATCAATCTTATGGATTTAACTACGGTGATTCTCAGGAATCATTTGTTAAGGAACAACTAAAATTTCTTAGGGTCGTAGAACAAATGATAAGTTCATTTGAAAATTCAGTATGGATTCCTATCTTCAGGGATTCTACATGTTATTTCACAGGAGTAGGTGACCCTGAAGAATGTGCAAAGGCGGACGGTATTAGTTATTACAATTCAGGAACCGGTGAATTACGAAAACCTTTACAATATAGAAATGGAATCCCATTCTGTCATGATACTCTTTTTTGTTGCGGGAGTATTAGGCAATTTGTGTTATGTAGGAAAGTTTGAATTCGGGATAGTCTTATTCGATCTCCATGATGGACACACCAATGAATAACTTGGGTTTCAGGTTTATGTCCACATATTTCCGATTTCGTGATTACTTCTCTCCCCCAACCAAAATTCTTGAACGATTCGGAATTCAGGCAGGCTCAAATGTCCTTGACTTCGGAGCCGGATCCGGGAGTTATTCCATCCCAGCTGCACAGCTTGTAGGACCTACCGGAAAAGTCTATGCAGCAGACATCCATCCCTTAGCCATAAAGGAGATTAGGAAAAGGGCTGATATGAAAAGGATCAAGAATTTACATACAATACGCACAGCTTGCGAAACTGAATTACCAAACGCTTCAATAGACGTCATACTGTTATTCTATGTTCTTCACGACTTCAAGAATCCTGATTCAATTATAAGAGAGCTTGTTAGGATACTCAAACCGAAGGGTATTCTAGTAGTAATAGATCATAAATTTGATAAGGATAAAGTAGTTTCTACTATTAGTCATGCCACAAGTATATTGAAACCTAGAGATACAGAACTAAGAAATGGTAAGAGCAAGGAGACAGTGTTAGTTTTTTCAAAGCAAGAATCTTTGACGAACTAGCATTAGGTCAATCGCAAATATCGGTAGAATTTGAAGGTGACGGGGAAGCAGACTCTTCTGCTGACTCGGAGGAAACAGAAAAGACTTTAACGATTATAATTTGGCCTCTTTGAAAGTAAAGAGGAATTGGAAACAATGACTGAACACCTAGTAGATCACAAGATTGTTTCCGAGAGCGAATGGATTGAGTCTCGCAGGGAGCTGCTCAAGAAGGAAAAGGAGTTCACTGCTTTTACATTTCTAGTTGGAAAGATCACTTCATCCATTTGCCAATTGCATTTTACATATAAAAAATGATATATCATATCCATACAATACGAAAATGATATGGATTCGTTTTTAACATATACACCACTCATTTCTGTTGCAATAGTTTCAGGACTTTTTATTATAGCACTGGTGAATTTTTCAACTTTAAGAAAAAATATGCAGTTGCAAAGCGAGCAGCAGATAAGAAATTTGAAAACCCAAAGCGAGCAGCAGATATATTCTAGAATAATGGATGCTAGGCTTAAACTTGAAAGTACGGAGACGTTTACCAAAATGGCAAAAGAAAGTCCAATTTTTGCAGAGCGATTTACAGTGGTAGATAACCCTGACGAATATTACACCGTCGTAGCATTTCTTGACCTATTCGAATTTTTATTTCGCCTCAACAAAAGAGATATGATAGATGCTGAAATCTGGTCTCGTTGGAAAGGCCTTGCGAAAACAATAATGACAATACCGAAATTTAAGAGAGTATGGGAGAAGACGAAGGATGTCCATGTTCATGAATTCAGAGAATTTGTCGATTCTCTCGACGACATCTCCTGAAAAAGTTCGATACACACTCTAATCAACAGATAGAGCGATGGTAAGCATTTGGTAGCATTCCTCCACTTATGATGAACCCTAACCTCGATAATATCTGATGTCTACGGATATTCCCGAGAATATGGGAAATAAATTCTTCGTTGCTTAGAC
>Ga0193741_1000407_pt1 | contig 12731 bp, 8 predicted proteins | sample L2s2metaG_FD_143059 | JGI IMG/M metagenome (GOLD analysis project Ga0193741, IMG submission 143059) | Soil microbial communities from a riparian zone of the East river system, Colorado, United States - L2s2 | ecosystem: Environmental > Terrestrial > Soil > Riparian zone | place: USA: East River...
ACTCGACAACTATCCGCACCAGTTCTCCGGCGGCATGCGCCAGCGCGTGATGATCGCCATCGCGCTCTCCTGCAACCCGAAGCTGCTCATCGCCGACGAGCCGACGACCGCGCTCGACGTGACCATCCAGGCGCAGATCCTCGATCTGCTCCAGCGCCTGCGCGAGGAGCACGAGATGGCGATGATCATCATCACGCACGACATGGGCGTCGTCGCCGAGGCGGCCGACGACGTGGCCGTCATGTACGCCGGCCAGATCGTCGAGCAGGCGAACGTGCTGGAGCTCTTCGAGAACCCCGAGCACCCCTACACCGAGGCGCTCCTCGGCGCGCTGCCGCAGCTCGAGGGGGAGGGGATCCGCGAGGGCCGCCTCACCGCCATTCCGGGGCGACCGCCCGACCTGGTCAACCCGCCCGAGGCGTGCCGGTTCGCCGCGCGCTGCCCCTACCGCGAGCTCGACACCTGCGCAGACGAGCCCCAGGAGCTGCGCGAGATCCGGACGGGCCACCTCGTCCGCTCCGCCCATCCGACCAGCAAGCGTGCGGGCGTGCGCGAGCCGGTGACGTCGGCATGAGCGTTCCGCCGCCTGCAGGGAGCGGCGCGAGCCAGGACGGGATGCTCCTCACCGTCCAGGATCTCGAAAAGCACTTCCCGGTCAGGAAGGGCCTGATCATCGAGCGCACGGTGGGCCATGTGAAGGCGGTGGACGGGGTCTCGTTCTCCATCCCGGCCGGCAAGACGCTCGGCCTGGTGGGCGAGTCGGGCTCCGGGAAGTCCACGACCGGCTACTGCATTCTCCAGCTGACCAAGCCGACGTCGGGCTCCATCCGCTTCGACGGCAAGGAGCTCACCAAGCTGAGCGGCGAGCAGCTCCGGAAGGTCCGCCAGGACATGCAGATCGTCTTCCAGGACCCGTACTCATCGCTCGACCCGCGCATGACGGTGGGGAACATCGTCTCCGAGCCGCTCGAGGTGCACGGCATGGGCACCCGCAAGAGCCGGCGCGAGACCGTGAGGCGCCTCCTCGAGGTCGTGGGCTTCAACCCGAACTTCACGAACCGCTACCCGCATGAGTTCTCGGGCGGCCAGCGCCAGCGCATCGGCATCGCCCGTGCGCTCGCCCTCAGCCCGAAGCTGATCGTGTGCGACGAGCCCGTCTCGGCGCTCGACGTCTCCATCCAGGCCCAGATCCTCAACCTGCTCAAGGACCTCCAGCGCGACTTCGGGCTGACCTACCTCTTCATCTCGCACGATCTCGCCGTCGTGCGGACGATGGCCGACGAGATCGCGGTCATGAACCGGGGGAAGCTGGTGGAGGTCGGGTCGGCGGAGGAGGTGTACACGAATCCGAAGGACGAGTACACCAAGGCGCTCTTCACCGCGGTGCCTGTGCCGGACCCGAGGCGCCAGCGCGAGCGCAAGGCCGAGAGGGCCCGGCTGCGCCTCGAGCGCCTGCGGATGTAGGGCTGACTAAGCCCTAACCTCCGGCTGCCGATATCGTCAGAGTGAATATGGCCGGCAATGACCCGCTGATGATGGGCGGCGCGTGCGAACGTGCGCGTGAGTGGGCGTCGCTGCGCCTGGACGACGAGCTGTCCGTGCTCGAGGAGGAGATCCTCGAGCGGCACCTCGACGTCTGCGACGCATGCCGGCGGTTCGAGGAGGGCATGCGCGTGTCGACGGTCAGGATCCGCACGACCCCGCTCGAGATGCCGGCGCGGCAGATGCCGATCCCGTCACGGCGCGTGGTGGTCACGCGGCAGCGCAAGTGGACGGCCATGGTCGCCGCCGCGGCGCTCGCGCTCGGCGCGCTGATCGGCTCGCTCGTGGAGCGGCCGGGAGACGCGGTGCCGAGCCAGACGCCGTCGCAGGTCAGCTTCCTTTCGCGCGACTCCAACAATCTGCGCGACATCCCGCGGGCCCGCTTCATGACGCCGGTGCCGACGCCGGCGACGCCGCGCAACCCGCCCGAAGGCGTCATCTAGCGCGTACGAGACCGGCGGGATCGGCGCCGGGCCTTGGATAGACTCTTCGTGGCCGAGCGATCGGCCGTCCTCTCACGCGATCATCCAGGAGATTCATGGCCAGGGACACGGACTCGAAGAACGTCGGCAGGGTCGTCGAGATCAAGGGCGTCGTCATCGACGCGGTCTTCCACGGCGAGTTGCCCTCCATCTACAACGCGCTGCGAATCCAGTTCGACGAGACCGACGAGCGCGCCGCCGGCTTTCTCGTCGCCGAGGTCCAGCCGCACCTCGGGAACGACCGCGTGCGCGCGGTGGCGATGGACTCGACCGACGGCATCCCGCGCGGGGCCGAGGTGCAGGACACCGGCGCGCCGATCTCGGTGCCGGTCGGCGAGGTCACCCTCGGACGGATCTTCAACGTCCTCGGCGAGCCGATCGACGACGCAGGCAGCGTCAAGGCCGACCGCTGGCCCATTCACCGCGCTGCTCCCGCCTTCGAGGAGCTCCAGCCGACGGTGGAGATCTTCGAGACCGGGATCAAGGTCATCGACCTCCTCGCCCCGTACGTGAAGGGCGGCAAGGTCGGCCTGTTCGGAGGCGCCGGCGTCGGCAAGACCGTGCTCATCCAGGAGCTGATCCGCAACATCGCAGCCGAGCACGAGGGTCTGTCGGTGTTCTCGGGCGTCGGCGAGCGCTCGCGCGAGGGGAACGATCTCTGGCTCGAGATGACCGAGTCCGGCGTGATCGAGAAGACCGCGCTCGTCTTCGGCCAGATGAACGAGCCGCCCGGAGCGCGCCTCCGTGTCGCCCTCTCCGGCCTGACCATGGCCGAGTACTTCCGCGAGGAAGGTCAGGACGTCCTCCTCTTCATCGACAACATCTTCCGCTTCGTGCAGGCGGGATCCGAGGTCTCGGCGCTCCTCGGGCGCATGCCTTCCGCGGTGGGCTATCAGCCGACGTTGGCCACCGAGATGGGCCAACTCCAGGAGCGGATTACCTCGACCCGCAAGGGCTCGGTCACGTCCGTGCAGGCGATCTACGTGCCCGCGGACGACCTCACCGACCCGGCGCCCGCGAACACGTTCGCGCACCTCGACGCGACGACCGTGCTCTCGCGCTCGATCGCCGAGCAGGCGATCTACCCGGCGGTCGACCCGCTCGACTCCTTCTCCCGAGCCCTCCAGCCGGACATCGTGGGCGAGGACCACTACCAGACGACCACGCGCGTCCAGGAGATCCTCCAGCGCTACCGCGAGCTCCAGGACATCATCGCCATCCTCGGCATGGACGAGCTCTCCGACGAGGACAAGCTCACGGTGCTGCGCGCCCGCAAGGTGCAGCGGTTCCTGTCGCAGCCGTTCTTCGTCGCCGAGGCCTTCACGGGCTCCCCGGGCACCTACGTCAAGCTGGAGGACACGATCAAGGGCTTCAAGGAGATCATCGAGGGCAAGCACGACGACCTTCCGGAGCAGGCCTTCTACATGGTCGGCACCATCGACGAGGCCGTCGCGAAGGCCCGCGAGATATCCGGTGAGGAGTCGCCGGCCAAGGAAGAGCCGCCGGACGAGCCGGAGGCCTCCGAAGAGCGCGAGCCCGAGCCGGCCGCCGTCTGAGCTGACCCGTCATGGCCCAGGAAGGCGCGCAGAGGACGTTCGACCTCTCGCTCGTCACGCCCGAAGGCGCGGCGTTCGAGGGTGAGGCCGAGATGCTGATCGTGCCCGGCGCCGCCGGTGAGATCGGCGTGCTGGCGCGCCACGCTCCGCTCGTCGCGATGCTCAAGGCGGGCGAGATCCGCGTGAAGGCGGGCGGCGAGTGGCAGGCCTTTGCCGCCGGGCCCGGCTACTTCAAGGTGCAGCAGGACCGCGCCCTCGTCCTTGTCGACGACGCCGTCCGCGCCGAGGAGATCGACATCGATGAGGCGCGCCGCGAGGCCGAAGAGGCCAAGGCGCTTCTCGAGCAGATCGACGCCGGTGACGAGGAGCAGGACCGCTGGCGGGTCGAGCAGCGCCTCCGCCACGCCGAGAACAAGCTCGCCGTCGCGGGCCGCGAATAGCTCGGCCCCCGCCGGAACGGGCCTTCGGTTCTTGGCGGCCATGGCCCCTTCGGTCGATTCTGAGGGGCCGGCCGCGGGCCTCCCTCCGCTTCGAGCGTAGCGCCGAAAAACGCTCGCGTGGCGCGCGGTCCGTGCCGAAACACGCGCTCTCCGTGCCGCGCGCGGCACAATTGATCCATGGCGACGACCGTCGAGTCTCCGACCGCGGCCCTGCGCGACCTTCTCGCGCAGCGGATTCTCGTGCTCGACGGGGCCTGGGGGACGATGCTGCAGCGGCAGGGGCTCGAGGACGCGGACTACCGCGGCGAGCGGTTCCGCGACCATCCGCGCGACGTCGCCGGCGACCCCGACCTCCTCAACCTCACCCGGCCCGATGTCATCCTCGGCATCCACCGCGCCTACCTCGACGCCGGCGCCGACATTACGACCACGAACACCTTCACGGCCACGTCGATCGGGCAGGCCGACTACGGCCTCGAGGACGCCGTCTACGACATGAACCTCGAGGGCGCGCGGCTCGCCCGGCAAGCCTGTGAAGAGCGCACCGACGGCCGCCGCTTCGTGGCCGGGTCGCTGGGCCCGCTGAACCAGACCCTCTCGCTCTCGCCGAAGGTCGACGACCCGGCGTTCCGTGCGGTCACGTTCGACCAGGTGCGCGAGAGCTACGCCGAGCAGGTGCACGGCCTCGTCGACGGCGGCGTCGACCTCCTGCTCGTGGAGACGATCTTCGACACGCTGAACTCCAAGGCGGCGATCGCGGCCTGCCGCGACGTGCTCGACGAGAAGGGGCTCGACCTCCCGCTCTGGATCTCGGTCACGATCGTCGACCTCTCTGGGCGCACGCTCTCGGGCCAGACGCTGGAGGCGTTCTGGGCCTCGATCGAGCATGCCGACCCCTTCATCGTCGGCGTCAACTGCTCGCTCGGCGCGAAGGAGATCCGCCAGCACGTGGAGGAGCTCGCCCGGCTCGCCGACTGCCACACGAGCTCGCACCCCAACGCGGGCCTGCCGAACCCCTTCGGTGGCTATGACGAAGGCCCCGAGACGACGAGCGCGCTGCTGGGCGAGTTCGCGCAGAGCGGCCTCGTCAATATCGTCGGCGGCTGCTGCGGCACGACGCCCGACCACACGAAGGCCATCGCCGCCGCCGTCGAGGGGCTCGCCCCGCGCGACGTGCCCGAGCACCGCCCCCTGACGCGCTTCAGCGGGCTCGAGCCCTTTGCGTTCGCCGAGGACACGAACTTCGTCATGGTCGGCGAGCGCACGAACGTCACCGGCTCGGCGCGCTTTCGGCGACTGATCGAGTCCGACGACTTCCAGGGCGCGCTCGACGTCGCGCTCGACCAGGTACGCGGCGGCGCGAACCTCCTCGACGTCAACATGGACGCCGACCTCCTCGACTCCGAGGCGGCCATGACGCGGTTCCTCAACCTTGTGGCGACCGAGCCCGAGGTCGCGCGCCTGCCGATCATGGTCGACAGCTCGCGCTGGTCGGTGATCGAGGCCGGGCTCAAATGCGTGCAGGGCAAGGGCGTCGTCAACTCGCTCAGCCTCAAGGAGGGCGAGGAGGACTTCCTGGCCAAGGCGCGCACGGTGCGCCGCTACGGCGCCGGAGTCGTCGTCATGGCCTTCGACGAGCAAGGCCAGGCGGACACCGCCGACCGCAAGGTCGAGATCTGCGAGCGCGCCTACCGCCTGCTCGTGGACGAGGTCGGGTTCAAGCCCGAGGACATCGTCTTCGACCCGAACATCCTCGCCATCGCGACGGGGATGGAGGAGCACGCCGACTTCGCGAAGGCGTTCATCGAGGCCGTCCCGCGGATCAAGGAGCGCTGCCCGGGCGCGAAGATCTCGGGCGGCGTCTCGAACCTCTCCTTCTCGTTCCGCGGCAACGAGGTCGTCCGCGAGGCGATCCACTCGGTCTTCCTCTATCACGCCATTCAGGCCGGCCTCGACATGGGCATCGTCAACGCCGGCCAGCTGGCGGTCTACGAGGACATCCCGCCGGATCTCCTCGAGCACGTCGAGGACATCGTCTTCGACCGTCGGCCCGACGCCACCGAGCGCATGGTCACCTTCGCCGGAACAGTGAAGGGGGAGGGGACGAAGCGTGAGGTCGACCTCTCCTGGCGGGAGGCCCCCGTCGGGGAGCGGCTTTCGCACGCACTCGTCCACGGGATCGTCGACTTCATCGAGGAGGACACCGAGGAGGCGCGGCAGCAGCTCCCGCGCCCGCTCGACGTGATCGAGGGCCCGCTCATGGACGGGATGTCGATCGTGGGCGACCTCTTCGGCTCGGGCCGCATGTTCCTGCCGCAGGTGGTGAAGAGCGCGCGCGCGATGAAGCGCGCCGTCGCCTACCTCGAGCCGTACATGGAGGCCGAGAAGGCAGCGGGGAACGGCCGTGGCCGCGGGAAGATCGTGCTCGCCACCGTGAAGGGCGACGTCCACGACATCGGCAAGAACATTGTCGGGGTCGTGCTCGGTTGCAACAACTACGAGGTCATCGACCTCGGTGTGATGGTGCCGGCCGAGCGCATCCTCGACACGGCGGTGGAGGAGGGCTGCAGCGTCGTCGGCCTCTCCGGGCTGATCACGCCGTCGCTCGACGAGATGGTGCACGTGGCGAAGGAGATGGAGCGGCGCGGCCTCGACCTGCCGCTGCTGATCGGCGGCGCGACCACCTCGCGCCAGCACACGGCTGTCAAGATCGCCCCGGCGTACAGCCAGCCGACGCTGCACGTCCTCGACGCGTCGCGAGTGGTGGGGGTCGTCTCCGACCTTCTGGAGCCGGAGCGGCGGACCCGGCTCGACGGGGTGAACCGCGAGGAGCAGGAGCGCCTGCGGACGCTGCACGGCGAGAAGGAGCGCAAGCCTCTCCTGCCGCTGACCGCCGCGCGCGAGAACCGCGAGCGCGTGGAGTTCGAGGCGCCCCCGGAGCCGGGCTTCCTCGGCACCCGCACGGTCGAGGTGGACGTCGAGACGCTGCGCCCGTATATCGACTGGCAGTTCTTCTTCTACGCCTGGGAGCTGAAGGGGAAGTTCCCCAAGCTGCTCCAGGATCCCGAGAAGGGCGCGGCCGCCACCGAGCTCTACGAGCACGCCAACGAGCTGCTGGACGAGATCGTCGCGGGCAGCCTTCTGCAGCCCCGCGGGATCCACGGCTTCTGGCGCGCCCACGCCGAGGGCGACGACGTCGTCCTCGAGAACGGGACGCGCTTCTGCATGCTCCGCCAGCAGGCAGATCACAAGGACGGGCGGCCGAACCGCTCGCTCGCTGACTACGTCTCGCCGGACGACGACCGCGTGGGCGCCTTCGCCGTCGCCGTCCACGGCGGGGACGAGCTCTCCGGGCGATTCGAGGCCGAGAACGACCCGTACCGGTCGATCATGGTCAAGGCGCTGGCCGACCGGCTCGCGGAGGCGTTCGCCGAGCTGCTGCACGAGCGCACGCGGCGCGACTGGTACGAGACCGGCCCGCCTCTGTCGAACGAGGACATGATCGCAGAGCGCTTCCGCGGCATCCGGCCCGCCTTCGGCTACCCCGCCTGCCCCGACCACTCGGAGAAGGGGAAGCTCTTCGAGCTGCTCGGCGCCTCGGAGGCCGGCATCGAGCTCACCGAGACCTTCGCCATGGTTCCCGGCGCCGCCGTCAGCGGCCTCTACCTGCACCATCCGGCGTCGCGCTACTTCGCCATCGGGCGCCTCGGCCGCGACCAGGTCGAGGATTACGCCGAACGGAAGGGCATGCCGCTGCGCGAGATGGAGCGCTGGCTCTCGCCCAACCTCGCTTACGATCCGGGCTAGCCGGGTACAGGCCCGCTCCGTGGAGCACCACTTCGGCAGGGGCCGTCCCTACAGCCTGGGTGTGGAGGAGGAGTTCCAGCTCGTCAGCAGCGAGAGCTTCGAGCTCGTCTCGCGCGTCGACGAGATCCTCTCCGAGGTCGAGGATGAGGAGGAGCACGAGGGTCGCGTGAAGCACGAGCTCCTGCAGTCCGTCGTCGAGGTGGCGACGAACGTCGCGGGCTCGGTCGACGAGGCGATGGAAGACCTGCGCGGCCTCCGCTCCAGGCTCCGCGATGCAGCCGCCGAGCGCGACGCGCTCATCGCCTCCGCGGGGACGCACCCGTTCTCGCGCCACGAGCACCAGGAGGTCACCGAGCGGCCGCGCTACCAGGAGCTCGCGGAGGACATCCGCTGGGTGGCCGAGCGCGAGCTCATCTTCGGCCTGCACGTGCACGTCGGCGTCGACTCGCCCGAGACCGCGATCGCCTGCACGAACGGCGTCCGGACGTTCCTGCCGGAGCTGCTCGCGCTCTCGGCGAACTCGCCGTTCTGGCAGGCCCGGCCGACCGGCCTCGCTTCCACCCGCGTGAAGATCTTCGACATGTTCCCGCGCTCGGGGCTTCCGCCGGCGTTCTCGTCGTGGGCCGAGTTCGAGCGGATGGTCGAGCGCGGGATCGCTACGAACGCCTTCGAGGACGCGACCTTCATCTGGTGGGACGTCCGGCCGCACCCGAAGCTGGGGACGGTCGAGGTGCGGATGCCCGACGCCCAGACGAGGCTGGACTCCGTCCGGGCGCTGGTCGCGCTCTCCCAGAGCCTCGTCGCCATGGTCGCCGACCGGCATGCGAGCGGCAATCCCCTGCCGGTGCAGCCGTTCACGCTCGTGGACGAGAACAAGTGGCGGGCCGCCCGCGACGGGCTCGATGCAACGCTCATCGACCTCGAGAACGACACTGAGCGCCCCGCGCGCGATGCGCTCCGCGCGCTCATCGAGCGCTGCGAGCCGGCCGCGCGCAGGCTCGGCTGCGCGGACGATCTCGCCGCCGTCGAGGACGTGCTCGAGCGCGGTTCCGGCGCTGACGAGCAGCGTCGGATCTACGAGGGCACCGATAGTCTGCTCGCCGTCGCGCAGTGGATCGCGGAGGAGACCGTCCGCGGTCTGTAGAACCGGAACCCTACGACCGTGACCTTCGCTATCCTCAACCGGTCGCCGAAGGGCGACTTTTCATAGATGCGGACGACCCTGAAGAAAGGCACCAGGGGCTCGGCCAACGGAAACGGCAGTGTCACCGGCCCCGAGCCTCCGTTCTCGCCCGAGCCCACCGCGCCCCCTGAGCCTCCGCTCCGGGTCGCGGCCCCGCCCGTGCTCCCGCCGGGCCCGTCTCCGCGTTCCCACTATCGCGTCCGGCGCAACCCGCTGAAGCTCCTCGCCAAGTTCGTCGTGTGGCTGATCGTGCTCGTGCTCGTCGCGGCGGGCGCACTCGCCGGCGGCGCCAAGCTCTACTTCGACTACAGCGTCGCCGCGGTGCGCGCACACTCGCCCGAGGTCGTCGAGGCGGCCAAGGACCTCGATGCCGCCCCGGCGGCCGGCCAGCCCGCGACGGCCATCGTGATCGGCTACGACCAGCGCGCCGGCGAGTCGGGGACCGGCTCGCGCTCGGACACCGTCATGCTGCTGCGCGCCGATCCCAAGAGGGACACCGTCACGCTCCTGTCCTTCCCGCGCGACCTCGTCGTGGACATCCCTGGCTGCGATGGCCACTCGGCCTGGACGGGGAAGATCAATGAGGCCTACGCCTACTGCGGCCCGCGCGGCACGCTCTCGACAGTGAAGGAGCTGACGGGCGTCCCGATCAACTACATGATCACGGTCAACTTCAAGGCGTTCATCGCGATCGTGAACAAGCTGAACGGCGTCCACCTCGACGTCGACCGCCGCTACTTCAACGACAACTCGGGCGCCGGGTACGGTGGGACGTACGCCAAGATCAACCTCAGGCCCGGCTACCAGAAGCTCGACGGCCAACGCGCGCTCGACTTCGTCCGCTTCCGGCACACGGACTCCGACCTCTACCGGGTCGTCCGCCAGCAGGAGTTCGTGAAGTCCTTCAAGCAGCAGGTCTCGAACGAGTGGACGCTCTTCCAGCTCCCCGGCATCGTCCGCGCGATCACCGACAACGTCGAGGTCGCGAAGGGCGGGGGGAAGCCGATCAACGCCGATGAGGTGCTGAGTTACGCGCGGCTCGTCTACGAGCTCCCGGCCGGGAACTTCCAGCAGGTGCCGATCGAGGAGATCTCCGGCTACAGCGAGCTGACGACCTCGGAGACCGCCATGCGGCAGGCCGTCGACCGGTTCCTCAACCCAGACACGGACGCCTCCGAGAAGGCGATCACGGTCGCGACCGGCGGCAAGCCGAAGGTCGACAGGGGCCCGCCGCCCTCGCAGGTCTCGATCGAGGTGCAGAACGGGAACGCGGTCGCCGGCGCGGCCGACGACGCCGCCTACCTCCTGGGCCAGATCGGCTACCAGTCGGCCAACGGGGGCAACGCCGACAACTTCGAGTACTTCCGGACGAACGTGCTCTACGATCCGGCCGTCGAGGGCTCCGAGCCCGCCGCAGTCGCGGTCGGGAGGCTGTTCGGGGAGGCCGAGGTCAAGGAGGTGCCGCCCGGCACGCAGCTCGGGACGATGCTGCGCGTGATCGTCGGCCAGACCTTCCAGGGCTCGCTCGGCCCCGCGCCGCGCGACGAGACGCCCGAGCGCCAGCCGCCCGCGGTCGTCAACGACCGGGCCTCGATCGCTCCGCAGCTGAGGCCGTTCCGGCGCAAGGTCGACTTCCCGATCATGGTGCCGTCGGTGCGTGAGCAGAACTCGTCGGTGACGGACGAGGCGGGCATCCGCGCCTACTCGATCAACGGCGACGACACTGCCCTGCGCATCACGTACGACACGGGAGCGAATGAGTACTGGGGCATCCAGCAGACCAGCTGGACGGACGCGCCGATCCTTGCGTCGCCGACGCTGACGCGGACGATCAAGGGCCGCGAGTACAAGCTCTTCTTCAGCGGCTCGAAGCTCCACATGATCGCGTTCGAGCAGAACGGCGCCGTCTACTGGGTCGTGAACACGCTCCTGAACAGGCTCTCGAACGAGACGATGATCGCCATCGCCAAGGGCCTCGAGCCCCTCGGCCGAGCGCAGTAATGGCCAAGGAGCCGCTCGGCGTTGTCGGCGCGGGCTGGGTCGGCCTGGTCACCGCGGCCGCGTTCGCCGAGCTCGGCCACGAGGTCGTCGTCCGCGACGTCGTCCCGGAGCGCATCGCGGGCCTCGACGCGGGCGAGATTCCCATCCACGAGCCGGGGCTCGCCGAGGCGGTGGCACGCAACCGCGAGCGGCTCCGCTTCACGCTCGACCTGGACGAGCTGCTCGGTTCCGCCACAACCGCCTTCATCTGCGTCGGGACTCCGTCCACCTACTCGGGCGACGCAGACCTTTCGGCCGTCTGGCAGGTCGTCGACGAGCTCCCGGAGCCCGGCGAGCCGCTCCTCCTGGTCATGAAGAGCACGGTGCCGGTGGGAACGGGCGAGCGCGTCCGTGCCCGCCTCGACTCACGCGGTCTCGCGCACGTCGGCTACGTGTCGAACCCCGAGTTCCTCGCCGAGGGCACCGCGCTCAAGAACTTCAAGGAGCCCGACCGCGTCGTGGTCGGTGGCTTCGCCCAGGCCGACGCCGACCGCGTCGCCGCGCTGTACGAGCCGCTCGACGCGCCGATCGTGCGCACCGACGTCGCCTCCGCGGAGATGATCAAGCTCGCGTCGAACGCCGCGCTTATGACGCGGATCAGCTTCATCAACGAGATCGCCAACGTCTGCGAGCTCGTCGGCGCCGACGTCGTGGAGGTCGCGCGCGGGGTCGGCCTCGACCGTCGCCTCGGGCCGCACTTCCTGCGGGCCGGCATCGGCTACGGCGGCTCGTGCTTTCCGAAGGACGCCTCGGCGCTGAAGCAGCTCGCCGCCAACTCCGGCTACCACTTCCAGCTTCTCACCGCCGTCATCGAGGTCAACGAGCTCCAGAAGCGGCGCGTCGTCCAGAAGCTCCAGAATCATCTGGGCTCGTTGCGCGGGAAGGCCGTGGCCCTGCTCGGGCTCGCCTTCAAGCCGCACACGAACGACATGCGGGAAGCACCGAGCCTCGTCCTCGCGCCCCGGCTCCTCGCCGAGGGCGCCGAGGTGCGCGCCTGGGACCCGGTTGCCCTCGAGGATGCGCGCAGCCTCCTCGGCGGCGTGACCTTCGCCGCGACCGTGCTCGATGCAGTCCGCGGTGCCGACGCGGCCGTGATCGTCACCGAATGGCCGGAGCTCGCCGACATGGCCAGCGCCGAGATCCGCGACGCGATGCGCACGCCGCTGATCGTCGACGGGCGCAACTTCCTCGACCCCGCGGCCGTGCGCGCCGCCGGGTTCACCTACGCGGCCATCGGTCGTCCCGACGCCTTCGTCTCCGGGCTCCCGGAGACCGGGGAGCCCGACACGACGCTGCGGTCCTAGCGTTGGAGGCCATCATCCTCGCGGGCGGGAAGGCGGAGCGCCTCGGCGCGGCTGCCCAGGGGCGTCCGAAGGCGCTCGTCGAGGTCGCAGGACGGCCGCTCGCCGCCTACCAGGTCGAGCTGCTTGCGCGCGCGGGCGTCGACCGAGTCATCGTCAGCTGCTCCGTGGGCAACGAGGCACTCTTCGAGGCGGCGCTGGCCGGCCTCGGCCCGGAGATCGCCGCCGTCGGCGAGCCAGAGCCACTGGGGCGCGGCGGCGGTCTGCGCTTCGCGGCGGCCGCCCGCAGGGAAAGCGGCGACATCTTCGCCCTCAACGGCGACGAGCTCCTTGACGCGGACCTCGCCGAGCTGCTCGACCGGTATCGCGAGACTGACGCG
>Ga0193741_1000408_pt1 | contig 12729 bp, 10 predicted proteins | sample L2s2metaG_FD_143059 | JGI IMG/M metagenome (GOLD analysis project Ga0193741, IMG submission 143059) | Soil microbial communities from a riparian zone of the East river system, Colorado, United States - L2s2 | ecosystem: Environmental > Terrestrial > Soil > Riparian zone | place: USA: East River...
AGTCGACGCGGGGACGATGCACCGAGTCGAAACCAAGACCCCTGGCTTCATCGTGATGACCGCCGACAAGGACGAGGGCGCCCGCATCCTGTCGCAAGGCCTCGAGAAAGCGCTGGTCGACGCCTCGAACGACAAGACGTCAATCCTGTCCAACGAGGATCGCCCGTGGGTCCTGTTGCTGCCGAAGGGGATTTCGCTCGCACGAATGGAACACGTTCGGGACATCAACGAGCTCGATGGCTTCATACGCGCCGGCGTCGCACTCACGCGGACATCGAAATTCGCCCGACCGTTCGTGTAAGGAACAATCCGGCTAAAGCAAGGATGCTACCTCTTCACGAGAGTCACCTTTCGCAGCTCGACGCGCTGCTGCGGCTCTTCGCCGTTCAGCGCCACCGCCTCGATCTTTTCGACGACGTCCAGGCCGCTTTCGACTTTTCCAAACGCGGAATACTTCCCATCGAGCGCCTGCGCGCGTGCGGTCACGATGAAGAACGACGTGCTCGCCGAATCCGGATCGGCCAGCCGCGCCATCGACAGCGTGCCCTTGTCGTGAATCACGTCGTTGAACTCCGCCTTCATGTTCCGCACGTACTTCTGCTGGACCTCGCTGAGTGGACCGCGCGTCGGCAGATGGCCCGACTGAATCACGAATCCCTTCACCACGCGATGGAAGCTCATGCCGTCGTACACACCCGCCTGCGCGAGACGCAGGAAATTGCGAACGTGGTTCGGCGCCTTGTCGGGCGAGAACGCCAGCGTGATCTCGCCCATCGACGTGTCGAGCACGGCGCGATAGCGCGCCAGCTCCTCGAGCGATTCGGTTGAGAACGGCTCCGGCGTTTCCGCCGGCTTGTCGCGAATCGTGACCTTGTTGACGACGATGCGATCGATCGCGAGGCCTTTGTCGTCGACGGCCGCTTCCGAGATCTTCTGCACGGCGAGCATGCCCTCGACGACGCGCGCGAAGATCGTGTACTTCCCGTCGAGGCCGGGCTGATCGGTCACCGCAATGAAGAACTGCGTGCCGGCGCTGTCGGCCTTGCCGGGAATCTGCGTCGCGGAGACGGCGCCGCGAGTCTGCTTCTCATCCGTGATCTCGGTCTTCAACAGGTTGAGGCCGCCGGTGCCGTACTTGCCGCGCACGTTCGCATCCTTCGTCGCGGGATCGCCGCCCTGGACGATCCCATATTTGATCATCCGGAAAAACGTCGTCCCGTCGTAGCCGCCGGACTCGGCGGTCTTGATGAAGAGCGCGACGTGATTTGGCGCCTTGTCCGCCAGTAGGTCCATGACGATGACGCCGGCGGTGGTGTCGAGGACCGCCTGTTTCGGAGTCTGAGCAAGAACAGGGGTTGCCCACAACAGCAACGCGACTGCGATTCGTCCCACCATTAGGTCCCTCGTTCTGTTCGATCGTCCCGCAAGCGGTCAGGACCGCTGACGGGGCACATCTTATCCCGCGACTCACCACCACAAACGCAATTCAGTCACGAACCGCTCTGCCGGGCTGCCCGTCGAACCTCGCAAGTGTGATCGATTTGTAAGACCTGCAAGACGTGTTCGAACGGCGGAGTTGGTGACAGGCAGGAGGACGCCATGCGTTTACTGCTCACTGTCGCGTTGTTTGCCGGTGCACTGACCTCGTCCACGACGCTCGCGTCGGAGCGCGATGGCGGTCCCCGCCTCCGTCCTCAAGATCCGCGGGTCAACCTGGTGCTGCAGGAAGGCACGTCGCGATCGGACACGTTCCGCGCGCTCGTCAATCGCATCGAAGCCAGCAACGTCATCGTCTACATCGCGTTGAGTCCGACGATGCGCCCGAGCCTGTCGGGCGCGCTGACATGGATGACACGAGCCGGCGATTTCCGCTACGTGCGCGCATCGATCAGCATCGAGCAAACGTTCGATCAGATGATCGCGTCGGTCGCGCACGAACTCCAGCACGCGGTCGAAGTGATCGAAGACGAAACGGTGGTCGATGAGAAGAGCCTCGTCGCGCTCTACAAGCGGATCGGCCAGCCCAGTAAGGCCGCCGGCCCGCTCGGATGGGAGACGATCGCCGCCCAGCGCAAGGGCACGCAGGTGCGCCGTGAGCTCGTCGCCATGCCGACAATGACGTTGGCGCGCGCGAGCGACAACCGGCAATCGTGACGAAAGAGTTCGTTCCTGTTATGCTGAGTCCGGCAAGCGGGCCCCCCCGGCGTAATCGTCCTCGCTTGGCTTGCCCAACCAAGCAGCATGTACGAGGACTATTACGGATTCGTCCAGCCTCCCTTCAGTCTCACGCCTGATCCACGCTTTCTGTACCGCAGCGAGTCGCACGACGTCGCGCTGCAGCAGGTCTGGCAATCCATTCGCCGCAAAGAAGGCTTCATCGTCCTGACCGGCGACATCGGCACGGGCAAGACGACGGTGTGCCGCACGCTCCTCGAGCAATTCGACGCGACAACGTTCACGGCCCTGATCCTCAACCCGTTCCTGTCCGTGGAGGAGCTCCTCCGCGAAGTGCTCCTGAGTTTTGGCGTCGTCTCGAAGGACGCGCTCAAGACCGGCCGCCTGGCGACGGCGAGCAAGCACGAGCTCGTGCGCACGCTGCACGATTTCCTGTTGTCCCTGGTGCCGCTCCACGGCAGCGCCGTGCTGATCATCGACGAGGCGCAGCACCTCACGCCGGAAGTGCTCGAAGAGATCCGCGTGCTCTCGAATCTCGAGACCAACGATCAGAAGCTGCTGCAGGTCGTGATCGTCGGACAGCTCAATATCATCGACATCCTGCACAAGCCGGATCTCCGCCAGCTGAATCAACGCATTTCGATCCGCTGCTACCTGAAAGCGCTGACGCGCGAAGAGGTCGAGGCGTACGTGACGCACCGCCTGTGGGTCGCCCGGGGATCGACGTCGGTGACCTTCACGCCGAAGGCGTTCGACCTCGTCCACTCGATCTCCGGCGGCGTGCCCCGCATGATCAACCTGTTGTGCGATCGCGCGCTGATGATCGGCTGCGAGAAGCAGACCAGCCGGATCGCCGAAGAGCACATCGTGCACGCCGCGAGGCAAGTGGGACAGGAAATCCCGAAGGGCACGATCAAGGGCGAGCGTTCGACGACGACGGAGACGACGCCGGCGATGGCCATGCCGTCACGCCGAACGATGGCGATCGGCGCGGCGATCGCGGTCGTTGCGGTCATCGGCGTCGCGGCGCTCTGGTTGGTCGGCAATCCACTCGACGCGTTCCGCCGCGGCGAGGCGCCGGCTGCGCCGAAGAATCCGACGCGCCAGCTGCCACTGTCGCTGGTCGCGTTGCCGGCATCGGCGGCCATGCCGGAGCCGACCCCTGTTCCGCCGCCGCTGCCCGGGTCGTTCTCGATCTTGATTGGGACGTACGACAACGTGAAGGAGGCGCAGGACACCGAGACGACGCTGCGCGAGCAGAAGCTCTCGCCCTACACGATCGATATCCTGGCGGCGCCGGATGACGTGCAGCGCCGGATTTTCCTCGGGCGTTTTGAGACGCGTGAAGAAGCAGAAGCCGCGCGCGAGAAGCTCGGCCCGCAGTTCACCACCGCCCGCATCATCCGGGGGTCGCAGGAACGCGTGCCGGTGTTGATTCCCTAGTCAGCGATCGCGCGACTTGTAGAGTTTTTTCAGCGACTGGTTGATCGTCTTCATCTTTCGCTTCTCGTCGATCTGGGCGCGAGCATCCTTGCGGGCATCAAGGCTCTTCAGCTCGTCCTGCAGTTTCAGAAATCCTTCCAGGCGATCGGCAGCCAGCGTGCCCTCTTCGATGGCTTGCTTCACCGCGCAGCGCGGTTCCTCGCGATGACGACAGTCCGTGAAGTGGCACCCGGCGGCGAGCTCGAGGATGTCGTCGAAGGTTTCGCGCGCGCCCTCGCCCTGGCTCCATAACTGCAGCTCGCGCATGCCGGGCGTGTCGATCAGGAGACCGCGCCGGTCCGGCAGGAGGATCAGGTTGCGATGACGCGTGGTGTGGCGGCCGCGTGAATCGTGCTCCCGCACCTCGCGCGTCTCGAATTTCTCCTCGCCAAGCAACGCGTTGACGATCGTCGACTTCCCCACTCCCGACGAGCCGAGCAGCGCACCGGTTTTGCCGGGACCGAGGTAGCCGGTGACCACGTCCACGCCGCTGTGCTCCTTGGCGCTGATGGCGTGCACGGGAATCCCAACCGTCTGGGCCTGGATTTCGTCCATGTCCTCAGCAAGATGTTCGGCCACATCGGACTTGTTCAGGATGACGACCGGGCTGGCGCCGCTCTCGTAGGCCAGGAGCAGATAGCGCTCCAGGCGGCGTGGGTTGTAGTCGCCGTCGAGGCCCATCACGAGGAAGACGGTGTCGATGTTGGCGGCGACGATCTGTTCCTCGGTCAGCTCGCCCGCGACCTTGCGGGAAAACTTGCTGCGGCGCGGCAGGATCGCCTCGATCGTGCCGGTCTCTTCGCCGGCCGTCGGCCGCACCGCGACCCAGTCACCGACTGCCGAGAGGGTCTCGGCCTCGTGGCGCAGCTTCCCGGAATGCTGCACCTGCAGCTCGCCCGACGCGGCGAACACGCGATAGATGTAATTGAATTCGATGGCGACGCGCGCCGGCACCAGCTGGTCGGCGGTAAACGGCGCAAAGGCCTTCGACCAGCCGTCATCCCATCCAAGGTCCTTCAGATCAAACGCCACTCGCGATTAGGATAGGCCACACAAGGCGCAGAAAGCGCAGAAAACCCTTATGCTGCATGACCTCAAGCACGCGTATCGAATGTTGATGCAATCGCGGGGCTGGACGCTTGTCGTCCTGCTGTCCCTGGCGATTGGCATCGGCGCCACCACCGCGTTGTTCACGGCGGTGAACGGCTTGCTGCTACAGACCATCCAGATTCGCGAACCACAGTCGCTGGTGATCCTGAAATGGACCGGTAAGAACGACATGGTGCGCTCGTCGAGCGATTACGGCTTCTCGATGCAGTACAACGGCCAGAACGTCCGCAGTACGTTCTCCAACGCGACCTACCAGCAGTTAAAGGGGGCCAATCAGACGATGACCGATCTGATAGCCGGCACCTCGCTCGAATCCTTCAACTTCGCGTCGAACGGCAGCTCCGAGATCGCGACGGCGTTCGGCGTGTCCGGCAACTACTTCAAGGTGCTGGGCACGTCAGCGATCGCCGGCCGGACGATCGAGGAGTCCGACGCGCAGCCAAGCGCGGAACCGGTGGCCGTGATCAGCCACGGCTTCTGGCAGCGCCGCTTTGCCGGCGACACCTCAATCGTCGGCAAGACCGTTCGCCTCAATAACATTCCGGTCACGATCGTCGGGGTGCTTCCGCCGTCGTTCATCGGGATTCAGCGCATGGCGGAACAATCGCGTGATGTGTTCGTGCCGTACCTGATCGAGTCGCAGCTGGTCACGCCGGCGCCGCCGGGGCTGGGGCAAACGGCCAGCAAGCCGCGCGTCGAAGAGCCGACCAACTGGTATCTGCAGATCGCCGGGCGCCTCAAGCCCGGAACGACGATCGAACAGGTGAAGGGCAATCTCGGCGGCCCGTTCCAGCAGGCGGCTCGCGCCGGCATGGACGCGTACAACTCCGGCCTGACCGACGAACAGCGCAAGCTGTCGTTCAACCAGCGCGAGGGGACGTCACTCCCGGAGTTGCTCGCGCTGCCCGGCGCGCACGGCATCTACAATCTCGATCGCACGTCATCGCGATCGGCGTCCGTTCTCAGCGCGGTGGTCGTCCTGCTGCTGTTGATCGTGTGCGCGAACGTCGCCAACCTGCTGCTGTCGCGCGCGGCCGCCCGGTATCGCGAAGTGTCGGTGCGGTTATCGATGGGCGCGTCGCGGCGCCGGCTCGTACGACAGCTCTTGACCGAGAGCCTGTTGCTGTCGGGGACCGGGGGCGCGCTTGGCATCCTGCTTGGCTACTGGAGCAAGAAGCTGCTGCCGTTTGGACAGAACACGACGATCGACTGGCAGGTGCTCGCGTTCGTGGCCGGCATCAGCATGCTGACGGGACTGACATTCGGCTTGATCCCCGCGCTGCGCGCGACCCAGGTCGACCTCGCGAGCGCGATGAAGGAGAACAGCCGCAGCGTCGTGGCGTCGCGCACGTGGCTGAGCAAGGCGCTGCTCGTGACGCAGGTCGCGGTGTCCGTCATGCTGTTGATCGGCGCCGGCCTCTTCGTGCGCACGCTGCAGAATCTCAAGTCGGTCGACATCGGCTTCAACGCCACGAACGTCCTGATGTTCCGGGTCAACCCGGCGCTCAACCGCTACTCGCCCGAGCGGACGAACCAGCTGTATCAACGGATGCAGTCGGCGCTCGAGGCCCTGCCGGGCGTGCAGTCGGTGTCGTTTACGCGCAACGCACTGCTGTCCGGCAGCACGAGCATCACGGGCATTTATCAACAGGGGCAGACGGAAAAAGAGGCGAAGGACATGTATTACATGGCCGTCGCCCCGAAGTTCTTCGACACGATGCAAATCCCGATCGTCATGGGACGCGACTTCACCGAGCGCGAGGCCGCGCGGCCCGACGCGTTCGCGATGATCAACGAGACCGCCGCGAAGAAGTTCTGGCCCAACCAGAACCCGATCGGCGCGCGAATGGGCCACAATCTCGAAGAGAGCGGCAAGATCGAAATCATCGGCGTCATCCGCGACACCAAGTACGACAGCGTCCGCGACGCCGCGCCGCCGACGATGTATACGCCGATCCGGGCCGGCACGCGCTCGCTCACCGTGATGGTCCGGACGGCGAGCGATCCCGCGAGCCTGACCGAAACCGTCCGCTCGGCCATGCAGCAGATCGATCCCGACGTACCCATGTCCGGCATCACCACCCAGAGTGATCAAGTCGATGCGCGTTTTGCGCAGGAACGGCTGTTCGCCGTCGCCTACTCGCTGTTCGGCGCACTGGCGCTGTTGCTGGCCTGCATCGGCCTGTTCGGCTTGATGTCTTACAGCGTGTCGCGCCGCACCAATGAGATCGGCATCCGCATGGCGCTGGGCGCGCAACGCGGCAGTGTGGTGGGCATGGTGCTGCGCGAATCGATGCTGATGGTCGTGATCGGCGTCGTCGTTGGGCTGGCGGGAGCGCTCGCGGGCGGGCGATTCGTCGAGAGCGTGCTCTTCGGCCTGTCGACCACCGACGTGTGGACGATCAGCGGCGCGATCGGCGCGACCGCGCTGATGTCGCTTGCCGCGGGCTATCTCCCCGCGCGCCGCGCGTCGCGAGTCGATCCGATGGTTGCTCTGCGGTATGAATAGGAACTTTGGCTGCCCAAAACAAACACAGAAACACGGAAGCACAGAAACACAGACACTTTTTTGGATCTCGCTAAGCAAGACCCTTAAAGTTTTCTGTGCTTCTGTGATTCCGTGCTTCCGTGTATGTTTTTGGTTGCCAAATTCACTCGTAGCGGAGTGCCACGAGGGGATCGACCTTGCCAGCTCGTCGACCGGGAATCCAGCTCGCGAGGAGCGCGATCGATCCGAGGACGATTGGCACCGTCACAAACGTGATCGGATCCATCGGTGAGATCCCGGGCAGCAGCGATCGCACGGCGCCGATCGAGCCGAAGGCGCCGAGCGCAATCGCCAGACCGAGCGCGAGTCCGATCATCGTCAGCTTCATGCCCTGCCCGACGATCATGCCCAGCAGCGATCCGGGCGATGCGCCCAGGGCCAGGCGGATGCCGAGCTCCTGCGTTCGCTGGCTCACCGCGTAGGCCATCACGCCGTAGAGACCGATCGCGGCCAGCAACAGCGCGAGCACGCCCATCGCGCCGAGCAGGTTCGCCGCCATGCGCTGCGCGAACACCGCGATCTGCATGTGCTCGTTCAGCGTCCGCGCGTCGTACACCGGCAGCGTCGCATCGATGCCGCGGATCGCATTGCGGACGTCCGCCACGAGCGGGCCGGGATCGCCGGCCGCCTTCACGAACAGCCGCAGCGTGCTGACCTCGCTGCGCGCCATCGGGAAGAACAGCTGCGCCAGCGGCCGCTCGTTGATGCTGCTGTATTTCGAGTCGGCGACGATGCCGACGACTTCGGCGAGGTTCTGGCCAAGCCTGATCTTGCCGCCGAGCGCCTGGCCCTCCGGCCAGTAGCGCTTCGCCATCGACTCATTGATGACAAGCGTGCGCGGCGACTGCAGCGTGTCGGTGTCGTTGTACTCGCGTCCCTGCCGGATCGGGACGCCCATCGTCTCGAAGTACTTCGGCCCGATGGTGCTGTAGTTGATGACGATCTCTTCGTTCTCGCGCGGCACGTAGCCTTCCACGCCGACGCTCGTCGAGTTATTGCCGCCGAATCCGAGCGGCAGGCGCGATCCGAATGAGGCCGACTGCACGCCCGGAATGGCCTGCACCGCTTCGAGGGCGCGGCGTTGGAATTCCCGATGCCGATCGCCGGTATAGCCGCTGGGGAACATGTCCATCGATGCGGTGACGACGTGCGAGGCATCGAAGCCCGGCGAGAGCGATTGCGCGGCGATGAAGCTGCGGAGGAACAGCGTCGCGCCGACCAGCAGCACGAGGCAGACGGCGACCTGTGCCACGACCAGCGCGCTGCGCAGGCGCCCGGTCGTGCGCCCGCCACTGCCGCTGCGTCCTTCTTCCTTCAACGCGTTGATCGTCTGGTTGCTCGATGCCTGCAGCGCCGGCGCGAGACCGAAGATCAGCCCCGTCACCATCGACACGCCAAGCGCGAACAGCAGCGTCGTCGTATCCATGCGCAATCCCAGATCGATCGGCATGTCCACGGGCGGCACGAACGCCATGATCACGTCCATCGTCCAGTACGCCATGACGATGCCGGTGATGCCGGCGACGATCGCCAGCAGGAACGACTCGGTGAGCAGCTGTCGGATCAGCCGCGTGCGGCTCGCGCCGAGCGAGAGGCGCACCGCGACTTCGCGGCGGCGCGACACCGCTTTCGACAACAGCAGGTTCGCCACGTTCGCGCACGCGATCACGAGCACGAGCGCCACCAGCACCGACAGCACGCCGAGCAGCGGCGCGAGCACGGTGCCGGCGCCAAACGGCGCCTCCCACGTCTGCACGATGCGCAGGCGGCGGCCGTCGTTGAAGTCGCGATACTCCTGCTCGAGCTGCGCCATGATCGATGACGCTTCGGCCTGGGCCTGCTCCTGCGAGACGCCTGGCTTCAGCCGGACGATCGACTGGAACCAGCCGTTGCCGCGCTGGTCCATGCGATCGCCGCCCATCATTTCCTTCTGCATCGCCATCGGCACCCACGCCGCCGACGACACGCCGAGGAACGAGCCGATGAATCCCTCCGGCGCGACGCCGATGATCGTGATCGGCGTGTTGTTGATCGTGACCTGCTTGCCAATCACGGCGGGATCGCCGGCGAAGCGGCGCTGCCAGTTGGCGTAGCTGAGGACGGCGACCGGATGGCCGCCCGGCGTGACGTCATCCTTGGCGGTGAAGAAGCGGCCCGCGGCCGGACGAATGCCCATCACCGCGAAGTAGTTGCCGCTGACGAGCGCGCCCCACGCGCGCTCGGCGGTGTCGTCGACAGCGATGCTGAAGGTCTGATCGTCCTGGGCAACGACGTCGAGCATCTTCGCGCGATCGCGGAAGTCGACGAAGTTGGGATAGGACCACGAGCGGCTCTGCCCTTCGCGGTTTTCCATCGCGGCAATGCGAATCGACGATGGATCCGCCGCCAAGGGGATGGGCCGGAACAGGACCGCCTGGACCCACGTGAAGATCGTCGTGTTGGCGCCGATGCCGAGACCGAGCGACAGAATCGCGGCGAGCGTGAGGCCGGGATTCTTCAGCAAGGATCGGAAGGAATAGCGAATGTCGGCGATGAGGGTGGACATCAAGCCGTTAGACGGCGTCAGCTCGGCAACAGTTCATCCACGAATGCGCGGGATCTTTCGACAAATTCGGGTGAAAAGACGTGTCCGCCATCAAAAACGTGCTCGATCACGGTGACTCCGGCGCCGTGAAGGACCGCGCGATCCTTTGCCGCCTTGCCGGCGTCGTACCATTTATCTTCGCTGCCGCGCCCGAGAAGCACTTTGGGGATCGATGCCGCGAGTGGTACGACGTCAGGCGGAACGTCGGCGGCCAGCGCGATCACGCCGTCGCACGGTCGCTGCACGAGCGCCGCGGCGCGATACGCCATCGCCACACCCTGTGAGAAGCCCACATAGATCAATGGCCGCGTGATGCCGTATTCGTCGGCAACGGCCGACATGACTCTTGCCACGTACGCGACGTTGTCGGCGATCGCCAGCTCGCGATCCTCTTTCGTCATCCAGCTTGCGATCACGTCGTTGGCCTTCGTGTAGAAACGATGCAGGCCCTGGATGCTGACGATCCCGATCGATCGGCCTTTGGCGATCTGCCGCAGCACCTCGAGCGTGATGGCGGCGTTCTCCTGGTAGCCGTGGAACCCGACGAGCGTGGCACGGCTGTGCTCGGGAATCTCGACGAGGTAGCGTCCGTGCGCGGTCGTGGATATTGTCCTGGTGTCCAAGCTGAGCCTTTCGCCAGTGTTATAACAATTATGTGAGTCCCGTCGCGTTCAAGCTCCCCGGAGATCCCGATACCACCGTCGCCGCCGCGCTGTATGTGCCGGAGGGCGACCGCAACCTCGACGCGCTGTTAATCTTCGCGCACGGCGCCGGCGCAGGTCATTTTCATCCGTTCATGTCCAGTTACGCGAGCGCCCTGGCCGCGCGCGGCATCACGGTGGTGACGTTCAATTTTCCCTACATGGAAAAGAAGCGCCGCACCCCCGATCGCGCGCCGGTGCTCGAGGACGCATTCCGGCGGGCGGTCGTCGGCGCCGTCGAACAGCGCCACGTGAAGGCCTCGAAACTCTTCATCGGCGGCAAGTCGATGGGCGGGCGCATGGCGACGCACCTCGGCGCGTATCAGGACAAGTGGCCGGCGGTGCCCAGGCCGGCGGGCATCATCGCGTTCGGCTATCCGTTGTCGCCGCCGCGCGGCAAGCGCACCGGCGATCGCGTGGCGCATCTCAAGAGCCTGGCGATCCCGACGCTGATCGTCCAGGGCACGCGCGATCCCTTTGGCGGTCCGGATGAAGTGAAGGAAGCGCTCGAGGATGCGTCACCGGCGCCGCCGATCGAGGTGTTCGCCGTCGAAGGCGGCGATCATTCATTCGGCGTGCTGAAGTCGAGCGGCCGCGATCAGAATCTGGTGCACGCGGAAATTCAGGATGCCGTGGCCGCCTGGGTTGCGCGTCAGTCTTCGACGCCGTGATACCCGTCGTGTAACTTCACGGCCTTTCCCTTCTTCGACACGCGCAGGTTGATCATCTCGACGAAGATCGAGAAGCCCATCGCGAAATAGATGTAGCCCTTCGGGATGTGCTGGCCCAGGCCGTCCGCGATCAGCGAGCAGCCGATCAGGAGGAGGAAGCTCAGCGCGAGCACCTTCACGGTCGGATGCGCGTCGACGAAGCGGCTGACGGACCCCGCCGAGAAGAACATGATGCCGACGGCGATCACCACCGCGGCGATCATCACCGAGAGGTCTTCGGCCATGCCCACCGCCGTGATCACCGAATCCAGCGAGAACACGATGTCGAGCAGCATGATTTGTCCGATCACGGCCGCGAGCGAAGGGGCGACCCGGGCGCTGACGTGGCCCTCTTCGCCTTCGAGCTTCTCGTGAATCTCGCGCGTCGACTTGAAGATCAGGAACAGGCCGCCGGCGGCAAGAATCAGATCGCGTCCCGAGAAGGGATGGCTGCCGATCGAGAACAGCGGCGCGGTCAGGCGGATGATCCAGGCGATCGACATCAACAGCAGGATGCGCATCACCATCGCCGCCATCAGGCCGATCTTGCGCGCACGATCCTGCTCCGAGGCCGGCAGCTTGCCCGCCAGGATGGAAATGAAGATGACGTTGTCGATGCCGAGCACGACCTCGAGCACGGTCAGCGTGACGAGCGCGATCAGTCCGTCAGCAGTCAGGAATGCGTCCATGATTAATCGATGGATCCTTCAGGCATCAACAGCCGCGTCACCGGCCGGCCGCCGATGATGTGCTCCTCGATGATTTCGTTGACGTCGGCCTCGGTGACGCGGCCATACCAGACGTTCTCGGGATAGACCACCACGGTCGGTCCCTTCTCGCATTGATCGAGGCAGCCGGACTTGTTGGCGCGAATGCGGCGATTGATGCCGCGCTCGGCCAGCGCCTTCTTGAAGGCCTTCTGCAGCGCCTCGGATCCGGTCGGATCGCAACAGCCGCGCGCGTGGCCGGGCTCGCGGCGATTGCAGCAGATGAAGATGTGTTGGTCGAAAGGCGCCACGTTATTCGACGTTGAGTTCGGGTCGCCCTTTGAGTCCGCCCCACGTCTCCGGATCCTGCCAGACCAGCGCCCAGAAATACCGCGCCACGTCCTGCTTCGGATACTTGACCGAGAGCTCCTTGATCGCCTTGTCGAGCGTCGCCTCGTCCGGCTTCTTGGGTTCGTCGTCCTTGATCAGCCCGTCCTCGTGCGCGATGCCGAGCAGATCGAGGAACGCGCCCATCATCGGCCGCTGGTGCTCGAGGTGATACGCGATCATCAACCGCGCCGCCAGCAGGTCCGAGACCTGGGGCAGCCCGGCCAGGTGCCGCGCCTTCTTGTCGAGCGGCAGCGAGATCACGCTCTTCGGCCGGAATCTGATCTGCCGGGAAATCAGTGCAACGGCTTCAGCTTGTTCGAGG
>Ga0193741_1000410_pt1 | contig 12724 bp, 12 predicted proteins | sample L2s2metaG_FD_143059 | JGI IMG/M metagenome (GOLD analysis project Ga0193741, IMG submission 143059) | Soil microbial communities from a riparian zone of the East river system, Colorado, United States - L2s2 | ecosystem: Environmental > Terrestrial > Soil > Riparian zone | place: USA: East River...
ATTTAGAGAAGGGCATTGTACGAGTACTCGACAGGGAAATAACCAAGCAGATCAAGATACCCAAAGAGTTGACTGAAGCAGAATCTCTGGAAAGAATAAGGGGCAACATGGCATGGAGGGAGGCGAGAGAAAAATCTGTTTTCATGATGTATGCACCCCACTTAAAGAAAATGATAGAAATAAAGAAGCAAATCGCTGAGAAGATAGGTTATGAAAAGCATCCGTATGATGCGCTTTTGGATACGTTCGAAGAAGAGCTTACAGTAGATGACTTGGATAAAGTATTCGGTGCATTGACTCCGCGTATTCAGAAGATTCTGAAAAAACTCGTAGATTCAGGCAGCCCGTTTTGCAAAGAGAGCAAGCTTGGAAAATCAAAGTATGATATCCAAAAAGTTGATGAGCTCAATCATGATATTTTGACTCTCCTGCAATACGACATGAAACGTTTCAGAATGGATGTATCTACCCATCCTTTCACTGAGGCTATGGGCCTCAACGACGTCAGAATAACTACTCGGTATGAAGGGACTGATTTCAAAAAGTCGATATCTAGTACTATTCATGAAGCTGGTCATGCCTTGTATAATCTGCAATGCGACCAGTCATTGTCTGTTACTCCTGTTGAAGGCGGATCTTCGCTTGCGCTCCATGAATCTCAGTCAAGGTTTTGGGAGAATATTGTGGGTAGAAGCTTGCCTTTTGTTCAATTGATAGCTCCCTTGATTAGAAAGCTAGTAAGTTTCGCAAACCAAGCAACAGATGACGAGTTGTACCTGTATTTCAATAATGTCAAGGCTGATTATATACGAGTTGACGCCGACGAAGTTACATACAATCTCCATATAGCAATAAGATATGAGATAGAGAAAAAAATATTTGGAGATGAGCTCAGCGTCTCTGAGATTCCTGAATTCTGGAACGATAGAATGGAGCAGCTGCTTGGAGTGAGACCAACTAAGGATTCACAGGGAGTACTTCAAGATACACATTGGAGCAGTGGCCTCTTTGGCTATTTCCCAACTTACACTTTGGGAAACTTGGTTTCAGCGATCATTGCTTCAAAGATGCGCAAAGATCTGGAGGGCTACGAGGAAGACATCAAGAGGGGTAATTTCAAGCCTATCACAGAATGGTTAAGATTAAAAATACACCAGCATGGATCTGTTTATGCCCCCAAAGTGCTTCTTAATAATACCTTAAATGAAGGCTATAACCCGGATTATTTTGTTACCTACATAGAGACTAAATACCTTGGGGACTGAACCCTAGCCTATTTGATTAAAGCTATATTCTAATTCTTTTTATACTATTTTTTATGATTTCTTTTGCTAGAAGTGGAGTACTTCGCGATAACCTTTAAGGCTTAGTCTATACCTGGTATATAGGAACCTACTTTTAATACCGATATCGGCACTAATCCCACCGAACCCGGAGGGACGACTGTCCTATTATATTCTTTAATCGGTTGAGTATGGGACATAAAATCATGTCAAATTTGGTTCACAAACCATTGACCCACTAAGTACGTGGATTCATATACCTTGGTTAAGCAACTCCGGTGTACAGAAGTTGTGATAAATCTATTTTGCCTGGACGGGAAACTATTAGATCAATGCAACACTCAATATCCTGAGGAGATATCACACAACTGTTACCTGCATACGATATTGTGTACTAGAAATACACTTTATATAATTTGTTCCTGTTCCATGGTCTTATGAAAAGAGAAAAGGATCATGCATTGATTAGAAGTATAGCTTATGGAACACTGCTTTTTCGGCGGCAAGAAGGAGAAAAACAATGACTGACCACAAGATTGGAACACGTGAAGAGTGGCTTGCGGCCCGGCTGGAGCTACTCAAGGAAGAGAAGGCGCTGACGCGGCGTAGCGACGAACTGGCGCAGCGGCGGCAGAGGCTGCCTTGGGTTCGAATTGACAAAGAGTACCGTTTTGAGACCGACGAGGGCATGGCGTCTCTTGCCGATCTGTTCAGAGGACGTTCGCAGCTTCTCATCTATCACTTCATGTTCGGCCCCGAGTACACAGGCGGCTGCCCGGCATGCTCTGCGATCGCGGACGGGTTTAACGGCTTCGCCGTGCACCTTGAGCACCACGACGTCACGATGATCGCGGTCTCACGTGCCCCAATCGCCGCGCTCCAGGCCTACAAGCGCCGCATGGGCTGGACGTTCACGTGGGCCTCGTCGCTGAATAGCGATTTCAACTACGACTTCAACACCTCGTTCACCGAGGAACAGCAGCGCTCCGGCAGCATCGACTACAACTACCGCACGCTCGGCATGACATCCGACTCGGAGGCTCTCTCAGCAGGCGAGTTCGCGGCTATGACCGGCACCGACCTCCCCACCTACACCCGCGAGGCGCCGGGCATGAGCGCGTTCGCACTCTCCGAAGGCGTCATCTACCACACATACTCCACCTACGCGCGCGGCCTCGACGCGCTCTGGGGAATGTACCAGTGGCTCGACCGGGCGCCGAATGGGCGGAACGAAACGGGGCCGTGGTTTCGGCGGCACGACGAGTACATACGAGATTCTCGATAGCGGTCGCTTCAATTTTTGGCAGTCAAGGAGCCGACGCTTTAATTGTAATAAACTAAACCCCTTCCTTTTTTTATTATGAATGCGTTACTAATTCAATAATAACAAATTGCTGAGCGTGAAATCGCTTGCGATAATGCAAGGCTTGTATGGTTATAATAGGAATTGGGACAGAATTGAGTCTGACCTGCGGTAGATCGTGGTAGATGATACTATTCCAAAAGCCAGATATAATTTGGTTCATTGCCAACAGTATCCTTGGATAAACCGATACTATTATTTAGTAAAGACAATGATTCGCTTTGCGTATTATTGAATACTATTATTCCATGGAAAACCCAACGATCATCAACCGGTCTTCCTATGGCAGAAGATATCCAAGCAATACTTTGTCCATCTGGAGTCTCAAATGTCCCATTACCTGTACTCTGGATTAATTCATCAGATAAGTGAGTGCTTGTGTAAGTCTGATTGTTAGTAACATTTCCTACGCCTTTTAGGAATCCTTGGTCAGAAGAATGTTCCTCTGTCATTCGGTAAGGAGTTAATGATATATTCTTTGATCCCAGGAATGTGGTTGTATTAGCATTATAAATCGAATCACCTACATCCAAAAGCGCAGTAATTTGTCTATTGAAAGTCGATTGAGGAGATTATGCAAATAGGAAACATCTTATATACTTCCTTACGATTTCAATACCAAAGATGAATACAAAGAGATTCACTATCAGTATTACAGCAGGAATTGCCGTCGTGTTATTACTTATTGGGGGAACAGGAACTAATACTATTCTTTTTGATACTGCACATGCTCAGACAGTAACATTAGGAGAGCCATATTTTGTAGAAAAGGGAAAGTCTACAGTTCAGAAAGAAATTAGCCCTAACATAACATACTACACTTTTACTGCCAATGGAACCATGAATGGTAACATAGAGGTAACAGACACAGGAGAGTTTCTAAGTATTTCTAAAGGTGACAATCTCATAATTGAACCAGGGCAAGGAGTAATAGCGACCAAGGATGGTAGTGAAACGGCAATCTATACTTCAATAGATGTTGGAAATAGTACAAACTATCAAGGGGCATCAGTATATAGCACAAATTCTACAGGGAAACTATCTTTTTTGAATAATATAATGGGTATATACAAAGGCGAGGCAGACGAGAATGAAAATTTCGTACTTAAAGAATGGCATTGGAAGTAGTAGCATGATATTTCACCAGTGCTTAATTTCAGTAATATAGCACTCCCAAATATCCGTTAGCTGGAAACATGTATAGCTGAGCCTTAGATGGAAACAGGTATAATTGAAGGCAGTAGACGTATTTACTCACCTAATTTATCTGGAGGTAAATGAGAATGATTGTAGGCCAGATAAACAAATAGTGCTATACCCAGTAATATAGCATATTCCTCATGAATTGGTATAACGTCCGTATAGGGGTTTTACTTACATGGATAACATCATATAAAAAATTGCAGTGGCATGCATGTTTTCATTAGTGTTGGAGAATATTACATATGCATCTAGGCTAAGTTGACTTGTTGTTGTTGTTATCCATCAGATCGAAGTATAGTATTTGAAACAGTTACAACCGCGTCCTAATACCTAGGTTTTCATGGTGATCTCTATATGATTATAAGTTCATAATGAGGTGACATATTCAACATTATCACACTAGAACAACTTCTCTAGCACCAAGTAAAGCAGATAATGGAGATTTTATAACTTATATTATAACCATACGGTTAGTAGATAGTGAGGACGAATTGTCTGCGATAACTTTTGGAAGTGGCTTTGGAGGAATAACTGACATTGAGACTGGGCCAGACGGAAATCTCATCCGGAACGACGACTCAATAGATCAATAGTAATTCACTGTTCACACTATTTGAAGGCGCCGTATGCGTTACCCTCATTACTGGAAACGTCTTAAATCCTACTCTGCCATCAACGTCAATGTAGACTCTATCCCCCCAGAGTCTGGTCATACTCTTTCCTATGGAATCCTTTGGTCATATAACAATATGGAAAAGAGAGCTAGGAAACTTTTGAGAGAAAGGTCCTCTACATCCCTGTAAAACCTGTGGATTGATAGCACATAATCAATCCGACAACAAACTTCATTCCTTTTTAATCATTTTGTTTATTTCTTTTACTAGTTCTTCATTTTCGATTGGCTTTCGAATAAACAGATTTCTGTCCAGAGCACAGTATTTTCTCTTTCTGAATTCCTCATAATATAGCTCACTTGCTGTAAGAAAACATACATTAGCGTTGTTGTCTTTCTTTTTTATTTCATGGTATAGTTCAAAACCGCTCATCTTGGGCATTTTTATATCAAGAATAACTAAATCATACAAACCAGGTTTGTACATTGATAATGCTTCCTGAGGATCGTTAAATGAATCAACTTTGAATCCATAGTACTCCAGCGCCAATGTAGAAACCTGAGTGAGATCAGGTTCATCATCTACTATCAATATTTTATTCATATTTGACGAAAAAATACCTTAAAACTGAACAGCTTCTTGAGTTGCTCTATGGAATCATATTTTGATTTAGAATTCTGTTGCATCTTTTGCCCGCCTTAACCCCACCGGTAGCGTATTTATTTCCCATATATAGGTAACTGTTTCCTTTTTTTGCCAGCAGTGGAACTAGAACGTTATAGTCGTAAAATAGTAATGGCTAAAAGGCACAAAAATGTGCAGTTTTATTAGTCTTGATTTTTAATGAGATATAGACAATGGCAATGTGAACGTGGTAAGTGGGTTCAGCTGCAGTTTTTCATCTGAGCAGCTCATTTACCTGATTCATTAGACATCTTTTTTTGGGGGGAAATACTATCCTTTTGTCATCTTTCTCTAACTTTGTTACAGGATCTACTCAGGACTCTGTATCAATTTCTTCGCCGACCTTCACTTCCACATAATCTTGAAAATCTTTAAAGTTCAGTATAGGATCTTCCCGATTCTGCTTATGGAATGAAAACATATCCAAATTTATAATATTACTGATGTATACTTTGGCATGTTAAGAGGGCGATCATTTTCTTTTCCTCTATTCGTTGGTATGATGTTTTGTCTTGCAATATTGGCAGTTGGTTTAGATAACGATCTTTTCTTATCGGTATATGCAGAAGAACAGCAAGAACATCCGGTACATTTTATCAGTTCTTCGTTAGATGATAATGGTGGCCACGACCTCTATCATGGATCTGCTTTCATCAAAGAGTTAGAGAATCTTATCAAGAATTTTGAATATACATTTGACCTTGAAGGAAACCAAATTTTCCCAACTAATAACATAAAGCAAGATATTGTTAGCGAATACAAGTCATCTGAGTATAATATCGATGAATTGAACTATGAGCTACTGGGTTTTAAAATAAGAGCATCGGATATTAAAATACATGTAGACCCTAAAAAAATAGATGATACAGAGACAAGGGTTGACATACCATTATTGTTAGCAAAGGATATCAAAGTAAGCAATGGTGGACTAATTAATCTGTCATATGATGCAGTAGACTTAGGATCAGTATATGGTATTTACAATAAGGCTACAGACAAAATGACAGTCCATGTACCTCTTGGTATTGCGGCTAGATACATTAAACAATAATAACGAAGCGTTCAATTATTTCGGTGTGGACATGGCATCCTGTTGTTCCTGTGACCCTTTTGAGTGTGAATTTTAGCATTTAGGATTGCAATGAATTTTAGCATTTAGGATTGCAATGAATTCACAACTATTTGCACATCAAACTTTGCTGGAGAATCTCCTTTATTTCTGATTTTATCCTACTCCAGTTGTCGACTACGACATTCATTGCTCCGTCGTCTACTAGTCTTGTGTCATTTTCTGTATCTCTGAAGCCAAAATATCCTCCATGGTTATCGCCTCTGGCAATAATCATATTAGTTGCTAGTGGAAAATCAGGTTCTTTGTCCCCGTCCGCATCACAAGAAGGAGGTATTTCATCTTGTACATTTGTCTGATGATAATTTGCAGGCAGTGATTGAACTATATTAAATGGGGTTGTCTGATATCCTGTTTGCCCTAGCGCCCAATCCCCTTCGTAAGAAGGATAAATCTGAAAGGGAACAAACGGATAAATCGGGTTTGGTTCAAAAGCATTATCTTCAGGATTATAAAAATTATAGAAATCCTTCATCACTTGTTCTATGGCCTGTCCATAGTTAGTTTTTATAGTATTCCGATTGGTTCCATCAATATCAATGTCTCTTTTAAATTTCGATACTTCTTCGTTGTCTACAGTGGCTCCCAGTAAGTTTACTGATGCTATTGTGTAATTGTTGTTCTTCCAATAGGGACTGTTCAACAAATTATTCAAGCTACTAAGGATTACCCTAGCACCTAAAGAATGACCAATTAATCTCACTTTAATGTCTTTTCCAAACTCTTGTTTGCAAGTATTGATTAGGTCAAAGATAAATTTTGCCAGTGTAGCGCCATTATCATTTGCAGTTTTTTTTGCTTCTGACCAAATTAGGTCTGATTTCCAGCTGAACCCAACTAGTGAGGTATTGTAGTAGCTATTGTTTTCTAAGGACAGTTTTACTCTGTCAAACCTTTCTTTAGCCTTAGCTTCATTAAGCCCCCAGCCATGAACAACTATGATAACCTCTTGCTCAGAACAATTCTTGAGCAGTCCTGTAATATTCTCAAGCGGATGATTGTTATAACCAAAGCTTTCACCTTGGGGTATATTCAAATTTTGCCTTGTACTAACTTCATATGCAGGTATCGATTTTGTCAATGACGGAGAGGTAGTCGCTGAGGCTACTTGATAGATATTTGTGGATGTATAAATTGTTCCCATCAATAACATTGCAAAGATCAGCACTGGAATGAATTTTGGCCTTCTATGGTTGATTTTCATTATTTGTGCTAAATGATTAGCAACTTACTGTTATTACTTTAACCTTCGAATATACGGTTCTATTACTAGTTTTGACCATCCATCCTCTTTTGTTTGAGATAACGTTATGATATCTATCCAACTAATCTTTCTCAGGTCTTAACTGCTTGTCATCCTATGGGAAAAAAGTAAGTAAAGGTACCAGAAACAATTACGCATAGAAAAAGGTTAGATGTTAGAAAAGGTGCTATAACAGATTTCGAAATATTTCTTGACAAAATATCTCCTCTTAAGAATTCAAATAAACTAGGAGCCGTCCTTTTACAATTACCTCCAAGCTTTACTGTCATTGAATTTAAGAATATAGAAGGATTTCTTGACAAATTACCATCGGGTTACAATTATGCAGTTGAGTTCAGACAATCAACTTTACCAATTTAGCCTTCAATTAACATTCACCGCTTGCAAGTGATCTGTCCTCCTATAGGGATGCATCCTCCTATAGAATTAGTCATCGTAGTAACGATATGTAATTACAAAACATAGATCAGGGGGCTACAAAACGAAAAATTATTAAAGATAAGCTTATTGTTGTGGTGGTATTGATTGCATCAAAAGGACAATCCAAGTATTATGAAATGCCCTGACTGGCTGATATGTTACTAACATCTTTGTATTGTCTACCGTATCTATTATTGAACCTGACTCTCCATTTCTAGCATTCTTGAAACTATTGAGAGTAGCAAAAGCTTCTGGAGTTTTACTCTTATTTATATCAGAATCTGCTATTTTCTGTCCTTTGTAGCCTGTATAAACAACTCTTTCACCTGATGGTAGACTTAGCGATTGAAGATCTTTGTCAAAAATTTTAAAATCAATACCACCAATCCATACTCCGGCAATGTTGGAGTTATTCTCAGAAGTAGAATATACAGGAATAGCTATCCCGCCTGATCTAAAACTAGAAGCAGTCATTGTGACCGAAAAACAAGTTAATCAACAAGATTAGTTAGTAATAGTAAAGGATCCGTCGACCTATTTTATGAGCGGTTCTAATCGTATGCTTCTTGGTGCCTTTATAGTCATAATTCAGTGTCCCCTGTTTGAATCCACTTATTGAACCCGAAGACTATTTACTCCTAAAACCGAAAAGTAGTGCCTACACTACTTTGAATAAATTTCTCAGGCATAGTTTCAATAATGCTGTTAGCTGCTTTCCAACCTGTACAATGACATGGTATCAAATAATCAGGTTGTGCTTTCTGGAACTCCTTTAAAGTAGGTTCAATTGCTGCTTCATAAATTGCACCATCAGCTGGAAGATGAAAACCCCCTATTATAGCATGGATTCTGTCAATCCCAGTTATTTTTTTGGCATAATTTATTGTATTTATAATCCCCGCATGCCCACAGCCAGTTAAGATTACTAGTCCCTTGTCTAAGATATTTACAACTAGTGCTTGGTCGTCTTTAATTAATGGGTCTGGTATGAGATTTTTTTTGTTACTTGGGTCTTCAGCATACTGATATGGGAAGCCTTTTTCGAAGGCTGTTTTTCTAGGTATTTCTCCAGTAATTGCTATCAAAGGAGATTCTTCATTCGGAAGATATCTAACACCAGTATTTTTATGAACTCTTGTTCCCAGTTGTTTAAGTTGTTGTTCGTCTAGGACAGGCGACTTTGCTCTTTTTCCATCAGGAAAAATTTCCCACCTCTTTAGGAACGCATCAGGGTGTGTAAAAAAATCAATATTATTAGTGTTAGCCTGTCTGGAGGATGAGATTCTGTTTAGAATATTGACTAGACCCGCAAAATGATCAAAATGCCCATGACTTAGAATAATTCCATCAATCTCACCAAAATCTATCCCAAATACGTCTGCATTATGAATGACACCATTTTCACTTACTCCTGTATCAAATAGAAATGAGATGCTAGTACCTTGTTCAGATTTAGGAATAGTAATCAGAGCAGAGAATCCATGCTCCGCTACTGGAGGTGGAAGTACGAATTTTTCATTCCTTACAAATGGAGGTCTGACAGCATGTTCGGAGCTTGCCAATAAGAAATCAGTGGTGTTATCCATAAGAATTGTAAGGGATATCCTATCGATTTCCTGAATATACAAATCTCTTCGTTTTCGCTCCTCTCTTATTACAAGTCTATGTCGACATACTTTTATTATTATACTCAACCATACAATCCTTTGTTATTCTTGTATGAACTGAATATAGTGCAAATAGCAGAATAGCTATCGATAATAGACGAAGTGGTATTTGATATATGGAAAGAAAATTAGATACTACAATTCCTAATCCTCCAAAAGTGGATATAAGAAGAAATCCAATAGAAGAACAGCTAACACACGTGCTTGACAATATGCTCAAACCTGTTCCTGAAAATAGTGATGACTTGCTTATTTGCAACTTGAAATGCTTTATAACATATACATTCATGCTGACTAAAATTCCCATCAGAACGGCGCTTATGTTTGTCAGGATAAAGCTTATTATTGCATCTTCTGGCAAGTAAAATACCCATACAGGCCAAAAGAAGAGTAATTGCTCAAATACATTAAAGATAATCCAAAAGCCAGCTGTTATGGCTGCTGCCAAGCTTATGTATAGAATACTTGAAAATACAATTCTGATGGATGATGGCAATAAATGAATAAATAATGATAATAGTTTGGACTTGATGGTAGGTGAAGACGACGACGATTTCATTTGCTACTATTTTCAACCTCTGTAAGCTTTTTGTCTATTATTGCCTTAAAAGAAGCAAACGGATGTGCTCCATTTAGTATCTCAGGATTAGAACCATCCTTGCTATTTACAATTACAAATGAAGGAGTTTCTTGAAATCCTAATGAAGAAGCCAATGCAACATCTTTTTCCACAAAGGATTTGTATTTTTGATTGTCAAAACATGAATTAAACTTATCCATGTCCAATTCTGGTATCTTGGCTGCAAATTTTTTCAAGTTTTCTTTGCTCACCCATCCAGAGTCAATTGGTTTTTGATTTTTATATAACAGTTGATGAAAATCCCAAAAGCTTCCCTGATCGTTGGTACATTGGGCAGCAATAGCGGGATTCATAGAATCAAATCCTCTATTAGGAAGATGTTTAAAGACTAATACAACTTTATCTGTTTGGATATAGGTTTGATTAATCAAAGGTTCTGTAGCTTTTACATATCTAGCACATAGATAGCATTGGAAGTCGCTAAAATCAATGATAGTTATAGGAGCAGATGAAGGATTACCTAGATATGGTGAGCCTTGTTGTAATAAATTCGATAATGAAAGATTATTTTTTACAGCCTGTTCTTCTTGCTTTTCTAGGATACTTGCAAATACATAGTAGTTGTTTGTCTTCATGTTTAAAATTGAAAAGGGTGCGGATGGAAAACTAATAACAATCATATAGGATAAAACCATTACAAATGATGCTGTTTTGGCAACATTAAAAATAGTTTCATTTAGTTTTTTTCTCTGCAGCAGTTTTCTTTGTTGTTTTAGCATTGATTAACTCTTAGATTAAATTAAATTTAGAAGGGTGTATCTAAAAATACTTTCTTATACCTCTAAAAAATAACGATTGTCTGACAAATTTTTATTTTGTCAAGAAAAAGGTCGATGATAATATTGATGAACAGTTTTTTCCAGTTTTCTAGTCCTTTCTCCTTCTTATAATGCCTCTTGTTTTATTTCTCTTCTCATTTCTGTTTTATTCATCCATCGGAGGTTGTATTAGACATTGCACTATCTAGGTTATTGACTGTCTCTGGCTGAAGCACATCTGCGACTACTGCATAATTTGCTACAAATGGCTCTCCGTCCATTGTATGAAGTGCCACTAAATTACCCGCAAAAGGTACCATTTTGGACATCGTAGGTGAATCAACATAGTCAATATTCATCATCAGAGGAGTTACGGTGGCACTGGTGTTCCACGGAGCTTGTGCTGTAAGAAGAGTTCCAAACTTTTCAGGTATTTGTGAAGCTGTGGAGTTATCAATATTATACGTGTTAATTACCGCTACCTGTACTGGTTTACTGGCTGTAAATGTTAGCGTACCTGAATACAATGCGCTATCATTTCTTGGTGGAAGAATCACTGCTGCTTGGTGACCTTCATGTCCTTTGAGGGGATCTACATCTGAGGTAACTGTGCCCTGTTGTACAATCTTGTCACCAACTGCAGGTTCTTCTGGTTGTCCTTGAGCTATTGCTTGTGGTGGTTCAAATGCAAATTGGCTATTTGTTACAAATATTGAACCAGCTAGTACAAAAGCTAAGATCCCAATTGTGGAAGTGTGTTTTTGATTACCCTCAGATATTTTCAATTTCGTCCCAACCTTCTTTAATCGTGAACTATCCTTCATTTTGAGGCCACTAGAGGTTGCTCTTCTACTTTCTCCAGTTCTGGTTCTTCCTCAGCTAACTTGTTCATTCTTCTCTTGAGTAGTTTGCTATCTTCATAGCTTCCTATAAACTCACACATACGATACTATTCTGTTGCATATTATATAAAGAGATTCTTGCAAGAGAAATGACCATGTTGATTATGCTTTGATTAAAAAGATCATTTTCCTAATATTATGATCATGTTATACAAGTCTGATATATGACATAACCCTCAGTTACCAGATGTCAATTGTACATTAAATGTTCTTTTAGAATTAATCTTATATAGAATCATGATTACTACTAGAGTCACGATATCTTCAACAATCACAATTAGTATCTGTGCAGGGATGAAATAATAAAATGGAAAAGACTTTTTCATCGCTGAAGCCACTTGTTGATGTTGACGGAAAGCCAAAATTCTGTCTAAAGTGCGGCAGCAGGGCTACTAAAGAAGCATTATTTGATGTAGATGGGGCTATGCTCCTAGAAAAATACTGTGATACATGCGCAGAAACTGAAGTAAAGTAACATAATGAGATGGTCTTTAAATCCCATTGCTATCTACTTTATTAATCTCTATTCCAACTTTATCTCCCATTTTAATTGCCATTTCCATTCTTTCATACTGATATTAAAAGTCGGAGAATATCTGGACATTCCTCCACTTGCACCAAACACATTAGACATAACCTTAGGTAGCTTTTTCATTAGATCTTCTGGAGAAATAGATGAATATTGGAAATCACATTTGAAAGAAAATGAAAACCTCTGAGGTGCATTCGAGATAGGGGAAGAACCAACGACGAGCCCATTGTGTGAATTGTGTAATAAGAATGAGCGATATCATATG
>Ga0193741_1000411_pt1 | contig 12704 bp, 9 predicted proteins | sample L2s2metaG_FD_143059 | JGI IMG/M metagenome (GOLD analysis project Ga0193741, IMG submission 143059) | Soil microbial communities from a riparian zone of the East river system, Colorado, United States - L2s2 | ecosystem: Environmental > Terrestrial > Soil > Riparian zone | place: USA: East River...
TCTGCGCTACGAGGTCTTCGACGACTTCACGAGTGACGGCAGCGTGCCTGTCCCGTGCGCGCAGACGCACACGTTCACAGCCATTGACGTCGGCGGGCCCGCGGGCGGGGGAAGCCAGACGCCTCCGAGCTCGGGCGAGCCGGCGCCTGCTCCGGCGCAGCCCGTTCCGGCCGCGGCGTCCGGGGACGACGGAGGCTTCCCCGTCTGGCCCGTCGTAGGCGCAGTGCTCGCAGGGCTGGCCGCCATCGCAGCGTCGCTGCTCCTGCTCCACAGGCGCCGCGGACGCCCGGAGGTGGTCGCGCACTAGACCTACACGGGGATCCGGCGCATGAGGCCCGCGCCCGCGAGCGGCAGCAGCGCGGCGAGGCCGAAAGCGAGGCCCCAGGAGGTGGATTCGACGAGCAGGGCGAAGAGGGGCGGCGCGAGGCCCGAGGCGACGGCGAGCCCCGTCTGCTGAAAGCCGAGCGCCGCCCCTGCACGTCTCCGGCCGGCCAACTCGGCCGTGGCCGTGAAGGAGAGCCCGTTCCAGGACTGGGAGAGCGCCCCGGCGACGAGGAAGGCCGGGATGAAGAGGGCGAGCGACGCCGACGTCAGGGCGGCGCTCACGGCCAGCGAGACGGAGAGAGCGAACGCGAGCTTGAGCAGCGGCTCGATCCGCGCACCGATCCGGTCCGACCAGCGCCCGACGATGATGCGCAGCGCGGCGCCGATCAGCTGCATCCCCGCGAACACCGCGGCGGCCGCCGTCGTCGAGAGCCCGCGCACGCCGTGCAGGAAGAGGACGGTGAAGGCCATGATGCTGATCTGCGCAAGGACGATCAGGCCGCTCCCGACAGCCAGGCGCCACATGCGTGTGTCCCTGAGCGGGTTGGTGAGGTCCCCGAGCGGCTCGCCCTCCTCCGGCGGAGCCTCTCGCAGGCCGATCGCGCCCGTGACCGCCGTCGCCAGGCACGCTCCCGCCAGGACGAGCAGTCCGGCCTTCGTCCCCCCGGCATCCGCGATCGGAGGCAGCGCCAGGGCCGCTGCGGCGCCGCCCAGCGGAAGCGCCGTCTGCCGGATCCCGAGCGCGAAACCCCGCTGGGCCGGGTGGAACCAGCTCATGACCGCGCGCCCGCTCGCGGCGTTCACGCTGGCTCCGGCGCCCCCGGCAACGACGAGAGTCACGACCAGCAGCGCATAGTCGGACGCGTAGGCGGCAGCCACCAGGGCGCCCGCGGCCAGCGCGAGGCCGGAGGCAAGGACGCCCCGCTCGCCGACCCGGTCGGTCAGCAGCCCCCAGGGCAGGAGCGTCCCCACCGAGCCGATGCTGACCGCCGCGAGGACGACGCCGACCTCGGGCAGCGAGAGCCCGTATTCGTCCCGGAGCTGCGGCGCCATCACCGGGATGCCGAGGAAGACGGCCGAGTAGCTCGCCTGCGCGAGCGTCCCGAGCGCCAGGATCGTCCAGCGGTAGCGGCTCACGCGGCGAGGCTATCCCGCGGGCCTTCCAACGAGCCGGACCAAGACGTGGCGGCGGCTAAGGAAGCCGCTTGGGCCCTCAGCTACTAGCCGCAGCAGCCTTCCTTGTACCGGCACGCCAGGCAGTGCCAGCTGGCCTTCGTCCACATCATCTCCGCGCCGCAGCGCGGGCAGATCGCCTCCGCCTCGGCCCCGTCGGCGGGGAGGCGGCACGCGGCCTGCTCGGCCTCGACGCTCACTCCCACTCGATCGTGGCCGGGGGCTTCGACGACAGGTCGAGCGCGACGCGGTTCACGGCCGGCACCTCGTTGATGATCCGGCCCGAGATCGTCTCCAGCAGGTCGTAGGGCAGCCGCGCCCAGTCAGCGGTCATGGCGTCCTCGGACGTAACGGCGCGGATGACGATCGGGTAGGCGTACGTGCGCTCGTCGCCCTGCACGCCGACCGACCTGATCGCGGGGAGCACGGCGAAGCACTGCCAGAGCTCGCGGTAGAGACCGGCGCGGCGCACTTCCTCGAGGAGAATCGCGTCGGCCTCGCGGAGGATCTCGAGCCGCTCCTCGGTGACGTCGCCGATGATGCGGATCGCAAGGCCGGGCCCCGGGAACGGGTGCCGCCAGACCATCTCCTCCGGTAGCCCGAGCTCCTCGCCCACGCGGCGAACCTCGTCCTTGAAGAGCATGCGGAGGGGCTCGACGAGCTCGAGGTCCATGATCTCCGGCAGGCCGCCGACGTTGTGGTGCGACTTGATCGTCGCCGCGACGCCGTCTCCCGAGCCGCCCGACTCGATCACGTCCGAGTACAGCGTTCCCTGGACGAGGTGCTTGATGCTCCCGAGCGAGCGCGCCTGCTCCTCGAAGACCCTGATGAACTCCTCGCCGATGGCCTTGCGCTTGTCCTCGGGGTCGGTCACGCCGTCCAGGCGAGCGAGGAACCGCTCGCGCGCGTCGACGTGCACGAGCGGGACGTGGAAGTGGCGGCCGAAGGTCTCCACGACCTGAGCCGCCTCGTCCTTGCGCAGGAGCCCGTGGTCGACGAACACGCACGTCAGCTGGTCCCCGACGGCCTTGTGCACGAGCAGCGCGGCCACGGCGGAGTCCACGCCGCCGGAGAGCGCGCACAGGACGCGCTCGCCCCCGACCTGCGCGCGGATGCGCGTCGTCTCCTCCTCGATCACCGCCGCCGCCGTCCACACGGGGGGCGCGTCCGCGACCCGGTAGAGGAAGTTCTTGAGGATCTCGGTCCCGTGCTCGGTGTGCAGCACCTCCGGGTGGAACTGGATCCCGTAGAGGCCACGCGACGGGTCCTCGAAGCCGCTGATCGGCGTCGAGGGCGACTCGGCGGTGATCTGCGCGCCGGCGGGCGCCGCGGTCACCGAGTCGCGGTGGCTCATCCAGCCGACCTGCTCCGCCGGGAGGCCGCCGAAGAGCGCGCTCTCCGGATCGACGCGCACGTCCGCCCGGCCGAACTCCGAGCCGTCCGTGCGCTCGACGCGGCCGCCGAGATCGCGCGCCATGAGCTGCATCCCGTAACAGATGCCGAGCACGGGCACGCCCAGGTCGAAGATCCCGGGATCGGCCAGCGGCGCCCCCTCGGCGTAGACCGAGGCCGGCCCGCCGGAGAGGACGAGGGCGAGCGGCTGCCGTGCCGCGATCGCGGCCGGGGCTGTCGTGTGGTGCACGAGCTCCGAGTACACGCGGCACTCGCGGATGCGCCGCGCGATCAGCTGCGAGTACTGCCCGCCGAAGTCGACGACGAGGACGGGACGCTCTTCCGGTGCCGGCTCCTGGAGCGGGAGCGCGACGACCTCGCCCACTAGTACCCCGGCCTGTAGTTCGGCGCTTCCTTGACGACCGAGACGTCGTGCGGGTGGCTCTCGCGCTGGCCCGCCGAGGTCACGCGCACGAAGCGCGCCTCCTTGAGCTCCGAGATCGTCGCGGCGCCGCAGTAGCCCATCGCCTGCCGCAGGCCACCGACGAGCTGGTGGACGACGTTGCGGATCGGCCCCTTGTAGGCCACGCGGCCTTCGATCCCCTCAGGGACGAGCTTCCCGACCTCCTCGACATCCTGCTGGAAGTAGCGGTCGCTCGAGTGGCGCGCGCGCATGGCGCCGAGCGAGCCCATGCCCCGGTACTCCTTGAACTGCTCGCCCTGGTGGAAGACGACTTCGCCCGGGCTTTCGTCCGTCCCGGCGAGGAGCCCGCCGAGCATGACCGTGTCGGCACCCGCCGCGACGGCCTTGGCGATGTCGCCGGAGAAGTTGATCCCGCCGTCGGCGATGATCGGCACGTCGTGGCGCGAGGCCGCGAGCGCGCAGTCATACACCGCCGTGATCTGCGGGACGCCGATCCCGGCGACGACGCGGGTCGTGCAGATCGCGCCGGGGCCCATCCCGATCTTGACCGCGTCGGCCCCCGCGTCCGCGAGCGCCTCCGTGGCCTCGGGCGTGGCGACGTTGCCGGCGATCACCGGCACGTCGTAGCGGCCCTTGAGGTCGCGCACCGTCTCGATGACGCCCTGGGAGTGCCCGTGGGACGTGTCGACGACGAGCACGTCGACGTCCTCGTCCACGAGCGCCGCGGCGCGCTCGAGGCCTTCGGAGCCGGTACCGACAGCGGCGGCAACGCGCAGGCGCCCCTGGTCGTCCTTGGTGGCGAGCGGATACTTGAGGCGCTTCGAAATGTCCTTGACGGTGATCAGGCCCTTGAGCTTGCCGTCCGGGTCGACGACCGGGAGCTTCTCGATCTTGTGCCGGTGAAGCACGGCCCGCGCCTCCTCGAGCGTCGTGCCGACCGGGACGGTGACGAGGTCCTTCGACGTCATCAGGTCGGAGACGGGGCGCGCCGTGTCGTCCTCGAAGCGCAGGTCGCGGTTGGTGAGTATCCCGACCAGCCGGCCGTCGTCGTCGGTGATCGGCACGCCCGAGATCCGGTAGGTCTCCATGATCGCGAGCGCGGATGCGACCGGCGCCCCGGGCGGCAGCGTGACGGGCTCGACGATCATCCCCGCCTCGGAGCGCTTGACCTTGTCGACCTCGCCGGCCTGGGCCTCGACGGCGAGGTTTCGGTGAACGACGCCGATGCCGCCTTCGCGCGCGAGAGCGATGGCCGTGCGCGCCTCGGTGACCGTGTCCATGGCGGCGGAGACGATCGGGATCTCGAGCGAGATCGAGCGCGTCAGGCGTGTCGTCGTCGCCACCTCGCCGGGGAGCACCGTCGACTCGGCGGGGACGAGGAGGACGTCGTCGAAGGTGAGGCCTTCCTTGGCGAACTTTGCCTCCAGGGCGAGAAGGCGCTCGATCTCGTCCTGACGAAGCTCGACACTCACCGTCGAGCGATCGTACCAAGCAAGGTGGCTAGCCTTCCTGGGCCACGTGCTCGATGTGCTCGAGCTGGACGAGCGGCGCGAGGCGCGTCGCCTCGCGTAGGTCGAAGCGGCCGGCGCCCGCCTCGAGCACCGACGCCGTCCCGGCCGCGACGGCCGAGCGGACGGCCTCCTCGAACGGCCGACCGGCAACGCGAGCGGCGAGGAAGCCGGCCAGGAGCGTGTCCCCCGCCCCGACGACCGAGGTCGGCTCGACGCGCGGCGCCTCGGCCCGGACGCGCAGCGCCGTGCGGTCCTCGCGCAGCAGCGCGTAGCAGCCCGTCTCGAGCGTGATGAGGACGTTCCGGGCGCCCAGGTCGGCGATCTCGTCGAGCCCGGCCGCGAGGTCCTCCTCGTCCACGAACTCGTGGCCGACGAGGGCCTCGGCCTCGCGCTGGTTCGGTGAGACGAGGTACGGCTCGGCCTCGACTGCGAGCCGGAGCGGCTCGCCCTCAGTGTCGACGACCGCGAGTAGCTGGTCGCGATTCAGCTCGCGCACGAGCTCGCCGTAGAAGCCCGGGTCGACGCCGCGCGGAAGCGAGCCCGCCAGGACGACGAACTCAGCGCCCTGGGCGAGGTACGCGAGCTTCTCGCGGAGGATGTCGAGCTCCTCCTCGCTCACCTCGGGGCCCCACTCGTTGATCTCCGTGTAGGCGTTGGAGGTCGGGTCGAGCACCGCGATCGACGTCCGCGACTCGTGCTTGATGCGGACGAAGTCGTTGAGGATGCCCTCGTTCGTCAGCTCCTCGACGAAGAGCGTGCCCGTGCGGCCGCCGGCCAGGCCCGTGCAGACCACCGGCGCCCCGAGCTGCTTCAGCGCGCGGGCAATGTTGATCCCCTTCCCGCCGGCACTGGGGAAACCAACGCTTGCACGGTGGCGCTGACCCGGCTGGAAGTTCGGAACGACGAGCGTCCGGTCGATCGCTGCGTTGAGCGTGACGGTGACGATCATCCGAGTGGATACGGAGAAGGCACCCGAAACGATCCTACCGTCAGCCGCCCTCCCTCCGCGTCCGCGAGCTCAGAGCCCGGGAACGACGGCGGCCAGCATGTCGCTCGCCTCGTCCAGCGCGTGGTCGGCGTACCAGCCCGCTCGCTCGCGAAATGTCGGGGCGGGCACGTCGCGCGCCGCGACGAGATCGACGCGCGCCACCTCGCGGTCGCCGAGGGTCACCACGACCTCGCCGAGCTTCTGGCCCTTCTGGATCGGCAGGTCGACCATCGCCGGCGCGACCACGCGCTCGACGAACTGCGACCCGTCCCCGAGCCGCACGACGCGTGCAGCGCCTCCCTCGGCGACGAGCCCGACGCGCTCGTCCTCGAACGGGATCGCGGCGGTCGCGTAACGCGCGCCCTCCCGGACGAGCGTGAAGGTCGCGTACTGGTCGAAGCCCCACTCGACGAGCTCCGTCAGGTCGACGTTGCGCCGCTCGCGGCCCGGGCTGCCCAGGATGACGGCGTAGACGCTCGTCGGCCCGCGCTTGGCGGCCGCGACCTGCGCCCAGCCCGCGTTGTCGGTGTGCCCGGTTTTGACGCCAACGAGGCCCGGCACCCGCCAGAGCAGGTCGTTCCAGCTCTTCAGCGTGCGCGGGCCGGCGATCTGCATGGTCTTCGTGCGGACGAGCCTGCGCACGAGCGGACGCTGCATCGCGATACGGGACAGGGCGAGCACGTCCTCGGCCGAGGAGAAATGGCCCGGCGTGTCGAGGCCGTCCGGACGCACGAAATGAGTGTCCTCGAGCCCGAGCTCCGCCGCCTTCTCGTTCATCAGCTGCACGAACCGCGGCACGCTGCCGTCGCCAACGTGGGCGGCGAGCGCGAAGGCGGCGTCGTTCGCGCTCTGGATGAGCGCAGCGGCGAGAAGGTCGCGAACCGTGAGCTGCTCGCCCGCGGTGAGGAAGATCGAGGAGCCGCCCTTACCGATCGCCCTGGGCGAGACCGTGACGACCTCACCAGGCCGCGCGTGCTCGAGCGTGACCAGCGCCGTCATCAGCTTCGTGATGCTCGCCATGGCCATACGGCGGTCGGCGTTCTCCACGTAGAGCACGTCGCCCGTGCGCCCGTCCGCGACGATCACCGCCCGCGCGTCGACCGGCGGCGGCGTGGAGGCCGAAGCGGAGAGGGCGACGACGAGCGCGGCCGCAACGGCCGCGAGCAGGGCGAGGATGCGCAGGTGCACGGACCTCAGGCTATAACTCGTGCAGAGATGGCCGAGCCGAAGAAGGACGACAAGCCGGCGCGCGTTCGCGGGGTCGAGCGCTCGTTCCAGGTGCGGGTCGGGGAGCTCGGCGGCTTCGAGCTACGGCCGACGCGGGTCTTCGTCTGGGCCGGCGGGGAGCGAAAGGGCAACGAGCGGGTGCTCCCCCTCGGAAGCGCCCCGCGCAGCCTCACCATCCCACGCCGCCCCCGCGAGATCAGGGCCGGGGCGCTCGAGCTCAAGACGCTTGGCAACCCGCTCATGACCATCGCGCTCGCGGGCGTGCATTCGGCGCGGGCCCTGCGCCGCAAGATGACCGACTAGCCCTGGGTCGCCGGCGGGCGGATGCGGACGCGCTGGCCGGGCGAAAGGGCGAGCGGGTCGATCCCCGGGTTCAGCTCGATGATCTGATCGACGTCGACCCCGCAGCGCGCGGCGATCGACTCGAGCGTGTCCCCTGCGCGCACGCGCGTGCGATTCGCCAGGCACGGGCCTTCGCCAGCCGTCGTGGTCGTCCCATCGGGCCCGGACGTCGTCGTGGGCGCCGTGGTCGTGTCCCCCGACGCCGTGCCGCTCCCCGCCTCGCCCTCGCCGGACTCGAGGCCGCGCTGGACGAGCACGACGAGCACGGTGGCGGCGAAGAAGAACGCCAGCGGCGCCGCCAGTCGCGCGACCCAGACGCGGAGGCGATCCGGGTCTACCATCCCGACACCGTCCAGACGTCGTCGCGCAGGCGTGCCGCGGCGCCGGCGGCGGCCGTGCGCCAGTCCCGCCCGTCGACGCGGAACGCGTAGATGACCGAGCGGGACACGGGAACGAGCGCGCTCGCCGGCCCGCTCGTGAACGCCCTGGCCACGTCGGCCGGGGTGCCGCCCTGCGCCCCCACGCCGGGGAGCAGCAGGATCGCCTGCGGCATCAGCTTCCTGGCCTCGGCCACGGCCCGAGGGTAGGTCGCGCCCACGACGGCACCCACGCTCGAGAGCCCTCGCTCGCCGACGAGATCCTGGCCCCACGCGTCCACGAGCTCGGCCACCTGGTGCCAGAGCCGCCGGCCGTCGGAGAGCGCCGCGTCCTGGAGGTCGGCGCTGCCGGCGTTCGACGTCTTCACGAGGCAGAAGATTCCGTTGCCCGAGCGGCGGCACGCAGCGAGGAACGGCTCGATCGAGTCGCTGCCGAGGTACGGGCTCACCGTGAGCGCGTCGACCGGCGGCGGCATGTCCTCCCGCCGCTCGAGATAGGCGTCCGCGTACGCGCGCGCGGTCGAGCCGATGTCTCCACGCTTGGCGTCGGCGATCACGAGGAGGTTCGCGGCGCGCGCGTAGTCGCAGATGTCCTCGAAGGCGCGCACGCCGTCCGCGCCCAGCGTCTCGAAGTACGCAAGCTGCGCCTTCACTCCAACCACATACGGGGAGACCGCGTCGATCAGTCCGCGGCAGAAGCGCGCGACCGCGTCGGCGGCGGCTGCTCGGCTGCGGTGGATGTCCCCGCGCAGCTCGACGGGAAGCAGCTCGGCGCGCGGATCGAGGCCGACAACGAGCTGACTCCGCTTCGCGTCTACGGCGGCCGCAACGCGGTCGCCGAAAGTCACCGTCCCGGTCTCCGAGCGCACCCCAGCCTCGACCTCCTGCGCCATGATGCGGAGCTTAGAGCGCAGCTCGGCCTGACGCCTCCCCCGGCGGCATGGTCCTGTGGCTAGGCGACCTGGCTACGGGGAGGCCGCAGCGCGGCAAGGATTTGCCGCTCGTCGAGGCGAACGACCGCGAGCTCGGGCGGCGGCCGCCGCAGGAACGAGCCGAGGAGCAGCAGTTCCTCCGCGTCCTCGGCCGCGAGCGACGGCTCGACGGCCCGGGTCGCCGCAATCCCGGCGCGCACTTCGAGCGCTGCTCCGGCACCCGGGGGGAGCTCCCGCACGTCCGCGACGCGTCCGCCGGAGACGAAGATCGCCCTGGTGAAGCCCGGCCGCGACGCGGGCGTGAGGAGGCAGATCTCGGCCGCACGCAGGCGCTCGAGCGCGGCGAGCTCGCGGATGACGCTCTCGAGCGCGCGGATGCGGTCGCGCAGGCGCCCTGCGTCCTCATAGCGCAGGCACTCGGAGAGGTCGCGTAGGCGCGCGCGGAGGCGCGGGAGCGGGCCGCCGGCAGTCAACCGCTCGAGCTCGTCCTCGGTCGCGCCGTCGAGGGCGCGCGCGGCGCGCTCGGCCCGCCGGCGGCTGCGAATCGGGCCGAACGGGCCCGGCTGCGAGGAGACGACGAGACGGTCGCCGCGCGGCCTGAGGTAGAACGCGTGCCCGCCGCGCTTCCCGCGGGCGTTCGCCGGCGGCCGTAGCTCGCGGATGAGGCGAAGCTCCTCGAGCGCGGCCTCCACCTCGGAGCCCAGCACCGTCCACTCGACCCGGTCGACGGCGGCAAGCGCCGCTTCGACCGCGGGTCGCTGCCGCTCCGAGCGAAAGTACGACCGCAGCCGCGCTCGCAGGTCCCGCGCCCGCCCCACGTAGAGCGGCTCACCGCCCGGACCGCGAAACACGTAGACGCCGGGGCGCGTGGGCGCCCCGAAGACGAGCGACCGCTTGTCGTAGACGCGCCGCCGGCGCGGCGCGGAGAGCTCGACGAGGTCCGCCACCGTGCGCGCGCCGCGCTCCTGGGCCAGGCCGATGAGCGAGACGAGGATCTCGGCGGTCGCCTGCGCATCCGGTAGCGCCCGGTGGCACGGGCGCACCGAGGTGCCGAAGAACTGCGCGAGCGAGGCAAGGCCGACCCGCGGGATCCGCCCGGCGAGGAGTCGGCGCGCGAGCCCGACCGTGTCCACGACGGGCGCCGCCAGGCGGCGGCCGGAGATCAGCTCGACCTCGCGGTCGAGGAAGGCCAGGTCGAAGCGGGCGTTGTGGGCGACGAGGACGGCGTGCTCGCCGGCGAAGTCGAGGAAGCTGCTGACCGCCGCCGGCGCGCGCGGCGCCCCGCGCAGGTCGCGGTCATGGATCCCCGTCAGGCCCGCGATCAGGGGCGGGAGCTCGACGCCCGGGTCGACGAGCGTCTGGAACGTGCCTGCCGGGAGCAGTGCCTCGATGCGGACGGCGCCGATCTCGCAAATCCCGGCGCGGGCAGGCCGCAGGCCCGTTGTCTCGAGGTCGACGACGACGAAGCGCGCCGCCTCGAGGGGCAGCCCTTGGCCGGGCGGCGCGGTCAGGCCGACGCAGTCACCACGCCAGGCGAGGCGGACGTCGCCTTCGACGACGTCCTCGAGCAAGCTCCGGGCGAGCGCCACGGGCGCATGCGCGAGCGCGAAGAGCGAGCGGGCCGCCTCCTCGGCGGGAACCGGCCCCCTGCGCTCCTCAACCAGCTCGACGAGCCGGTCGGCCGCATCGAACGCCAGTTGCACCCGTCAGAGCATACACGAACATATGTTCGCTCTCAATCCCGGACGAATGCCGGGCGACGGGGTAGAAGTACCGCGAGTGGCCGCCACCAGCTTCGAGCAGCTCGCGTTTCGCGGCCGTTGGCGGCGCTATCAGGAGCTCGCCCTCGAGTCGGTCGAGAACGACCTCGCCCAGGGCAGATGGCGCAGCCACATCGTTGCGCCGCCCGGATCCGGCAAGACGCTCATCGGGGTCGAGCTGATTCGACGACTCGGCCGGCCCGCCCTCGTCCTCGTTCCGAACACCGCGATCCAGGCGCAATGGCTCCGCGCAGTGGAGCTGTTCGGCGGCGACGGGACGGTGGCCGCACCGGACACCTCGAGCCCGATCTCGGTGCTGACGTACCAGTCGCTGTGTCAGCTCGACGACCCGGCAGGCGCCCTCGGCGATCTCGCCGGGAGGCGATGGGCCACCCAGCGCGCAAAGGCGATCGCCTCGACACCCGATGAGGTCCAGGCCGACTCCGCGCGCTGGACCGGAGAGGCTGCTCGTCGGCGCGACCGCGAGGTGCGAAAGATCACCGCGTCGCTCAAGCGCGAGATCGCCCGTGCGGAGCACGGTGACCTTCACCTCGGGCAGCTGCTGAGCGCCGGAGCACGAGAGCGGCTCGAGGCCTTGGACGCCCGTGGCGTGAATACGATCGTCCTCGACGAGTGCCATCACCTAGCGTCCCTCTGGGGGTACGTGGTGCGAGCCGGCATCGAAGAGCTAGGGGACGTGCACCTCATCGGGCTCACTGCGACTCCTCCTGGCGAGCTGACGGCCGCGGAGGAGGATCTTACGAGGCGCTCCTCGGGCCGGTCGACTTCACGGTCCCGACGCCCGCCGTCGTGCGGGAGGGATACCTGGCCCCGTATCAGGAGCTTGCGTGGCTCACGGAGCCGCTGCAGGTCGAGGCCGACTGGCTGGCGGAGCACGACCTCCGGTTCCAGGAGTTGATCACGACTCTCCACGACGATGTCGACGGCCCGCTCAGTTTCCCGAGCTGGGTGCTCACTCGGCTGCGCGATCGACAACGCGAAGGCGAGGAGGCCAAGGTCACATGGGCGTCGTTCCAGCGGAGGCATCCGGCCCTCGCGCGGGCGGGAGCGCGGTTCCTGACCTCCGCCGGCCTGCCTCTGCCACCGGGCGCGCCGCGCGGCGAGGGTTACCGTGAGGTGCCGAGCCTCGACGACTGGCTCGTCATCCTCGAGGACTACGCGCTCAAGCGCCTTTCGCCGGATCCTTCTCCCGAGGCAGCGGCCAAGTACGAGGCCGTGGCCGCGGCACTGCGCGATCTCGGCTTCAACCTCACCCGGCAAGGGATTCGACGCGGCGCCTCCGACGTCGACCGCCTGCTCACCATGTCGGCGGCGAAGTCGATCGCGCTCGTCGAGGTCGTCGACTGCGAGTACGTCGCGCGCGGCGAAGCACTACGCGCTCTCGTCCTCACAGACAGCGAGCAAGCCGCCGCAACCGCCGACGAGGTACTCCTCGGAGTGCTCCGGCCTGAAGCCGGCACAGCTCCGGAAGCCGAGCTGACGCTCGGGGGCGATGCACGCACGGCCCCCCTGCGACCACTCCTCGTCTCGGGTCGCGGGCTGCGCTGCACGCCGGACGACGCCGATGTCCTTCTCGGCGCGCTGCAGGAGCGAGTCGACGAGCGAGTGGAGGGCTGGACATCCGAGCTCGACGCGGATGGGCTTGCGCGTCTGCAAGCTCGCGGCGGCGCGTGGACGCCACGGCTCTGGGTGGCGCTGGCGACGGAGCTCTTGGCGGACGGCGTGGTCAAGGCCCTGGTAGGAACACGCGCGCTCCTGGGCGAGGGCTGGGACGCGCCGTGCGTGAACGTGCTCGTCGACCTGAGCGCCGCGACGACGTCGGTTTCGGTCACTCAGATGCGCGGACGGTCGCTCCGCCTAGACCCGGACGACCCGGAGAAGATCGCCTCGAACTGGGACATCGTGTGCGTCGCGTCCGGTCTGGCGCGCGGGGACGCCGACTATCGGCGGTTCGTCCGCAAGCACCTCCACCTCTTTGCCCCGAGCGAGGACGGTGTCATCGAGGCAGGACCGTCACACGTGCACCCCGCGCTCTCGCCGTTTGCTCCTCCTGCGGCGACCGAGTTCAACGAGATCAATCGCTCGATGGTCCGGCGTGCTCGTGAGCACCGGCAGGCGAGGGAGCTCTGGGCGATCGGCGAGCCGTATCTCGGCGAGGAGCATGAGACGCTGGTCGTTCGGCCTGAGCAAGAACGCGTGCTTACGGACCATGACCGTCCGCCTGCGTATCCGA
>Ga0193741_1000412_pt1 | contig 12702 bp, 12 predicted proteins | sample L2s2metaG_FD_143059 | JGI IMG/M metagenome (GOLD analysis project Ga0193741, IMG submission 143059) | Soil microbial communities from a riparian zone of the East river system, Colorado, United States - L2s2 | ecosystem: Environmental > Terrestrial > Soil > Riparian zone | place: USA: East River...
AACTGTAGAAGTTCAAATATCTAGATAATTCAGATTGTTGATTATTTTTATTGTAGCTTGGCAAGGGCACCAACCTAAAACAGTGTCATCAAAAGCAGATTCTCTTAATTATGACATGATTGGAATCGAATTCTCTTTTGTGTTCGATTAGGTGTTGATAATGAGAACATTACATTAAAATGCTGTCTTAATTCACTCTTGACGAGTAACTAGAATATGTTTATTAGTCTATCTTGAAGTAACAGGTAGTTCCTATCAATAACTATTCCGACATATTTTACTCTTGCTTTCTGAAACACTATTGCAATTTGGGAAATAATACTAATGTTTCCATGGGGCAATCTGCCTTCCTTTTGAGCGATAGAAATTTCATCAGGATGAATGAATAGTGGCATGTTGGATACTTTTAATTTTTTTTCCTCTCTCATGTGATTTAGCATTTTCATAACAAGTTCCAAATCATGATCCACATTGGGTAGTTCAATATTATCGTTAAATTTGATATTTTTAACAGTATCACCATCAGTGTTACTTATCCAGGCAATTCTATAGATATTAGGGACTTTCGTCCAACTATCATTGAATTCTGTAATTTCGGAAACAAGATTTTGAACCACTGAAACAGATGTTTCTAAGTTTGACTTGATCTGTTTTTGTTGATTTAAAATCATGTTGATAATTTGCTCTTTGACATCTTCAATATTCTTTATCTCTGGCTTTTTAGGAAATAGCAAATTAAAGACCTCTCCCATATTGACTATTCATGAATTCCTGCCTTCAACAAATCTCACAAGGCGAATGAGGTATCGACAAATACATTCCAGCCTTGGGAGACTTTGAGGTCAAGAATATTTCAAACCACTTGGACTAGTATAGCCTTTAAGGTCTTCACCGTTTACTACATCTTCTTCTGGTGGCACATATTCTATAACACCATGTCTTTCTGTTCCAGGATACTTCTTCTGTGTTGCTAGCGCTACTATGACAAATGCCACAAATGATACTACGGGGGGTATCAGTGTATCAAGTCCTGCAAGTTCTATGGGTATAACAAAGAATAATAACAATCTAAGGCCAGTTCCTAAGACTAAGGATGTGATTGCAGCTGGGGCATTTGCTTTTCTCCAAAACAGACCAAGTGTAAGAGGTGCCCACGCACCAGCAAACACGATATCAAAGGCCAAAATGAGGTAGACACCAGGTTGAGGCAATAAATACCCAAGAATAAATGCCGCAGCCATCATAGGAATGGTAAAAATCCTTGTCGTTCTCAATAGTTTCTTATCATCCATGCCTGGTCTCTTGAACCATTTTTTCAATATGTCTCTTTGTATAATGTTCCTTGACATGACACTTGATATCGCAAGCAAACCTCCGTTAGCTGTTGACATTGATGCTCCCAAAACTCCCATCAATAGTGCAATTCCTATTGCAAATGGTACGTGGTTTATAGCTAAATCAGGATATGCTGTAAATGGATCAACTAAATTCGGAAGGAAATATAGTGCTACTATACCCATCATAGTTGTAGGAATGACCGTGAACAATGTTAATCCTCCACCCATAAATGCACCTCTCCGTGCTGTCTTGCCATCTTTCGCTGCAAAAACTCTTTCCATAAAATCAAGCGCTACTATATCCCCTAACGCTAAAGCCATAATTCCTGCCCAATTAATGAGCGCCCCATTTCCCATATCAGTTAATCCAGAGAGATCAATATGTGAGGGTGGTGCGCTACCCAGGATGGTACCAAAATCGACTCCGGAAAATCCTCCCGCAAAAAATATGAAAGCCGCCCAAAATGCACCTATTGCTATATATATTTGAAATATATCTGTGTATGCCGAAGAAAAGAGCCCTCCTGCAAAGGTGTAAACCAATACTACTAGCGCCGCTATCAGCATTGCCCAAAAGAATTCTATGTGTAATACGGCAGTAAGGATATATCCGCTGGCAGCAAAGTTACCAGCTACAAGAACTATAAAACTAATCATCATAAGCACCCCTGAGATACCTTCTGCTCCTGCTCCAAACCTTCTGTAATAGAAATCAGGTAAAGTAAGCAGTGACATCTTGTTCAATTTTTTACCATAAAATGCTCCTGTAAGCATCAAGCATACTCCAAGTCCAATAGGGATAGCAGCTCCGGCCCAAATGCCAAATTGATACACCAGAGAAACATTACCGAGAGAAGAGTTACCATCTATTGCTTGGGCAGCCAGCATAGTACCCACAAAAAAAAGCGGGAGACTCTTGCCAGCAACCATGAATCTTCTACTACTCTTCTTTACTAACCTTGAGGTTAATATTCCAACAACCAAAGACGCGGCCAAAAATGCAATAACACCGACTCCATACCAGTCAAGTGAAACCATCCAAACTTGTTAAGTAAATGTGTATATAAGGATTTAAAGAAAAAGTAAAATTATTACACAAAGAATTAGAATTATTAAATTATTTTTAATTATTATTTCCAGAATATTACAACATGAATAGAACTCTAGATTAATAGCTAGAAATAAATGGTTTAGAAATATTTAAAAAATACATCCACTCAGTTGAATGGATTAAGCATGGGTATGGAATTTTACGGTAATTCTTACAAAGGTAACGATGAGCCAATTTTTGTGGGAATTCCAACATTTCTGAAGCTGCCTTGGATAAGAAGTCACGAAGAGCTAAAAAGTGTTAGACCCGACGTAGCAATAATTGGAGAACCTTTTGACTTTGGTACTACTATTCGTCCTGGAGCAAGATACGGCCCCCGCGCTATAAGGGCGGCGTCTACAGTTCCATCTCCACCATACGAGCACTTTAACATAGAAACAGGAGTCGATCCATTTGGAGTCTTTAGAACTGTTGACTATGGTGATGTAAATATATCTCCTGGCGATGTCGTTGAATCACATAGGAGAATGACAGATAAAGTTAAAGAGGTCTTAGATTTGGATGGCATACCCGTTATGCTGGGAGGCGATCATTCGATAACTTTTGCAAACGTTCGCGCGTTTGCCAAGAAGTATAAGAATATTGGAATGATACATATTGATACACATGCCGATTGTGCCCCACAAGGATTGACTGGATTCAAGTATGATCATGGTGCACATATTAGAAGAATAATGGAGCTTGGATGTCTCAAAGGAAAGAACTATACTCTAATAGGACCACGTGGATACTGGCCTGGACCCGACTTGTATAAATGGATGGCTGATCAGGATTTCCAGTGGTTCACAATGCTAGATGTTGAAGAGTTAGGTATTGACAAAATTGCAAAGGAGGCTGCGGACAGGGCAAATGACAACGTTGACGCAGTCTACATAAGCTGGGATATAGACACATTCGATCCTGCATTTGCTCCTGGTACAGGAGAACCTGAACCAAATGGATTGACATCTAGAGAGGGTATGCGATTGATGCGACTTCTTTCTACCTCATTTGATCCAGACAGATTTGCATTTGATTTGGTTGAAGTAGCTCCCAATTACGATGTAAGTGACGGCAATTCTTATAATGGTGGAATCACATCCGGTTTAGCAAATAGACTGATTGTAGAACTATTAGCAGGCTTGTCACTGACTAAGAAAGGTTTGACTGAGGGGGACCCAGTGAGACCAAACTTCTACAGAGGTCTTGGTAATACTTATGACTTTGGTAACGGACCTAAAGCTAAGGTTCCAAAGAGACCTCCCCTAGACTACGGGAAAGACGCCAAAAAATAATTTATGGATCGGCTTGGCTATTCTGATAGATATTAGAATTACCATACAAGGAGAACCTGATACTCCACCAATGACCAGAATCTTTCAGTTTCACAACAACACAGACTATGTTATTCTGGAAAATTCAATCAAGACTATAAAAAATAAATTATCAAAAAAAATGAGGATAAATATCAATGAGACTTTGAATATTTATCTCAATTACATAATCAATCAATTACAATTACATAAGAAAAGTAATGAAATAATATCAAATCTTTCAAAGCTATTATCACCGGATCAAGTCATGATTGGCGTTCCAGAAAGTCTCAGAAAGATTATTTATTACTTTTCTTACAAAATAAACGCCGAGAAAAAACAAAAACTAAACATAACAATAACGGAACCTATTTCAACATCAAGTTATATTCTGTCTACCTGATCTTGAAAATTGTGCTGCATGATAAACAATCCTTAATTAGGAATGTTACATAATAGCCAATAGTTATAACCTGAAAGAGCCTAACAGGATACTTGTGTTTAGCTCAGTAATAATGGTGCATAGGTCTCTGTACTTTTCCTAATCTATCGAAATGATCATGCGGTTTACTTCCTCCCTTATGAGAATGTGTTGTTCCATCTAAATGAGTGTGAGAATGTCCATGAGTTTCAACTGGCTTTTTCATGACTACATCATCGACCCTCATAAGCAATACAATCGATTCCGTTGCAGTTACAAGAACCTGTTCTTTTACCATAAGTGGTTCTACGACATGCAAATTCATCATGTCATCTATTTTTCTGTCAATGGCATTGATTCCATACCAGTAACGATTGTTGTAAAGCCCATTTCCCTTTCTTCTTTTCTTACCGTTCGATGAAGATTGAGAATAAATCTTTCCTCTCAAATGCGTTCCTATGTCTATAGTATTCATCCCGGCATTTCTGGCAATTGTTAGGGGAATTTCTTCAAGAGCTTCTGCATATTTTTGAATTACAATCTGTTCCTTACCGGGAAATTGGTAAGATCTTTCTTTTATAACCATAGCAACGAAGGCCTCAACCGCACCTCCCCCAGGAACGATTTTTGGTTCCATGATAAAATCTCTCAATACATAAATGGAATCTAGGACCGTACGATGAAATTCATCAAGTATCTTCTTTGAGGTAGCACGTAAAAGAATAGTAACTGATTTTGGATTTGTACATCCGTCAACAAAAACCATCTTGTCATCATCGACCATTCTTTCGTAGACTTTCGCAGCATAACCTATATCATCTTTGTTTATCCCATCGAGATCTCTAACAACCCTGGCTCCTGTTGCTTTGGATAACCATTGCAAATCATTTTCTTTGATCCTTTTAACTGTCAAGATCCTATTTTTGGAAAAATGATTTAATGCGAGAGGATCAATGCCGCCACGCGAAAATACAACGTTAGCGCCAGATTCGATTACATACTGAATCTTTTGAAGCAAGTTACTAGTCTTGTTACTAAGGAATTCTTGAATTTCTCTTGGATTTGAAATCCTAATCTCAGCATCGGTCTTGGTTCGTTCATCTTGAATGTCATTGTCAAGAAGCAAAATCCTTGCATTTTCAATAAGTTTAGGCATTGATGATTCGTCTATTGTTTTGTCTACTACAACTCCATGAATAAGCTCAGTTTCAGAACTACTTCCTATCTTTTCTTCAATTTTGATATCATCTGCTTCAATGTACCTTTTTGAAAAATCGGCAATCCTACAGATTCCGTCGACAACCAGATTTGGAATCATCATCTCTTGGGTAAATTGATTGACTGCTTTTGATTTCAAGCAAGTATCGGCAAGGTATTTCATTATGGTTTTGTCATGATTTGGCGTTTCAATAGCAACATCCCGGAAAATTTCAATTGCCATTTGCATTGCATTGTAATAACCATCCGAAATTTTATGTGGAGGAATACCCATTTCTAACAAATCTTCCGCTTTTTCAACTAACGCACCAGCAAGTACAACCACGGAAGTAGTACCATCTCCGACAGCATTATCGACAGCATTGGAAGCTTCGATTATTACCTTAGCAGCCGGATGTTCAACATCAATCTTTCTAAGGAAAGTCGCCCCGTCCTTAGTAACGGTCATTTCGCCAAGAATATCAATAAACATTTTTTCAAGTCCTCTTGGACCCAAAAAACCTTTAACAAGGTCAGCTATCAATCTTGCGGCAAGAAGATTGTATCTCCGAGCTTCAGTACCGTATGTTCTTTTAACACCATTACCAAATAACTGCATATTTTTGTGATCCATGGAAAACTTATCTTTAATTGATAATTTGAGATCAATTATAAATATATGACTTTATAATAATTTTTGAACTTAGAATGTTTTTGTCCCCACGAGATATTGATAAATTGTATATTTTCATGAGTGCAGAGATCGCCCGAAAAAGAAAAACAAGAGGTTTAAAACTCAACTACCCCGAATCAGTAGCGTTAATAGCTGATCATATTCTTGAAGGTGCACGGGATGGCAAATCCGTTTCTGAGCTTATGAACTCGGGAAGACATGTCTTGCACAAAGAAGATGTATTGCCTGGAGTGCCAGAACTGGTAGAAAGTGTACAAGTGGAAGCAACCTTCGATGATGGTACCAAATTAGTGACCGTTCATGACCCTATCGTTTGAATAATGAGGATAAAATCATGATCCCCGGTGAATATTTCTTATCTAAGAATCCAATAATTGCAAATGTAGGAAAAAAAACGATCAAGATTAATGTAAAAAATACAGGCGATAGACCAATTCAAGTAGGTTCTCACACGCATTTTTTCGAAACAAACAGGGCTCTCATGTTTCAGAGGAATAAAACCTTTGGTTATCACCTAAATATACCGTCAGGAACATCTCTTCGATTTGAACCAGGAGATTCTAGGTTTGTAGAGCTAACTGAATATGGTGGAAAAAAAATTGTCTTTGGTTTTAATAGTCTTGTTAATGGTAAACTTACAAGAGAACAAAAGGAGCTATCTGTTTCGAAGTTAAAGAAAAATGGATTCATGGTAGATAAATAGTCATGGTTCTAAAAATTCCTAGGAAGCAATATGCGGAGTTATACGGGCCGACAAAGGGAGACAGAATCAGATTAGGAGATACAGACCTTATAATAGAGATAGAAAAAGATCTTATTACATATGGTGACGAACTTGTTTTTGGAGGAGGCAAGAGTATCCGAGATGGCATGGGACAGGCCAGTGGAGTAAAAAGCAAAAATTCTCTAGATCTTGTGATTACTAATGCCATCCTGATGGATCCAATGCTGGGTATCATCAAGACAGATATAGGCATCAAAGATGGATTGATTTTGGGTATCGGCAAGGCGGGTAATCCCAATGTTATGGACGGAATATCTGAAAACATGGTAGTCTCCTCAAATACCGATGTTATTTCAGGCGAACACACGATATGCACTGCAGGAACCATTGATACTCATATACATTTTATCTCACCTCAGCAAATAGTAGAGGCAATTTGTAGCGGTACCACCACAATGATTGGTGGAGGAACTGGTCCTTCTGAAGGAACTAAAGCTACAACATGCACTCCTGGTCCATGGAATATTCATAGAATGTTAGAATCCCTTGATGAATTTCCGGTCAATTTTGGGTTGTTGGGGAAAGGAAATGACTCATTAGAACCCTCTCTCATAGAGCAGATTAATGAGGGGGCTTGTGGTCTAAAACTTCATGAAGATTGGGGATCCACTCCAGCTACCATAGATGCGGCTCTAAAGGTTGCAGATAAAACAGACACACAGGTAGCGATACATACCGATACTCTGAATGAATGTGGATATGTAGATGATACAATAAAAGCAATTTCTGGTAGGACGATTCACACGTATCATACAGAAGGGGCAGGTGGAGGACATGCACCAGATATACTAAAAATTGCAGGTGAACTCAATATATTGCCTTCGTCAACGAATCCAACAAGACCATTTACTGTTAACACTCTTGAAGAACATCTTGATATGATGATGGTATGTCATCACCTAAATCCTTCAATTTCAGAAGACGTAGCGTTTGCTGAATCGAGAATAAGAGCTGAAACAATAGCTGCTGAAGATGTTTTGCATGATATTGGAGCAATTAGTATGTATTCATCTGATAGCCAAGCTATGGGTAGAGTTGGTGAGGTAACAACAAGGGCCTGGCAAACTGCAGACAAAATGAAAAAGATGTCAGGAAGACTAAAACAAGAAAAAGGCGACAATGATAACCTGCGTGTCAAGAGATATTTAGCAAAGCTTACTATTAATCCAGCAATTACACATGGAATTTCAGATTATGTAGGTTCACTTCAAAAAGGAAAATTAGCCGATCCACATGGAGTTTCAGATTATGTAGGTTCACTTCAAAAAGGAAAATTAGCCGATATTGTGATTTGGACACCACAATTCTTTGGTATAAAACCCAAACTCATTGTTAAAGGAGGATTTATCGCATATTCTCTAATGGGCGATCCAAATGCTTCCATTCCGACGCCAGAACCTGTATATTATAGGCCAATGTTTGGAGCTATGGGAAAAGCTAACTACTCTACATCGGTAACATTTACTTCGAAGAATGCCATAAGAAACGGTATTAAAAAGAAATTAGGTTTAAAGAAAAAACTCTTACCGGTGAAAAACTGCCGCAATATATCCAAGAAAGATATGGTATATAATAATTTGATACCTAAAATAGAAATCGATCCAGAGACATATGTTGTAAAAGTTGATGGAAAGGTGGCGACTACGCAAGCCGCGCAAAAGCTATCACTTTCACGACTTTACAATCTATTTTAGTTTTCAAATTATCTTATCTTCGAAAATAATAATGCTTATATATTTTGCAAATACACTTTGATTTATGAAGCCGGTCCACACCGAAAAAGAAGTTGAATCAGCAGCAAGAAAAGCAACCGAAGCGCTGTATGGGGGCGATATCGAGGCTTTTAGAATTAGAACTCTTCTTCCATTTCCAAATGAACAGAATAGAGAAGCCTGGGACGCTCAGGTAACTTTCTTACTTGTGGGACGCTCAGGTAACTTTCTTACTTGGAGGTTTACAATACACTGTAGACTTTTTGATTAGCGAAAAAGACGGCCAGATAACAAATGCAAGACTGATCGACACGATGACTCCGCTGTAGTTTCATCGCTGGTTATATTCTCTAAATCCTACTGGATACAGTCTGATGTGCTTTTCTGAGTCAGTTAAAACTAGAACTGACCGTACTACCTTCAGAAGAAAAAACTATCCGTCTTGAATTAGAGTATGAGATCACAGACACTACTTTTAGCAAAAAACAAAAGGCTAGTAGGACTTGCAGTTCTTGCTACAGTAGTTGTACTTTTTTTAGTCATTCCGGATCTGGTTGGCTTTGAGATTTCATTAGCTCTTAGACTTACGTCTCTAGGTCTTTTAGCAGTATACGTTTTACTTTCTTTTGAAATAATTCATAGGACTACTATGGCGATGGTCGGAGCGGCCTTTGTCATAATTGTAGGCATCCTTACAGGACTCTTCGAGGCATCTGCGAGTTTTGAGTTTGTAACCAGTTCCATAGATTTCAATACAATCGGTCTTCTATTAGGAATGATGATAATTGTAGCGGTATTGGGAGATACTGGAGTATTTGAATACCTTGGGGTAAGGATGAGTAAGGCCTCCAAAGGGGATATGTGGAGATTGATGGTAATGTTTTGTGTATTTACAGCTACAATTTCTATGTTTATAGATAATGTTACTACAGTATTGCTAATAGTTCCAATTACTATTTCTGTATTCAAAACCCTAAAGTTATCTCCAGTTCCATTCATAATTGCTCAGGTACTAGCATCAAATGTAGGTGGAACAGCAACACTAATTGGAGACCCGCCCAACATACTAATCGGATCTGCCGCAAACCCCAACATACTAATCGGATCTGCCGCAAACATAGATTTTGCCTCATTTATCATTAATATGGGTCCTACTGTTGGTATCTCCTTATTTGCATCTCTATTTATTCTAAAATTTCTATTTAGAAAATCTCTTGCAGAAAAACCTCATAATATCGAAGATTTATTATCTCAAGATGAGAGGATCCTCATCAAGGATAGATCAGTCTTAAGAAAATCACTAGCAGTATTGGGTGGAGTTATCTTCCTTTTTATAATTCATGGTACTCTCAATATAGAACCGTCGATTATAGCACTTAGCGGTGCAGGAATACTTATGATTGTGGCAAAGTCTAGACCTGAGCACATATTAAAACAGGTTGATTGGTCTACCTTGATCTTTTTCGCCGGTTTATTCATAATTATTAGTGGAGCAGAAAAAGCAGGCGCAATCGATCTTCTTTCCAATACCGTACTGCAGATTAGTGGTGGTAATCCTTGGATATTGTTCTTTATGATCATTTGGATTTCTGCAATAGCAAGCGCGTTTATAGATAACATTCCATTTGCTGCAACAATGATACCTCTCATATATGCCATATACAATACCGAATCGATAGCTGCAGTGTTTGGAGGATTTGCCATCAATCCGTTATGGTGGGCACTTTCACTTGGAGTTGGATTTGGAGGGAATGGTACAGTGATAGGGTCAAGTGCTGGGATAGTGGCCACAGGATTAGCTGAAGTAAATGGTCACAGAATTACGTTTAATCAATTTATCAGAGTTGGATTTCCATTCATGATAGTAAGTGTTGCAGTAGGATCCGTAGTACTACTTGTTGACGTACTAATAAGACTAAATCTCGGAGTATAATAATTAGACTAAAAATATCTGGAGCATTGAAGTAAATGGTTACAGATGAGAAAACAGATGTTTTCAAATAAGGGACCTAGATGATATTTTCATAAGATCAATCTCTTCAATTCAACGACTGTGAAGTAAAAAATTTGAGTCATCTTATTTTAGATCTGCAACTTCACCATTGCTCTGGTAGCAATAACAAATGCACCAGCGGAAACCAATGTTAAAGCAAGTACTTCTAGATTTGTAAATGCATCTATTTGCGAGAACATCCCTGCTCTTGTAATATCAGCTATATATGTTAGTGGATTGAAATAGAACGCTGCCGATAAAGGCTGAGGTAAACCTTCTGCAGGATAGAACACTGAGCTAACGAATATAAAAAATATGAACAGTCCGTTACTAAATACATTATACGTTTCGCTACTTTTCATCTTTGTTGAAAGAATTATCGTGAACGAGCCAAAAAATATGGATCCTGCTACAATCGCAAATATTGTGTAGGATATTCCCCATACGGTTATATTAATATCTTGAAAAATGGTTGGCAAACCGATTAAGATTATAGCTGTTGCGCTTGTCAGTCCTATAACTATGAGTGTTACTAGATTTGCGATTACATACTGTATTTTATTAAATGGCATTGCCAAAATTTGATGAAACATCCCATTTTTCCTATCATTCCAAAAAATAGTACCAGCTATTTGACTTCCCTGCATCACATTAAATCCCATCATTCCGGTCGTCAAGAACGCAACATAAGAGATGGATGATGCTCCTATGTTAATTCCTTGATCACCTATTAAGGCAGAATACGCATAACCCATTATGTAAATTTGAAAAACGGGAAATAATATCTGCCATATGAAAAACATTTTATCTATAGCTGCAAAAAGATTTCTATATAGTAAAAGTAAGATCCCCGATACAAAAACGTACTTTTCTGTAAATTTCAATTCATTTTACTCATCTTTTATTAAAATTGTCCTTTGAATTTGCCACTATAGATAGGAAAATCTCTTCCAGTGATGGTGAATTCACCGAAATATTTTCTATCTCCATACCATTTTTAGGGACGATTAGAAATATCTCAGAAATAACTTTTTCAATGTCATTAACCTTGATCTTGATTGCATTCTCACCCTTCAAAGTAATTTCTGGATAAGTGAAGTTAAATTCATCATCATGGCTAACTTTTTTGTTCTCCTTTACTATATCTTTTAAGATATCTACAAAGGGTTCATTTAGGTTGTCCTTGAAGGTAATTTCTATAGATTTATTCATACGACCATATCTTTGTTTTAGTCCAATTGGTGTATCAAACGCGATTATTATTCCGTTATCTATTATTGCAATCTCATCACACAGATATTCTGCCTCTTCCATAATATGGGTAGTGAAAAAAACGGTCAGTCCTGACTTGACATGTTTTTTTATATGGTCCAGAAGCATACGTCTTGCTGAAGGGTCTAGTCCGACAGTAGGTTCGTCAAGAAATAGCAAGTCCATGTCATGCATAAATTCTCGGGCAAGCTGCACTCTTCTTCTCTGACCTATCGATAGTTCATCATTCTTTGAATTTTTAATAGATTCTAGATCAAAAGTTTTCAATATCTCCTTCACTTTATCTTTTCTTGCTTTTCTATCATTTAGACCCCACAACAACCCATAAAGATCAAGCGACCTTTCTACTTTTAGGTTTGCTTCAAAACTAGGATTTTGAGAAACAACTCCAATTTTTCTTTTGATTTTTGATTGTTTCTTAAAAAGATCTTTACCAAATATAGTAATATCACCAGATGTTGGATTAAGAAGACTTGTAAGAATCTTAAGTGTTGTAGTCTTTCCGGCGCCGTTAGGACCTAAAAAACCAAATACCGTCCCATATTTTACCGCAAAGGAGATGCCATTTATAACTAAAGGCTTGCCTTTGCCATATTGCTTTTTGAGATTAGTGACTTTAATACAATTTTCCTTCTCGTTATCTACTAATGGAATGTCTTGGGATGTTTTCATTTCCAGCTAATATCTCACTTCAATCTCTGACTAGACGAGCTTTATCATTCTATTTATTTTGGTTTGCGGCCGTAATGTAGATCATACTATATCCTGCGATAATTTTTGTCATGAGCAAGAATGCTAATGATCCTAATAATTGAGGTGTAAACCAGCTACCTATTAATTTTTCATTTATGTTATTTCTTATTATATTAGCTGGTTCTGCCGCAATTGC
>Ga0193741_1000413_pt1 | contig 12695 bp, 12 predicted proteins | sample L2s2metaG_FD_143059 | JGI IMG/M metagenome (GOLD analysis project Ga0193741, IMG submission 143059) | Soil microbial communities from a riparian zone of the East river system, Colorado, United States - L2s2 | ecosystem: Environmental > Terrestrial > Soil > Riparian zone | place: USA: East River...
TGTAGTGTCTACTACATCGCTTCTTCTGCCTAGATGAAGATCATAGATAGGTTTTTCAATATTCCATTTTTTTGAGAGTTCGTCAATAGAAGATTTTATTGTTGTTGTCGAATCTTGACTCTGATCCTGATGATGATGATCCTCTTGCTGCTGCATATATTTACTATAAGAAATAAAGACCTTTAAGTTTAATGATTGCTTGCTCTGCTCCTGCTACTGGTGCTGCTTGTAGAGAATAAAAAATGTCTCAAGCATATTATATTATTATTAGTTCGCAAGAAGTAATCAATAAACATCCGTCGCTCACACTGACCACCATACATATACAATCATAACAGTTTGGTTGCTTCTGGAACGAGCAAATATTGAGACTGAATATTAAGAATCTTATTTACAGATGATGCCAAGTTCTGTACTCTAGGTTTTTCTCCGTGGTTTATTATTACTCTTTTCAGTTTTGGTTTTAATCTACTAACATATGCGAGAAGTTGATTATAGTCACTATGGTTGCTAAATCCATGAATAGAATCAAGCTTGCATTTTAACTTTAACTGTTGCCCATTTATTGTTACTTCAGTATGTCCTGTTTGAATCTCCTTTCCAATTGTCCCTGTTGCTTGATTTGAAATCATTATTATTTTACTAAGAGGATCGTTGTGAATTTGCTTTAAAAATTTTACAGACAGACCCCCCAGCAGCATAGAAGATGGAACGAGTATTATACCTGGTTTATCTACTTTAGATTTTGAGCTAATTAGTTTGAGATTTTTATAATTAAAAATCGAAATATTTTCATTCGAAATTTTTGTTTTAACTTCTTTTGACAAATAATCATAATATAATTCATGTATATATGTTGCTTCTAGTATGGACTTGTCAACGAAGATCTCTGCCGATGGCTCTAATGAACCAAGCTCTTGATATTTTGTTAAGGTATAGATAAGCTCTTGTGACAGACCTATAATCGGAACTGGAATGAGAACTCTACCGCCCTCTCTAAGAGTTTGATTAATGCTTTCTACCAATATTGGATCTGTCTCTTCACGTTTATGCGGTAAATCTTTACTTCCAAAAGTACCTTCAATAATAAGTGTTTCAACTCTAGGAAAACTCCAAGATGCATTTTCAAGTAAATTAGTCTTCCCAAATTTGAGATCTCCTGTATAAACTAGATTATGGTTTCCATTTCCAATATGTAAATGAATAGAAGTTGATCCTAATATGTGTCCAGAATTGTATAATACAAGTTTTACATCTGGTGATATATCTGTAACCACTCCTATAGATAAAGGCATAGTATGGATTATTACATTTGTTATATCTTCTTCAGAATAGATCTCATGGTTTTTATGGTAATCAAGGAAAAGAAGGATCATTAAGGGTAATGTTGGTTCAGTACAATAAACAGGTCCTCTATACCCATATTTGAATAGAAATGGAAGAAAACCTGTATGATCGATATGAGCATGAGTGATTATAACTGCATCAATTTCATCTAAAGTGAAACCTGTCATATCAAAGCGTGGAAAATAATTTATAGGTTTTTCATCATGAGTATTTATTCCACAATCAAGTAATATTTTACTTTCTTTAGTAACAAGCAAAATACATGATCTGCCAATCTCACCAAATCCCCCCAATGTAACGATACTGGCTTCACAACTAGTGCTTAATTTTGGTCGGAAAACTTTGTCACCAACTTCTTTATAGAATTTTATCCTATAGTCAGTGGAATTATCTAAAACTTTATCAATAAATTGAATTGTAGCAAGTTTTACTGTGGATTTTCTTAACTTAATTTTCCAGCCGGTTTCACTGACTAAATCCAATAAAAGGGTATTTTCAATTTGATTTTTCGTTTCAAACGAATTACTGATATAGACTGTAAGTTCACCTAAGGCATCATCAAAAATAATTCCAGTACTTTTAACCTTGAAAGGCATTAGACGATTCTGAATAATCTTGGTAGAATCATTTCTTGATTTGCGAATCGATTCATCGGTTCTTATTACTACTCTCTTTCTAATTGTATTGACCATATTGGAAAGGATTTGGGAGTTTTCTATCAAAAACCTAGGATTTTTGCTGTATAGTGCTATACTAGGTCCCTCATATTCTATCTTAGTCAGGCCGGATTCCTTTGGTAGGCTCTTGAGTATAGTAGCCATAATATTCTGACTAGACTGTTGTTCATTATCAAAATTAGTAAATTCCATCTTTAGTTCCTTCAGTATAATATAGTATACCTCAATTTTCTGATTGAAATATAAATTGATTGCGATTAATTAATAGAGAATTCATTTCTTTTTTTAAGGTAAAACTAAAAAACGAATATTGAAATAGTAATATATAATAAATTCAATATAAAGAAAGGTTAGATAGTATGGATGTAGAAACCAATCGAGAAAATACAACTAGTAACAGGCCCAAAGAAAATAATTCAGGTAACGAAACAGGTTTCAGAAAGTTTAGATCTTTTAGAATTCCAGTTAAAGTTGGAGAAGAGTACGATGTAAAAATTGAAGCAATGAGTAAAAGAGGAGACGCGGGTGTTGCTAAGATTGAAGGAATGGTAATATTTGTAGCTAACACAAAGGAGGGTGACGAAGTTAAAATAAAAATCAACAGAGTAGGAATGGGTTATGCTATAGCAGATGTTGTCCAGCAACAATGACAATTACAGCAACAATGACAATTAGTTTGGTAATAATAGTAATAATAAAAAATTTGTCAAGATAATAAATTTACGAAATATATTTATTTTATTTATATATAATTAGAGTTTATTTGAATAAAGAAAGAAAGATATTTGAAATTAAATAGTCATTTGATGGAGCTTCCAAGGAAAATTCTAGTAGGAGATAATGTAATTTCAGAACTTGGAAATTTTATAATAGATATCACTAATAGAAGAATATCCACTGTAGTCATCATTAGTGGTGAAACAGTAAGAACAAAGATTGACGATAATATTAAGAAATCATTTGAGAAGTCGCATATTAGAAATTACTGGTTTATTAGAAAAGATGCATCTTTTGAAACAGTAGCTAGAATCAAAATAGAGATTGAAGAATTAAAACCGGATATAATACTTGGGATTGGAGGGGGAAAATCAGTTGATGTTGGAAAGATGATTGCATATTATATAAAAAAACCATTTATAAGTATACCAACATCTGCTTCTCATGATGGTATTTCAAGTCCATTTGTGTCTTTAAAAGGTTCAAATAAACCTCATTCTATTAAAGTAAACACACCAATAGGAATCTTGGCAGATATTAAATTAATCTCTGAAGCACCTACTAGGTTATTGTCAAGTGGGTGTGGAGATTTAATAGGTAAACTCACTGCTGTAAAAGATTGGGAATTAGCAAGAGATGATAATAATGAATATTTCGGAGCCTATTCTGCGCATTTAGCAAAATTAAGTGCGGATATTATCATGAATAAATCAAAAGAATTATTACTAAATGAATATGGAGTTAGAACCATCATAGAGGCGTTAATAAGTGCAGGCGTTGCTGCAGGAATAGCGGGAAGTAGCCGTCCTTGTTCGGGATCCGAACATCTTTTCAGTCATGCTCTTGAATATATTACAGATGGTAATTGTGGTCTTCATGGAGAAAGGGTTGGACTAGGTACTATAATCATGTCCAAGCTTTATGGTATGGATTTTGAAGGAATTATAGCTGTTCTCGAAAATGTTAAAGCTCCTGTCAAAGCTAATCAAATAAATTTAACTGAAAAAGATGTTGTTCAATCATTGTTAATTGCGCAAGATTTGAGACCAGAAAGATACACTATTCTAAGTAAAACAAAACTTGATAAAAAATCAGCGTATGAATTAGCAAAATCATCAAAGGTCATTTAAGAAATTAAATTAAAATAAAATAAAGTAAAATGTATTATACTTTACAAAAACTATTCTCTTTATTTATTAAATAAATTAATGAACATAATTTTTCCGAAGAGATTTATTCAAAAAATAGTATAAAAAAATGAAGATATTATTTATGATTTATTATTCAGTTTTGTTTTCAGATTTGGATGCAGTTTCAGATCTGAGTGAAGTATCAGATCTAGGAGAAGTATCAGATGTTACAGTTTCGTTTGTTGTTGTTGTTGTTGTTGTTGTGGTGGATGAAGGTGATGGTGATGGTGATTCTGCAGTTTCGTTTGTTGTTGTTGTTGTTGCTGTTGTTGTGGATGATGGTGACGGTGAAGAGTCTTTCGCTTTTTGTGATAAGTATACTTCCTGAAATGTTATTTTATTTAGACCATCTACAAATTTGAAAATATCTGTAGTGACTGCCTTTTTGATTATTTGCAATCCATCCAATAAGGAAATATCTTCAGATAATTCAATTACTACTGTGTCATCATTATGCTCGATTTTTGCCTTTTCATCATCTAATGGAAGTCGTCTTTTTAACAAATATTTGATTTTATCCTCATTTGATTCAATCTTTTTAACAACATTTACATCATAAACTAGTACTCTACTTGCAAGTCTATGATTATAATCAATCTGGACACGACCCGATCCTATATACCGTACAATACCGGTACGATCATCCAACTCTACAACGTCACCAACCTTTATTTCGTTAGCCTTTTCACCCAATTTTCTCTGGGGGATCATTCTGACCTTGTTTGTGTCCCTTTCACCAAACCCTTTATCTGGAGATATTTCAATTGAAAGTTTTTGACCTACATCAGTACTAGTCAGGGCTTCATCCAAGCCCTTTAATACCCATCCTTCTCCCACTGAAATAAGTCTTGGTTCATATTTCCGAGTTGGATCGTATAGATTGGATTGTTTTGCATCTTCTTCAATAGTTGTTTCAAAAATTTCACCATTATCTTTGATACGTGCAGTATAATCTAATAATATTAAAGATCCTTTATCAAAAGTCATAAAAACCGCTATTTATTTACCCTATATTAAGTTTGATAAAGAATAAAATAAATTGAAATTATAAGTTTTTCAATTTTTCTTCCGCAACCGATAGTGCTTTGTCGTTTGTATTTACTCCAAGCATCTTCATAGCCGAATAAATAGCTGATACAGTTCGCATAACATGATATCGATTTACTTCTCCCATACTACCTATTCTAAATACCTTACCCTTGAGGTTACCAAATCCTCCTGCTATTAGGACTCTAAAATCGTCTGATAATAATGTTCTAAATCTCTTGTCATCCATTCCCTCTAGATAGTTGAAAGCGATAATAACATTACTCTTAGCATCGTCTTTAGCGAAGGGAGTTAGTCCCATTGTGCTCAAACTAGAATAAAATGCATCAGCGCATTGTCTATGTCTTTGAATTCTTTTCTCTATTCCTTCTTCTATGACAAGATTCAATGCTTCATCAAATGCATAGTATAAAGGTAATGCAGGAGTGAAGGGGGTTTCAGTATGTTCTTTATAATACTTGAAATATCTATTTAGGTTAAGATACAATATCGGTGATGGATTTGACTGCATGTATTTTTTTGTTCTTTCATTTATGGATATTGGCGAAACTCCGGGTGGAGCAGCTAGAGCTTTTTGTGATGCTGTAATACATATATCAACATTCCATTTATCTACAGGAAGTTCATCTCCACCTAATATAGAAACAGCATCTGCGATAAAGAATGAGCCATATTTTCCACAGAGATCACCTAATTTATCCATATATCTAATGGTGGTGCCTGTAGAAGTCTCATTATAAACAGCATACAAAGCTTTAACATCTTTATTAACTTCAAATGCCTCTTCAATTTTTTCAATTGGTGGATTCTCCCCAAAAGGAGCATCAATTCTAATTGCAGTACCACCCCAACTATCGATTAAATCTGCAAGTCTCGTACTAAATTCACCATTTACAGGAATAATTGCCTTATCTCCTTTTTTAATCAAATTAACTACTGAAGATTCTACAGCACCAGTTCCTGAAGTCGTTAATAAAATAATATCACCATTGGTTTCAAAAACTTTTTGAGTTTTTTCAATTATACCTCTATATAAAATTCTAAAATCTTCGCTACGATGATTGATTACAGGAGCAAGCATAGCATTCATTACACGATTTGGAACGTTAGTAGGACCAGGAAGCATTACTAAATATTCCATATTTTCAAATAAAGTCAGTATCACCGTTATTTAAAATTACTTAAATAGGATAAGGAATAATTTAATTATTCTAGATAGGAAAATTGTGCCATGTTACATCTAGAAAAAAGAAATTATTAGAGAATGCATCTAAAATCAATTGTAAAAATATAATTTCTTTGCAACCGGAGAATATATTTTATCTAACTGGTTTTTGGGGAGAAGGAGTACTATTGATGAATCATAATACTACAAAGTTATTTACACCAACATTAGAATATTTTCGAGCATCAGAGGATTCAAAAGAATGTGAAATTATAAAAATAGAAAAAAGAGGAAGTGATGGCGCTTTATTATCACTGATTTCAGAATTGGACAATAATTGCTTTTATTGTATAGATAATGCCAATTATAATTTAATAAATCAACTTAAAGAAAAGACCGGGAATAATAAACTAATAGTTAATGAGGATCCATTTTTTAAAACTCGAAGCATTAAAGACGAAATTGAGGTAAAATACATAAATCAGGCTGCTAATATCATAGATAAACTATATGATATCTGCTTAGAAGAAATAAAGGAAGGAGTATCAGAAAGGCAATTACAAGCAATATTAGTATATGAAACCTTAGAAAATGGTGGCGGCTTTCCAGGGTACAAATCTACATTAAACCCATTTATAATAGCAAGTGGACCAAATTCAGCATTACCTCATGCAAGCGTGTCTGATAGAAGATTTGAAAGAGGAGATTTTATCGTTGTTGATCTCACTTTAAGAGTTAATGGTTATGTCGCAGATGCTACACGAACATTTGGTCTGACTACAATAAATCCTCAATTGAAAAAGGTCTATGAAATTGTAAAAGATGCTCAGAGGCTAGGCTTGAACAAATGTAGTAACAAAATAAAAATAGGAGAAGTTGATAAAACATGCAGAGAATATATCTCTGCAAATGGATTTATAAATGAATTTAATCATTCTACAGGCCATGGTATAGGATTAGATGTTCATGAACCACCCTGGATTCGTCCTAACAATGAAGAACTACTTATGGATAATATGACTATTACAATAGAGCCTGGGATATATCTGGAATCAAAATTTGGAGTAAGAATTGAAGATAGCATCATGATAGATAGCAAAAACAGTAGAACAGCAGGAATAATAAACTTTAATAAATTTGAGAAGGATTTAATTATTATCTAATAAAATATAACAAATATAAGACAAATTTTTATTATTATTTTGTATAACTTAGGTTGAAATTTGTTAATATCAAAATTTTTATAATAATATAACAATAATAAGTATAATAATTATTTTAATTCTGAGATAATAATTTCAAATAATTTCTTTGCAATTGAATCCTTACTTTGAACCTTCAAATGAACTATAGGTTCTTTTTGTGTCACAATAAAAACTTCATTATAATCAGATCCTATTTTAGTCTTTATTCTGCCTACATCATTTGCAACTACAATATCTGCATTACATTCTTTCAGTTTTTTCTTTGCCTTATTAATTAGATAAGTATTTGAAACATCAAAATAGGCTTTAAAACCAACAAGAAATATATTTTTGTCTATTAATTTAATATCGTTAATAATTTTTTTTGTAGGTACTAGTTCTAAGTTAATTGAATGGGAAATTTGACTAGGAATTTTCTTTTTATATATTTGAAGGAGTTTGAAATCTGTTACAGCAGCAGCAAAAATAACGATATCAAACTTCCTAGAACTTATCTCTGAGATAACTTTTGTATACATTTCATCAGATGTATTAACCTTAATGGTTTCTAAATTAGAGGAATTAGATGGACAAGAAACAGAGGAATTTCCTGCAATATGAGTAACATGGGCACCAAGTTCAAGTGATTGTTTAATTATCGCATTACCCATTTTTCCAGAACTGAGATTAGTTATAACTCTGATTGGGTCAATATATTCCATTGTACCACCTGATGTTATTAAAATGTTCTTTTCAGAAAGAACTTTTTTTTTACTCGAAGTAAAAAATTCTAAAACTGATTGTAATGCTTGCTCGGGTTGAATAATTTTCGCTTTTCCTTCGGTAATGTCGGGATCTAGAAAAATTACACCAACTTTTTTTAATTTAATTATATTTTCAATCACCAATTGATTATAGTACATTGCTTCATGCATAGCTGGTGCGATAAAAATAGGAATTTTTGATCCTAATGCTACAGACAAAATAGAGGTTATAGGAGTATCGTCTATTCCATGTGCAAATTTACCAATAGTATTAGCTGTACAGGGATACAAAATTATTAAATCGGATTTGTTAAAATCTGCTAATTTAATATGTTCCATATCGGCTGTTAATTTGTGAACAACATCATTTCCAGTAGCCCATTTTAAATAATTTGGATGTAATAACATGGTAGCTGAATTCGAAATTACTGGGAAGACGTTCGCACCGTGCCTCATTAGTAAACGGGCAAAATCAATTGCTTTGTAGGCAGCAACACTCCCACATACACAAAGAACTATCTTTTTGTCTTTTAAAGTATCTCCCCATGTATATATTATATCCTTTGAAGGATGTAGATCACTAGTCATTCTTTTGTCTCTCACTGATTAAGAGAGGAAGATGATATTTTTTTCTGAATTTTTTTTATTGTTTTTACTAACCGTTCATATTCTTTATCTTCTATTTTGTATGAATGTTTTTCCTCTGGAAATTTACCTGTTTTTACATCTATAATATAATTATGTATTGCATTCAGAATAACGTCTGAAAGATTAGTATAAGTTTTTACAAATCGTGGTTTGATATCATCATATAGATTTAACATATCATGCAATACCAAAACTTGTCCATCGCAGTAAGGACCAGATCCGATACCAATTGTTGGAATTTTTAAACTTTTAGAGATTAATTCTGCCACTTCTGAAGTAACCATCTCCAATACAATTGCAAAAACTCCAGCCTTTTCTAGTTCTATTGCTTCTCTTAGTAATTGAGAGCCCCTAACAGCCGTGTTGCCTTGCACTTTATATCCCTCCCACAGTTTAGTAGTTTGGGGTTTTAATCCTATGTGACCCATTACAGGAATTCCAACCTCAATAATTGCCTTAATTCTATCAATGATTTCAATTCCACCTTCAAGTTTAACTCTTTCATAGATACAGTTACGGTAGAATCATAACCTAGCATAACCATTCCTCCACTGTCACCGACCAATATAATATCAATACCTGTTTTATCACATATTTTTGCACTCCAATAATCATAAGATGTAATGACAGAAATTTTTTCAATATTTTTCATGGATACAATATCGTTAACAACCAATTTCTTTACTCCAGTTTTTTGATTTTTGTTGTTGTTATTATTATTATTATTAGTCTTAGTCATTATTGCTCACATTTACATCTACGTATTATATTTAATGAATTATCAATATTATATTTATTATTAAAATTATTCAATATTTTTAATAGAGAGTTCTGACTCATTTGTTTCAATTGTTTTGAAGTTTTAACCAATTCGGGAATAGCCCTTACAATATTGTCTATTATACTTATTGTGGCGTTCTGTGCCGTTCGTGAAAGAGGATTCAGATCGACTGTAATTACTTTTTTTTGCATATTAATTAATGCCTTTGTACGGTCACCGTCTTCTAATGGTACAAAAACGACATCAGCGAGAAATATTCCTTCCGGATCAACATGTCGCCTATTACTAGTTAGCTCTGGTATTTTTTGAAATTCTTTTTCACCCACTCCAAGAACAATGTTCGCACCATTATTTTTTAGAGTTTCTGCAATTAAATTTTCTCGTTTTTTATCTCTGTAGAATAGATTAACTTCTATTGATGATTTAGTTTCTTTGGCTAGATCAACGATGTCTCTGGGACATAATGCTGCGGTATTTCCATTTACAGATATTACAGGTCTCCTAGCAAGTAACAATAAACTTGATGCTGCTTTAATTGCATCAAAAGCAAAATTAGAAGTTTTTTCACCAATAAGATAATCGAATGCTTCTCCTCTACCATGAGCTATTAGCCCTTCACTAACGACCATACCAGATTTGAAACCATTAGCAAGTAATTGTCTTATTGCAAGAGATTTTGCTCTTGGATGATTGGACGGTATATGATTTGTTTCAATCAAAATTTTCTATCAACGCTCCTTGGTTATCAATATCCGAAACTATCAAAGTGCCCTGAAACTTCTTCAACATTGAGGTAACTGGATAAATGTCATCAGGAGAAACTAATGTAAAAATTGTTTCTCCAAACATACCTATACTACACTCTACACCGAAATTGTTTAATTCTTCTATTGGTTTTGCACACAGTCCTTTTGTCAATCCTAAGAAATCTGCGAACTCATGAGACATCCTTAAAAAGGAATTAACATCTTTTGATAATAATAATCGTTCGACCATCTTTTGACCAAGAATATTAGCATTATTTGAATAATTAGAAAGAATTTGTTTTGTAGATAGCGGACCAATACAAAGAATAATCGCTTTATAATTATTTAATTCTATTTTAGTTACTTTACCTATTCCAGGAGCGCCAAAACTAGTCCTAATTTCTAATCCACCATAAAATTCTGAAATTACAGTACCCAAACCTGTATTGCATGCAATTTCTGCTATATGTGCAATTTGAGCGGCTTGTTCCCTTAAGAATTTTAAATTAAGAGCTTTATTCAAAGCATAAGAAAGGCTCAAAGCAGCTGCACCACTTGTTCCTAATCCATAACCAATAGGAATATCTATAGAGTGATTTATTCTTATATAATAGGAAAAATCAAATTTATCAAGATAATACTGCGTTACCCATTCTGAAACTTCCGCATTATTTGTTAATGAATTATTAATATAGATCTGATACCATTTCTTCTTAGATTTGTAAAGTTCTACTGATGTGGTTACCCCTCTTTTAAAAGAAAAACCAGCACCTTTAGATCCATAGAAAAGTGGATTTGTATTTTGGTTTTTATTCTTTGGTTTTTCAAAAAAGCCGGTAATATGACCAGGACTGAATGCTGTACATCTAGCAACAAGGTCTCCAATTTCAGAAGAGGTCATAGACTTAAAGTAAATATAACATGAAAATATAAAAATATCGATACCAACCTAGAATATAAAAACTATTTTAATACATGTTGATTTTTATATAATGTAGTTAAATTGTCTATTATATGGTAAACTTTAATTTATGGTAATTTACTCCTTGTTGTTGTCTTGTTGTTGTAATCGCTTTCTTTATTCATTTAAATTATAGGAATAAATTTATTAAATTTTTAATAGAAAGAAATTTTATAGGAAAAATAGAATATTTCAGAAAGAGGAGGAAACTATTGTCCAAGGATATAGAAATTATTTGTATTGGCAATGAAATATTGAACGGTACTACAATCGAAAAAAATTCATCGTGGCTAACAACAAGAATAAGAAGAATAGGAGGTAACGTATCTAGAATAACCATAATTCGAGATGACTATAAGGAGATTGAGTTAACAATAAATGAAGCCTTAAGCCGTCATCCTAAATGGATATTAACCTCTGGTGGTCTTGGTCCGACATATGATGATATTACCATTGAATCAATTGGAAGAGCACTGAAAAGGAAATTCATATCTGATCCTATTGCATTAGCAATTCTGAAGAAAAATTATTTTAAGCGCGGCATAAAGAAATTAAATAAATATCAATTAAAGATGTCTTTTGTACCAGAAAATTCACAAATAATAGATAATTTAATAGGTACCGCCCCATCAGTTTTAATTAGACATGGAGAAACAAAAATAATTTGTTTACCTGGTGTACCAATAGAATTAAGACACATTTTTAAATCGAATATATTAAGAATGATAATAGATGATTACAAGGGCATCTTTTTCAAAGAACAATTTGTAAAGACAATAAAAATCAGAGAGAGTCAGATTGCAAAATTTTTAGAAACAATTACTAAGAAATATGATGAAAAGGAATACGATTTTTATATTAAAACACATGCAAAAAATCCAACTTCACTAATACCAAAAATAAATATTTACGTTTCTATTAAAGGCTATGATGAAAAAATGGTAAATATTAAATTTGAGAACATAATAAATGAAATTAAAAAAGAAATATACAGGTTAAAGGGAGAAATTTTGTAATTAATTAATTAATGAATAGCGAGAAAAGTATTTGTAGAAATAAAGGGACGTAAAGAGTCTTCTATAGTAGCATATATCTTTAGAGTAACAGGTCCTAAAGGAATTTTATCCGTTTCCTCTTTTGGTAAAGTAATTTTAAAATATCCTAATTTATTGTGTATTGATAATGCTTTTCCATGTGAAATAATATTTCCATTATAATCAGTAAGGAAGAATTCTGCCGTTACAGACGATGAATTTGTTGTAATCATTGGAATATTATCTACTAGAACCTGAAATTCAAATATTTTTTCTTCTCCGATCTTTATAAATTTAGAGAAATTCACAGATGCTACTTGAATGGATTTAGGGTTTACAAAGTTTGACCAATAATCTCTTTCAAAAGGATAGGAAGAATCATTAAATCTTTTAATATCTATGATCCTTCCTGATGGATTATATCTGTCCAAATA
>Ga0193741_1000414_pt1 | contig 12666 bp, 6 predicted proteins | sample L2s2metaG_FD_143059 | JGI IMG/M metagenome (GOLD analysis project Ga0193741, IMG submission 143059) | Soil microbial communities from a riparian zone of the East river system, Colorado, United States - L2s2 | ecosystem: Environmental > Terrestrial > Soil > Riparian zone | place: USA: East River...
GTCGTAGCGTGAGCCGCTGCCGTCAGCAGCGAAGTGAGGGCACGACGCCGAGCGACATCCACATCGACCCCGACTACTCGAAGCGGCGCGGGTACGACAGCGAGTTCCTCGGCAGCGGAAAGCACGAGGTGCCGCTGCCTTCGCTGGCGGACGAGCTCGTGCCGCTGGCGGCGACGAACAGCCTCGCGACGAGCAAGCCGAAGTACCTCCTCCCCTACCACCACTTCACCGTCGTGCTCAACAAGGAGCGGCGGCTTGCGTTCTTCACCGCCGTCAACATCGACGGCAAGCTCCAGAAGAATCCGGTGCGTGAGGAAGACCGCTGGTACTTCGATCCACGCGTTCCCAGGGAGGAACAGACCGGCAAGGACGTCTACGAGAAGAACCCGCTCGACCTCGGCCACCTCGTTCGCCGGCTCGACCCTGCGTGGGGCAGCTCTGCCAAGACGGCGCGGCTCGCCAACGACGACACGTTCCACTTCACGAACTGCAGCCCTCAGCACAAGGACTTCAACCGCAACAAGACGAGCTGGGCGGGCCTCGAGGACTACATCCTGAAGAACGCGGCGAACCTCCGGTTCAAGGTCAACGTCTTCACCGGGCCTGTGCTCGCGAAGGACGACGACGCCTACGAGGGTGTTCAGCTCCCACGCCAGTTCTGGAAGGTCGTCACCATGGTGAAGCAGGACGGCGAGCTGTCGGCCACGGCGTACCTTCTGAGCCAGAAGCACCTGATCGAGGGCCTCCGGCCGCGCGATGAGTTCTCGTACGGCGCCTACCGGACGTACCAGGTGCGCGTGACCAAGGTCGAGAAGCTCAGCCGCCTCTCGTTCGGCCTCGTCCACGCGGATCCGCTCGCGACCCGCGGCCTCGAGGATGAACCGAAGGAGCTCGACCGGGCCGCGGACATCGTCCTCTGAAGACCGCGGCAAACGCCCCGCGCAGCCGCGGGATTGACATTGGTGCAAGCACGTCCTAATGTCAAACGCGACCTCTGCGGCCGCAACCACTCAAGGGAGGAGGCGGTTCTGTGCCGCAGGGAATCTCGATCCACATCGGCCTCAACGAGGTCGATCCGGACCACTACGGAGGTTGGTCGGGCAAGCTGAACGCGTGCGAGGCAGACGCGGGCGACATGGCCCGGATCGCTGCCGAGCGCGACTTCGAGACGACGACGATCCTGACCCCCGACGCGACGGCGGACGCGGTCACGAGCGCGATCGGCGACGCGGCCGGAAAGGTGGCGGACGGCGACATCCTGTTCTGCACCTACTCCGGCCACGGCGGGCAGGTGCCCGACACGAACAACCAGGAGGACGACCAGCTCGACGAGACCTGGGTCCTGTTCGACCGCCAGCTCGTCGACGACGAACTGTTCGAGCTCTGGTCCAAGTTCCCAGTCGGGGCGCGGATCCTGGTGTTCTCCGACAGCTGCCACAGCGGGTCCGTGAACCGCGACATCTTCGACGTTGCAGTTCCACACGTCGTCGGGGCGAACATGGTCGACACGCAGGAGCCGCGCACGAAGGACCTGCCGAAGAAGGTCGCCAAGGAGACGTACGCGCAGAACAAGGACCTCTACGACGGCATCCAGGAGCGCTGTCATTCCAGCGATGACGCCGAGATCGGGGCAACCGTGCTCCTGATCTCGGGCTGTCAGGACAACCAGCTGTCGCTGGACGGCGACCGGAACGGGCTCTTCACCCAGCAGGTCCTCGCCGTCTGGGACGACGGCCAGTGGACCGGCTCTCATCCGACCTTCCACAAGGCCGTCGCCGCGAAGATGCCCCCGACGCAGAGCCCGAACTACAACCCGGTCGGAGCCGCGAACGCGCCATTCGAGCATCAGACGCCGCTGACGATCTGACGGAGCGTAGCGTGGTCGGTGGAACCGTTGCCGTGAACCCCGGCAGCAGCGTCGAGAACTGGGCGCTCGTCATCGGGATCGACAAGTACTGGTCCGAGGAGTCGACGCTGCAGGGCGGCGTCCGTGACGCGCTGAAGATGCGCGAGTGGCTGCTCGACGGCGCGGGCGGCGGCGTCCCGGCCGAGCACCTGGTGCTCGTGCTCGGACCGCGGGACGACGACAAGCCGGACCTCGAGTTCGTCGACGCGACGAAGGACAAGATCATGATCGCGATCAACGACCTGCTCTCGATGAGCGGCGGCAAGGGCGAGCGCCTCTACTTCTTCTACGGCGGGCACGGCCTGACCGCGCGTGTCGACAACCGCGACGAGAGCGCGCTCGTCGCGTCCGACTTCAACGCCGTCAACACCGACAACTCGATCGCGCTCAGGTCGTTGTGGGAGTTCTTCGAGACCACCCAGTTCCGTGACCAGTTCTTCTTCGTCGACGCTTGCCGCAACATCCCGTGGGAGAGCCGCGAGTTCGAGATCGGACGCTGGACGCTTCCCCGCGCGCGCGATCCGGGGCTCGATCCGGTCCAGCAGTTCATCCTCTATGCGACTTCACCGGGTCTGACGGCGGCCGAGTCGGGGCAGTTCGGCAACGAGCAAGGCGCCTTCACGGGCGGGCTCCTCGAGGGCCTCGCCGGCAAGGACTTTGCGAAGGCGTGGTCGTGGGAGCGCTCGTGCTACGAGGTGCGCTGGGAACGGCTGGCCAACTACGTCAAGGGGAGGCTCGAGAGCGAGAAGCACCCGGCGGGCGGGGCACCGGATGCGCCGCTGATCCAGGTCCCACAGGACGCCGGGAGCCGGGGCGTCGCCGGGCGCGATCGCGACCCCGTCGTCGCGTCGTTTCCCGCGGAACGCTTCGAAAAGGTCGTGCTCGAGGTCGAGCTGGAGCCGGACGACGTGTACGACATCGGACGGGTACGCGTACTCAACGGCATCGGTGACACGGTCGAGGAGGTCGAGGCGAAGACCGGCGGCCGCCCCGTGCGATTCGAGCTCGACCCGAGAACGTACGCCCTGCGAGCCGTCGCGGAGGGCTACGAGGAGGGGCGTACCGAGCAGCCGGTCGACTTGTACGCGAGCGACAAGCGAAAGATCTCGCTGCGGACTCATGACGGGTCGGCCCCGGCCGACGGCGCGGCCGCAAAGGATGGCGCCACCGCGGCACCCTCTTCGACGCCGGCCGAGCACGAGTCGTTCGCAGCCGTTCCGCCGCAACCGGGCGTGAAGCCCCCGGGTCATGTCGTCGCCGAGGCTCCGGACCGGCTGGCGTTCGTCGAGGTACGCGACAACACGGGAGCCATCAAGGCGGAGGCGCTCCATCGGCTCGACGAGGACCTCGCCCCCGGCTTCTACCAGCTTCGCATCATCACGCCAGGGGCGCCCGGAACACCGCTGCCGATCGCGCTCGCGCCGGGCGAAGAAGAAACGCCGTCGCTCGAGCCGCCCCCACTTGCGGCCGATGTCCGGCCGCTAGCCGAGGCTGCGGGCGCGGGAATCGATCCCGACGGCGTCGTTACTCTGAACGGCGAGAAGCTGATCGCTCCGCGGCGCACGACGGTGCTGGCGCTCGCCGCTGCGGCGGCGCACAACGGCGACGAGAGCGGGGCATGGCTCGGGCTCGACCTACCACAGCCGAAGGGCGGCCGCGTTCCGCCTTACATCGTCGTCCTTCTCGACGGACCAGACGTCGAACGAACGACGGTCCGCGTGTGGCCCGGGGGCGATCCCGTTCCGGAGAAGACGATCCCTCCGCGGCTCGCGGCCGAGGACGTCGCGACGATCGTGGCGCCGGTCGTCGACGACGGGAGCCACTGGCTCTCGATCGAGCCTGGGGACGACGCGCCGATGGTCTTCGCGCTCACGCTCCTGCATAGGTTGCCGTCGCTCGTAGTCGCCCACCTCGAACAGGAGCGAACAAGGATCTTCCAGTTCCTGCTGACGGGCAAGGTCGACGTCCTTCGGACCGCGGAGCAGGCCCAGCGAATGCTGCTCGCCGGCCGCCTCGCGGCGATCAAGCCGGTCGCCCGCCAACTCGCCGACCACGCAGCGGACGACCCGCTCGGAGGGTGCCTCGCCGGGTACTCGCTCCTGCGGCTCGGACACGCGGCCGAGGCCGGCAAGGTCGCCGATGCCGTGATCGCCGTCGCTCCCATGATCGCCGACGGGTACATCCTGCGCGGGGAGGCGGCCGCAGCCGCCGGCAACGAGGCACGGTCGCGACAGGCGTTCACGGACGCAATCGGCGCCGGCGTTCCACTCTTCGGCGAGGGGCTCACGCGCCTCGTGGAAGGGCTTCGCGCGTGGGGCTTCCTCCACCCGCGCGCGGCGGTCGTCCGGCACCTCTTCCAGCGTCACCTCCACGGGACGATGTGGTCGGTGTTCGTCCCGCGCGCTCGAGACGGCGTCCAGAGACTCGAGCCTGGTCGCCTGCTGATCACCGGCGCTGACACCGGCTTCGAGGCGTGAGGAACGGCGGGGTTCTGCCGATTGACAAGGCGGTGAGCCGAGTGCCAGTATCGGGTCACGATTCCCCTGCGGCGGGTCGGTCGTTGGCAGACGAGATGAGGGAGGTCGCCAGATGACTGTTCCGTTGTTGAGGCCGGGCCAGACGAACGCCGCGGTCCCCAGGTTGAAGAAGGCCGTCGTCCGGAAGCTCCTCGAGCGGAACCACGACGAGTTGGCATCCGTGATCAATCCCGCGTCGAGGACGTACGGCCCGAGGGCCGTGCGCGGTGTCAAGGTCGTCCAGCGGGACAAGAAGTTGAAACCGGACGGTGTCGTCGGCGAGCGCACCTGGCGCGCGCTCGGCGTCAACGAGCAAGTGGTCGACACACGCCCTCCTGTGCTGAACGGCGTCCCCTACGAGCCGGGGCTGCTCGCAATCGACGGCAGGTGGGTCGACAAGGAGCTCGGTGCGCAGCTGCTCGCTCAACGGAAGGCCGGCCGCTGGCGCGGCACCGTGACCAGCGGCTACCGCCCGGCGTGGTACCAGAAGCGCCTGTGGGACGCCGCCGTCCGGAAGTACGGCAGCGAGCAGGCGGCTTCGAAGTGGGTCGCGCGGCCCGGCAAATCGAGACACGGCAAGAAGGGCGGTCAGGGCGCGGTGGACGTCTCGCTCGGAGGCCAGCTCGACGCCTCCTCCGATCGCCTGTTCCGACCGATGAGCTGGGAGGACTGGCACGTACAGCTCACCGGGACGCGGGAGCTGCCCGAGCTGCCGGAGCCCGATCCGCGGGAGCTAGAGGTACCCGTGGCCGACCTCGAGGAGCAGGGCTTGACGCTCGAGGACGTGGACGCGGCGATCGCCGAGGTGCTCGAGCAGATGGATCGCCCGAACGACGAGCTGGAGGAAGCAGAGAAGGAGTCCATCGACGAGGGCTACGACCCCGAGTCGGCGGAGACGCCGCCCCCGGAGGGAGCGATGTGATGAGCGACACCGAAACGACCGATGCGCCCGAGCTGGAAGAAACGACAGATCTTGCCGCGCTCGAGGGCTCCAACTCGGAGCCGGACGTCCCGGAGGACGGCACCGTTGACGACGCCGAGCCGGAAGAGTCGGAGGGCGAAGCGGACGCCCGTGGGACCCCGCCGCGCCTGAGCCAGCGCGGGGCGGGATTCATCGCGCGCTTCGAGGGTTGTGTCCTGCGCATGTACAACGACCCCACGAACAATGCGACGATCGGAGTCGGGCACCTGATCCACCTCGGCCCGATCAACGGGCGTGAGCCTGTGGAGTTCCGGCGCGGGATCACGCGCAAGCGTGCGCTCGAGCTGTTGATGGGCGATGCGGGCAAAGCTGCGGGCAGTGTCCGCCGGCTGATCAAGGTTCCGCTGAACCAGCAGCAGCTCGACGCGCTCGTCAGCTTCACGTTCAACTGCGGCGAAGGCGCCCTCGCATCGTCGACGCTCCGCAAACGGCTGAACCGCCGCGAGTACGCAGCCGTGCCGAGCGAGCTGAACAAGTGGGTCCTGTCGGGCGGCAGGCGGCTCCCCGGGCTCGTTCGCCGGCGGAAAGCCGAAGGCGCGCTCTTCAGTAAGAGCAAATACAACTGAGCGCCGCCCGGGCGGACCCGGCCGGCGGCGGCATAGACTTGGAGCCGAAGCGGCGTGGAGACCCTCGGCTCACGATTCGGGACCTGCGCCTGCGGAGGGGCGTTCGAGGAACGAGTGGTCGCGGTGACGGCGCCGCGGACCGGCCGGAAAAAGGATGCCCAGCTGCTCGACGTCGAGCAGGGCGTGTGTCCCAACTGTGGTAGCCGCGTCTACAAAGCGCGGTCGCTGGAATCCGCCGAGGGCGCTTTCCGGGCGCTGCAGCTCCCGCCCGCTACTGAACCGGGATCCGGGCGAGCGGCTGCACGTTGACGTCGGGCCGCAGCTCGGCGTACGAGAGGACCGGCAGGTTGGGAAGCTCCGCCTCGAGCAGCCTGCGCACGCTCGCGCGGACGCCCTCTGACGTCAGGATCACCGGGCCGGCCGAGCTGTTGCCGGAGGAGCTCAGCTCCTGCCAGACCGCGTCGCGGAACGCTTCCGCCTCCTCATCCGGGAGGGGGAGCGTCGGGATGCCGTGCGTCCGCTGAATGCCCGTCGCCAACCGGGCCTCGAGCTCCGGCTCGAGCAGGTAGGCGGCCACGGTGTTCTCGGCCCAGGTGAAGCGATGGCTGATGTACGACCGGAGGCCGCGGCGCAGCGAGGCGTAGGTCGCCTGCCAGCCGTCGTGCGTGCCGGGGACGAGTGGCAAGCGGTCGTCGAGCACGACCGCCGCCGCATCGGACGAGACCGTGTCGTACTCGAGCAGTCGCTCGAGGATGCTCGGCAGGTTGTGGATCGAGAGCCCCTCGGAGATCATCGCTCGGAGGACGCGCGTCAGGTCTCCGAGCGTGAAGCGCGCGAGGACGGTGTCGACGAGGGCAGGGTACGTCCCCTCGACGACGACGTCGTCGCCGTTGTCGAGCCGAACGAGCTGGTACCTGAGCCGGGCGAGCTGGTACTCGAGGTCTTCGAGGCCGAACAGCTGGTCGGCGTGCGCGGCGAGCTCGGCGAAGACGTTGACCACGACCCAGTCGGTCGGGCCCCGCGTCGTGTAACCGGCATCCTCGAGCCGGAACTTCGCCAGTCGATCGACGACCCCGCGGGCGGCCCCGGTGACAGGGTGAACCGCCGTCCCCGATGTCTGCACAGGCAGCCCCTCCGGCTCGGCGTCGACGACCAGCTGCCCCGGGAGGACGAGCGGGATCGGAAGACCGGTCCACTCCTCCAGCTTCACCGAGAGCATTCCCTCCGGGATCGACGGCGTCGGCACCCATGTCAGCTCCGGAAGCTGGAAGCCGAACTGGGTGAAGAACATCTGCTCGAGCTCGTCAAAAGATGCGCGCACGGGCTCGGGCACGGCCGACCCGTGCACCGAGAACGGCTCGGCCGGAGGCGATCCCTCCAGGAGCGCACCGAGGGTGCGCGGATGAACGCGGAGCTCAGCGGCGTGCGAGCGCAGCTGCGCAAAGGCCGCCTCGACTGTGTCCTCGCGCGGCCGTTGGATCTCCTCGCCCTCGCCGAAGATCTCGGCGACGACGTCGCGGTCGTGAACGGAAACCCCGAGGTCGAGCAGTTGCCGCAGCACCGGCGCTACCGCTCGCGGCGGCAGGGATGTAGCGCGCGCATAGGCCCTCACCTGACCGTCGCCGAGCAGGCGCGACGGTCGTTCGAGCAGGATCGCAAGGGTCAATCGCCGGACAACCGTCGCGACGAGCGACCAGCCTGCGGTGTCGGAGTCCTCGAGCTCCTTGACGTATTCGGCCAGCCAGGCGCTCGGATAGCTCGGAGGCGCCTGCTCCGTTGCCGCGGCCCGCGAACGAAGCTCCGGCGGCGCCACGGCGATCCACGTGCGCCGGACGAGCGCCGGCGGATAGGGCTGGGCCGCGCCGTTGACGCGAAGGCGCAGCGGCCGCGCTGTTTCGCCCGACTCGAGCTCGACCTGCGCGTGTCCGGCAAGCCCGAGCGAGCGCATCGCGCCTTCGACATCCGCCTCGATCGCACGGGTCAGCGCTGCTGTCGCAGTCGCTTGCGTCAGCGGCTCGAGCGCGTCGCCGAGCTCGATGACGAGTCGCAACGACGGCGACTTGGGCCGGCGACCGTTGGCAGACGCCGTCATGCGACCACCTCCACCGACGGCCTCGGCTCCAAATGCGGTTCCTCGACCTTCAGCTGGACGTCCGGCGGGAGCTCGGTGAAGGCGAGAACGGCGACGCCTGGGTGATCGAGCTCGACGACTCGACGGACGAAGCGCCGTAGACCATTCGGCCTGACGACGAGCACCGCGCCGGGCTCGAGGCTCGCAACCTGCTCGTCGACCAAGCTGCGCAGCTCAGCGAGCTTCGCGCCCGGGAGCGCGACGAACTCCTTGCCGTCGCGGCGCTGCGTCGACTGCGCGATCGCATCTTCCAGGTCATGGCGAACCGAGACGAGCGGGCGGGAGCCGTCTGCACCGGGAAGGGTGCGAGCAAGCAGCTCGCGCACTCGTTCGACCAGCGCCGGGAGCTCGACGCCGTCGCCGTCCGACTTCGCGACCTCCGCCGCAATCGACTCCGGGGCAGTCGAAGACAAGGGCACGCCCTCGCGCAGGAGCGCGCGCGAGACCGCGGCCATGCGCACTAGCAACTCCGGCGTCGCGTCGATCCGGGCGGCGGCGAACACCGCCGCGGCCTGCTCGATTCCGTAGAACACGTCGAGATTCCGCAACAGCACGGATTCGACGTGCCTCAGCAGGTACTGGTAGCGGTCGAGCACCTCGAGCTCCGGTGGAGCGTCGGCACGAGTCGCGAGCCACAGGCCACCCGGCCCGCTCTCAGCCAGCGGGTCGACGTCGACACGGCCGTCGAGACCGTGTCGGCGACATGCCTCGAGGTCCGGGGCGAACATCGACTCCGACCCGAGCCTCCCGACCGCGGCGATCGAGCCGTCGAGAATGACCTTGTAGCGGCCCGCTCCCAGGCTCGGCCCCGACAGGAGCTGCACGGTCGGAACGCCGATCCCCATCTCCGCTTCGATCCGCTCGCGCATCCGCGAGATGTCGCCGTCCGGTGCCAGCATCTCCCGAACGCGCGGCGTCTCCGCATCCTCCGGGAAGAACGAGCCTGCGTCCGCCTCGAGGACGACCGGCGGCACCGTGGGCGTCATCGCGCTCGTGATGCGTGCAGCCGCCTCGGGCTCGAGCGGTCGCCGCTCCAACTGGTGATACCGCAGCAATCCCAGCCGGAGCAGCGCAGTGCCGGCATCTCGCCGCACGTGCTCGTCCGCGCGCTGAGCGGTCAGCACGCGCCCGAGCCAGTCCTTCAGCAACCGGTAGGCCTCAGGTGTTGCGACGCCTCCGCCCTCGACGAGGTCGCACACGAGCTTGTCTCGCCAGAGCTTGGGCGGACTCGCCTCGTCGACAGGCTTGACCAGATTCGCCTCGTCGATCTGCGCCAGCTCGGCCAGCGCCTGCTTGTAGCGGCCGAGCTTCCACAGGGAGACGGCCCTCGCCTGCCGATACTCGGCCGGATGGAAGGTCGGGTGCTCGTCTTTCTCGTCGATCTTCTCCGCCGCGGCGTACGCCTTGAGTGAGTCGTCGAGGTCGCCGCGCTCGCGAAGGACGTTGCCGAGCTTGTAGAGGACCGACGCATCGGCCAGCGGGCTCTGGCGGATCCGGCGATGGCACGTCTCCGCTTCGGTACGGCAATCCTCCGAGAGCTCGCGCAGGTCGGCGGCCGCGTCCGACGACTTGGACTTCTTCGCCAGCTCGTCCAGCGTGCCTGCGAGGCGGTCGAGCTGCCCGGCGACCCAGAGGAAGAGACCGTCGGGCAGCGTTCGGTCGGTGCGCGCGACGCGGACGAGGATCTTGGCCGCGTCTGCCGGCCCGAACAACCCGCCTTCGGTGACACGCCGCAGAGACCACCACGCGTGCTCTCCCTCGACCCAGTCGCGGACGACCCCGCGCAGCGCCGACGCGTCGTCGCCTCCCTTGACGAGCTTCGAGCGTTCCGTCAGGACGTCGTAATCGGCCGGGAGGAAGTGCTCGCGCACGAACTCGAGGACGCGCGCCCGGTCGCTCGGGTCGGCGGACTGGGCGAGGCGACACCACATGACGAGCGCCTGCACGTGAACGTCGTCGAGCTCTCGCTCCCAGCGACGCGTCCGTTCGAACTCGGGATTCTCGAAAGCGGAGAGGTCGAGCGTCTCCTCCTCACCGTCGACGCGCTTCCAGAGCCAGCTGTGAGGCAGCAGCTCCCGCACGACGGTGAGAGCGTCCTCTTCCCGCTTCGTGGCGAGCGCGCGCTCGGCCTGCGCGTGCGCGAGCAGCTCCTCCGCACGCCGGTGAATCGTGTGCGCCTCGTGCTCGAGCTGACTGGCAGCGGTCTGGTCCTCGAGCGGTGTCGTCAGCAGCGGAAGCGGGAGATCGAGCCCGGGAGCGGCGTTCGGCTCGCGAGCAGCTCTAGGCTCCGGCTGGTCACCACCCTCCCAGCCGATGCCGCGCTCAGCACTCGCTGCCTCGTCGGCCCTGCTCTCGATTGCTCCCCACCGCAGGAGCGAGAGGAGTCCCTCACCTAGCTCGCGCTTCTCGAAGAGTGCGCTCTCTCCCTTCTTCCGATGCGCCTCGGCCTGAGCACTGTGCCGCTTTGCGGCTCCGCCGAGCCCTTCCGCCTCGCGCTCGAGCTGATCCGCGCGTTGTCGCCCCTTGAGCGCGACGTCGAGGTACCACAGCGACCGCTCGAGCTTGCCGTCGACCCAGTCCGGCTGGAGCTCCACGACGCGCTCGATGTAGTCACCGACGCGGTCCGGATCTGCGCGCTTGTGGACGGAAAGAATCCGGTGGAGGTTGAAGTAGATCATCGGGTAGGTGGCCTTGAGGTCCTGCTCGGCGTACTCGAGCGCGTCCTTCGCCTTGTCGAGGTAACGGGGGTTGGCGGAGCGCAGGAAGTAGTTGAGGCACGCCTCGGCGTAGTCGTTCAGAACGAACGCGTAGACGGCGTTTCGGACGCGCTCTGACGGTTCCTGGCAATCGGCTGCTCCGAGCTCCTCCCACGTCTGCTTGACGCGATCGCGATACGTCTCGAAGCGAGCCACGACGGCGCGCGTCACGCGCGCGAACTGGTAGGCCGTGTAGCCCGGATCGTGCGCAACGCCCTGACCGAAGCGCGCCCCGGTCGCTTCGATGTAGCGCCGGTACGCCTCGTTGAACTCGCCTCGTTCCGCCGCGATCCTCGCCAGGCCGTAGTCGAGCTCCGAGACGAAGGTCTCGCGCTTGATCTCCTTGTACTCGCGCCCGCGCTCGAGGACTCTCTCCGCTCGATCGAGATCGCCGAGCAGCCACTCGATATACCCGAGGTTTCCCCAGGCGGCGATGTTCCCGGGGTTCACGGTGAGCACGCGCTCGTACTCGTCGCGAACGACCTCGGCGACGTCTCTCTCCAGCGTCGTCCGCTGGCGCCACGTCAACTCGAGCGCACTGGCAAGGTCGTACTGTGCGACGTCGAACGTCGAATCGAGCTCGACCGCGCGATGGAGGTCGAGGAGCGAACGGCGAGTCTCGACGATCTGCCCGTGAACGTGCAGGAACTGCGAGTCCGCCTGCGCACGAGCCGGGTTGTGCTTCTTCGCGGCCTCCAGGTACTTGCTGGCGTTCTCCGCGGAACCGAGCTGCGCATGCGCCGCGGCGAGCGTCACGTTTGCCTCGAACCACGTCTCGGCCCACCCCCGCGCGTCCGGCTCGAGGCGCCCGAGGCGCTCGAGCGCGCTCTCGGCTAGTGGTCGTGCCTCGAAGACCGAGTTCAAGCGCTGGCCCGACATGCCGGCGAGCGTGCGCCGGTTGAGCACCGTGCCGGCATACCCGATCTCGGCCTGGGCAACCATCAACTCGGCGCGTGCGAACGGTGGCCAGAAGCGCGCCGCCCTCCCGCGCACCTTCAGCGTCACGCGCAGCCACCACGCCGAGAGGCGCTGGAATGCGCGGCGAGCTCGTGAGCCCGAGAAACGCCACCACGACGGGTCGTAGAGCCGGATGACCTCTGCGTAGAGCTCGCGTGCCTGCTCATAGGCATCGAGCGTGTTCGAGCGCGCGTAGTCGCGCGCTTCATGGAAGTACGCGCTCGCGCGGAAGTAGCGCTTCGGCAGCAAGTTGATCTTGCGGCCCACGTCAGCGCGAAGCCGCCTGTAGAGGTGCGACGCGATGCTGAAGTAGAGGCGCTCGAGGAGCTTCTCGTACGCCTCGGGCGCGAGCGATTGGTCCGGGCCGAGCGTGAACTTGACCAGGTGCGCGACCGTGGCCGGCGAGCCCGGCGGGCCGAATCGCACCCACGGCAGGACCTCGACGTTCCAGGCTCCGTCCGCGTTTTCACGCACGCCGTACGTTCCACTGATGTGGATGTGCGACTGCCCGGGTGTCTTGTCCGAGTATTGATCCTCGAGCAGCGACAGGCGGCCGATCCGGCGACTGAGTCGCTCGGAGAGGTCCTGGACGAGCCACGACAGCGGTGTGGCGCCGCCCATGCCGGTGCCCTCGCTAAAGCCCGTGTCTTCGACGTATCCGCCGTCCGGGGGAATGGGCTCGAACTTCGAGCCGCCGCGGCTCCCGTCGCCAGCGAGGATGCCGTCGGCCTCGCCGGCCGTCGATTCGTCAGGCGCGTCAGCGCCCTCGTCTCCCGGCTGAGCTGCCTCGTCCGTGGCGCCGTCAGTGGGCTCTGCGCCGACGCCCGATTCTTCTGTCCAGTCCGTTGCCTC
>Ga0193741_1000415_pt1 | contig 12649 bp, 9 predicted proteins | sample L2s2metaG_FD_143059 | JGI IMG/M metagenome (GOLD analysis project Ga0193741, IMG submission 143059) | Soil microbial communities from a riparian zone of the East river system, Colorado, United States - L2s2 | ecosystem: Environmental > Terrestrial > Soil > Riparian zone | place: USA: East River...
TGGGATTTGACTTCCTCCAGCGACTGGACTTTCTCCGGCGTGACCTTCATCACCTCGAAGACCGTGTAGGTCCGCGGCTCTTCGAGCGGGCCTTCGATCTCACCCTGTCCGGCGGCGAAGATGGCACCGTCGAGCGGCTCGGGCAGCGTGCCCTCGGTGACCCCGGACTGCAGGCCGCCGTTGCCTTTGGTGGTGTCGGTCGAGTATTTCTCGGCGACTTTTTCCCAGCTCTCGGTCGAGTCGTCGTTTTCCAGCGCCGCCTTTGCCGCTTCGACTTTGGCCTTGTCTTTGTTCTTGACCAGGCGCACGTCGCGCGATTCGGGGGTCGTGTACTGGCTCGACTTGGCGGCGTCGTAGTAGTCCTGGATTTCGTCGCTGCTCGGTTTCGGCGCTTCGTTGGTGATCTGTGTCTGGATCTGGGTGCTGATCATCTGGATCTTCACCCGCTGATTGATGTCGTCCTGGCTGAATTCCGCTTTGTCGAGAAATTCCTCGTACTGTTTTTCGTTTTTGAAGCTCTGGTCTTTGAGTTTTTTCAGTTCTTTGGCGACTTCCTCCGGCGTGATGAAGATGCCCATTTCTTCAGCTTGCCCCTGAATCCAAATCGAGTCGAGCATTTCGCTGAACGCCGTTTCTTTCAATTCGTCGTATTTGTCATCACCGGGTTTGGGGGCCGGCGTGACCTGCGCCGCCGCTGCCGCCTGGCCGATCGCCCGCTCGAGCTCAGCCTTGGTGATGGTGCCGAGATCGTCCGGCGCATCTTCGATCACCGCCACAGAATCGGACGGGACGCTTGGGTTGCCGATCCCCTGGGCAATCGCGAAGCCGAGAAAGAGAACCACGAGCAGCGCGCCGAAACCGAGCAGCGCCAGGCGCTGCAGTCCGGCCGAGCCTCTCCCTTGCCGCTTATTCGAAGCCACCGATCGGGCAGCATAAATCAAATGCTCGGCTGGTGGCCCCTACGACGGCCGCCAATCAGGTAGCGATGCTCGCCTCGGCGGCGGCCTGAGCCTGCTTCGCGTCGCGGATCGCCCCGGCCATCGCCAGCACCGCCGCGAGCCGCGCCTCGGGCTCGTCCGGGACGCGCACCGCGGCGGTCTGCTCGCGCCACTCGTAGACCGCGCCCTCGACCTTCGCGCCGAGCAGCGCCGCCGCCTCCGATTCGAGCGCGATTCCGGTGACGCTGAGCCGGCCGCCGCGAAACTCGACGCTGCGCGCCCCGGCCAGGCCGAGCTCGATCCGCGCCCGCTGCAGCGCCAGCAGGCTCTCCACCTGGGGCGGCGGCGGCCCGAAGCGGTCGTCGAGCTCGTCGCGGATCGCGCGCAGCTCGCCCGGCTCGCGGGCGGCGGCGATGCGCCGGTGGACGTCGATCTTCGCCGCCTCGAAGGGGATGTAGGCGGCAGGCAGGTAGGCGTCCACCGGCACGTCGAGGCGCACCGGCTCGGGTGCCTCTTCCTCCCCCGCTGCCTCTCGCGCGGCGCCAACCGCCTCGTCGATCATCTGGCAGTAGAGCTCGAAGCCGACCGCGGCGACGTGGCCCGACTGCTCCTCGCCGAGCAGGTCGCCGGCGCCGCGGATGTCGAGGTCGCGCATCGCGATCTTGAAGCCGGAGCCGAGCTCGGTGTGATCGGCCAGGGTCGAGAGCCGCGCCGCCGCCTCCTCGCTCAGCGCCTCGGCCGAGGGATAGAGCAGGTAGGCGAAGGCGCGCTCGCGAGAGCGGCCCACCCGGCCGCGGATCTGGTAGGCCTGGGCGAGGCCGAGCTGGTCGGCGCGCTCGACGATCAGCGTGTTGGCGCTGGGGATGTCGAGGCCGGACTCGATGATCGTCGTAGTCACCAGGCAGTCGGCGTCGCCGCGCAGGAAGCCGAGCATCGTCTCCTCCAACCGCCCCTCGTCCATCTGCCCGTGGGCTTCGAGGAAGCGCGCTTTCGGGACCAGGCCGCGCAGCCGCTCGACCGTCTCCGGCAGCGAGTCGATCCGGTTGTGGAGGAAGAAGGCCTGTCCGCCGCGCTCGAGCTCGCGCTGGATCGCCTTGCCGACCAGGTCCTCGTCGTAGGGGCCGACGTAGGTGCGCACCGGGCGCCGGCCCTCGGGCGGCGTCTCGATCGTCGAGATGTCGCGCAGCCCGGCGAGGCTCATCTGCAGGGTGCGCGGGATCGGCGTCGCCGAGAGCGCCAGCACGTCGACCTTGAGCTTCAGCTGGCGCAGCAGCTCCTTCTGCTTGACCCCGAAGCGCTGCTCCTCGTCAACGATCACCAGGCCTAGGTCCTTGGCGCGCACGTCGCGCGAGAGCAGGCGATGGGTTCCGATGAGGATGTCGACCTTGCCCGCTTCGAAATCGGCGAGCACCTGCTTGACCTCGGCCGGCTTGCGCAGGCGCGAGACGCCCTCGACGACGAAGGGCAAGTCGGCGAGCCGCTCGCGGAAGGTGCCGAAGTGCTGCTGGGCGAGGATCGTCGTCGGCACCAGGATCATCACCTGCTTGCCGTCTGCAGCCGCCTTGACCGCGGCGCGCAGCGCCACCTCGGTCTTGCCGAAGCCGACGTCGCCGCAGACCAGGCGGTCCATCGGCTGCTCGGCCTCCATGTCCCCCTTTACGGACTCGATCGCTTCCACCTGGTCGGCCGTCTCGCGGTAGGGGAAGGCGGCCTCCATCGTCATCTGCCACTCGCCGTCGGCGCCGAAGCCGTGGCCCTTGCGGGTCCGGCGCTCCGCGTACAGGTTGAGCAGCTCGCCGGCGAGGGCGCCGGCGGCGCGGCGGGCGCGCGCCTTCATGTTCTGCCAGCGCTTACCGCCCAGGGCCGAGAGCGTCGGTTCGCCGCCGGCGCCGACGTAGCGGCTCAGCTTCGCCAGCTGGTCGGTGGGGACGTAGACGCGGTCCTCGCCCTTGTATTCGAGGTAGAGGTAGTCGCGGGTGACGCCGCCGACCTCGCGCGTCTCGAAGCCGGCGAAGCGGGCGACGCCGTGGTCCTCGTGGACCACGTAGTCGCCGACGCGGAGATCGCTGAAGGCGAGGCGGCCGCGGGCGGCGCCGGGCACGCGCTCCTCGGCGCGGCGGCGGCGGTGGACGAGACGGCGGAATGGATAGACCGCGAGGCGCAGCTCCGGGCTGACGAAGCCCTCGCGCAGTCGCGCCTCGGCAAAGGTGAGGCCAGGGTTGGGCGAGAGGCGACCGCCCTCGAGCAGCTTGGCGTCGAGCCGGTCGAACCCGTAGCGCGCCCGCTCCGCCTCGCCGCGATCGTCGAAGGCGACGACCGTGCGGTAGCCGGAGCGCACCTGCTTCTCCAGCTCCGCCTCGGCCTCTTTGACGCTGCGTGCCGGCGACTCGGCGCGGGCCGCGCGGAAGGCCTCCTCGTCGTCGCCACCGGCGGCCGAGAAGGAGAGCGCGGCGCGCTCGGCCAGCGGCGCGGCGACGTCGACGTAGAGGCGGCGGGCGTCGTCGTCGTGCATCGCCGTGGTCGCGTCCTCCCAGTGGTCGCGCAGGGCGGGCTCGATCTCCTCGCTGGCGGCGAGGATCACCGCGGCGGACTCGGGGACCAGCGCCAGCGGCGCCCCGAAGCGATCGAGCGGCAGCACCTCGGCCAGGCTCGGCGGCTCCCTGCCCTGCTCGGCCGCCTCCATCGCCGCCAGCTCGGCCAGCTCGCGGTGCTCGGCGTCGAGCTCGGCGGCGGGCGCCAGCTCAACCCGCTCGGCCTCGCCCAGCGAGCGCTGGGTGAAGGTCGAGAACCAGCGCATTGACTCGACCTCGTCGCCGAAGAGCTCGATCCGCACGGCGCGGTCGACCGTGGCGCCGAAGACGTCGAGGATGCCTCCGCGGACCGCGAGCTGGCCACGCTCCGTAACCTGCTCGACCCGTTCGTAGCCGGCGGCGGCGAGCCGCCGAGCGACGTCGCCGAGATCGATCTCCTCACCCTCGGTGATGGCGAAGCCGGCCGGGCGCAGGGCGGCGTCAGGCACCGCCTCGGCCAACGCGGCGGCGCCGGCGACGACGACCGCGTCCTGCTCACGTCCAAGCGCGTCGAGGGCGTCGATGCGCAGGCCGACCAGGTGCGGGGGCGGTGTCACATGCGAGGCGAAGCCGGTGCCGCGCGAGGGGTAGAGCCGCACCCGGCGCGGCGCCAGGTAGGCACGCAGGTCGTTGGCGAGGTCGCGGGCGGAGCGGTCGTCGGCGCTGACCAGCAGCGCCGGCCGGCCGGCGAGGCCGCGGTCGTCCTCGAGCAGGGCCGCCAGCAGCAGCGGCCGCAGCATCGCCGAGGCGGGAACGTCGACCGTCTCGCCGCCGGGCACGGCGGCTTCGCGCACGCGACCGGCGAGCGCGTGGACGCGCTCGTTCTCGGCGGCGATCTCGATCAGGGCTCGAAGGCTCATGGCAGGCGAAACGCCCGGACAGAGCCATCCGGGCAGTGCGGGCGATTCTACGAAGCCGGGATCGCCACCTACACTCCCCGGCGGGCGCCGATGAAGCTGAGGACCACACCGCAGGGAGTCATCGCCGAGGACCGCCAGCGCGGGCGTTGGGTGTCGCTGCCCACCGACTACAGCATGCTCGGCCTGCTTGCCGGTGGCGAGGCGGCCCGCCTGGAGGTCCAGCGCCTGATCGAAGCCGACGACGCGACCGCCGCCGACCCAGCCACCGCCGGCCTGCCCTGCACGGCGCGCTCGATGCGGGCCTTCAGCCTCTGGCCTGCCCACTACGAGGGCTCGGCGCGGATGCTGGTCAAGCGCTTCTTCCCGGCGCCGGCGCAGAGGGCCGCGGCCGCCTACGAGCGGGTCACCCGCCGCACCTTCCCGCCCTTCAAGCCGAACAGGCGCTTCTACGAGGTCCCCGCCTTCTACCTCGGCAACCACGCCGCGATGCTGGCCGACGGCGAGGAGATGCCCTGGCCCTCGCACACCTCCCACCTCGACTTCGAGCTCGAGCTCGCCTTCGTCCTTGCCCGGCCGCTCGCCGACCCGACCCCGGGCGAGGCGCGGGAGGCGATCGGCGGCTGGCTCGTGCTCAACGACTGGAGCGCCCGCGACGTGCAGGCCGAGGAGGCCCGCCACGGCGTCTTCGGCCCGGCGGTCAAGTCGAAGACCTTCGCCAACGCGATCGGCTGCGACGTGCTCAGCGCCGACGCGCTGCCCGACTGGAGCACGGCGCGCGGCAGGGTGCGGGTCGACGGGGAGGTCTGGTGCGAAGGCACGACTGCAGAGCCGGCTCACGACGTCGGCGAGCTGCTCGCCTACGCCGCTGCGGGCGAGCGGCTCGAGCCCGGCGACCTGATCTCGACCGGGACGATGCCCGGCTGCTGCGGCCTCGAGCTCGACCGCTGGATCCAGCCCGGGCAGACGGTGCAGCTCGAGATCGACGGGATCGGGACGCTCGCCAACCGGATCGGGGCACGGCGATGAGGAAGCTGCTCGCCGCCGGCTCCGCCCTCGGCCTGCTGGCCCACAACGCGTTCGAGACGCGGGCCGGGGTCGGGCTGGTCTTCGAGCCCTTCCTCGGCCGCCGCGGCGCCGTCGCCCTCTGGAGCGCCTACTTCCCGCTGATGCTCGCCGCCGCGACGCGCAGCGGCGAGAACGCTCGCCGCCTCTCGGCCTTCAGCGCCGGGATCGGCGTCGCCGGCGTGGCCGTGCACTTCAAGGCCTGGCCCTGGTCCCTGCACGGCGGCCTGCCGATGCTCGACGAAGCCGAGGGGCTGAGCGAGGAGCAATTGCCCGCCTACAACGCCGTGCTCTGGTTCTGGCTGCTCTGCAGCGCCCTCAGCCTGCCGGCGGCCAACCGGCCGGGGACGCGGCGCTTCGCCGTCGTCGGCCTGCTCAACTTCCCGATCCTGCTCGCCTCCGCCCGCCACCACTTCCACTGGGCGCGCGAGCAGGCCGAGCTCGAACCCGAGCGCTGGAGCCCAGCCCTCCGCGAATAGCCGCCGATGGGCCTGAAACAGACGCATAGCGTCGGAAATCGGCCCGTCGGCGGGGTTTTGTCGCTGACCTTCGACAACCTCGGCGAGGCGGCGGAGCTGGAGCTCGGCGCGCTGCCGCCCGATGTATCACTGGGCGAGCACCTCACCGCGACTGAGGTCGTGCCGGCGCTGCTCGACCACCTCGGGGAGCGGCAGCTCGCGGCAACCTTCTTCGTCGAGGGCCTCAACGCCGAGCTCTATCCCGATCTCTTGCGCGGGATCGATGCCCGCGGCCACGAGGTGGCCTTCCACGCCTGGCGTCACGAGCAGTGGGCGGAGCTGACGGCCACCGAGCAGGCCGAGAACCTAGCCCGGGGCCAAATCGCCTTCGAGAAGCTCGGCCTGCGAATCGACGGCATGCGCCCGCCCGGCGGGCAGCTCGGCGCTGGCGGTGTCGGGGTCCTGCGCGAAGCCGGGCTGGACTACTGCTCTCCTGCGGGCAGCGGCGCGGGGGTCGATGCCGGCATCTCCCTGCTGCCGTTTCAGTGGCGCCACGTCGATGCGAGCTGCGTGCTGCCGCCACTCGCCGCGGCGCGCCAGCAGATGAGCGGCTCGACCGACCCGGTCGAGCCCGCCGCCTTCGTTGCCTGGTTGAAAGAGGAGATCACCGGCCTGACCCAAACGGGCGGCTACCTGGCGATCGTCCTGCACCCTTTCATGCTCGCCTGGCTGGGCGAGGACCAGCTCGAACGACTGCTCGAGCGGATCGCCGCCGCCGCCCTGGACGACGGGCTCTGGGTCGCGCGCTGCGCCGATGTCGCGGATCACATGCTGGCCCATCCCGAGCCGTTCGGGAACAGCGCCGTCCTCGATTCCACCAGCTGGACCTAGTATCCGCGGCATGTCCGCGCTGGGAGACGTGGCGGCGGCACTCCTGCCGCCCGAGGCCGGGGGTCCAGATCCCGAGCGCGTCGCCGGCGTCGCCAGGCGGATGGTCGACCGCATGCCCACCACCTCGCGCGTGGGCCTGGGCGCGGCCCTGGTCGGCATCGAGGCGCTCTCGCTGGCCCGCACGGGGCGTACCCTCGGAGCCGCCTCGCCCCAACAGCGCCAGGGGCTTCTCGAGCAGCTCGTCCGCGTCGGCGGCGCCCCGGTCCTCGACGCCTTCAAGTCCGTCGTCCTGCTCGCCCACGGCACCGACTCCTTCGCCGAGGAGATCGCCGCGGTCGGCTCGCGCCACCAGCTCTCCCGGCCCGACCCGGCGATGAGCATCCTGCCGGCGGAGGCCTGGCCGCCCGTCTCCCGCTGTGACGCGATCGTGGTCGGCTCTGGCGCCGGCGGCGCCTTCGCCGCCCGGGCCCTGGCGCGGGCCGGGCTCGACACGGTGATCGTCGAGGAGGGCGAGCGCTGGACGGCCGAGCGCATCCGCGGCTCCCATCCCCTCGACCGCTTCGCCGGGATCTACCGTGACGGCGGCACGACGATGGCGCTGGGCAACCCACCGATCGCGCTGCCGCTGGGCCGCGCCGTCGGTGGCACCACCGTGATCAACTCGGGCACCTGCTACCGGCCCCCGACCAAGGTCGCACAGGCCTGGCACGAGCAGCACGGCCTCGCCCTAGCGGACCTCGAGCTGCTCGGCCCCCGGGTTGCCGAGGTCGAAGCGACGATCGGCGTCGCGCCGGCGCCGATGGAGGTGCTCGGCCGAAATGGCGAACTGGCGCTTGAGGGAGCCGCGGCGCTGGACTGGCGCAACGCACCGCTTCGCCGCAACGCGCCCGGCTGCCGCGGCGCCTGCCAGTGCGCGATCGGCTGCCCCAACAACGCCAAGGGCGGCGTCCACCTCAACGCCCTGCCGCAGGCTTGCGAGGCCGGAGCACGGATCGTCTCCGGCCTGCAGGTGCAGCGCGTGCTGACCGAAGCCGGGCGGGCAAGCGGCGTGCTGGGGCGAGCCGCCGGCGGGGGCGAGGTGCGAATCAGCGCGCCGCTGGTCATCGTCGCCGCCGGCGCGGTGCCGACGCCGGCGCTGCTGCGCCGCAGCGGCCTCGGTCGCCATCCCCGTCTCGGCCGCAACCTCTCGATCCATCCGGCGACGGGGATCACAGCGAGCTTCGAGGAGGAGGTCGTCCCCTGGCGGGGGGTGATGCAGAGCGTCGGCATCGAGGAGCTGCACGAGCGCGAGGGCGTCCTGATCGAGGCCACCTCCAATCCGCCCGGCATGGGGGCGATCTCCGCTTCCGGCTACGGCACGCACCTGATGCGCCGCCTCGATCGCGCCGCCAATACGGCGACCCTCGGCGCGATGATCGCCGACGAGCCCTCCGGCCGGGTCTTCGGCGCCCGCGCCCCGATCGTCTCCTACCGGTTGGCAAAGGCCGACGAAGGCCGGCTCGCCACCGCGATCCGGGCGATGGCACGGGTGATGCTCGCCGCCGGCGCCCGCGACGTCGAGCTCGGCGGCGGCGCCCCGGCGGTCAGGTCGGAGTCCGAGCTCGACGATGCGATGCAGCGTCTGGACGTCAAGCGCCTGCGCCTCGCCGGCTTCCATCCGAGCGGCACTGCCGCCGCCGGCGCGGACCCGGGCCGCCACCCGGTCGACCCCGAGGGGCGGCTGCGCGGCGTCGACGGGGTCTGGGTCGCCGACGGCTCGGTGCTGCCCAGCTGCCCGGGCGTCAATCCGCAGATCTCGATCATGGCGATCGCGATCGGCGTCGGCGAGGCCGCGGCTCAGCTCTCGTAAGGCGGCAGGCCGGGGCCAGAGCGCGCCCACTCCACCTGACCCACGCCCTCGCTTGCCGAGCGGCCCTCGACGTCGTCCCACCCGTGCAGCATTCGCTTCAGCCGGGCGATGGCCTCAGGAGGATGGGCGGCTACCTCGGTGGCCAGCACAAGGGCAGCCTCCTCGGTGGCCGATGCAGGCGCGACGCGGTTGACCAGGCCGAGGCGCAGAGCCTCGTCGGCGCCGATCGTCCGCGAGGAGAGCAGCAGGTACTTGGCGGTGGCCAGGCCGCAGAGAGTGACCAGGCGAGCCGGCCCGACGGGCACACCGAGCGCCGCGCCGGGGAAGCGCATGCGCAGGTTGGAGCCGCCGACCCGCATGTCGCAGGCGACGGCGACCTCGGCGCCGCCGCCGACGACGTCGCCGTGACAGACGGCGATCGTCGGCTTGGGGAAGGCGACGATCGCGTCGTAGAGGTCGGCGAAGAGCTGCACGCGGCGCACCTTGCCCTCGTCGTCGAGCTGCTCCTTGACGTCAGCCCCGGCCGAGAGGCCCATGTGGTCCGCGGAGCTGACCACGAGCACGCGCACCGCCTCATCGGCGCGGGCGACCGCCTGGTGCTCGAGCAGCTCGACCAGCATCTGCGTGTCGATCGCGTTGCGCGAGCCCGGCCGCTGCAGGCGCAGCACCGCGACGCCCTGCGCATCGACCTCATAGCTGGTCACCTCGGCCTCACTCACCGGCTGGAATCTATTCGTCGAGCCGCGCGACCAGCCGCTCGGCCTCCCCGGCGGCACGCTCGATCAGCGCCGCCACCTCCTCGCGCGGCTCGCGGAAACGCGAGAGCACGTAGGCGGCGACGATCTCCGGGTCGGTCGAGTCCGGCCGCCCGACCCCGGCCCGCACGCGCCAGAACTCGGCGTCGCCGAAGCCCCGTTTGAGGCTCTTGAGGCCGTTGTGGCCAGCCAGGCCGCCGCCCTGGCGAACCTGCACCTCGCCGAAGGGCAGGTCGATCTCGTCGTGCAGGACGACGACACGCTCCAGCGGCACCTTGAGCGCGCCGCGCGCCGGGCCGGCGCAATCGCCTGAGGCGTTCATCTGCGTCTGCGGCAGCAGGACCGCGACCCGCGGGCCACCGGCGCCGGCCCGCCCTTCGGCGATCAGACCGCCGAACCTCTGCTTCGCCCGCGGCAGGTCCCAGCGGCGTGAGAGCTCGGCGGCAACCTCGAAGCCGACGTTGTGCCGGGTTGCCGCGTAGCGGTCGCCCGGGTTGCCGAGGCCGACGATCAGGATGCGGTCGCCGTGCTGCTCGCCCTCGCCCGCATCGCGGCGGCGGCGAAAGAGCGACAGGGGTTACTCCCCGCCGGAGTCGCCCGAGTAGGACTCGCCCTCGCCGCCATCCTCGACAGCCGGAGCCTCGCCCTCCTCGCCGATCAGCTCGGTTTCCTCCTCGACGGCGGGCTCGGGCTCTTCCTCGACGCGGGGCGGCGAGAGGGTGGCGATCGTCACCTCATCGAGATCCTCGGCGACGAGCTTGACGCCCTCGGGCACCGCCAGCGCCGAGAGCTGCAGGGTGTCGTTGATCTCCATCGCGGAGACGTCGGCGACGATGCGGTCCGGAATCTCAGCGGGCAGCGCTTCGACCGTGACCTCGCGGGTGACGTGCTCGAGCACGCCGCCGCCCTTGACGCCCGGGGCGACCTCGCTGCCCTCGAGCTCGATCGCGACCTCCGCCTGGATCGCCTCGTCGAGCCGCACCTCCTGCAGATCGATGTGCTGGAGGCTGCCGCGCACGGGGTGCAGCTGCTGCTCCTTGACCACGACCGGGACGGCTTTGCCGCCCTCGATCTCGAGATCGAAGAGGGCGGCGCCTTCACCGAGGACGCTGCGCACGTCGCGTTCGGCGACCTGGAAGGGGCGCGCCTCGGAGCCGCCGCTGTAGACGACGCCGGGCACCAGGCCCTCGCGCCGCAGCCGACGTGAGGTGCGCGAGCCGAAATCGCTGCGCGGCGCTGCCTTGAGCTTCTCGCGGGTTTGGGCCATGCGGACGGGAGAGGATAGAGAAACGAGCGCCGGCGCACCTGTGGGAACCTTCCGGGGTGAGCGAAGACTCCAGGATTCCCAAGGGCCGGCTGCGGCGCTCGGCGAAGCTTGGCTCGATCGTCGGCATGCAGGGCGCCCGATACGCCGGGACCAAGGCGACCAACGTCGCCCGCTCCGAGGAGGAGGGCAGGGAGAAGCTCGAGCAGCGCCACCTGGAGACGGCGATGAAGATGGTCGGCGCCCTGGGGCAGATGAAGGGCGCGGCGATGAAGCTGGGCCAGTTCGCCTCCTTCATCGACACCGAGTTCATCCCTGAGGAGTACCGCGAGATCTACCAGGAGCAGCTGGCCAAGCTGCGCACCGACGCGCCGGCGATGCCCTGGGAGAAGGTCGAGAAGGTGCTCGAGGAGGAGTACGAGGGCGAGCCGCTCTCCGAGCTCTTTGCCGAGTTCGAGCACGAGGCCTTCGCCGCCGCCTCGATCGGCCAGGTGCACCGGGCCGAGCTGCTCGACGGACGCGTCGTCGCCGTCAAGATCCAGTACCCCGGCATCGCCGAGGCGCTCGACGCCGACCTGCGCAACGCCGGCACGATCGTGCGCCTCGCCCGCGCCCTCGCCCCCGGCCTCGACGCCAAGGAGATCGCCAAGGAGCTGCGCGAGCGGGTGCTGGAGGAGCTCGACTACGAGTACGAGGCGCAGAACCAGCGCACTTTCGCCCGCGCCTACCGTGAGCACCCGTTCATCTACGTGCCGGAAGTGATCACCCGCCTCTCGCGCCGCCGCGTGCTGGTCACCGAGCTGGTCGAGGGCCTGGGCTTCGAGCAGGTCAAGGCGCTGCCGCACGAGGAGCGCAGCCGCTTCGGCGAGATCGTCTTCCGCGGCAGCTTCGGCTCGATCTACCACCTGCAGCACTTCAACGCCGACCCCCACCCCGGCAACTACATCCTGCTCGCCGACGGCCGCGTCGCCTTCCTCGACTTCGGCATGACCAAGAAGCTTGACCATGAGCAGATCGTGCTCGAGCAGCGCGCCTTCGACGCCGCCTCGCGCGACAACCCCGAGGCCTTCCGTGAGGCCCTGCACGACCTCGGCTTCGTCAAGAACCCCTCCAAGCTCGATGCCCAGCGGCTGATGGACCACATGCGGGCGGTCGGCGGCTGGTACATCGAGGACCGCGAGATCGAGATCAGCGCCCGGCGGGTGATGAAGATCATCGAGTCGACCAACGACCCCCGCTCGGAGTACTACGACCTGATGCGACGCGAGGCGATGCCGGCCGACGAGCTGATGGGCCGGCGGATGGAAATCGGCGTCGTCGCCGTGCTCGGCCAGCTGCGCGCGAAGCGCAACTGGCACCGCATCATGCGCGAGTGGATCTACGCCGATCCTCCGGCGACCGAGCTGGGCGAGCAGGAGTGGGAGTACTTCGAGGGAAGAGGCGTGATGCAAACCCCGATAGTCGAGCGGTCTCTGGAAGGAGAGCAGCGATGAGCAGGATCCGGCGCGGTTGGGAGCTGACCAAGAAGAGCTGGAGCGTCCTGCGCCAGAACCCCGAGCTGCTGCGCTTCCCGCTCTACGGAGGGGTGGCGACGATCCTCACCGCGCTCGTCGTCGTCGGCCCGGGGCTGTACCTGATCGAGGACGGCGAGGCCGTCTTCGGCGGCCCGCTGGCGGTGATCGGCTTCTACCTGCTCGCCGTGATCGGCACCTACTTCAGCGTCGGCCTCGCGGCGGCCGCCGACATGATCTTCCACGGCCGCGAGGCGAGCGTCGGCGACGGGCTGGCGGTGGCGCGCAGCCGCTTCTCCCAGATCGCCGGCTGGGCGGCGATCTCCACCGCGATCGGCCTCGTCCTCAGCGCGCTCGAGAACCAGGGCGCGGCCGGCCAGATCGTCGGCCGCCTGCTGGCGGTCGGCTGGTCGCTGATCACCTTTCTCGCCGTGCCGGTGATCGCCCTCGAGGGCAGCGGCCCGATCGAGACGCTGAAGCGCTCGGCCGGC
>Ga0193741_1000416_pt1 | contig 12641 bp, 10 predicted proteins | sample L2s2metaG_FD_143059 | JGI IMG/M metagenome (GOLD analysis project Ga0193741, IMG submission 143059) | Soil microbial communities from a riparian zone of the East river system, Colorado, United States - L2s2 | ecosystem: Environmental > Terrestrial > Soil > Riparian zone | place: USA: East River...
CGATGACCTACACGACGATCGGCCGCAACGCGCAGCGCGTGTCGCAGATCATGTTCCTGCGCCACCTCGCGAAGAAGCTGGCGTATCAAGTGGAAGCGCCGACGTTATGGGACGTCGATTTCCGCACCGCGGTCGCGCAGGCGGAGCTCGAAGATCGCGAACAGCCGGGCGCGTACCACAAGATTCATTTCTACCGGGAGCCGGGAGCCGGGAGCCGGGAACCGGTTGCGATTGAGACGACACGGCCGGAATTGATCCCGGCATGCGTGGCCCTCGTCGCTCACCCCGACGATGAGCGTTACAAGCATCTGTTCAATACGCACGTGATCACACCGCTCTTTGGCGTGCGGGTGCCGGTCAAGGCGCATGCGTTGGCCGATCCGGAAAAGGGCAGCGGCATCGCGATGATCTGCACCTTTGGCGACACCACCGACGTCACGTGGTGGCGCGAGCTGAAGTTGCCGGTGCGCGCCATCGTGCAGGCCAACGGGACGCTGGGGCCCGTGACCTGGGGACACACCGGTTGGGAATCCGCGGACGCGGCGAAGGCGCAGGCCGCCTACGATCAACTCGCCGGCCTGTCCGCGAAGAAGGCGCAAGCGAAGATCGCGGAACTGCTCAAAGAGAGCGGCGATCTGCAGGGCGATCCGAAACCGATCACGCACAACGTCAAGTTCTACGAGAAGGGCGATCGCCCGCTCGAGATCATCACCAGCCGCCAGTGGTTCATCAAGACGATCGACCACTGCGACGAATTCATCGCGCGCGGGCAGGAAATCAGCTGGCACCCGGAATATATGCGGGCGCGCTTCGAGAACTGGGTGCAGGGCCTGAACGGCGACTGGTGCATCAGCCGGCAGCGGTTTTTCGGCGTGCCGTTCCCGGTGTGGTACCCGGTTCGCGCCAACGGCAGCGTCGACTACACGAACGTGATCGTGCCGCCGGAGTCGCGCCTGCCGATCGATCCGTCGACGGACGTGCCCGACGGGTACACCGCGGATCAGCGCGGCAAGCCTGGCGGCTTCGCCGGCGATCCCGACGTCATGGATACGTGGGCGACATCGTCGGTCACACCGCAGCTCGTGAGCGGGTGGGAGACGGATCCGGATCTGTTTGCCAAGACGTTCCCGATGGACCTGCGGCCGCAGGCGCACGACATCATCCGCACGTGGCTGTTCTCGTCGGTGGTGCGCGCGCAGTTCGAACACGAATCGGTGCCGTGGACCAATGCCGCAATCTCCGGGTTCGTGCTCGATCCGGATCGCAAGAAGATGTCGAAGTCGAAAGGCAACGTCGTGACGCCGCTGGCGCTGCTCCAGGAGCACGGCTCCGACGGCGTGCGCTATTGGGCGGCGCGCGGCGGCCCGGGCGTGGATACGGCGTTCGATCCGGGCCAGATGAAGATCGGCCGCAAGCTGGCGATGAAGGTGCTGAACGTCTCGAAGTTCGTGCTCGCAGGCGAGCAGCCTGAAGGGCCCGTGACCGAAGCGCTCGATCGCGGCATGCTGCAGAACCTCGCGGTCGTGGTCGACGAGGCCACCGCGGAGCTGGAGAATTACGAGTACGCCAAGGCGCTCGCCAAGGTCGAATCGTTCTTCTGGGACTTTTGCGACAACTACATCGAGGCCGCGAAGTCGCGGCGCTACGGCGATTTTGGACCGGAGCCCGCGGCGTCCGCATCGACGGCAATGCGGCTCGCCCTGTCGGTGTTGCTGCGTTTGCTGGCGCCCTATCTCTCGTTTGCGTGCGAGGAAGTCTGGTCGTGGACCAATACCGGATCGATCCATCGCGCCTCGTGGCCGGCGCGCGATGAGCTCATCAAGCTGTCCGGCACCGACGGATCGTCCGCGAAGGCCGTGATCCATGCGACCGAAGCGTTGAACGCGATCCGAAAAGGCAAGACCGATCAGAAGGTCTCGGTGGGCACGCCGGTCAAGGAAGTCGTCTATCAGGCGGCCGACGAAGCGATCGCGTGCCTCAAGCTGGTCGAGCGCGATCTGAAGGCGGCGTCGCGAGCCGAGACGCTGATTCTCAGGGCCGGCGAGCCCGCGGTCGAAGTGACGCTGAAACCCACAGAGGCGTAATGGTCTCCGCTCTTCCGGTCGAGGCATATCGCGACCTCGTTCGACAGGCCCTCGCCGAGGATCGCGGCCAAGGCGATGCGACGAGCGCCGCCACCGTGGCGAAGGGCATTCGCGCCCGCGGCACGATCATGGCGAAGTCCGATCTCGTCGTCGCCGGAATCGACGTGGCCGCGGAAGCGTTCCGGCAGCTCGATCCGAAAGCCGTGTTCGAAGTGCGGTGGGGTGACGGGTCGCGCGTGCAGGCGGGCGAAATCGTCGCCGGCGTGACCGGTGATGCGCACGCGTTGCTCGAAGCCGAACGGACCGCGCTCAATTTTCTTCAGCGGTTGAGCGGCATCGCCACCCTGACCGCGAAATTCGTGGATGCGGCGCGCGGCGGCATCACGATCCTCGACACCCGCAAGACCACTCCGGGTTTCCGCGCGCTCGAGAAATACGCGGTCCGCTGCGGCGGCGGCACCAATCACCGCCTGCGCCTTGACGATGGCATCTTGATCAAGGACAACCACAAGCGGCTGGCCGGCGGCGTCGGCGCGGCGGCGGCTCGCGCCATGAAGGACAGCGGCGGCTTGCCCGTGGAGGTCGAGGTCGAGAATCTCGCCGAGCTCGACGAAGTGTTGAAGACCGGCGTCCCGCGCATCCTGCTCGACAACTTCACCACCTACGACATTCGCGAAGCGGTCACGCGCGTCAACGGCCGGGCCGAGATCGAGATTTCCGGGGGCGTGACGCTCGAGCGCATTCCCGAGCTGGCGACGACCGGTGCGCAGTACGTCTCGATCGGCGCGCTCACGCATTCCGCGCCCGCGGCCGATCTCAGCTTCGAGCTCGAGCCGGAGTGATGCGTCCCGACGATCTCGCGGTGTCCCTCGCGGCGCTGCGCGAACGGCGGCCGGACGCGCGCCTCGATGTGCGATGGCACGCATCACTGCCGTCGACAATGGACGCGGCCTCCCTCCTTGCGCATGACGGCGCGCGTCACGGCGTTGTCGTCGGAGCCGATGAGCAAACGTCAGGTCGAGGCCGGCGAGGGACGACATGGGCCTCGCCGCCGTTGGCGGGACTCTATTTTTCCTTCATCGCCAGGCCGGACACTCCCGCTCTGTCCCTCATCACGCTCGCGGCCGGTGTCGCGGTGCGCGATGGTGTTCGGGCCGCGACCGGGCTGGCGGCGGATCTCAAGTGGCCGAACGATCTGATCGTGGGACCACGCAAGCTGGCCGGCATCCTCGCCGAAGGCATCTCGATCGGCTCGCCCGATCAGGCCGTGATCGTCGGCGTCGGCGTCAACGTGCAGCCGGCTTCGTATCCGCCCGATGTGGCGGCGCGGGCGACGTCACTGGAGGGCGAGCTGGGCCGATCAATCGATCGCGGCCTGCTGTTGTCGGAGATCCTGAGTGCGCTGTGGGATCGGCTCGCCCAGAGGCCCGGTGATATCCTGCAGGCGTGGCGCGCGGCGTCGCCGAACGCCAACGGCACGCGCGTCGAGTGGGACGGAAAAAATGGCACCACTGCGGGAATCGACGACAGCGGTGCGTTGCTCGTCAAGACGAATGCCGGTATTGAAAAAATTATTGCTGGTGAAGTTCGCTGGCACCTCGCACCCTGGGCACCGCAGGCACCTTAGGCACCATGCTTCTAGCCATTGACGTAGGAAATACGAACATCGTGATCGGAGTGTTTCGCGGCGAGACGCTGGTGCACAGCTGGCGACTCACGACGATCCGCGAGCGCACGTCCGACGAGCTCGGCATCCTCCTCTCCGATCTCTGCGATCGCAACGAGATCCGGCAGGCGGATATCTCCGGCATCGTGATCGCGTCGGTCGTGCCGCCGCTGACGGGCACGCTGGTGGCGATGGTCACCGAGTACTTCGGCCGCGTGCCGCTGATCTTCGAGCCGGCCGTGAACGGCGGCATTCCGATCCTGATCGACAACCCATCCGAAGTCGGCGCCGATCGCGTCGTCAACAGCATCGCGGCGTTTGCGACCTACGGCAAAGGCCTGCCGATCATCGTGATTGACTTCGGGACGGCGACGACGTTCGACGCGATCTCGGCCAAGGGCGAGTACCTGGGCGGCGTCATCTGTCCTGGTCCGCAAATCTCCGCCGATGCGCTCGTGCAGCGCACGGCGAAGCTGCCGCGCATCGACGTCCGCAAGCCGCCGCGGGTGATCGGCACGAACACCATCGGCGCGATGCAGTCCGGTTTGTTCTGGGGCTACGTCGACATGGTCGAGGGGCTGGTGCGCCGCATGAAAGCGGAGCTCGGCGGCGCCGCGGTCGTCGTCGCGACCGGCGGCCTGGCGTCGATCGTCGCGCCGGAGTCGAAGATGATCGAGCATGTCGATCCGGAGCTGACGCTGCGTGGCCTGCGTCTGTGGTGGGATCGCCAGCAGTGATCGATGTTGAACCCTACGCGCGAGAGCTCGAAGCGTATCTCTGCCGCAAGAACGACGGTCACCTGATTCGCATCACCGGGCCCGCATTCGAGCAGGTGCAGGGATGGGCCGCGCAGGGCGTGCCGATCAAAGTGGCTGAAGCCGGCATCGATCGCTATTTCGAGCGCTACTACCGCAAGGGCCCGCGCCGCCGTCCCGTTCGCATTGAATTCTGTGAAGCCGACGTGCTCGATGCCTTCGATGACTGGCGTCGCGCCGTCGGTGTGATCCAGGTGGTCCCTGATTCAGCCGGCGGGCCTGATGTCGAGGACCCGCAGCCGGCCTCGCGTCCGCGTCGATCGCTGGCATCACAGATCGAAGGCGCGCTGGCGCGATTGACGGTATTGCGCGGCAGCGACCAGGCCGGCTCGATTCTCGGTCCCGCGCTCGATGCCGCGGTGCGCGGCCTCGATGCGCTGCGCCCCGAGGCCGCACGCGCTCGCGGCGAGGCGCGTGACGAGCTGATGCGGCGCGTCGCATCGATCGAAGAGTCGCTGGCGGCGGCCGCGGTGACCGCGCTCGATCCCGCCGAACGAACGGCGCTCGAACGGGAAGCGGATGCCGAGCTCGAGCCGTTTCGCGCGCGCATGGCCGACGAGGCCTATCGGCAATCGCGCCGCCAGGCGCTGCAGCGCCTGGTGCGTCAACATTTCGGCCTGCCGAGTCTCTGATCGATGAATCGCGGCGAACGGTATCGGCTGACGATCGAGCGGCCCGCGGCGGGCGGTCGCATGATCGCACGTCATGAAGGCGCGATCGTGTTCGTGTCGGGGGCGATCCCCGGCGAGGTCGTCGACGCCGAGATCGAGAAGGTTCAGCGCGGCACGGCGTGGGCCGCGACGCGGGAGGTCCTCGAGCGATCACCCGATCGCATCGACGGCGCGCCTGATGGCGCTTGCGGCGGATCGGTGTTCGCGCACATTGCCTACGAGCGCCAGCGGCAGATCAAGAGCGCGATCATCGACGACGCCTTCAGGCGCATCGGCCGGATCACGCTCGACTCGCCCGCGGACGTCGTCGCCTCTCCCGTGGACGGCTATCGCATGCGCGCGCGGCTGCACATGCGGAACGGGCGCATCGGGTTCTTCCGCGAAGGCACGCATTCGCTCTGCGACGCCGCGTCGACGCGGCAGCTGCGCGACGACACGATCGAGGCGATCCGCCGCCTCGAGTCGTCTCTCGCTGGCGAATCACGGCAAGTGGTCGGTGAGATCGAGATTGCCGAGAACATCGGCGCCACCGAGCGGGCGATTCATCTCGACCTGTTGCCCGACGCTGATCCGTCGAACCTTGCGGCATTGGCGCGTGTCGACGGCGTGGCCGGCGCTTCATGCGCGCATCCGGACAATCCGCGAACGATCGAGTTGTTCGGATCGACGACCGTGTCGGACGAGATCCTCGGCGTGCGGCTCGATCGCCACGTCAGATCATTTTTCCAGGGCAATCGCTATCTGCTGCAGCCGTTTGTCGAGTGGGTGTTGCGGCACGTGGCGAAGGGGCCGTTAGTCGATCTCTACGCCGGCGTGGGCTTGTTCAGCCTGACGGCACAGACGGCCGGCGCCGGCCCGATCACGGCCGTCGAAGGCGATCTGGTCGCGGTGCGCGATCTCAAGCGCAACGCGAAGGGCGAGATCACGGTGCTCGAGCTGCCGGTCGAAAGATTCCGCAGCCAGTCAGGTCCGCCGGCGACGGTCATCGTCGATCCGCCGCGCACCGGCCTGTCGAAGGACGCGCTCGCGCGCGCGATCGAGCTCGGCGCGCCCAGCCTCGTGTATGTGTCGTGTGATGTCGCGACGCTGGCGCGCGATGCGCGCGTGCTCGTCGATGCGGGCTACCGGATCAAGGCAGCGCGCGCGTTCGATCTGTTCCCGAACACCGCGCACGTCGAGACGGTTATCGCTTTCGCCCGTTAGCGGCCTTGACGAGGCCTTCGAACAGCTCGCGGAATTCTCCGGTCCGCCAGAAATTCTCCGGATGCCATTGCACGGCGACGCAGAACGGCGCGTCGATTTTCTCCATCGCCTCGACGACGCCGTCCGGCGACGTTGCGGTGACGTCGAAACCCTTCGCCGCGTCCTTTACCGACTGGTGATGCCGGCTGTTGACGTGGCAGGTCTCGCCGTCTTCCATGTGATCGGCCAGCAGCGTTGAGAGCTGCGATCCTTTCGAGACCCACACCTCGTGCGCGCTGCCGGCGCGGGGTTGCGGCACCGAATGTTCGAGCGCGCCGGTCACCTGACTGGGAATGTCCTGGAACAGCGTGCCGCCCATCGCCACGTTCAACACCTGCATGCCGCGGCAGATCGCGAGCAGGGGAATCCCTTTGACGACCGCGGCGCGCGCGAGCTTGATCTCGAAGTCGTCGCGGCCGGTCTCGGCCGCCTGGAACGTGTCGTGCCGCGCTTCGCCGTACAGCTTCGGATCGACATCGCCGCCGCCGGTCAGCACCAGGCCGTCGACGCGGGCGAGAATCTGTTCGGGCGCCTCGCCGCCGACCAACACTTCGACAGGCTCGCCGCCGGCCCGGCGCACGGACTCGAGGTAATCCTCCATCTTGCGGTTCTGCCCGATTGCAATCAGCGGCATGTGTCCACAGCGTCCTACATTCGCGCCGGTACCGCAACGCCCATTAAATCGAGGACGCGCGTCAATTGCTGGCGACAATACGAAACCGCGGCCGCGCGCCACCGCCGCACTTCGGCGCGTTCTTCATTGACGACCGATTGCTTCGGGTTCTGGTAGAACGCGCTGAACATCTGTGCCAGCCCGAATCCGAACTTCGCCAGGACCGCGAATTCGAGCGATCGCACCACTTGTTCGACGACCTCGTCGAGCCGCGAGGCTTCGAGGACCAGGGCCCACAACTCGGCGTCTTCGTTGATGGTGTCGGGCGGCGACGCGGGCAGTCCCTGCAGCGTGGCGGCTTCGTCGAGACCGAAGCGCTCCTGCAGCTTGTCGAGAATCTTGTTGGCGCGGACGACCGCGTACTGGATGTACGGCCCGGTCTCGCCGACGAAGCTGACGGCCTCGTCGATGTCGAACGCGATCACCGTCGTGCGCGAGAACTTGATCAGGAAGTATCGCACCGCGGCCACGCCGATCTGCTCGGCCACCTTGCGCCGCTCAGCGGCGGGTAAGTCGCTCTGGCGCTTGTCGACCTCGGCGAGCGCCTTTTCGATGACGCGATCGATCAGATCGTCGGCCTTCACGCCAAGGCCCCTGCGGCCGGAGACCTCGACGAACGGTTTCTTCGCCTCCTCGGAATTCGGATCCGGCGCGAAGCCGAGCTCCTTCGCGGTGGCATGCGACAGCGCCACCATCTCGTAGGAAAAGTGCTTCAGGCGATCCGCTTCCTGTGGATGGCCGATCGCGGTCAGCGCCTGCTTGAGGAGCTTCTGCAGGTACGACTGCCGCACGTCGATCACGTTGTAGGTGGCGGCCGCGTCGCCGAACGCCGGGTGCGTGGCGACGGCCTGTGCCGGCTTGCTGGTCGTCGCCCACAATGTGTCGCCGTCCATGCGCGTCGCGAACGTGCGATACAGGAAGTCCTTGCCGAGCAGCCCTGACTTCCAGAACTGGTACGCCATGTCCTTGCCGACGTAGACGACGGTGCCGTTGGAACGGACGATAACTTTCTCGCGGTCTTCTTCCGTGCCCTCCGTAGACGGCTCCTCAGACACCTCCATGTCGTCGTCGGCGGCGCCGGCCGGCTCGTCGATCTTCATCACCCAACAGCCGGCGAGTCGCCCGTCTTTTTTGAGGTAGACGGCGCCGGTCTCCTTGAGCACATCGAACGCGCGCGCCCAAAACTGCAGGCGCAGGATGTCGCCTTCCCACGTCAGCAGTTCATAGTCGATGTTGAGCCGCGCCATCGTCTTCAGGTGCGCGTGCACGACGGTGTCGGCGATGTACGAGGCGAGGCTCGCCGTCGGATCGACGCCGTGCTCGATGTCGTGCAGCGTCGCGGCGCGGATCTTCATGCGCTCCTTATCGCCTTCGTACCATTCGGTGACGCGCGCGTAGAGATCCCAGCAGTAGTAATCGAAGCGCGTCGTCGACGCGATGCGCTTCGCGTCGTCGATCGTCAGGTTCTCGAGCTGCTGAAATCCGACGACGACGTCGGCGACCTGGACGCCGGTGTCGTCGATGTAGTTCTGCACTTCCACCGGATTGCCGCGAAACCTCAGGACGCGCACGAGCGTGTCGCCGAGCGCCGAGTTGCGGAGGTGGCCGATGTGCGCGGCCTTGTTCGGGTTGATCGCGGTGTGCTCGACGATGGTTTTCTCCGGCCGCGCCGGCGGATCGGGGAGCGTTCCAGCGAGGCCGAGGCGGGCGAGGAGGAACGAAGGCCGATCGAGAAACACGTTGAGGTAGCCGTTCGGCGCCGCATCGACGCGGACGACGCCCGGGATCGGGCCGAGCGCGCCGGCCAGCTCCTGCGCGATCGCGCGCGGCGCCTTCTTCAGGCGGCGCGCGAGATCGAACGCCACGGGCGTCCCCAGATCGCCCAGCGTGCGGTTCGGAGGGTATTCGATCGGAATCGTCAGTTCGGAATCCGTAATGCCGTGCAGTTGGGCTAGTGCGTCGCGCACACGCGCCCTGACCTGTTCATGAAGCGGGAGAATCATGTCGCTGTTCGTTGACTCGTTCGAAGGCGTGCGGTACGCTCACGTTATCAGATCCGTCCCCGGATTGCGCCTGTGTCTAATCAGTCTTTAGTCGGTGGCCATGGTTGACGCCGGAATCGGCCGCCTCCTGATCTCGAGCCTGCATCAGGGCATCGCCGACGTCTCGCCGAACCGGCTCGAGTTTTACGAAAACTGGCTGAGCCCCGCCGGCATGCGCGACGGGCGCATCGGCCTGGCGCCGCTCGGTGCGGTCCTCAGTTTTCTCTATCGCGAGGAAGCGCCCGCCAACGATGCCATCGTCTTGCACGCCGGCCGCTACGCCGCCGACTGGACCTTCGCGGATGTGTCCGCGCTGCGCCGCTGGTACATCCGCCGCCTGCCGACCGGCCTGCGCGCGCGCGCCGCGCTCGGCCTCGGCAAGCGCCTGATCCTCGCGACCGTGCGCGAGTCGAAAGTGAAGACGCGCTTCAAAGGCACGACCGCGGGCATCGACATCAACTCGGCGTTGTTCGATCAATTGCGCGATCCGGCGACCATCCCGATGCGCGCGTTTTACGCCTCGGCGATCGATCGCCTGCTGGCGCACTGCGCCGTCGATGCGCAAGTGGCCGTCACCAACGATCAGCCTGGCGCGTGGAGCCTCGCCATTACCGTGCGCGGACCGCGCACCCTCGAAGCGATGGACGCTGCTTAGAAAGGCAGAAGGCAGAATGCAGCAGGCAAAAGGGAAGGCCGGAATTTACTTCTGCCTTTTGCTTTTTGCCTTTTGCCTTTCAAGTGTCGCCGCCGCCCAAATTCCCGCCGGCTCGGCCATCATCGTCCTGCCATTCGAGAATCCGACGCAGGAAGCGCGGCTCACGTGGATGCGCGAAGGCGCCGCGATCCTGCTCAGCGAGACGCTCGCCGCCGCGGGCGAGATCGTCATCGATCGCGAGGAGCGCCTGGCGGCGTTCGATCGCCTGCAGCTGCCCGCGAGCGCGAACCTGAGTCGCGCCTCGACGATCAGGGTTGGCCAGGCGATCAGCGCCTCGTTCGTCGTCAGCGGCACCGTCGCCATGCAGGGCGATCAGATCGTGGCGCGCGCCCGCGTGGTACGGCTCGACACGGGCCGGCTCCTTCCGGACGTCGAGGCGCGCGGTCCGCTCTCGAATTTGTTCGGCGTGTTCGGTGAGCTCGGACAGAGCATCCGCGCCTCGTCTGCGATCGTCACGCCTTCCACCGATCGCCTGCCGCCGACGCCGCAGGTCTTCGAGCTGTATGTGAAGGGGCTGGTTGCGGAAACCCCGTCGACGGCGCTGGCGTTTCTCGAGCAGGCGCTGAAAGCCGCGCCGCAGTTCGATCGCGCGCGGCTCGCGATCTGGGACCTGCACTCCGAATCGTCCGACCATCAGAAGGCGCTCGACACGATCAGCGCGATTCGTCCCGAGAGCCGTTTCTTCCGCGAGGCGCAATTCCGTCGATCGCTCTCGTTGATGAATCTGAAGCGGTTCGATGATGCGTTGCAGGCGTTGCGCGCGATGCAGACGGCAGAGCCGTCGGCAACCGTCTCGAATGCGATTGGCGTTGCGGAATTGCGGCGCGCGACCACGATTCAACCGGGCCGCGCCACGTATTACTTCAGCCAGGCCTCGGAGCTCGATCCGGCCGACGGCGATCTGTTCTTCAATCTCGGTTACGCGTATTGGCTCGACAAGGATCCGAAGGCGGCGATCTACTGGCTGCGTGAGGCGGTGCGCCGCGATCCCGGTGACGGCGACGCGCATTTCATTCTCGGTGTCGCCCTGCAGCAGACCGGCGCGACCTCCGAAGCGACGCGCGAGCGCGAGCTGGCGACGCGGCTTTCCTCGAAGTACGCGGAGTGGGAGAAGGAGAAGGCTGCCGCCGGCGGCGATCCCGTGCCGCGCGGACTCGAGCGGCTCCATGAAGAGTTGCTGCCGTCGCGCGCCCGCATCGACAACTTTTTCACGACCGCGGGCCAGCGCGATCAGGAAAACCTCGCGACGTTCCATCTCGAGGCCGGCCGCCGCGCCTTCGAGCGCGAGGCCGATCGCGAAGCGATCCAGGAGCTGCGTCGCGCGCTGTATCTCTCGCCATATCTCGCCGAAGCGCACCTGCTGCTGGGGCGCCTGTATCTGCGAGGCGGCCGCCCGGCAGAGGCGGTTGAGGCGCTGAAGATCGCGTTGTGGAGCGAGGAGACCGTGACGGCGCACGTGGTTCTCGCGGAGGCGCTCCTCCAGGTGCAGGACCAGGCCGCGGCCCGCATCGAGATCGATCGCGCGCTGGCCCTCGACCCCAAGTCGGCCGAGGCCCTGGCCCTGAAGGCGAAGCTGGGCGGAGCGTGGTAAAATCTGCGCAGTTTTTCATCAGATGGCAGCAACCCAGGAAGACTCATTTCGCGAAATTCAGCTGAGCGGGAAGGCCCTCGTCTTCGTTTTCATGGCGGGGGTCGTGATTCTGGTCACCGTATTCCTGATGGGCCTGCTCGTGGGGCGTGGGGTGCTCGCGACTCGCGGGCCAGCCGGTGCCGTCACGACGGCCGCGGCTGAAGTCGAGCCACCCGCGCCGCCGGCCGCCGCCAGCGGTCCTTCGTCGACCTTACCCGCGACCGCCGGGGAAAAACTCAGTTACGCCGAGCGGCTCGGATCGGCCGAGCCCGCGAAGGAGCAACTCAAGGCCGCGGCCACGCCCGCGCCTCCCGCGATCCCGCCGACCCCGAAGTCCGAATCACCAGCCGCACCGTCTGGCGGCTCGCCTTCGCGACCGGAGGTCGCTACGGCGGAGTCCCGCCGTAGCTCGCCTGCGCCTGCGCGCGCGGAGGCGGAGGCAGGCTTTGCGATCCAGGTGGCCGCGATTCGTGAAAAAGACGAAGCCGATCTGATGGTGAAGCGGCTTGCAGCCAAAGGCTATCCCGCCTACCTCGTTGCGCCCGCCAAGGGCGCGCCGACGGTCTTCCGCGTGCGCGTCGGCAAATACAAGGACCGCCGCGAGGCGGACACCGTCGCGGCGCGCCTGCAGAAGGAAGAGCAGTTCAAACCCTGGATCGTAAGATAGCCACGTCGCAGTACGCCGCCGCCGCAATATCAGGCGTCCTGCTGGCCCTCTCATTTCCGAAATACGGTCACCCCGCGGTCGCGTTCATCGCGCTCGTGCCGCTGCTGGTCGCGCTGCGCGGTGCGTCGGTGCGAGGCGGCTTTACGCTCGGTCTGATTGCCGGATTCATTCACTACGCCGGCACCGTCTACTGGACCGGCGCAACGGTTTCAACATTCGGCGGGCTGCCCGTGATCGTCGCGGTGCTGGTGGCGGCATTGCTCGCGCTCTACATGGCCGCCTACATCGCGGTCTTCGGCGCGATCACGGCGATCTTCTATCGCCGCTTTCACATCGCTGGACTCTGGCTCGCCCCGGCGGCGTGGGTCTCGATGGAGTATTTGCGCGGCATCCTCATCGGCGGCTTCCCGTGGATTCCGCTCGGCAACACGATGGT
>Ga0193741_1000417_pt1 | contig 12634 bp, 15 predicted proteins | sample L2s2metaG_FD_143059 | JGI IMG/M metagenome (GOLD analysis project Ga0193741, IMG submission 143059) | Soil microbial communities from a riparian zone of the East river system, Colorado, United States - L2s2 | ecosystem: Environmental > Terrestrial > Soil > Riparian zone | place: USA: East River...
TACGTGATCCCCATGTCGTCGATCTTCTTGCGGACCTGGGCGATCTTCTCGTCACGGCCGTCGGCGCTGACGAAGGCTTCGAGATCGGTCGGCACGAGCTCTGTCCTCCTCTCTACAAAGGCGGCTCGAGGCCGCCCGTTCGGGAGGCGCAATACTATTGCCCGCGGCGATGCGGCTCTAGCAGGTGCGGTTCCCCTCGGAGTCGCGGGCGTGCTCCGTTTAATCCACGCGCGCGCGTGGGGCCGGCCGCTGTCCTCCCGCCGGTCCCCAGGCTATTGGCGAGCTCCGCTCCCATGGGTGACGCACTGTCGCAAGACTCGCGCGAGTCGTGACCGAAGTGACACAGCTCATTCGCCCGGAGCCCGATTAGACTCGCCCGCGTGAATGTCCTGATCGTCGGCTCCGGCGGTCGCGAGCATGCGCTCGCCTGGAAGATCGCGCAGAGCGAGGGGCTCGGTGACCTCCACGCGGCTCCAGGCAACCCAGGCATCGCCGGGCTCGGCACCTGCCATCCGCTGAGGCCGGACGACTCCGAGGCGCTGCTCGGGCTATGCCATCAGCTCGGGATCGACCTCGTCGTCGTCGGGCCGGAGGCACCGCTCGTCGCGGGGCTCGCCGATGCCCTCCGCCACGCCGGCGTCGCGGTCTTCGGCCCGGGCGCCGCGGCGGCGCAGATCGAGGGGTCCAAGTCCTTCGCGAAGGACGTCATGCAGGCGGCCGGCGTCCCCACGGCGGCCGAGCTCAAGGAGCCGCAGGCCCCGTGTGTGATCAAGGCGGACGGCCTGGCTGCCGGAAAGGGCGTCTTCGTGTGCCGCACGCAGGACGAGGTCCAGGCGGCGCTTCCGAAGGCGGAGGTCCTGGAAGGCCGCGTCGTCGTCGAGGAGCTGCTCGAAGGCGAGGAGGTCTCGCTCTTCGCGCTGTGCGCTGGCGAGGAAGCCCTCGCGCTTGCGCCCGCGCAGGACTTCAAGCGCCTGCGCGACGGGGACGAGGGCCCGAACACCGGCGGGATGGGAAGCTACTCGCCGGTGCCGGCCGTCAGCGCCGAGCTCGCGGAGCAGCTCGTGGACACCGTCCACCGGCCGGTGCTCGCGGAGCTGGCCCGCCGCGGCGCACCCTTCCAGGGCTTGCTGTACGCAGGCCTCATGCTCACCGAGGATGGCCCGCGCGTGCTCGAGTTCAACTGCCGCTTCGGCGACCCGGAGACGCAGGCGATCCTGCCGCGCCTCCAGGGAGACCTCCTCGAGGCGCTCGCCGCCGCCGCTGCGGGCTCGGTCGCCGGGGTCGAGCTGTCGGCCGGCTCGGAGGCGGCCGTCACGGTCGTCCTCGCCGCGCCCGGCTACCCCGACGCGCCTGAGAACGGCGCGCCGCTGTCCGGCCTCGAACGGGCCGAGGAGGAGGGCGCGCTCGTCTTCCAGGCAGGCACCGCCCTCCGCGGGGGCGAAGTCGTGAGCGCCGGCGGCCGGGTGCTCAACGTCACCGCGCTCGGCGAGTCGGTCGCGGAGGCGAGAGAGCGTGCCTACCGCGCGGTCGGCCGGATCGAGTTCCCCGGCGTCCAGTACCGTCACGACATCGCCCTCCGAGCCGTCCACGCCAATGCCTGACCAGCCGTCCGACGCGCCGCTCGTCGGCATCCTCATCGGGTCGGAATCCGACCGCGAGGCGATCGGGGCCGCCGGCAAGGAGCTCGACGAGCGCGGGATCGCGTGGGAGCTGAACGTGCTGTCAGCGCACCGGGATCCGGAAGGCGTCGCCGAGTACGCCAAGACCGCGGCGTCGCGAGGCATACGCGTCCTGATCGCCGGTGCGGGCATGGCGGCCGCGCTGCCGGGCGTCGTCGCCGCCTACTCGGAGCTGCCCGTCATCGGAGTCCCGCTGACCTCGTCGAAGAGCGTGATGGGCGGGCTCGACGCGATCCTCTCGATCGTGCAGATGCCTCCCGGCGTGCCGGTCGCCTGTGTCTCGGTGAACGGAGGGCGCAACGCGGCCGTGCTCGCGGCGCGCATCCTCGCTCTCGGCGACGGATAGCGCCGCGGCCAGAGGCAAGCCTGCGCGCTCTCTAGACTTGCCCTTGTGATCGCCCGCTATTCCCGCCCGGACATGAAGCGCGTCTGGTCGGAGGAGAGCAGGCTCGCGCGCTTGCTCGAAGTCGAGCTGGCTGCGCTCGAGGGATGGGCCGAGATCGGCGCCGTCCCCGCCGATGCCGCGGCCGAGGTGCGCGAGCGCGCCGTTCCTCCGACGCCCGAGCGCGTGGCCGAGATCGAGGAGCGCACGCAGCACGACCTCGCGGCCTTCGTCGACGCCGTCGCCGAGGAACTCGGGCTGGTCGGGCGCTGGCTCCACTACGGGCTGACGTCCTCCGACGTGCTCGACACGGCGACCGCGCTCCAGGTGCGCGAGGCCGGCGCCCTGATCCTCGACGGCGTCGACCGGTCGCTCGCCGCCGTGGTGGCGCGGGCCGAGGAGCACCGCGAGACGGTGATGGCCGGCCGCACGCACGGGATCCACGCCGAGCCGATCACCTTCGGCGCCAAGCTCGCCGGCTGGGCGTTCGAGCTCGAGCGCGATCGCGAACGGCTCGAACGGGCGCTCGAAGGCATGCGGGTCGGCAAGATCGCCGGTGCGGTGGGGACGTACGGCGGCGGCGACCCGGAGGTCGAGCGGATCGCGTGCGAGCGCCTCGGGCTCACGCCCGAGCCGGTCGCGACGCAGATCGTCCCGCGGGACCGGCACGCCGAGCTGCTCGGAGCCCTCGCGCTGTGCGCCTCCTCGCTCGACCGGTTCGCCACCGAAATCCGCCACCTCGCCCGCACGGAGCTGGGCGAGGTTCAAGAGCCGTTTCGGAGCGGGCAGAAGGGCTCGTCAGCGATGCCGCACAAGCGCAACCCGGTGGTGGCGGAGCGAATCTGCGGCCTCGCGCGGATCGTCCGCGCAGGCTCGGTCGTCGGGCTGGAGAACGTCGCGCTCTGGCACGAGCGCGACATCTCGCACTCGAGCGCCGAGCGTGTCGTCCTCCCGGACGGCTTTCTCGCGCTCGACTACATGCTCGACCGCTTCGCCTGGCTCGCCGAAGGCCTTGTGGTCGACGCGGCCCGCATGCGCCGCAACCTCGACGCGTCGCACGGGCTTGTGTTCAGCCAGCGCGTGCTGCTCGCGCTTGTAGGAGCGGGGCTGTCCCGGGACGAGGCGTACCGGCTGGTGCAACGCAATGCCCTGGCCGCGTGGGAGGATGAGCGCGACTTCCGCGAGCTGCTCTCCGCGGACGCCGAGGTCGGCGCCGCGCTCGACGCGGACGCGCTGGCCGAGGCGTTCGACCTCGCGGACGCCCTGCGGCACGTCGACGTCCTGTTCGAGCGTCTCGCGGCGCTCTCCGAGAGAATCGCCGAGCGAAAGGAGGAGGCTGTCCATGCCTGAGGCCGTCCACGTCGGGAGCGGAAAGGTCCGGGAGCTCTTCGAGCTGGACGACGAGCGGCTGCTGCTCGTCGCCACCGACCGGATCTCGACCTTCGACGTCGTCCTGCCGACCGAGATCCCCGACAAGGGGCGCGTCCTGACCGGGCTTTCCGGCTTCTGGTTCGCGCGCACGCGGGACATCGTCCCGAACCACCTGCTCGCCCTCCGCGAAGACGGTCGGTCCACCGAGGCTCGCCGGCTCTCGATGCTGCCCATCGAGTGCGTCGTCCGCGGCTACCTCGCCGGCTCGGGCTGGAAGGACTACGGCGCGACCGGCGAGGTCTGCGGCCACCGGCTCCCCGAAGGCCTGCGCGAGTCCGATCGCCTCCCGGAGCCGATCTTCACGCCCGCGACCAAGGCGCAGGAAGGCCACGACGAGAACATCGACCGCGAGCGCGCGGCCGAGCTCGTCGGCGAGGATCTCTTCGCCGAGGTCGAGCGCATCTCGCTCGAGCTGTACCGCTTCGCGGCCGAGTATGCGCTCGAGCGGGGCATCGTCATCGCCGACACGAAGTTCGAGCTCGGCGTCGGGCCCGACGGGGTGCTCACGCTCGGGGACGAGGCGCTGACGCCGGACTCTTCGCGCTTCTGGCCGGCTGACGAGTACGAGCCGGGACGGGGCCAGCCCTCCTTCGACAAGCAGTACGTCCGTGACTACTGCGAGTCGCTCGGCTGGGACAAGTCTCCGCCCGCCCCGGAGCTTCCAGACCAGGTCGTGGCCGGCACGCGGGCCCGCTACGTCGAAGCCTTCGAGCAACTGACGGGGATCCGCTTCGACGACTATCTCGACGACCCGGGAACGGTGCTCCGGTGAAGGCGACAGTACTCGTCCGCCCGAAGGGAGGCATCCTCGACCCGCAGGGCGAGGCCGTCGAGCGCTCGCTCCGCCAGCTCGGGTTCGAGGTCGGCGAGGCACGCGTCGGGCGCGTGATCGACCTGGAGGTTGACGCCTCGACTGCCGAGGAGGCGCGCACGCAGCTGGAGCGTATGTGCGAGAACCTGCTCGCGAACCCGCTCATCGAGAGCTACGAGATCGAGCTCGAGGAGCGCGGATCGTGACAGAGCGCCGGCCGCGCATCGCCGTCCTCGTCTTTCCCGGCTCGAACGACGACCGCGATGCAGCCTGGGCGCTCTCTGCCGTCGGTGCCGACCCGCAGCTCGTCTGGCACGCAGACCCGGAGCTACCGCGCGTCGATGCGGTCGTGCTCCCGGGAGGGTTCTCGTACGGCGACTATCTCCGCTGCGGCGCCATCGCGCGCTTCGCGCCGATCATGGATGCGGTCGCCGACTTCGCCGCCGCAGGCGGGCCGGTGCTCGGCATCTGCAACGGGTTCCAGATCCTCTGCGAAGCCGGGTTGCTCCCGGGCGTCCTGCGGCCGAACGAGTCGCTCACGTTCGTCTGCCGGGACGTGCCGCTCGTCGTCGAGCGGACGGACACGCCGTTCACCGCACGCTGCGAGCTCGGCGAGACCCTGACGATCCCGGTCAAGCATGGCGAGGGTTGCTACCACCCTCCGGACGATCTCCCGGATGAGCAGGTCGCTCTGCGCTACGCACCCGGAGAGAACCCGAACGGGTCGGAGCGTGACATCGCCGGGGTTCTCAACGCCGCCGGGAGCGTCATGGGGCTCATGCCCCACCCCGAGCACGCCGTGGATCCCTTGCTCGGCTCCGGTGACGGTGGGCTGATCCTCGCCTCGCTGGTGGATGCCGCCCGCGAGCGGTCGTACACCCGCGCGTCCTAGACCGAGACGCCTCGATATTCAGTTGTGCTGGCCTACCGGGGCGAGAGGCCGAGCGCGTCCGCCAGCCGCGGCCGCGCCTCGAGCTCCGTCCGCAGACGCTCGAGGTCGCGCGCTCGCAGGGTGACGGGGCCGCGCCGGACGTTGCCGCCGGTGGAGTAGGCAAAGCGAACCAGCGCGCCTCCTTTCTCGTCCTCCAGCAGCTGGACGATGGTCTCGAAGCGACGGTCGCCGGCCCGCTGTGCAACGCGGAGCTCTTCCTCGACCGTCGCCTTTCCCCATGGCGTTGCCGCCTTCGTGCTCATGCGACGACCGTATCGGCGGAAAGCGCGCGAGTGTGTCACGGGAGGTGACGAGATCCGCACGAGCATGTGACGAAAGACCTTTCCGCGGATGTCGCGGACGTGTCAGGATGCTCCGGTCAATCGTTCCGGTGCCGGGCAGCTCTCCCCACGGGCAGATTCGATCGGAATGCTGGCAGCGCGGCGGCTGCACGCTCGAGGGGGGAGCACGTGTGCGCGGGACGCATCAAATCGGGACCGAAAGGGGGACCAGGCATGCCGAAGCGCATTCGCTCGAGGAGCGCGGTGCTCGTGTGCTTCACACTCGTGCTCGCTGCGGCAGTGCTCACCGCCCCGCTGTACGGCAGCGGCGGCAGCTCGTCGTCCAGGAACCACGTCAAGGTGGACCTGGTGAACGCCAATGGCGCCGACGCGGGCTTCGTCAAGCTGACGAAGCAGGGTGACACGGTCATCGTCCGCGGCGAGGTCCAGGGCTTCACGCCGGGCTTCCACGGCTTCCACGTGCACTCGGTCGGCCAGTGCGTCGCGCCGTTCACGTCTGCCGGCGGTCACTACAACCCGGGCGGTGTGGGCCACGGCTCGCATGCCGGCGACATGCCGAGCCTGCTCGTCCTGGACGACGGGACGGCGGAGGCTCAGTTCGCCACCGACAACTTCGCGATCGCAGATCTCTTCGACGCGGACGGCTCGGCGATCATCGTGCACGCCGCGCCCGACAACTTCGCCAACATTCCGACGCGCTACCAGTCGACGACCGAGGGTGTCTTCGGCCCCGACTCGGCAACGCTCGCAACCGGCGACGCAGGCGGCCGCGCGGCCTGCGGCGTCGTCAACTAGGCGTCACACGACTGTGGGCGGGGGCGCCGCCAAGCGCCCCGCCCAGTCCTCGGCGCAGAGCCGCTACTCCGTGCCCAGGAGCAGCGTGTCGAGCCCGCGCGTGAGGCCGACGAGGCCGGACACCTTGCGTATGGCGAGCAGCGAGCCCTGAACGTAGGGCTCGGGCGTTCCGCCTGCATCGTGGCGGATGGTCAGGCGCTCGTCGGGAAGCCCGAAGACCACCTCGGTGGAGACGACGAAGCTCGGAAGGCGAACGGAGTGAACCTGCGCGCCGCCGACCGTCGCGCCGCGCGCCTCCGTCGGCCCGTGCAGCTCCTCGAGCGGGAAGCCGAGCTCCGGCCGCCGGACCTTGCCAAGGCGCTCGGCGAGCTCGCGCGCCGTCCCGCTCGGCACGTCGGGCTTCGCCGCACTCGCGTAGTCGATGACCTCCCACTGAGGCAGATGGCGCGCAGCGAGCAACGCCGCCGCCTGGCACATCGCGGCGGTCAGGGAGAAGTTCCCCGATGCGATCACGCCGACCGAGCGCTCACGTGCGGCGGCGTCGATCTCGTCGAAGTCGGACGCCGTGAGGCCCGAGCTGCCGATCACGACGGCGACGTCGGCCTGGATCGCCGCCAGCGCATTCGCCTTCACAGCCGTCGCGGACGTGTAGTCGACGAGGACGTCGACGCCGTCCAGCGCCTCGCCCACGCTCGCGTGCACGAGAACTCCCAGCGGGTCTCCGCCGAGCGCCTCGCCGAGATCGCGGCCGGCAGCCGAGCGGCTGACCGCGGAGGCGAGCGAGAGGTCCGGTGCCTCCGCGACGGCCGCCACCAGCGCACGGCCGGTCCAGCCCGTCGCTCCTGCGATACACACCCGAGTCTCCGTCATGGGCGACATCATCTCTGACACCGCGGCAGGCCGAGGAGGAAAGTCGCCGCCTCTATGATCCAACCGTGGTTCCCGAGGCGGAGCTCGAGCAGACCGACGCAGGGCTCATTCCGGCGAACGAGGGCTGGTTCGTCCTCAACGCGCGCGACGCGCGCTGGTTCGACAATCCGAGCCGGGGCCACAGCGTGCCACTCACGGGCTACGACGAGTACGAGGCCGAGACGTTCTTCCCGATGCTCGGGATGGCGATCCGGGTCGTGAGCCCCGGCGAGCCGACCGGGACGTACCACTGGGAGACGGAGCAGGAGGACTTCCTCGTGCTCTCCGGGGAGGCGCTTCTGATCGTCGAAGGGCAGGAACGACCGCTCAAGCAATGGGATTTCGTGCACTGCCCGCCGGAAACGCGCCATGCGTTCGTCGGCGCGGGCGACGCGCCGTGCATCCTCCTGTGCGCGAGCTCGCGGCAGTTCCAGAAGGACGGCCCGTGGGGCTTCTACTGCGTCGACGAGACGGCCGCCCGCCACAACGCGAGCTCTCCCGAGGAGACCCAGGACGGAGAGATCGCGGATGCGGGGCTCGGGCCCTCACGGCCGACGCGCTACCCCGAAGGCCTGCTCCCCGGCTAGGAAGCCCGGCCGCTAGTCGAGCTCATCGGCCTGCGGCAGGTCGTCGGTGATCTCGAACCACGGCGCTTTGGAGCCGACGAAGATGTGCTCCGTGGGTCGAATGCTGGGAGCGTCCACCAGGGAGCCCATCGCGACGTGCACGTACTCGCCCTCCCGCACCACGGAGAAGAGGAGCGAGCCGCACGCGCCGCACCGCGTGTCGTTCAGGTCGTCGTCTCCGTAGACGAGCAGGGCGTCCATGCCTTCCGTGACCTCGAGCTTCGCGCGCTCGATGCCTGCGAACGCCTTGAACGCGGACCCGGTCGCCGCGCGACACCGGGAGCAGTGGCAGTTCGCGGCGTACAGGAATCGGTCCACGACCCGGTAGCGGACCGCGCCGCACTGACACCTCCCCGCGAGCGTGCGGTCGTCGGCGGCCACGGCTAGCTCATCCGGACATTCGGGGATGACGGCACGGTCGTCCGCAAGGACAGCTTCTGGAAGATTTGTGAGGCGTGAGATCTCAAGCGAGCGGGCCTTGCTGATCGAGCGCCCCCGGGAGACACAACCGCTAACGGACGACCCGCACTCATGCTCTGCGCCGACGCACCATCGTTGCCAGCATCGTCGCGACGTGCACGCGCTCGGGCCCCTGCTCGGCGTACGCGTCGCCGCTGCAGACCGTCAGCGTCCGACCGGCGCGGACGACTTCGCCCTCGGCCACGAGGCTGTCACCGCCGGCCGGCGCCAGCAAGTTGACCTTAAGCTCGACGGTCAGCACCTCCGCGTCATCAGGCATCAGCGTCAGCGCCGCGTAGCCACATGCGCTGTCGAGCGCGGCGACGACGACCCCCGCGTGGAGGAAGCCGTCCTGCTGGGATAGGCGCGGCTCAATCGGCAGCGCGAGGGCGACACGGCCGGCGGCGACATTGGCGAGCTCGGCGCCGAGAGTCGCCATCGCCCCCTGGCGGGCGAAGCTCGCGCGGACGCGCTCAGTGACGGCGGCGTCAAGCGGCGCGGATGCCGAGTTCACCGGCGCGGCGGGAGCTGATTACCCGCCCTCAATGAGCTCCACCCTGTAGCCGTCCGGATCCTTCACGAAGCACAGCCGGGCGCCGCCCTCGCGCACGGTGTACGGCGGCTTCTCGGGCTCGATGCCCTGGCCGGCGAGCTGCTCGAGGGTGGCGTCGAGCTCGGAGACCGTCACGGCGATGTGCCCGTAGCCGGTGCCGAGCTCGTATGAGTCGGCGCCAAAGTTGTACGTCAGCTCGAGCCGGTCGCCGTCGCCGGGAAGGCCCATGAAGATGTTGATCGCCTCGTCGCGGATCGGCATGCGCCGCCGCTCCTCGAAGCCGAGCGCCTGGTAGAAGGCGACCGACCGGTCGGGGTCGGTGATGCGGTAACAGGTGTGAATGAGCTCCATGCCGCGAGCCTACCCGCCCTCGAGGTCCTCGCGCACGATCCCGAAGAGCACGCCGTCGACCCAGTCGCCGTGGCGGTCGTAAGCGCGGCGGCGAACGCCCTCGCGCAGGAAGCCGGCGCGCTCGAAGAGGGCCAATGCTCGCTCGTTGAAGCCGTAGACCTCGAGCTGCACCCGGTGGTAGCCCAAGTCGAAGACGAGATGGCGGACGAGCACCCTCGTCGCCCCGACGCCGAGCCCGCGCCCACGGTGGTCGGAGTGAAGCATGATCGCGTGGAGGTCGGCGATCCGGCTCCGGCGGTTGGCGACCGAGAACGCGAGCGCTCCGGCGGGCTCGCCCTCCACCTCGACGACGAAGCGACCGTGGTGCTGCGGGTCGTCGTTCGAGCGGCGCATCTCTTCGAGGAGCTCGTCGCGACCGCGCGCGGACACGGCCGCCATGAACGGCTCCACCTCGTCGTGCGAGGCGAGCTCGACCAGAAAATCGACATCGGCCTCGGTCGCGCGCCGAAGCGCGAAGCCGTCGCCGCCGAGCGGGGCCGTCATGCCTGCGGGGTGACGGGTGCCGGCCCGGCCTCCGGCTCACGACCACGGCGCCGCCCACGGAGCGCCGCGCCCGACCCGAGCGCCACCCCGGCGAGGATCAGCACGAGGCCGAGAGCGGCGTTCAGCGTGATCTTCTCGTCGAGGATGAGTACTCCGTACACGAGTGCGACCGGCGGTAGCAGGTAGGTGACGAGGGAAGCTCGTGCAGCCCCGTAGCTGGTCAGCAACCGGTAGAAGAGGAGCAACGCGAACGCCGTGCCGAGGACGCCGAGGACGACGATCGACCCGATGGCCTTCCAGCTCGGCGTCTCGTCGGGCATCTGGAACGCCGCGAAGGGGAGCAGGATCACGGCCCCCATCACGGACGAGGCCGTCGTGACGAGCACAGGCATCGTCTGCGAGAAGTTGTGCTGCACGAAGTGGTTCGCGGAGGCATAGGAGAGCGAGGCGACCACGATCGCCAGCGTGCCGGCGATCGCCCACCAGCCGCCCTCCGGATGCAGGCCCGTGAGGACTGCGACCCCCGCCAGACCGACGAGGATCCCCGCCAGGCGAACGCCGTGCACGCGCTCGCTCGGGTTGAACCAGAACGCGAGGATGACGACGAAGATCGGCACGGAGGCGTTCGCGATCGCGGCGACGCCGGAGTCGACGTACTTCTCGCCCCAGGCGATGAGCGTGAACGGGAACGCCGCGTTCAGGAACCCGATCGCCCACGCCTTCCACCCGAGATCGCGCATCTGCGAGACGGCGGCGCGGCCGCCGACATGCCAGGCGAGCACGGGGACGAGCACCGCGGAGGCGAGCACGAGGCGCATGAACATCATCGCCGTCGGCTCGACCTCCTCGACCGCGACCTTGATGAAAAGGTAGGACGAGCCCCAGACCGCGGCGACGATCGCGAGGAGGGAGACGTACCCGCGGGCCATGCCCTGAGGCTACCTACGGGCGTTTGTCCTACTCCGCGCGATCCTCCCCGGGCGATAGAGTGGAATTCTCTCTTGAGCTCCGTGGCGGAACAGCCGCTCCACCGCGCGCTCGGTCTCACAGACGGGGAGTTCGACCGTATCCGGGGTCTGCTCGGGCGCGACCCGAACGACTTCGAGTTGGGTGTCTTCTCCCTCTTGTGGTCCGAGCATTGCGGGTACAAGCACTCCGCGCCGCTGCTTGCGCGCTTTCCGACCGAGGGCCCGGCGGTGCTGCAGGGCCCCGGCGAGAACGCCGGCGTTGTCGACCTCGGCGACGGGCTCGCGTGCGCGTTCAAGGTGGAGAGCCACAACCACCCCTCCGCCGTCGAGCCGTTCCAGGGAGCCGCGACCGGCGTCGGCGGGATCCTCCGCGACATCGTCGCCATGGGGGCGCGCCCGGTCGCGCTCCTCGACGGGCTCCGCTTCGGCAGTCCTGGCTTCGACTTCGACCGCGCCGTGGGCGGGATCGGGCACTACGGCAACTGCGTCGGCGTCCCGACGGTCGGCGGCGAAGCGGTGTTCGACGACGCGTACGAGTCGAACCCGCTCGTCAACGCCATGTGCGTCGGGCTCCTGCCCGCCGAGCGGCTCACGCGCGCCCAGGCAACCGGCACCGGCAACCTCGTCGTGCTCTACGGCGCCACCACGGGGCGCGACGGGATCGGCGGGGCCAGCGTCCTGGCGAGCCAGGAGCTCTCCGACGAGGACGAGGACAAGCGCCCCACCGTGCAGATCGGCGACCCGTTCACAGGGAAGAAGCTGATCGAGGCGAGCCTCGAGCTGGTCGAGGGCGGCCTCGTCGAGTCCCTCCAGGACCTGGGCGCCGCCGGGCTCGCCTCTTCCCTGGCCGAGATGGCGGACCGTGGAGGCGCCGGGATCGACGTGCACCTCGACCGTGTCCCGCTGCGCGAGCCCGATCTCGAGCCGGTCGAGATCATGATCTCCGAGAGCCAGGAGCGGATGGTGGCGATCGTCTCCCCGCAGGGCCTCGCCGCCGTCGAGCAGGTCTGCGCCCGCTGGGAGCTCCACTGCGCCGAGATCGGCGTGGTCACGGACTCGGGCCTCCTGCGCGCGTTCCACGACGAGGAGGAGGTCGGGGCGATCCCCGTCCGCCACCTCACGGAGGACACGCCGCGCTACCGGCTCGAGACCCAGCCTCGCGCGCTCGAGACGCCGATCGAGCACCCGACCATCCACGCCGAGCGCGACGAGCTCCTCGCGCTGCTCGCCTCGCCGAACGTGCGCAGTCGCCGGACGGTCTACGAGCGCTACGACCATCTCGTCGGCTCGCGGACCGTGCGCCGGCCCGGGCTGGACGCCGCCGTCCTGCGGCTCCGGCCCTCGCTGCGTGGCCTGGCCGTCTCCCTCGACGGGCCGGGCAGGGCGGCGCCCCTCGACCCGCGGGCCGCCGGTGCCCGCGCCGTGTTCGAAGCGGCCCGCAACGTCGCCTGCGCCGGGGGCCGCCCACTGGCCGCCACCGACTGCCTCAACTTCGGGAACCCGGAAAAGCCCGAAGTCGCCTGGGAGCTGGCCGAGGCGATCGAGGGCATGGCGCGCGCGTGCGAGGTGCTCGGGATCCCGGTCGTCTCGGGGAACGTCTCGCTCTACAACGAAACCGACGGCCGTGCGATCCACCCGACCCCCGTAGTCGGCTGCGTCGGGCTCGTCGCCGACGTGCGAGCCGTGCCGGGCGCCTGGCAGGAGGGCGACGTCGTCCTCGTCGCCGGCGGCGAAGCGGTCTCGCTGGACGGCTCCGAGTACCAGGCCTGCTTCCTCGGCGGCCCCTCTGGCCGCCCCGAGCCGCCGGATTACGTCGCCGAGGCGGCCCTCATCCACTTCCTCTGGCGCTCCACGGCGCTCTTCACGGCAGCGCACGACGTCTCCGACGGCGGCC
>Ga0193741_1000418_pt1 | contig 12623 bp, 10 predicted proteins | sample L2s2metaG_FD_143059 | JGI IMG/M metagenome (GOLD analysis project Ga0193741, IMG submission 143059) | Soil microbial communities from a riparian zone of the East river system, Colorado, United States - L2s2 | ecosystem: Environmental > Terrestrial > Soil > Riparian zone | place: USA: East River...
TCCGTTGGTGCTTCAGCTACGTGCTAGCCCCCAGACCACGGAGGCTTGGGGTTGACGATGGTGTCGGACGTCGCAGCGTCCTCGGGTAGGACGATCTCCTCGTCGCCGTTCTGCCACTGCGCGAGGAGGAACGCCTGCTCGGGAGCGCCGGTCTCGTCCCAGCTCAGCTCGCCGAGGATGGTCTCCACCGAGTTCTCGTGGAGCCAGTCCTTCAGCGCCGCCTGGTCGTCGATGGACCCGACGGCCTCGACCGCGGCCTGGAGCACCTGCGCGGCCGCGTAGCCGTCAGCGGCATCCTCGGGCGGGTCCTCGTTGAACTTCGCGCGGTAGGCCTCGAGGAACTCGGGGTTCCCGGGCGTCGGCGAGTCGACGTGGTAGCTCACCGCGTAGAAGATGCCCTCGGTGTTGTCGACCCCGATCGCGTCCGAGTACTGGTCCGCGAAGGACGGGGTCGAGGCCTGGAACATCTGCTTCGGGCTGTAGCCCGCCGCGCTGAGGGCCGTGATCAGGTTGACGCCGTCCTGGAGGCCGGCCGAGCCCTGCGCGATCACGTCGGGCTTCTGCGCGGCGATGTCCGAGGCGATGGCGTCGAAGTTCACCGTCTCGGGCGGATAGATCTCCGAGTAGACGGTCTCGACCCCGGCAGTCTCGAGCTGCTCCTGGATGCCCTCGGCCACAGGTGCGCCGAACGGGTCGTCCGCGGCGATGTAGGCGGCGGTCGCGGGCTTCTCACCCTCGGGCAGGCCGGCGACCCATTCCGAGAAGAGGTCGGCCTGGTGAGGCGCCGTCGCCTGCTGGGCGAAGAACAGGTACTCGAACCCGCGGTTGAACATGTCCGGCGAGCCGCCCGCCGGCTCGACGTAGACCATCTGCGCACGCTCCGCGACCGCCGAGGCGGGGATGTTGAGGAGCGACGAGAACGTGCCGAGCAGGAGGTCGACCTGGTCCTGGTCGATCAACGCGTTGTAGTCGGTGACGACGAGGTTCTGGTCGGACTGGTCGTCCTTGATGACCATCTCGACCGGGCGCCCGAGCAGGCCGCCGGAGTCGTTGACCATCTCCATCCAGACCTCGTAACCACGCCGGGCGGCCTCGCCCGGCTCGGCGAAGTCGCCGGTCAGGGGAAGGGACGCGCCGATGCGAATCGGGTCGCCGCTGGCCTCCCCGCCGCCGTCGGTCGCGGTCGTATCCGCGCCGCCGTCGCCCTCATCGTCGTCGTCGCCGCCGCACCCGGCCGCGAGCACCAGCGCCAGCAGCACCGGCAGCAGCGCGAGGAGCCAAACGATCCTTCTCATCTAAGACACCTCCGTTGTCGCGGTTACCGATTTCCGAGGCAACCCGCCCGCGGTGCGGCGACGCCTCCGCCCCCACGCGCTCCGCCACTCAGACGACATGGATCTCGATCCCGAACTCGTTCAGCGGGACCGCTCCGTCGTCGGTGACGTAGAGCGTGTTCTCGATGCACGCCGAGCCCACTCCGGGGACGAAGATCCCGGGCTCGACATTCACGAAGCTCCCTGGGCGGAGCTCCGCAGTCTCCCCGCGCGCAACGACCGGGCGCGACGAGGTGGTGATGCCGGTGGTGTGTCCGAGGTAGACGTGGTTGGAGTGGTCGCCGTACCCCGCGTCGACCGCGACCTTCGTCGCCTTCTCCCAGAGGTCTCCGCCGCGAACCCCGGCACGGGCCTCCGCGAGCATGACGTTGTACATCTCGGCGGCGACGTCGTAGATCGCGCGCTGCTCCGCGGTCGGCTCGCCCACGGAGATCGTGCGATCGGTGTCCGTGTAGCACCCGGCGTACGACGCGGACAGGTCGAGCCAGAACATCTGCCCCTCCTCCAGCCTGCGGGCCGAGAAGAGGAACGGACGGACATTCGAGATGGCGTCGCTGAACGAGCCGACGTTGATGTGCGTCGACATCCCGCTCCCGTGCAGGAACTCCGCGCCGAGCGAGGCCATGCTCTCCAGCGAGCGGAGGCACATCTCGTACTCGGGCACGCCCGCCGCCGCGGCGGCGACGGCCGCCGAAAGCCCCGTGTCGGCGACCGACACGGTGCGACGGATGGTCTCGCCGTCGTACGAGGACGGCGAGGCGACGAGGTCCTGCCAGACCGGCGTCGCGTCCCCGAACCTGACCTCCGGGAGGCTCGCCTCGAGGATGCCCGCGTACACGGCGGGCATCTCAGCGTCGAAGACGCCGATGCTCCCCTTCCCAAGCCCGGCACCCGAGACTGCGTCCCGGATCGCGGCGTGAAGCTCGTCCGCGAGCCAGCGCCGTGCCGGGGTCGGGTACGACCGCACGTCCTCCACCCAGGACATGCGCCGCGCCTCGTCAAGATGCCAGGGCTGGTCGACGAGGAGCACGGGGTCGCGGTCGAGCGGGACGAGGAGGAGCGAGCTCGCGGTCGGAAAGACGTGGACGTAGCCCGCGAGATAGCGGATCGGGTCGGAGTTCGCCCCGGCCGAGCCCCACACGAGCAGAGCGTCGAGCCCGTGCTGCTCCATGGCCGCGCGAGCCCGGGCAAGCCGGCTCTCCTGCTCCTCACGCGGCGGCTTCGGCGCGAGCCCTCGGGACTTCTCGAGCTCAGCGCCAACGTCGAACACTGCGGTCACTCGCCTCCTCCAGGGTCGTAGTGGTCACCGGTCGTTCAGGGCCAGGAGCTTCATCTCGGTCATCTCCTCGATCGCGTAGCGGATCCCCTCGCGACCGAGGCCCGACTGCTTCACGCCGCCGTACGGCATGTGGTCGATACGAAAGGTCGGTACGTCGTTGACGACGAGCCCGCCGACCTCGAGCTCGTCGAATGCGCGGCTGATGGTCGGCCAGTCGCGCGTGAAGATCCCCGCCTGGAGCCCGAAGTCGCTCCGGTCGACGGCGGCGAGCGCCTCTTCCACATCCTCGAACCGGGAAACGACGACGAGCGGGGCGAACGCCTCCTGACAGGAGACCTTCATGGACTCGTCGACACCGGTGAGGACGGTCGGCTCCCACAAACGGCCCTCGTGCCCGCCGCCCGCCAGCGCCTCGGCGCCTCCGGCGAGCGCCTCGTCGACCCATTCCGCCACCCGCGCGGAGGCCCCTTCGTCGATCAGCGGGCCGAGGTCGGTGTCCTCGTCGAGCGGATCGCCGGCACGCAGCGCGGCCACGCGGGGGAGGAACTCCTCGAGAAAGGCGTCGTGGATCGACGTGTGTAGGAGGACACGCTGCACGGAGATGCAGGTCTGCCCGGCGTAGACGAACCCGCCCCAGGCGACGCGCTCGGCCGCGAAGGCCACGTCGGCGTCGCCGTTGACAATCACGCCCGCGTTGCCGCCGAGCTCGAGCGTGACACGCTTGCGGCCGGCGCGCGCCTTCAGCGCCCAGCCGACGGCCGGGCTGCCCGTGAAGGTGAGCATCTTGATCCGGTCGTCCTCGACGAGCGGCGCCGCCACATCGGTCGAGCTGGGGACGACGGCGATTCCGCCCTCGGGCCAGCCGGCCTCGAGCACGATCTGGCCCAGTCGCAACGCGCTCGCCGGTGTCTGCGAGGCGGGCCTGATGACGATCGGGTTCCCGGCCGCCAGCGCCGGAGCCACCTTGTGCACGACGAGATTGAGCGGGAAGTTGAAGGGCGAGATGCCGACGATCGGACCGAGCGGGACGCGGCGGACGTGCGCCGTACGGCCCTCCATGCCCGGCGCCCAGTCGAGGGGCACGATCTCGCCGTAGATCCGCTTCGTCTCCTCCGCGGCGACGCGAAACGTGAACGAGGCACGCTCGGCCTCCACACGCGCGGTCTTGACGGGCTTGCCGGCCTCGAGCGCGATCGTGCGCGCGAGCTCGTCGCGCTGCTCGGCGATCAGGTCGGCGATGCGGTCGAGAATCTCGGCGCGGCGCCACGAGGGAAGCCGCCGGGTCTCCTCGAAGGCCTGCACGGCGCGGGTGATGGCCTCCTCGATCTCCTGCCCGCCCGCACGGTGGACGACCGCGACGAGGCGGCCGTCGAACGGGCTCCGGACCTCGGTGGCGGCGCCCGAGAGCACAGTCCGGCCGCCCACGAGCGCGCCGAGCTCGCCGAGCTCCGCACCCACGGCGTCGCCCGGGCGGGCTGCCTCGAGATCCGTCGCCCGCAGCCGCTCCGTGGTGCTCATCGGCGCTCCCTAGTCCGCAAGGCCGGCAGGCTCCTCGATCAGGGCGGCGAGCTCGGACAGGAACTGCGCTGCGCGCGCGCCGTCGATGACGCGGTGGTCGCAGGAAAGGGTCAAGGCGATCATCGGCCGGACTCCCGGCGCGCCGTCAACGGGCACGACGCGCTCGACGATGCGTCCGACGGCCAGGATGGCGGCCTGTGGGGCGTTGACGACCGCGTTGAAGGCATCCACGCCGTACATGCCGAGGTTGGAGATCGTGAATGTGCCGCGCTCGATGTCCTCGGGCCTGAGCGTGCCCTCGCGCGCGCGGGAGACGACCTCCTCGCGACGGGCGGCGATCTCGCCGAGGCCCAGCCGGTCGGCGCCGTGGACGACGGGCACCACGAGGCCGTCCTCGACCGCCACGGCGATCCCGACGTTGACCTCGTCGTTCAGGCGGATGCTGCCGTCGTCCCAGGCCGCGTTCGCCTGCGGATGCCGTGCGAGGGCGGCGGCGGTCGCGCGCACGAGCAGGTCGGTCACGCTGACATCGCGGCCGAGCCGGTCGCGGGCGACGGACCGCCAGCTGGCGAGCCTGCCCGCGTCGGCCTCGCGCAGAAGGTAGAAGTGCGGCGCCGACATCCAGCTCTGCGCGGTTCGCTCGGCCATGATGCTCCAGATCCGCGAGAGCGGCTCCCGACCGCCCACGGCGGCCGTGGCGGGCGCCGGGGCCGGCGAGGCGAGGACGTCCGCCGCGACGACGGCGCCTCCCGGGCCGCTGCCCTCTCCGAGAGCGTCCAGGTCGACCCCCTGCTCGGCGGCCAGGCGGCGCGCCTTCGGCGAGGCGAGCCGGCGGCGCGCGGCGCGCTGAGGGGTCTCGACAGCAGCAGCGGCAGCAACTGGAGCCGCCGCGGCCGACGCCTGCTCAGGCGTCGGGGACGAGCCGTTCTCCGGCAGCGCCTCCCCGGGCGCGAGGATGACTGCGACGGCCTCGCCGACGGGCACGTCCGCGCCCTCCGCGGCCCGCAGGCCGGCCAGGAGGCCGTCCGTGGGCGCCTCGATCTCGACGGTCACCTTGTCCGTCTCAACCTCCATGAGCGGCTCGCCCTTCGCCACCTCGTCGCCCTCGGCCTTGAGCCAGCGCAGCACCTTGCCGGTCTCCTGCGCCATTCCGAGGGCGGGCATGATCACGTCGGTCGCCAACGGCTCAGGTCCCGAGCCCTTCGCCGTGCGCGCCGGCCACGACCCAGTCGAGCGTGCCCTCGCGGTTTTTGTGCGACTCCGTCTCGCGCGTCGTCGGCAGCGGCCCGCTGACCGTGTAGTGGCCGCCGCCGGCCACGAGGAGCTCCTCGGCCGGGAAGCGCGTGATGATCTCGCAGCCGTCCTCGGTGACGACCAGCTGCTCCTCGATGCGCGCGGCCGACCAGCCGTCCGCGGCGGGCCAGAACGTCTCGAGCGCGAAGACCATCCCCGCCTCGATCGTCTCCGGATGGTCGAACGAGACGAGGCGGCTGAAGATCGGCTTCTCCCAGATCGAGAGGCCGACCCCGTGGCCGTACTGGAGTGCGAATGCGGCCTCTTCGTCGGGGAAGCCGAACTCCCCGGCCTCCGGCCAGATGGAGACGACGTCCGCGGTCGTGACACCGGGCTTGATGAGGGCGATCGCCTGGTCGAGGAGGTCGCGACAGCGCTTGTAGGCGTCGACCTGGGCGCGGGACGCGCTTCCGACCGCGAAGGTGCGGTAGTAGCACGTGCGGTAGCCGTTGAAGGCGTGGAGGATGTCGAAATAGGCAGGGTCGCCGGGACGCAGCATGCGGTCCGTGAAGACGTGCGGGTGCGGGCTGCAGCGCTCGCCCGAGATGGCGTTCACGCCCTCGACGTGCTCGGAGCCGAGCTCGAAGAGCACGCGGTTGACGAGCGCGACGCACTCGTTCTCGCGCATCCCTGGCCTCATCGCCCGGAAGAGCTCCTCGTAGGCCGCGTCCACCATGGCGCAGGCCGTGTTCAGAAGCGTGATCTCGTCCTCGGTCTTCAGCTTGCGGACGTCCTGCATCAGCGCCTGGCCGTCGACGACCCTGATGCCCTCGGCCTGCAGGGCCTCCAGCACGGGCAGCTCGATCACGTCGACGCCGAGCGGCTCGTCGAGCAGGCCGCGCTCCTCGAGCTCGACCCGGATCTTCTGCGCGACCGATTCCGCGCGGCCCTTGACCGAGCCCCGCAGCGTCGAGATCCCCGCACGCGAGCGCTCCTCTCCGAGCCAGGGGTTGTAGAGCTTGTGGTGGCGGGCGGCAGACCCGAAGTCCCACATGATCGGGTCGTCGCCCTGCGGGAGCAGGCAGAAGCGGATGAGCTTGTCCATCGCCCACGTCCCGATGTGGGTCGCGGTGATGTAGCGGATGTTGGCCATGTCGAAGCAGAGGAGCGCGCCGAGCTCTGACTGCTGGAGGCCCTCCTTGGCGCGCGCGAGGCGCTCGCGGCGCAGGCGGTCGAAGTCCACCCGCTGCTCCCAGTCGACGCCCATGGTTCCGAACGACTTCAGGCCCATCTCATGCCTTTCCGACGAGTGACTTGGCCAGTTCGAAGACGCTCTCAGCGGTCGGCACCGTCTGGTCCTCGAGCACGGGCGAAAACGGAATCGGGACGTCCATCGCACCCGCGCGCGTGACCGGCGCGTCGAGGTGGAAGAAGGCCCCCTCGCCGATCACGGCGGCGATCTCCGCGGAGGCGCCGTAGCTCTGGTGGCCCTCGTCGAGGACGATCGCGTGGCCGGTCTTGGCAGCCGAGCCGACGATCGTCTCGCGATCGAGCGGGACAAGGGTGCGCGGGTCGACGACCTCGGCGCTGACGCCCTCGCGGGCCAGCTCGGCGGCGGCCTCGAGCGCCACGTAGACCATCGAGCTCGTGGCCACGAGCGTCACGTCCTCGCCTTCACGCTTCACGTCGGCGACGCCGAACGGCAGCGTGTACTCCTCCTCGGGCACGGGGCCCTTCGTCGCGAACATCATCTTGTCCTCGAATACGACGACGGGGCTGTCGTCCCGGATAGCCGACTTCAGGAGGCCCTTCGCGTCGTAGGGCGTCGCCGGCATCGCCACCTTCAGCCCGGGGACGTGCGCGACCCAGGCGTGGAGGCTCTGGCTGTGCTGCGCCGCGGAGCGCCGGGTCGCCCCGAGCGTCGTCCGCACGGTCAGCGGCGCCTTGAGGCGCCCGCCCGACATGTAGTGCACCTTGGCGGCCTGGTTGACGACCTGGTCCATGACCAGGGTCATGAAGTCGCCGAACATGATGTCCACGACCGGGCGCATCCCCGTCATCGCGGCGCCGAGCCCGATGCCCGTGATTCCGGCCTCGGAGATGGGCGAGTCGAGGACGCGCTGCGGGCCGAACTCCTCCACGAGGCCGGAGAGCACCTTGAAGGGCGTCCCGGCCTCCGCCACGTCCTCGCCGATGACGAAGACGGTCGGGTCGCGACGCAGCTCCTCCGCGAGCGCCTCGTTGACGGCCTGGGCAAGCGAGATCTCGCGTGCCCCGCTCGTCACCGGCTCCTCGACGCTAGGGATGGACATGCTCGTCGACCTCGGACGGATCCGGGTAGGGAGCGGCGAGCGCGTGCTCCACGGCGGCGGCGATCTCGTTGCCGATCTCGGTCTCCATCTGGGAGAGCGCGTCCGGGTCGGCCAGGCCCTCGGCCACGAGCCGCTCGCCGAGGATCACCAGTGGGTCGCGCTCGCCGGACCACTCCGTCTCCTCGTCCTCGGAGCGGTAGTAGGCACGGTCGACGTCCCCGACGTGGTGGCCGTGGAAGCGGTACGTGTTGCAGAGGAGGAACGCTGGCCCTTCGCCTGAGCGCGCGCGCTCGACGGCGCGCCGCGCGGCTGAGTAGACGGCGCGCACGTCCTGGCCATCGACCTCCTCGACCGGGATGCCGAAGGCAGCCGGCCGTCCCGCAATGTCGCCCGCCGTGTTCTCCGAGTAGTGCGTGTACTCGCTGTAGAGGTTGTTCTCGCAGACGTAGACGACCGGGAGCTTCCAGAGCGAAGCCATGTTCATGACCTCGTAGAGGACGCCCTGGCCCAGCGCTCCCTCGCCGAAGAAGCAGACAGCGACGTGGTCCGTGCCGCGCGCCTTGGCCGAGAAGGCTGCGCCGGTGGCAATCCCGGCCGAGCCGCCGACGATCGCGTTCGCGCCCAGGTTGCCGTTCTCGTGGTCGGCGATGTGCATGGAGCCGCCCTTGCCGCGGCAGTAGCCCTCCTCCTTGCCGAGGAGCTCGCAGAACATGCGGTCGACATCGGCGCCCTTGGCCAGGCAGTGGCCGTGCCCGCGGTGCGTGCTCGTGATGTAGTCCTGCTTCGTCAGCGCCTCGCAGACGCCGACGGCGACTGCCTCCTGGCCGATGTAGAGGTGCGCGAGGCCAGGCATCTTCGCCGAGCGGTAGAGCTCGTTGACGCGCTCCTCGAAGGTCCTGATGCGCCGCATCTGCGTGTACATCCGCAGCGCGAGCTCGGGCGAGACGTCCGCGGCGGGGCGGGCCTGGGTCGCCACTAGTGCGCCACCTTTCGGAGGCCGGCCATGTGCGCCATCACCTCGTAGACCACCGCGAAGTCCTGCTCGACGTAGCCCATAGCCCGCGCCGCCGTGAGCAGCTCGTTGGAGATCGCCGTCGTCGGCATCGGGACGTCGAGCCGACGGCCCGCCTCGAGGGCGAGGTTCATGTCCTTCTGCATCATGTTGACGTTGAACCAGGCCTCGTCCGGCATCTCGAGGACGAAGGGCCCGCGGTACTTGAGCATCGGGGAGGCGATGACGCTCTGGAGCAGCGCCTCGACCGCGACCTCCTTGTCGATCCCGTCCTTCTCGGCGAGGAGCAGGCCCTCGCAGAACGCGACCATCTGGACGTGCAGGCTCAGGTTGATGGCGATCTTCATCAGCAGGGCCTGGCCGTTCGAGCCGATGCGCATGACGGTCGGGCCGATGTCGCGAAGGATCGCCTCGACCTCGTCGAACGCGTCCTCGTCGCCGCCGACCATGATCGAGAGGCGACCCTCCTCTAGCGTGCTGACGCTGCCGGAGACAGGCGCGTCGAGCATGCGCGCTCCCAGCTCGGTGACCTGCTCCGCCAGGGCTCGGCTGGCCTCGGGCGTGCCGGTCGTCATGTCGACGTAGATCTTCCCGGGGCCCAGCCCGGCGAGAATGCCGTCGGGGCCCTGCGTCACGGCCTCGAGCGCGGCGACATTGGTGACCATGCTGAAGACCACGTCCGCGGCTTCGGCCACCTCGCGCGGAGAGTCCCTGAGGTCGAGCCCGAGCTCGACCAGCGGCGCCGCTTTGTCGCGGGAACGGTTGTAGCCGGAAACTGTGTGGCCCGCGGCCAGGAGGCGCCTCGTCACGCCGCCGCCCATGACCCCGAGGCCCACGAAGCCGACGTTCGCCACGCCCTAGCGGCTCCGCTTTCGGCTGCGGCTCGACTTCGCCGTGGCCGCGTCGACGGCTTCCTCGACGCGCCCGAGGTGCTCGCGCATCCGTTCGCGCGCCTCGTCGGGCTTCCCCTCGGCCATCGCGGCGATGATCAGCCCGTGGTCCTCGATCGACCGCTCGGGGCTTCCGGGAATCTTGTAGATCGACCCGAGGGCGCGCTCGAGCTGGTCGCGAATGGCGTGCATGAGGTGGAGGATCAGGCGGTTCTGCGTCGCCTCGGCAATGGTGAGGTGGAACGCGACGTCGGCCTCGATGTACTCCTCCCGGTCCGCGAGGCGCTCGCGCATGACCTCCGTCGCGTCGCGCATGCGCTCGAGATAAGACTCGTTCCCCCGCTCGGTGGCGAGCGCGACGGCCTCGCCCTCGAGGATGCGCCGCACCTCGAAGAGCTCGCGGAGGCTGCCCTCCTCGACGGCGAGGAGCAGCGAGAGCGAGTCGTTCAGCGGGTTGCGGAAGTCTGCGACCTCGAACGCCCCGCTGCCGCCCGCGCTGATCAGGCCCTTGGACTCGAGCATGCGCAGCGCCTCGCGCACCGACGAGCGTCCGACCCCGTAGTGCTGCATCAGCTCGCGCTCGGTGGGCAGCGCGTCCCCCGGCTTCAGATGCCGCTCGCTGATGAGCGCCAGCAGGCTGTCGGCAACGAGCTCGTATGTATTACGGCGCTCGATCGGCCGGCGAAGTGCCAGGATGGATTCGGGTGTCTGATCGTCAGACAAGGGACACCTGGGTCAAGTTATAACCCCGCGCCCCGCGCCCTGGCAAGCCAGGTTGCGAAGCTTGACACCTCACGAGCCGCCTGCGCATACTCGCCTGTCAGACAGTCGGACAAGCCTACACATCTGGGACTTGGCTGTCCGCGGAAGGAGGGGAGGAATGAAATTGCAACGCTTGATCGGTCGCCGGGTGCTCGTCGGCTTGGCAGTCGTGGCTCTCGTGGTCGCCGCGGCCGTCAGTGCCTCCGGGCCGACCGTCAACCAGCAGATTCGGGTCGCGAACGCTCCTGATCTGATCCTCTACAACGGCGTCATCAGCACGCTCGACGGCTCGAACTCGACGGTGAAGGCGATCGCGATTCGAGACGGCAAGATCATCGCCACAGACGATCAGAACGGCCGCATCAAGGCCCTCGCCGACAAGAGCACGACGGTCGTCGACCTCAAGGGCAGGCGCGTGCTCCCAGGTCTCATCGACGGCCATCTCCACGGAATGCGCGAGGGCTACCACTGCTGGACGCAGGTCGTCCGGCTCGACCTCGTCACCAGCCGCTCCACGGCACTGGCCATGTACGCGGCCAAGGCCGTCGAGCTGCCCGACGGGAAGTGGATCTGGACGACTCAGGGTGGGTGGAGCCTCCCACAGCTCGACGACCCCACCCTCTTCACGTTCGCCGAGCTCAGCGCCGCGGCTCCGGCGAACCCGCTCTGGATCCAGGGCGGCGGCTTCGCCGGGGCGCGCGTGAACCAGGCCGCGCTCACCGCGCTCGGGCTCGGGCCGGGCTCGCCCGGCGTCGTGCTCGACGCGAACGGCAACCCGACCGGCCAGCTCGTCGCTCCCGCGACGACGGCGGCGAACCAGGCCATCCTCGCCCAGCTCGACGCGATCGGCGTGGACGGCGAGGCGAAGTGCCTGAGCGACTTCATCCGCGAGGCGAACAGCCGCGGCCTTACGGCCTGGAAGGACGCCGGCGGCAACGACGCCCCCTGGGGCACCGGCGGAGCGATCAACGACAAGCTCCACGTCGAAGAGGGCGCTATGCAGCTCTACCGCGACGGCGGCCTCAACGCCCGCATCGCCTTCAACGCCATGAGCGGGTACGACATCAACCGGGTGATCCCGGAGACCCAGAACGCCCTCGGCTTCCTCGGGGATGACATGTTCAAGTACCTCGGCCCCGGCGAGGACGTGATGGCCACCGATCCGCAGTACGCGGACGTGATGCGCTGGTCCGCCTCCAAGCGGCTCAGCGTGGAGACGCACGTCGGGAACATCGACGCGATCCTGAACGGGTTCGAGGCAGCCGACCAGGTCTACGACGTCGGCAAGCTCAAGTGGCGCATCGCGCACCCGGGCAACGGGCAGCCGAGCGACGAACAGCTCGCGCGGGCGAAGGCGCTCGGGATCGGCTGGGCCCTGACGATCGCTCCCGTGCAGGACGGGGGCACCGGCCCGCGCTTCAAGACGACGAAGGAGAACAGCGCACAGATGTGCCTGATGACGGACGCGATGAACGTCGCTCCGTGGCCGCCCTTCCTGAGCCTCTTCTTCGTCACCACCGGCCAGACGCTTCTCCCGGGCGACGAAGGCGTGCCGCCCGAGGAGCGGCTGACCCGCCTGGAGGCGCTCCGTTCCTACACGTCCGATTGCGCGTGGTTCCTCGATCTGGACGGCAAGGTCGGCACGCTCGAGACGGGCAAGTACGCCGACATGATCGTCCTGGACAAGGACTACTTCTCGGTTCCGGACAGCGAGATCTGGAAGATCCAGTCGCTCCTGACGGTCGTCGACGGCCGCGTCGTCTACGGCGCCGGCGAGTACGCCGGCCTGGACTAGAAGCCCACCGAAAGGACGATCGAAACGGGCCGTCCCAACCGGGGCGGCCCGTTCGCTTCCCGGAGTCTTGACACCGGCCGGCCGCCGGGCAGATACTCGCGTTGTCTGACAGTCGGACAGTCGGTCAATGGAGGTGGTGGGGAATGCAGGCACTGCGCTTTGTCAGGCGCCGGCCCCTGCTCGTGCTCGCCGCAGTCGCCCTCGTCGTGGCGACCGCGGTGGGTGCCACAGGGCTTTCGGTGAACAAGCAGGTTCGGCGGGCGAACGCGCCCGACCTGATCCTCTACAACGGCCTGATCACGACCCTGGACGACAAGGGGTCGACGATGAAGGCGATGGCGATCCGCAACGGCAAGATCATTGCGATCGACGACCAGAACGGACGGATCAAGGCGCTCGCGGACGACGGCACGACGGTCGTCAACCTGAACGGCCGGCGCGTGCTTCCGGGGATGATCGACGGAACGCTGCACGGCATCCGGACGGGA
>Ga0193741_1000419_pt1 | contig 12619 bp, 9 predicted proteins | sample L2s2metaG_FD_143059 | JGI IMG/M metagenome (GOLD analysis project Ga0193741, IMG submission 143059) | Soil microbial communities from a riparian zone of the East river system, Colorado, United States - L2s2 | ecosystem: Environmental > Terrestrial > Soil > Riparian zone | place: USA: East River...
CTCTAAGATGCAAGGTAATTGTAGGAGGGAGAGCAAAAGGAAGAATTCTGTCAACAAAGCAACCTATCAACTTTTTGTCTTCAGTGGATCATTTGACCGGATTGATAACCGATAAGAATCATGAATTGTGTGGAGAATTCCTTAAGGACAACCTTTTGGTTTTTCCATACGCCGTCGGAAGTAGTGTAGGCGCTTACTCGATTTTTGCGCTGAAATCCAATGGGGTATCACCATCTGGAATAATATGCACTTTAAAGACTGATATTACTACGGCTTCGGGATGTGCAATTGCAAATATACCATTGCTAGAACTCTCTAAAGATCAAGAAATTCCAGAAATCGAGAATTTCAGTGAAGGAACAGTAGATGGTATCTCGGGAATCCTTCAAATCAAAAAGGTTTAATTTAATTTGGTTAATTTATTTCAAAAGGTGCATGGCATTTGACGGGCGACCAGATCCAAACAAAGGATATGAAGAGAAAAGTCCATGCACCGTTTAGGTTTTGCAATATGGAGACTAACTTTGTCGTAGACTGTGAATAATCAGAATTTATAAAAATTAGCTGAATATATTTGGGCTAGCTTGTTCAATCGTTATAAACTCAAGTTTTAATTATTCTAAGATTCCAAGATTGTTGCATGTCATTATGTGGAGTTACCGTAGCCATTACATCAAGCCGGAGAGCTTCTGAACTTGCAAGCTTAGTTCGAAAGTTTGGAGGTATTCCATATATAGCACCAACTATAGGAATTAGAAATAACAATCCGCTAAGTTCTGAGTGTATTAAATTTATAGAAACCATCAGAAATGAGAGAATGCAATTTTTCGTATTTATGACTGGTGTTGGTGTATTCAATCTATTTCAAAATATTCAAAAATTACACCAGTTAGAGACCGTGATCGAAAAGTTACGAGATACTGTAGTCATAGCAAGAAGTAACAAGCCAGCAATGGAACTGAGAAAATTTGGCATTAGAACCAACCTTGTTCCCGATATCAATACGATTGAAGGGATATTGAACCTTCTAGGAAACTTTGATATTAAAAACAAGAACATAGGGATATTATGGCATGGTGATTACTCACATTCATTTAGGGAAAAGCTTAAATCTTTAGGTTCAAAAGTGTTCGAATTTTCATCGTATACTTATTCTACAAGTCTTGAAAAAACGAATGCCGCCATGTTAAAGGAAATGGGATATGACTACGTACCCCCTAGCGAAGAGAAAATTGGAAGGCTCATAGAAGACATAATGGCAGGTACCATAGACACAATCACCTTTACGAGTCCGCCTGCAGTTAAAGAGTTCTTTGAATTCGCAAAAAGAAACAACCAGATTCATGTGTTAAAAGAGAGGCTAAACCACAATCTACTTGTTGTGTCTGTAGGGCCGTCTACTTCAAAAATGCTTGCGACATTTCATGTTCTAGTAGATGTTATGCCAACTACTTACCGCATGGGACCTATGGTAAAGGAATTGGCAGATTTTATTTCGTCATATTGATAGTTTATTTCGCGCTAGATCGCGAAATTGTTATGAAATTCACGTAACATTTTTTATGAGGTCTCAATAATAATAAACAAATTGTCTAATTTTTGCCCTGAATGTGGTGGGGAATTAAAGTTGGATACTGCTACCAAGAATTTCATCTGCAAAAGCTGCGGTCTTTTTGCTTCCAGGGAAAAAATGGATGAGTTAAGGGATAAAACCTTTAGGGATGAAGGCAATGATAGGAAAAAATATCATGATGACTATCTTGATTGGTGGACTTCATCAAAGAAAGACAAGCAAAGAATGTAGATAGAAAATCCTGCAAGGAGCCCTTGTTACGGAGCAGCGTCCATTGGTACCATATGATCTTCCTTTCTAGTCTTTAATGCAGTCATGAGTTCCGTCTCAATAATTCTGGGCAATTTTCTTATTTTGTTTACAACTATGTCGCGCATTTCTTCCAAGTCTTTTGCTCTTATTTTTAAAAGAAGATCAAATCTTCCATGCATTTCATGAATTTCGAGAACCTCCTCTATGGATGAAAGGCTATTTGTTACTTCATCAGCGGTTCCAGGTTCGATGTTTATGCCCATGAATGCCAGGTGATCATAGCCGAGTTTATTGTTGTCCAAGGATATGGTGAATTTCTTAATAATACCCGCGGCAATTAGTCGCCTGACTCTAATATGAACAGTAGCATCGGATATTCCGATTTGTTTTGCAATTTCAACAAAGGGTAGTGAGGAGTCTTTATTCAATATATTTATGATTTTGAGATTAATTTCATCAATAACATCATGGCTAGTCGTCAAATCAAAAATTACTTTGTAGTTATATACTTAAATGCTTTTAGAAATAGTTTCCTTGAGGACCAGCGATAATTTCCTGGACCGTACGATTGACGATAAAAGGTATTAATGATCAATGCTCCCAAGCAATAACAATTCCGATGTCCAAAGTGTGTAGTAAATGCAAGAAAAATAATTCCATTTATTTAAGGCAATATTCTGGAGAATTTTTGTGTAAAAAATGCTTTATCAAATCGATAGAATACAAAGCAAAAAGGACAATATCAAAATATTCAATGATAAAACATGGTGACACTGTGGCAGTTGCAGTCTCGGGAGGTAAAGACAGTCTTGTGCTCCTGAATATACTAAAAAACACATTCAGTGGTCCACGTCCTGAGCTAGTAGCCATAACTGTAGATGAGGGAATTAAGGGTTATCGAGATGAATCATTAAGCATTGTAAAGAATTTTTGTTCCAGCATAGGCGTTGAAAACAAGGTAATGAGTTTTAATGAACTTTTTGGATTATCAATGGATAAAGCCATGGAGGTTAGACCCTCAGAGAAAATTTCATCATGTTCCATGTGTGGAACTTTTCGGAGAAGGGCAATAGATCTCCTTGCAGAATCTTGTGGAGCAAATGTTATTGCTACCGGGCATAACTTGGATGATTACATCCAGACATTTCTTATCAATTTGTTTGCCGGCGATGTGGAAAGAATCGGATGGACATATCCAGAACCAGTAGAGTATGGGAGTAGTAGCTTAAGGAAAGTCAAGCCATTAATGGAAATATATGAAAGAGAAATTGTAACGTACGCTATTCATACAAATATTCCATTCCAAACAGAAGAGTGCCCATATAAAGACGAAAGTATAAGAAGTGCCTTTAGGAGTCATTTAAATAATCTTGAGAAAATACATCCGGGCATAAAATACAATGCATACAATTCAATCTTGAAAATTGCAAGGAAGGTAAAATCTGCAAAAACAAGTACAATTAATACTACAAATGTAAATAATGCTATTCAGCAGGACCATAGACGATGTTTGGTATGCAATAGAGACTCTTCTAACACAGTATGCTCAGTCTGTCGCACATTGAATTTGTTAGTTAAAGGGAATTAGAGCCTACTTTCTCTCTATCAATGCAATTTTGTTTGAACATACAAGTGAAGAAAACTTTACTTGGGTGAGTCACGTAGTTAGTTATTTGTATTAGAAGTCTTAAATAAAATTCTGGACTAATCGTATAGCCTATCTTGAATTCATTGTTAGGATAGTCAATTGATTGGTGCTTTCTTCACCGGATAGGCACCAATCAATTCCTTGAAATTAGTATTGTTAACGTAAACAAGGAGTAATTAGTTATTGCAATAAGTTTTGTCTTTACCAAACAATCTGATTATGTTTTTGTTAACAGGATACACAAATATATCTAAATCGTGTAATATTTTTCGCGGTAGTAGGTAGGATTGGGGTGTTAGCCGTACCCCAAACCGGAAATCGGCTTTATGCTGGGATCAGTAACTACTGGGTAAATCTTTAGATGTGAAGTTCCTGCTTGCTAGGCTGATATGAAACCACGCCGTGTCGGATGGGTATGAGCAACAATATATGCGAAGGCATGTGCTTGATTGTGAGTTGTCGAAATGGATGAGGTCCGGGAGGGTGCAATCCTAAGGCAGCATATCCATGCTAGCACGTCTACGTGATTGATCTTGCAGAGCTTGAGATTGGGCTTTACTTCTTTAGTGGTACCGGTAGGCTACTACCGCATTTGAATGTTACATCTTTAGGCAAATCCTACAGCCAATGTTTAATCTGTAGGAATCCTTCTGGGGATTCACCTTTTAGTAATTTAATGAGTGAAATTGCCTGAGGAACCGATAACACTGGCTTGTGGAAATGATTATCCGTTCCGATCCGAGGACAAGCTACTTGTACAAAAGCATCTATATCTTGAAATGACAATAATCGTTCATCCGTAATTTCGGTCATAGCAATCAGCAGTATTTTTTTGCCTTCCTCTTCCAGCAACCTCTTAAGTTCTAGTGCCTTAATTTTGGCAAATTGTCCTTCCTTTAATCCAATAATTATTCCTATAGTTTTGGCATCCTGAGCCTTGAACACGGATAATATCGCCTTCTTTTCGAGTTTCTGTGCAATATCGTTAATTTCTGAAAATTCGTTAAAATAAGGATCCAACATGAATGTAGGTTTCTGGGTAACGATTGCAATACTGGTAGAATGAAAAATACTCTGCCCCAAGAATATGTACGCATCAACTTTGTCTTTGGAATCATAAGCAGGGTAGAACTCGCAGCCAAAAACCTGTGCATCGTTCAAGTGGCCCTTACCCCTTCCGATAACCACTTCATACCCATGATATTCAAAAATCTCCTTTACTTTTTGCACGGATTGTAGATATTGACTATTGGTCACGAGGGAAATCTTATTAAAATTCTTCTTCTTTAATTCAATCGCACATATTTTTGCAATTTTACTGAAATCTATATCATCAAAAGCATCAATCATTACTACTTTATCTCCAAACTTTTCCATGGCGATGGTGTGTCCAATGTTGAATAAGATATCTACACCCAAAGTCTCTGCAGCATGAATATTTAGATCGCATGAACCCCAAGATGTATCTCCAATTACGTACACCGGGATCTGGTACTTCTCGGATAATCTGTACGCACAGCTTTGAATTTTCCTTAAGATACCATCGGGACCATCTAATGCGACAGAGCGTGGCTTTTTTTCATTAATTGTGGAGTGGATCTTTTCTTCATCGATTTGAATCAATTAACTACTCTTCAAACAATTCAATTAGTCTAATTTTAAGATATAATTTGATTCCAATGCGTATGATAAAAGTTTACTTGTTTCTCTGAATGTCTATAGAGTAAGTGGAACTGGAGAATTCAGGTAATTTCACATCGTCTCGTTCTGGTCTAATGGTAATTCTGTCTCTATCAGGTCTAACCGATATGCTGATTTTGTTTAGGCCTTCATTGGTACTAATAAAATGATCAAAATTAAGGTTTCCAAGATCCGATCTAATTGAGTCAGGTAATTTGGGTTCGAGACAAATATTATTTTCAATCATGTTTGGTTTAATGCCCAACATCAGTTCACGTAATGCATAAACGTACAATCCAACTGACCATGCCTGAAGAATGCATGAATTAAAGGGCTCTGGTCTGTCTCCACGGTATGTTTCAGCGTACATGCCATTTTCCGAAATAATACGATCAGCCATAACCGAAAGATAGTCAAGTGCCTGCTGAGTTCTTTGGTTTTTTATTTCACTTATTGCTGCCCAACCAGTAACAAGTGGCCAAACAGCCCCATCATGGTAAAGTGAAGGGTGATATTTGGGATCCGAACTACTCAACGACCTCATGCCCCACGAGGTAGTCATATCATCCTTTTCAAGTCTTTCTAGTACTAATCTAGCCTTGTGTTGATCCTTTACTACTTCAGTAAGCAACATAACTAATGCATTTGGACGAATACTGCCATCTTTTGTCAAATCCTTACGAATAGTATCATTATAAAATCCTAGCTTTGGTTCCCAGTATTCATTGTCAAACTTGTCTCTTAACTTTTGGGCAGACGAAAGCCACGATCTTTCATGTTCTTTATCATCAAGAATATTTGCTAACTCGCTTCCTATTATCAAGCTCTCATAGAACAATGCTTGCACATCATTTGCGCTCTTTCTTCTATCGATATGATCCATCCAAGTTGAATCTTGAATGGGTAATTTTTCTGCCGTTCCGGAAAAACCATGTTCAATAAATTCATCGCCATCAATATCTTTAAGAAATCCTGAATTAACTAGATCGACTATCGATCCCCATCTTTTTGAGAGATATTGAGTATCTCCAGTACCATGTACATATTCACGAATGGCCCACGGAAACAAAAAAGTTGAATCTGCAGATCCATATGTTGTATTATGTAGGAATGTTCTTCCACTAATTACCATGGGTAATTCTCCCTTCACTGCACCATTGTGGTTGTACTTTGCTTGGCGTTTCAAAAAATTTTCTATCACTCTCAAGGAGAAATCATACTGCCCCATGGATAGATATCCTCTTAGCGACCATCCCGTATCACGTGCCCAATAATTGGGAAACCGTGGAAGTCCTGCACAAATTCCTTCGCCAAGATTATCATAATTTGCCTTTAGGTATTCAAGAGCAGTCTTCGCCTTTTTAAGTGCCTTTGCTAATTTAGCAATTGTCGAATTTGAAATTGAACTCGAAGGTGCATGATGTATTGTAAAAGTAGATGTTGAAATATTATTATGATAATTTTTTGTTACTTCATACAATTTTTGATAATTATCTCTGATGTTTTTGTATTCATTTAGACAATCCTGGGAACTGGTGAAATCACCAGCGCCTATCAACGCTATTTCCTTAGTTATCCCTTCCTCAAGCTCTACATCATAAGATAATTCCAAATCATTATCAAAAGAATCTGTAAGTATTTTGGAGGGTTTCAAATTCTTTGGAGAAATACCAATAGTCCCAAAATAGTGCGCTACCCCTTTTTTTGCTATTGTTCTAATCTGTAAACAGTTCTCTGATTTATAATATCTTGAAAAATTGCTTTGAGAAATCGCTGCTAACCCATAACTTGTAATGTTACCATCAATTAGGAAGTGTACCCTAATTTTCTTAGTTGTCTGCTTCTTTTTATTTGAGCTGAATATTTCATCAATTTTTTCGGAATCAAAATTAAGTATCTGAATAAAACCTTTATTTTCGATTGGAACGAATAAAGTTCTTTTAACATGAATTCCGGCGACTTCGTGATGAGTACGTAAACTTCCGTTTTCATGTCTTGAAGAAATGACAAAATTTGGAAGTCTTTTTCTAACGCCTTCATCTACTGAAATTTCTACAATTATTCTTCCAAATGCTCTGGCAGGAGGTACATATAAGCCTCCATTATCATACCTTGCACCCATCCAAGTCCAATTTGCCGAAAGCGCTCCATTGGAAGAACACACTATGTATGCCTTTCTGCCCGAAAGTACCAGCGGTGATGCAAAATTCATAAACATTGTCTCACCGTAAGCTTGGGTGTCTGATTCTTCTGGCAAGTTTGATGAAATGATTACTTTTTCTTTCCTATTGCTCGTAAAGTCGACAAAGGTAAATGGAATAATTATTTGTTCAAATCCCTCAAGCTTACTCATTATTGTTATTTTGTGTTTCTTTTGACTGTCTAGTTCCATCCCAATAATCAGAAACCTAGCACTTTGAAATGGTTTGAATTGAATTGGTCTTGATTCAGATAATGCTGATGCATTTACTATTGTGTCTGATGTAGCTATTTGAATTGATTTTTTTGATAGTGGTAGTTCATCAACATAAATATCAAGAGATACAATGTTTCCACCCAATGGAACAGGTGGATTAATAAGAGAAAATATAAAGCCACTTTCCTTGACATTCTCATTCATAACAATTGCATTTTTGAGGCTCCCTTCAAGATATGAAAGGACAGTGTGAGTCTTGTCAAGCGTCCTTGTCATTATGTTTCTCCAAAACGTCTAGATAGGAAATATTCAATATTCCTCTTATTAATTGGCATTTTAACCTATATTAAAACTATTGATCGAAAAATTTGTTTGTATAAATAAGTTTATAGTTTATCTAATATTGTTTAACAACGATTTTATGAAATATTGCTCATAAGCAGTGATAAATTGATTGGGTAAAGTCAAAATAAGAAATCTCGAAATTGGAAACGGAAAACCGAAAATAATGGGAATTATTAACGCTAGTCCTGAATCCTTTTATAAAGAATCCATTGCAACAGGAAAGAAAATTATTTCTGAAAGGGCTATTGAAATGGAGGAAGAAGGCGCCGATTTAATTGATATTGGCGGAATGTCTACCGCCCCTTACGGTCATACCATTGTTTCAGCAAATAAAGAGGTTGAAAGATTGCGAAATTCTATCAGTGCGGTAAAAGATGTATGCAGTATTCCACTCTCAGTCGATACGCCACGAGCAGAAGTCGCCAAAGTTTCCATTGATATGGGAGTTGATCTAGTCAATGACGTGACTGGACTTAAATACGATGAAAAGATGAAGTCCGTTGTTTTTTCGTCGGGCTTACCTGTTATTATTGGAGCATATGGAGATAGATCTGTCACTTATAATTCGGGGAATATTGCTGAAACAATCGACATTCTGCAGAAAAGTCTAGTCTTAGCAGATGAAAGTGGAATAAGTGAAGATAAGCTCATTGTAGATCCCCTAATCGGCTTTTTTAGAGAAAGTGGAAATAATCCGTTTTTTACAAAGATATCTCACCAAAATTGGTACGATAGAGACATAGGGATTATATCGAATCTAAAGCATTTGTCAAACCTCTCAAAACCAATTTGTATCTCAGTTTCAAGAAAATCATTCATTGGTCACTTATTCAAATTGACCGAGACAGAGCGCCTTATACCATCAATTATTCTCCAAGCTATCTGTGTCCTAAATGGAACTGATATTATACGGACTCATGATGTTAAAGAGACAAGAGTTGCACTAGAACTATTGGAACGAATGTCAAAGCAATTGTCTACATGAATTTGGCGAAAAATACCCTCTGGGTAACTGAATGAAACGGATCAGAAGAAAACGCTTATAATCCCAACGCAGATATAAAAATCAAGGAAATATTGGAAGTAAAAGAAGGTTTAACTTTTGATGATGTTCTCCTTATTCCAAAACGGTCTCCTATAATTTCTAGATCTCAAACAGATCTGAAAACAAAATTATCCAGAAATCTTTCCTTAAATATACCACTAATTAGCGCAAACATGGACACAGTTACTGAATCTAATATGGCAATTGCCATCGCACAAGAAGGAGGAATAGGCATTATCCATAGATTTATGACAATTGCAGATCAGGTAGATGAAGTATTAAGGGTAAAAAGATCAGAGTCCGTGATTATCGAACAACCCTATACTATTTCGCCTTCTAAAACTGCAATTGAAGCATCTAAGATAATGCAAGAACTCGGTGTCTCGGGCTTATTGGTGATGGATAAGGATACAAAAAAATTGGTGGGAATAATTACCAACAGAGATATCATGTTTCAATATAATACAGCTACCAAGGTAAAGGATCTGATGACTTCGGATCTTGTTACGGCAAAGCAAGGGATTTCCATCGACGAGGCAAAAGAAATTCTACATAAAAATAGAATTGAAAAACTACCTGTAGTCGATAAATCAAATAATGTTGTTGGACTTATTACAAGTAAAGATATAATGAAGATGGAACGATATCCCCTAGCTTCCAAGGATAAGAAAGGTAGGTTACTGGTCGGCGGAGCTGTTGGAGTAAAGGGTGATTATTTAGACAGAACCGAAGAATTGCTTAATGCAGGAACTGACATCATAGTTGTAGATATTGCGCATGGTCATAGCGACAATGCAATTAATGCAATACATATGATAAAAAAGGCATTTCCAAATTGTGAGCTAATTGCAGGAAACGTTGCAACTGGTGAAGGAGTAAAAGACCTAATCAAAGCTGGGGTTGATGCAGTAAAAATTGGTGTCGGTTCTGGATCAATTTGCATTACTAGGGTTATCACCGGTTCTGGTGTTCCACAACTAACTGCAGTTGTTGACGGTGTTAAAATTGCAAAGGATTATGATGTACCATTGATTTCTGACGGCGGAATAAGGACATCTGGTGATGCAATTAAGGCATTAGCAGCAGGCGCATCCACAGTAATGATTGGAAGTCTTTTTGGAGGAACTGATGAAAGCCCCGGCAAAACAATAGTCAGACATGGAAAAAAATTCAAGATGTATCGTGGTATGGCTTCATTTTATGCATCTCTCGGTAGAAAGTATAGAGAAGAGGGATCACAGGTGATAGACGGAGAGGATCCCAATGACTACGTGCCTGAAGGAGTGGAGGCAATGGTCCCTTACAAGGGAAGTGTTACTGATTTAATTAAGCAATTTGTTGGAGGAATTAGATCGGGTCTAAGTTATTGTGGTGCAAAAAACATTGTGGAAATGCAACATAATGCGGAATTTGTAAAGATTACTCATGCAGGGTATACTGAAAGTCAGCCACATGATGTGGACGTAATGTAGAAACGTCATATAATGTCATATTTTTAAACACACTATTTCACAGCAAGAATTCAATTGTTAAGCGAAAATCCAACTGGTGGAATGAGTTTTCATCAAATGATTGCAAAAGCACAATCACCTAATTTCCACCAGTTGTTTCCTGAAACGTTAAAGTACACCGTTATACATACTATATAAAAGATCCATTTTCTTGGTTAATTTTGATTTTTTAGACCAACTTTCAGCTTCTTATTGAATCAAATTGACAACTTTAAGCGGTCAGAATGACATATTTTCGGAAGTTTAGATCTAGCCTTTGTTCAATCTAAGTTACAATTACATTAGTATCCTTCATAAAACTATGATTGTTCTTTTTTCCTACTATTTGGACTCTCATGTTAATCTATATAATCCCATTTTCGCATGGATAGAATTTTTTGGAATCGATGATCATTAACTGAGATGTAAAGGATGAACTCTACGTGATGATCACGAAATTTTTATGAATGACTCTTGTTTTTGTAACTCATAGGTATGCAACTGGTTATTCACTTCTGCACGCAAACCATCTAAGTGGATAGGTTTCTGAAGAAATCCATTTATCAATTCCTTTTTAGCAAATTCTTGAAATAAATTATCATTTATCGTGAAGGCGGTCATTAGAATGGTTCTTATAAATCGATTCAACTTTTTTAACTCCTTTATTAATTCCGTACCGGTAAGACCGGGCATTCTCAAATCAGATATCACTAAAACGTAGTTCTCTTTATTGAGCTTAAAGTGTTCGAGTGCCATTACTGGATCTGTAAACGTAAAAACGGTAATACCATTAATTGTTCCCAAGGCGTCGCGAAAGAGTTTGACGATATCATCTTCATCGTCTACTATTGCCATAAGTTTAGTCTTAGAGACGGAATTATACGCAACCAACTAATATTGCCTTCTAATCATTGCGCTTATCCACTATAAATGACTGAAATCCAAAAAAACCATAATCTTTGCCTTTCATGGGCTTAAAGCTATATGAAGATGTTAACAAAATTCAAAAGTGAATCAATTTTTCAAACATTTAGTCAATTTTTCCTTTTAAGCTGGCTGTCTTTTAATAAAAAATATATAGGTTAAATTCGCAATATATGGAAAAATGAATATGCAGATTGATAGACCCGATATAGGATTATCGCAAATAGACAGAAAAATATTGAAACTTTTGCTCACCCCCAACGGTCATCTAAAATCTACCAAAAGTATATCCACAAAGTTAGGGCTTCCTATTACAACGGTTAGACGAAGACGTAAACGACTAGAAGACAAGTTTTTAAAAGTACAATATGTGCTGGATATTGAAAAATTTGGATGGAGGCGTATTGATTTTTTTATCTCAATAAGAAACGGATTGGTGAATGGTGTTGCCAATAAACTAATGGAACTAAATGACGTGACATATGTGGGGAAGAGTATAGGGGAACATACTATCGATTTAAGGGTAGAAACAATTCTAAAGGACAACGTCGTGTTGCTTGACCTTCTGGAGCAGATAAAAGGCATGGAAGGTGTTAAGGACGTAGTATGGAGCGAAATTGTTAATGTTGTAGGAAGGAAAATATCAGTTCCCACTTCGATTATTGACAAAATTTGACGATCAGGTATTTCACAGTTATGTGATTATGCATCTACTTGCTCATAGAAAATCGTAATGTAATATCTATCATTTCATGATGTGGACGTAATGTACTGTCTTTGGTTGACGTAATATTGAGATAATTGAAAAATTCAAATTATTGAACTTGATAAGTCAAAGACTCACTACTTTCCACACCCGCTTGTAATGCAGTTCCCAAAACTGTAAAAGTTCCAACTTCATCTTCGCCGATTACAAAAGTAAGAGAGAGTTTTCCATCAATGTCTGTATAATCTTTTACAATATTTCCCGAAGGATCTTTAATTGTGAGATGAACAAATATACGATCTAGTGGTTCTCCTGTAATTGGATTGGAGGCAGTTAGCGTTACTGTTTGTTCCTCTCCAGGGGAAATTGGATTTTGTTTTACACTAATGTTGAGGTTAACTAGATTTGAATTGTTATCTTGAGGTACGTTAACTTCAGGAACTTCAGGTTCTGTTATGTTTACTTCTTCAGGAACTTCAGGTTCTGTTATGTTTACTTCTTCAGGAACTTCAGGTTCTGTTATGTTTACTTCTTCAGGAA
>Ga0193741_1000420_pt1 | contig 12601 bp, 12 predicted proteins | sample L2s2metaG_FD_143059 | JGI IMG/M metagenome (GOLD analysis project Ga0193741, IMG submission 143059) | Soil microbial communities from a riparian zone of the East river system, Colorado, United States - L2s2 | ecosystem: Environmental > Terrestrial > Soil > Riparian zone | place: USA: East River...
GTGCGCAAAGAGTCGCTGCCAATGGCGGCAGGCCTGCTCGTCGCGGCGATCGCGGGCGGCACCGTCGCGGTCGTCGGCGCCTCGCTCGTCGGGGTCGGCGGGCACACGACCACGGTCCGAGAGGTGATCGTCGACAACGCACCGGCGCTCGAGCGTGAGGTGTCCGAGGCGGACGAAAGCCGGCGACTGACGCTCGCGGACATCTACCGGGAAGACGCGCCGGGCGTCGTCCAGGTCACGTCGACGACAAAGGTCCGCCTGCCGCGGAGTGAGTGGTTCGGGAACCCATTCGGGCTGGAGGATTCCCAGGTGCAGCAATCGCTCGGCTCGGGCTTCGTGATCGGCAAGGACGGCCTCGTCGTGACGAACTACCACGTCGTCGGCGACGCGCAGTCCGTCTACGTGAGCTTTTCGAACAGCGACTCGATGAGAGCGGAGGTCGTGGGCAAGGACCCCGCGACCGACGTCGCGCTCCTCAAGGTCGTCGCCAGCTCGCGGGCACTCAAGCCACTCGAGCTGGGCAACTCCGACGACGTCGACGTCGGTGACCAGGTAGCCGCGATCGGCAACCCGCTCGGGTACGAGCGGAGCATCACCCTCGGCATCGTCAGTGCGCTCCAGCGCTCCCTGACTTCACCCGGCGGATCTCCCATCGACCGGGTGATCCAGACCGACGCGCTGCTCAACCGCGGAAACTCGGGCGGTCCGCTCCTGAACGCGCAGGGCAGGGTGATCGGCGTCAGCTCGGCGATCGCCACCGACACGGGCTCGGGGAACACTGGCATCGGGTTCGCGATCCCGATCAACACCGTCAAGGACGTCGTCGCCCAGCTGAAGGCCCGCGGGCACGTCGAGCACCCGTTCTTCGGGGTCGTTTCGCGACCCGTCACGCCGCGCGTCGCACGCATCTTCAATCTCCCCGCGGACCGTGGCCTACTCGTCGAGACCGTGTACCCGGCCAGCGGTGCGGCCGAGGCCGGGCTGTTTGGGGGGTCGGATCAGGTCGTCCTCGCCGGCGAGAGCTACCTGATCGGGGGCGACATGATCGTCAAGGCCGACGGAATGGATGTCGCCAGCACCGAGCGGCTGCGCGAGATCATCGCGCGGCACAGCCCCGGCGACACCGTGTCCATCGAATTCTTCCGCGACAACGAGCGCAGAACCGTCGACGTCAAGCTTGGTCGGCAATCTCCCCCTCCCCTGGAGTAGCTGACCTGACCAGCGCGGCTAAGCCGCGCGCGGTCTCGCGGGGGAACCCCTGGTTCCCCCGCGGGCCCCTCCTTGCGGAGGGTGCCGTGGCTCGCGTGTTTCAGGGGCCGGCTGCGGTATGCGTGGCTCTTAGGTTCTCCTCTCGGTTTGTGAGCCTCCCGCCGGGCAGAGCCCGGCTCCGGCGGCGGGATGGCGGTGGTCTCCGCGATCGTTGACAGACTCCCGCCGTGATCGAGGCGCACTTTGGCGAGTCGACTCCCTTTTCTGTAGGTGTGGAGGAGGAGCTGATGGTGCTCGACGGCGAGTCGCTCCTCCTCGCGCCTCGGGCCGACGAGCTGATCGCGGCTTCGGAGGGCGCCGGGCTTCCGGGGACGCTCAAGAGCGAGCTCTTCGCTTCGGCGCTCGAGCTCAACACGAACGTCTGTGGGTCACCCGACGAGGCGGCGGAGGCGCTCGCCGAGCTCCGGCGCGGCGCGGCCGCGCTCGCCGCCGAGCGCGGGCTCGAGGTTGCCGCGGCGGGGACCCATCCGATCAGCCGCCCCGAGGACCAGGAGATCGCGGATGAGCCGCGCTACGAGGAGTTCGTCGCCTACGCGGGTGTCTCGGCGCGCAGGCAGGGGGTCAGCGGCCTCCACGTCCACGTCGGGATGGAGAGCCCGGACGCCTGCTTCCACGCGCTCGAGGGCGTGCTGCCCTGGCTGCCCGTCGTCCTCGCGCTGTCGGTGAACTCGCCCTACCTGGCCGGCGAGGAGACGGGCCTGATGTCGAACCGCGCCGAGGTGCTCGCGCAGCTGCCCCGCAGCGGGTCGCCGCCCGCCGTTCGCTCCTATGCCGAGTGGGAGGCGTTCGTCGAGCGCTTCGAGCGGCTGGGCATGGCGGCGGAGTACACGCGCTTCTGGTGGGACGTCCGTCCGCACCCACGCTTCGGGACGCTCGAGATCCGCATGCCCGACCAGCCGACCGCGCTCGAGCGCACGACGGCCCTCGTGCAGGTCCTCGTCGAGCTGTGCCGGGCAGTCCTCGACGAGCCCGAGCGCGCTTACGACCCGTCCGGGCGCAGCCTGTACCAGCAGAACCGCTGGGCAGCCGCCCGCTTCGGACTGGCCGCCGAGCTCTTCCATCCCGACGGCGAGCGCACGGCGAATGCCCGCGAGCTCGCCGCGGAGCTGCCCGGCGAGACGATGGACCTGTTGACGACCGAGGCGGAACGTCAGCTCGAGGTCGGCCGTTCCCGCGGGCTCGAGGCCGTATGCGCCGACCTCGTCGATCGAACGCTAGGTTAGGGGTCTGTGCCCCTTCCAGCAATACATGCCGGCCCCTGGCCCGCGATCACGCGGCGCCAGAGTCCACCCTCACTCTCACCAGTGCTTCATTCAGCATTGCCATCGAGCGAGTGCGGCCTCTGGCTTGGTGCTCGCGACCCAGGAGCTCGGCGGCATTACCGGAAGGGGCACTGATGGCCGTCCAAACCGAGACGCTCCAGGTGACGGGGATCCGCTGCGAGCGGTGCGTGATGCGTCTCGCCGCCACGCTCGAGGGCCAGGACGGCCTCGAGCAGGCGAACGCGAACCTGATGGGGCAGGTCACGCTCGCCTGGGACGACGAGCGAACGTCCCGCGACGACCTTCTCGCCGCGATGGCCCGCGGTGGCTTTCGCCCGGTCGAGCCCGTCTAGCTCTCTTCCCGCCGCTGCTCCTCTACGCCGGCCGTCCGGTCGCCGAGCATCGCGGGTGACTTCTCGATCTCCGGCTCGCCCTCTCGGATCCGAGCGCGCTCCTGGACGGCCGTCTCCACCCCCGCGCGCTGAGCTTGCTCCTCCGCCGAGCCCGCCGGGGCCGTGGCGGACTGAGCCAGCCCGTAGTACTCGGCCACGGCTCGTTCGTCCAGCTCTCCGTCGAGCTCCGGAGAGCCGAGGAAGATCTCCTTGCCCACCGTGATTCGCACCTGTTGATCCCCATCGTCGACGTGTGCGAACTCGCGCGGTAGCGCACGCTTCGACTTGCGAATCAGCCCGTGCTCGACGATCAGGTAGTCGCCCGATTCTCCGACGACGGTTCCCACCTTCTCGTCGCCGACCGTGACGACGTCATAGCCTTCCATCGGCGCTCCTTTTCCTGGGGTTGCACGAGTCTTACCCTGGCAACCCGTGGGCTAAGCGGCCATCGGAGCGCCTCGTTCGGCGCTGGGGGAACCTCCCGGTTGCCCCAGACCCCCTCCACCGGGTCCGCTGTGCGGACAGGCGGCTTCGCCGCCGGGAATACCACATGCGTCCCCGGCGTTTTTGCTTGCTAGGGTCGCCGGGTGAGCGAGACCTCGTCAGAAGAGGCCCGGCGCCTGGCACAGGGCGCGCGTGATCGCGTCAGATTCGAGGAGGATGCGCTTGCGCTTGCGGATCAGGTCTACCGAGTGGCTCGCGGAGTCTCGCGGTCCAAGGACGAGGCCGAGGACTTGATGCAGGAGACCTACGCGCGGGCCTTCCGCAGCTGGCGGTCCTTCACGCCGGGGACGAACCTCCGTGCCTGGCTGCTTCGGATCCTTACGAACCTCAATATCGACCGGGGCCGCCGCGCGCAGCGCACTCCGGATTCACAGCCGCTCGAGGAGGGTGACTACTTCCTCTACAACCGCCTCGAGGCTGCGAGCGGGGAGACCGAGGAGGAGCGGGTGCTCGAGCGGCTGTCCCAGGACCACGTCGCCGAGGCGCTCGCCGCCGTGCCCCATGACTTCCGAGACGTGCTCGTCCTCGTAGACATCGGCGAGTTCAGCTACGCCGATGCCGCGCAGATCCTCGACATCCCGATCGGCACCGTCATGTCCCGCCTTCATCGTGGGCGGCGTATCCTGAAGAAGGAGCTGGCCGAGCTGGCCGTGGAGGCTCAATGAGCGAGGTCGATCCCCGCGAGTGCGATTGGTGCGAAGAGGTGCTGCAACCGTACCTCGACCGCGACCTGACCGAGGCCGATCGGATCAAGGTCACGGCCCATCTCACGAAGTGCAAGTGGTGCGATGACCGCTACAAGTTCGAGGGCGATTTCCGCCGGCTCGTGCGGCAGGTCGTGATCGAGCCGATGGATCCTGCGCTCAAGGCGAAGCTCTCCGAGCTCAGGCTCGAGCTCTAGCGCTCCCTGAGCCTCTCCGGTAGATCGTCCGGGACGTCGACGTCTCCCGGCGCGCCGAGGTCGTCGCACGGGACGAGGAGCGCCGGCAGCGACCGCGCGCCCTCGTCGGGGGTTCGATCCCAAACCTCTCTCGAGAGAAGCACCGGGTGGCTGCGGTTGCCGCCGTAGGTCGCGGCTACGACCTCCGCGCCGCTCTCCCGCCACACCTCGAGCACACGGTCGATCGCGGCGGACGACAGGTTGGGGCCGTCGGCGAGGACGACGACGGCGGCCTGGGTCTCGTCTCCGAGAGCGTTCAGCCCGCAGCGAAGCGATGCGCCCGGGCCGCGCCGCCAGTCGGGGCAGTGCACGGTTCGCGCCGAGGTCTCTACCTCGTGGGCGCCGAGCACGACCACGATCTCCTCGATCGAGCTCGCGCGCACCCGTTCGAGCACCGGGTCGAGGAGGATCGCCTGCTTGGCGTCGCCGAAGCGTGTCGACGCACCGGCGGCGAGGACGACCGCAGCTGCTAGCCCGACTTCAGCTCCATCTTGTCGATCTCGACTCTCTCGGTCGGAGCTCCCGACGGGTCGCTGGCGTTGCCGAGGTCGCCGATCGTCTCGACGACGTCGATCCCGTCGGTGACCCGGCCGAGGACGGCGTAGTCGGGATCGAGCTGTACGCCGTCGGCGCTGACGACGAAGAACTGGCTGCCGGATGTGCCGGCAGGCTCGTTGCCCGCCTTCGCCATCGCGACGAGGCCCTTGTCGTAGCTCGTCTCCGGCGGCGGAGCATCCACGGTCGAGTACCCGGGGCCACCTGTTCCGTCACCGTTCGGATCGCCGCCCTGGATCACGAAGCCGGGGACGATCCGGTGGAACGTCAGCCCGTCGAAGAAGCCCTTCTGGACGAGGCCGGCGAACGCGGCCGTCGTGCACGGCGAGATGTCCGTCGCCAGGTCGAACGTGAACGCTCCCTTGCTCGTGTCGACGACGACCGAATGCGTCTTCCCGTCCTCGAGCTCGGCCAGCTCGGCCTTCGACTCGTCTCCGCCGATCTCACAGTCCATCGATGCGTTCCCTCCCCCGGAGCTCTCGTTGTCGTTGCCGCCGCACCCTACAAGCAGGAGCCCGGCGACCAGGAGAATCGCGACGCGCATCAGGCGACAGCGTCCAGGGCGCGTCGGACGAGAGCACGTGCGATCTCGACCTTGTACGCCGTGCCCGGCAAGGGTGTCGCCGCCTCGAGCTCGTCCGGCGAGGCGAGAACCCACGGGATCGGTGCGACTCCGGCGAGGACGAGCCTGCGCTCGTCGCCGGCCCGCGCCGCCGCGACGCCGACGAGCGGGAACGACCAGCGCCGGCGGTCCATCGCCTTGAGGTAGGCGCTCGCATCGGGCCGCGGCACGTGGAGCTCGAGGATCAGCTCGCCGGGCTCGAGCGTCGTCACGTCGCGGTCGTCCTCGGTCGGGAGGCGGTAGAGCTCCTCGACGGGGAGCTCGCGCCGGGTCGTCCGCATCGTCGCGCGCAACACGATCAGCGCGGCCGCCACGTCCGAGGGATGCGCGGAGGCACAGAAGTCGTTGCCGAAGATCGCGTGCTCGCGGTGCTCGCCCTGCCGCGCGTGGCAGACGTCGCCTCCGTGCAGCCGGCACGGGAACTTGAGCCGCCAGTACCAGCAGCGCGTCGCCTGGAGCAGGTTCCCGCCGACCGAGCCCATGTTGCGGAGCTGCGGGCTCGCGGCTAGCCGGCACGCCTCGCGGAGCGCCTCGGGTAGGTCAGGGTCGGCCTCCAGTTCCGCGAGCGTCGTCCCCGCGCCGATCCGCGTGCCGTCGATCCCGCGCGGAACGATCTCTCGAACGTCGACGAGCGTGTCGGCCTCGAGGAGCCCGTCCCTCAACAGCGGAACAACTTCCGTCCCGCCACTAAGTAACACAGTGTTACTTGGGATCGGCTCGTCGAGGCTAGACGGTTGCAGGAGCTTCACGCTTCTCCTTTTCGCGGGCCTCGGCCAGGGCGCGGAGCATCTCTTCGCGGTTGATCGGGAGCGACCGCACGTCGGCTCCGGTTGCGTCGCGGATCGCGTTCGCGATCGCCGCGGCGGTCGGGACGATCGGCGGCTCGCCCAAGCCCTTCGACCCGAGGTTCGTCAAATGCTCGTCCGGGATGTCGAGGAGGTCGGTGACGATCTCGGGCACGTCGGCGATCGTCGGCAGCTTGTACGCGTCGAGCGTCTGGTTGAGCGTGATGCCGCTCTGTGGGTCGAGGAGCCGGTCCTCGGACAGCGTGTGCCCGATGCCCTGGATGATCCCGCCCTCGACCTGGCTCGACGCGCCGAGTGGGTTGATCACGCGACCCACGTCATGGATCGCCACGACGCGCTCGACGCGGATCTCGCCGGTCTCGACGTCGACGGCGACCTCGGCCACCTGGACACCGAACGTCAGCACCTGCATCCCGGTTGGGTTCGGCCCGCGCGCCCCCTGGCCGAGGATCTGCGCGTCCTCGAGCAGCCCGACGACCTCCTCGATCGGCCACGAGCCGCCGTCCGAAGAGATGACGTTGCCGCCGTCGAGAGACAGAGCACCCTCGTCCTGCTCGTAACGCTGCGCGGCGATCTCGATTACCTGGCGCGCCGCGTCGGCCGCCGCCGAGCGCACTGCCGGGCCCATCGAGGGCATCGTCGAGGAGCCCGCCGAGGTGACTGCATACGGGCCTCGCGCCGAGTCGCCGAAGACGAAGTCGATGCGGTCGAGCGGTAGTCCGAGCTCCTCGGCGGCGACCTGGGCCATCGCCGTCGCAGTGCCGGTGCCGATGTCCTGCATCGCGGTGATCACGGTCGCCCGCCCGTCAGACCCGAGGCGGGCCCACGCGTAGCAGGGCGGGCCGCCGCCGCCGTACCAGACCTGGCTTGCGAGGCCGACGCCGTGCTTCCATGGGCCCTCGCTGCGGCCGCGCACCTCGTCGCGCCGCTGCCAGTGCGGCTCTGCGCGCCGGTAGCACTCCATCAAGTGCTTCGACGAGTACGGCCGGTCGTCGGTCGAATTCGCGTAGTTGAGACGCCGAAGCTCGAGCGGGTCGACCTCCAGGCGAGCGGCCAGCTCGTCGAGGAGGCATTCGAGCCCGAACGTGCCCTCTACGAAACCGGGGGCCCGGAACGCCTTCATCGGCGGCGTGTTGATCTTTGCCGGGTAGAGCGCGGTCCGGACGTTCTCGCAGTCGTAGAGCATCTGCATCGGGCCGTCGGTCGACGCTGACCAGCCCGACCAGCCGGTCGCGTTCACGAACTCGCCGGCGAGGGCGACGAGCGTGCCGTCGGAGCGTGCTGCCGCGGTCAGCCGCTGGATCGTCGCGTTCCGATTGCCGGCGGCGAGGTTCTCCTCGCGGCGCGTCAGTGCGCAGCGCACGGGCCGCCCCGTGCGCCTGGACAGCTCCGCTGCGACGAAGGTGTGATCGTTGGCGCCGTTCTTCGAGCCGAAGCCGCCACCCATGAACTCGCAGACGACGCGCACCTTGTCCGGGGCGAGGCCGAGCGCTCCGGCGATCTCGTCGCGGACGCCCCAGATGCTCTGGGTGGAGATGTAGACGTCGAGCGAGTCGCCGCGCCACTCGCAGATCGACTGGTGGGTCTCCATCGAGTTGTGGAGAACCGTCTGCGTCCGGTACTCGGCCTCGACGACCACGTCCGCTTCGGCGAGCGCTCGGTCGACGTCGCCACGGTTGTATCGGCTCGGCCCGCCGACGAGCTGCCCGCGCCTAACCGCCTCGTCCGGGTCGAGCAGCGGCTCACGCACTTCCCACTCGAGCTCGAGCAGCTCCAGCGCCTCGCGGGCCTGCTCGATGGTGTCGGCCGCGATTGCCGCGACGGCGTGGCCCTGATAGCCAGGCTCGTCCGTGAGCACGTCCACGTCGCCCGGGCCTACCGCCGCCCTCACGCCGGGAGCGGCGAGCGCCGGCTCGAGGGAGATCTTCTTCACGCGCGCAGACGCGTGCGGGGACCGGAGAACAGCTGCGTGGAGCATCCCGGGCAGCTTGAGGTCGGCCGTGTAGCGCGCCTCGCCTCGCGCCCGTAGCGGGCCCGTCTTGCGAGGTGCCGGCCGTCCAACGGTCTCGCGGGGGCCGGCCGGCCATTGCTCGAGTGCGTCCTCGTCGACGACGAGCCAGACCTCCTCGTACCGGCCCTCGACCTCCTTCTCGGTGCGGATCAGCCTTGCCACGAAGCGATCGCCTCCTCGATCTTCGGATACGTGCCGCAGCGGCAGAGATTCCCGGCCATCGCGTGCCGGATCTCGTCCGAGCTCGGATGCGGGTTGGCCTCGACGAGAGCCGACGCGGACACGATCTGGCCCGGCGTGCAGAAGCCGCACTGGAGCGCGTCCGTGCGCACGAACGCCGCGACGAGCGGGTGCTCGCGCAGGCCCTCGATCGTCGTCACCTCGCGCTCGCCGACAGTGTGGACGAGCGTGATGCAAGAGTAGACGGGCACGCCGTCGAGAAGCACGGTGCACGCGCCGCAGTGGCCTTCGGCGCACGCGATCTTCGTCCCGGTCAGGCCGAGGTCGTCCCGAAGCGTCTCGGCGAGCGTGCGCCCGACCGGGGCGTCGACCGAGTGGTTCTGGCCGTTGATCGTCAGCTCAAGCACCCGAGGTCACCGCCAGGATGTCCGCGACGTGGATCAACCCGCGCGTCGTGCGAGCCACGTCGCCGAGGTCTTCTTCCTCCACCTCGGGGAACACGCGCCAGAGGTCGCGTGCAGTCGTGAGCAGCTCGCGGATGCGTTCGATCTCCTCGGGATGGCCGTCCCGGTCGTCGGCGGCGTTGAGCGCCAGGCCGATGATCCCGATCGAGTCCGCCTGGTTCATCCAGAGCAACGGCGTGGCCATCGAGAGGTAGGAGTGGATGCGGGCGAGCGTCATCGGCTGGCTGAACGTCCCGTCTCCGGTCGGTGGAGACGGCTCGAGCGGAGGCTCGCCGCTCGCGATCCGATTCGCGTTGCCGGCCAGCATGCCGCGGAGCTGGTCATCGTCGAATCCCGCCACCCTGGCCGTCCGGATCGAGTTCAGGAGCGAGCTCGGATGGCGTCCGTAGGGGTAGTCGGACGCGAAGAGGACCTGCTCGGGGGCGACGAGGTGGAAGAAGCTGAGCAGGTCGACTGGGCTCCACACCGAGGTGTCGAAGAAGACCCCGGCCTTCCCCGCGAACCGGCCGGCCAGCCCCGCGAGATCGGCGATCCCGGCGTGGGCGATGATCAGCTGCACCTCCGGGTACTGCTCGACGAGCCGCGCGAGATGGTCGGCGATCGGCGGCAATCCGCGCCCACCGTGGATGAGGATCGGCACGCGACGCTCGTCCGCGACCGCGAACACGGGCGCGAGGCGCTCGTCGTTGAGCATGAAGCGCTGGGCGCGGGGATGGAGCTTGATCCCGCGGGCGCCGAGGTCGAGGCAGCGCTCGGCCTCCACGATTGGGCTCTCCGTCAGGTCGAGGCGGACGAACGGGATCAGCCTGCCCTCCGAGCGCTGCGCATACTCGAGCGTCCGGTCGTTCGGCGCGCGGAATGCCGGGTGCCGGTCGGCTTCGTCCATGCAGAACATGAAGCAGCGGGAGATCCCGGCCGCGTCGTTGATCCGTTCCAGCTCCTCGTACACGCCGGTCTGGCCGTCGATGTCGTGGCCGAGATGGACGTGTGCGTCGAAGATCTCGGCACCTTCCGGCAGCTGGTTCCGGAGCTCCTCCTCGTAGCTCGCGATCAGCTCCTGGGCACGCTGAAACTCCTGCTCCACCAGTCGCCAGTCTATGTATGGCGGGTAGGATGCCGCCCGCATGCCGGACGTCATGATCTTCGCCGACTCGGTCGTGTCGCCCGAGATGCGCCACGAGGTGCCGGTGCTCGTTCCGGACCCGTTCCTCTACGTGGAGAAGGACGGCAAGCGCATTACGGCGTCGACGGCGTTCGAGGTCGACCGGATCGCGGAGGTGGGCATCGAGGCGCACCCCTGGGAGAAGTTCGGGTACGACGAGATGCTCGAGCAGAGCGTTCCGCGGGAGCAGATCGTGTGGCAGCACATCAACCTGAACGCCTGCCGGGAGTTCGGCGTGGAGGACGCGATCGTGCCGCGGACGTTCCCGACCTACGTCGCCGACCACCTGCGCGCGAACGGGATCACCGTGACGCCCGATCCGAAGTTCTTCTCGGATCGCAGGCGCGTGAAGAACGAGGCCGAGCTCGCCGGCATCCGGCGCGCACAGAAGGCGGCCGAGGCCGGCATGGCGGCGGCGAAGGAGATCCTCGCGCGCGCCCAGGCTTCGAACGGCGCCGTCACCGTCGACGGCGAGCCGCTCACATCGGAGCTCCTGAAGGCAGCCATCCGGCGCGCGTTCACCGAGCACGGCGTCTCGAGCGACGACTTCATCGTCTCGCACGGCGCGCAGACGGCGATCGGCCACGAGCTCGGCTTCGGCGAGATCGCCGCGAACGAGCCGGTCGTCATCGACCTCTGGCCCAAGGATCCCGAGTCGGCCTGCTACGCGGACATGACTCGGACGTACGTCGTCGGCACACCGCCGGATGAGCTCGTCGAGTACCACCGGCTCGTCAAGGAGGCTCTCGACCGCTCGCTCGAGGCGACCAAGCCGGGCGTGCCGGGGATCGATGTCTTCAACCTCGTGTGCGAGCTGTTCGAGGAGAATGGGCAGAAGACCGCGCTCTCGAAGGCGCCCGGGGAAGTGCTCGAGAACGGGTTCTTCCACGGGCTCGGCCACGGCGTCGGGCTCGAGGTGCACGAGGCGCCCAACCTGGGGCGAGGCGGAACGATGGAGCTCATTCCGGGTGACGTCGTCACGCTGGAGCCGGGCCTCTACCGGCAGGGCTTCGGCGGCTGCCGGCTCGAGGATCTCGTGCTCGTCACCGAGGACGGCGCCGAGAACCTCACGGACTTTCCGTACGACCTCACGCCATAGCGCTTGACTGAGCAAATGTGCCAACCGCGTTCCTCAGCCGTCGCTGGCGGTGCGGGGCCGGAGGGAACAGTGTGAGTAACACGGGCCCGGAGAGCACCGGGCCGCCAGCGGCGGCAGGCGGCGGCGGCGCCGGGCTTCGCCCGGCGGGAGCCGACGCCGGTGAGGGGCGCGGAGCTGCCATCGAGACGATGTTCCTGGAAGAGCGGCGGTATCCGCCGCCCGAGGACTTCGCGGCGCAGGCGAACGCGCAGCCCGACATCTACGAGCGCGACTTCGAAGAGTTCTGGGAGACCGAGGGCCGCGAGCGGGTCACGTGGTTCGAGCCCTTCACCGAGCTCCTCGACTGGCAGCCGCCGTACGCGAAGTGGTACGTCGGCGGCAAGCTCAACGTCTGCTTCAACTGCGTCGACCGCCACGTCGAGGCGGGGAACGGGTCGAAGGTCGCCTACCAATGGGAGGGGGAGCCGGAAGGCGACCGGCGGACGATCACGTTCTCCGACCTCCAGTGCGAGGTCGTCCGGCTCGCGAACGCGCTGAGGTCGATTGGGGTCGAGAAGGGAACGCCGGTCGGGATCTACATGGGCATGGTCCCCGAGCTGCCGATCGCGATGCTCGCCTGCGCCCGGATCGGGGCGCCGCACACCGTCGTCTTCGGCGGCTTCTCCGCGGAGTCCCTCGCCGGCCGGCTGAACGACATGGGCTGCGAAGTGCTGATCACCCAGGACGAGGCGTGGCGCAAAGGCTCGCCGGTGCCGCTGAAGCGGAACGCCGACGAGGCGCTCGCCGACTCACCCGGCGTGAAGCGGTCGATCGTCCTCCGCCGTACCGGCAATGAGGTGCCGATGGAGGAAGGGCGCGACGAGTGGTGGCACGAGCTCGTCGCCGGCGAGAGCGAGGACGCAGCTTCGTGCCCGTGTGAGCCGATGGACTCCGAGGACCTTCTCTACCTGCTGTACACGAGCGGCACCACCGCCAAGCCGAAGGGGATCGCGCACACGACCGCCGGCTACCTCGTCGGCGTGGCGACGACGCACCACTACATCTTCGACGTCAAATCGGACTCGGTGTACTGGTGCGCGGCCGACGTCGGCTGGGTGACCGGGCACAGCTACATCGTCTACGGGCCGCTCTGCAACGGGACGACCGGCGTCATGTACGAGGGGGTGCCCGACTATCCCGACCGCGACCGCTGGTGGGCGATCGTCGAGCGCTACGGCGTCGACATCCTCTACACCGCGCCGACGGCGATCCGCTCCCACATGAAGTGGGGGCGCGAGCACGCGGACAAGCACGACCTCTCGACGATCCGGCTCCTCGGGTCGGTGGGTGAGACGA
>Ga0193741_1000421_pt1 | contig 12588 bp, 9 predicted proteins | sample L2s2metaG_FD_143059 | JGI IMG/M metagenome (GOLD analysis project Ga0193741, IMG submission 143059) | Soil microbial communities from a riparian zone of the East river system, Colorado, United States - L2s2 | ecosystem: Environmental > Terrestrial > Soil > Riparian zone | place: USA: East River...
GAAGCGGCGCTCGAGCGCGGCGTCCCGCTCCAGGTACTTGCGGTACTCGTCGAGCGTCGTGGCGCCGATCGTCTGGAGCTCGCCCCGGGCGAGGGCCGGCTTCAGGATCGAGGCCGCGTCGATCGCTCCCTCGGCGGCGCCGGCGCCGACGAGATTGTGGAGCTCGTCGATGAACAGGATGATGTCGCCGCGCTGGGTGATCTCCTTCATCACCTTCTTCAGGCGCTCCTCGAACTCGCCGCGGTACTTCGAGCCGGCGACGAGCGCGGCGAGGTCGAGCGTGTAAATCTGCTTGCCCTTGAGCAGCTCGGGCACCTGGTTTCCGGAGATGCGGGCGGCGAGTCCCTCGACGACGGCCGTCTTGCCGACGCCGGGCTCGCCGATCAGGACCGGGTTGTTCTTCGTGCGGCGCGACAGGATCTGCATCACGCGCTCGATCTCGGTCTGGCGCCCGACGACCGGGTCGAGCTTGGCCTCGGCGGCGAGCTTGGTCAGGTTGCGGCCGAACTGGTCGAGGAGCTTGGAGCTCTTCGCCTTCTCGCCGGCGCCGCCCCCGCCCTGCTGACGGCGGCCGGGACCCGAGAGCATGCGGATGATCTCGTTGCGGATCTTCTCGGCGTCGGCGTCGAAGTCGAGCAGGATGCGTGCGGCGACCCCCTCGTTCTCGCGGACGAGCCCGAGCAGGATGTGCTCGGTGCCGATGTAGTTGTGGCCCAGGGAGAGAGCCTCGCGCAGCGCGAGCTCGAGCACCTTCTTCGCGCGCGGCGTGAACGGGATCTGGCCGGTCGTGACCTCGTCGCCTTGCCCGACGATCCGGGCGACCTGGGCGCGAACCTCCTCGACCGTGATGTCGAGCGACTCGAGCACGCGGGCCGCGAGACCTTCCTCCTCGCGGAGCAGCCCCAGCAGGATGTGCTCGGTGCCGATGTAGTTGTGCTTCAGCGCCCGCGCCTCGTCCTGGGCGAGGACGACGACCTGACGGGCCCGCTCGGTGAACCGCTCAAACAACCTTCGAGTCCCCCTTCCACGACGTTTCCTCTGAGAGACCGGGACTGCCGGCCACAGATCGAAGGTCGGGCCATCGTAGCTCAGTGATCGGCGCCCACGTCGAGCGGGGGACCCGTGGTGAAAAGTCTTTACGACTGCGTAACCGCATCTTCCTCAAAAGGCTTTCGGCCAAAAGGCCGGAGCGGTTTAGCGACTCGTTCGGAAATGGCTTCGCGGAGCCCTACTCGGCGCTTCGGGAGGCGCGGAGGACCGAGACGAAGGTGAGCAGCAGGATCTTGAAGTCGAGCCAGAGCGACCAGTTCTCGATGTAGTAGTTGTCCCACTCGACCCGGTCGGTCAGCGAGGTCTTGCCGCGAAGGCCGTTCACCTGCGACCAGCCCGTGATCCCGGACTTGACCCGGTGGCGGTCGCCGTACCGGTAGACGCTCTCCTCGAAGAGCCGGACGTAGTGGGCCCGCTCGGGCCGCGGCCCGACGATCGACATGTGGCCGACGAGCACGTTGACGAGCTGCGGGAGCTCGTCGATCGACGACCGTCGCAGGAAGGTTGTCACCGGCGTCCGGCGGTCGACGCCTTCGACTCCGCCGGGGGCCGTGCCCTCCTCGAGCTCGAACGCGGCGCCCTCGTTACCGTCGGGTGCCCGCATCGTCCGGAACTTGAGCATCTCGAACTCGCGGCCGTCGCGCCCGACGCGCCGCTGCTTGAAGAACAGCGGTCGGCCGAGCGAGAGCCAAACTGCGAGCGCGGCGCCCGCTATCAGTGGTGACGCGAGGACGAGCAGGACCGCTGCCAGCAGGCGGTCGGCCGCGTACTTGATCCCGAACTGGATGCCCCTCGGATTCGGACGGCGCGCGACGACGAGCGGGACGCCTCCGAGATAGTCGATCGTGAGGCGCTGGCTCATCCGCTCGAAGAGGCGGGGGACGAAGGCAACATCGACGCCGAGCTCCTCGCACCGCTGGACGAGGCGGAGAAGCACCTCGTGCGGCGCCGTGGAGAAGGTCACGATCACCTGCTCGACGCCGTAGTCGGCCACGACGCGCTCGAGATCCCAGCTCGCGCCGAGCACGGGAAGCCGGATCTCGTCGTCCGCGGCCGCCATCGGATCGCGGTCGAGGAAGCCGATGGGCTTGAGACCGAGCCCGGGCTGCGACTGAAGGCGCTTCGCCATCAGCCTGCCGATTCGACCGGCGCCGATGATGAGCGTCGGTCGAAGCGACTCGCCATGACGCCTCGCCAGGGCCCGCGACCAGTGGAGAGCGACCCGGCCGGCGGCCAGGTACACGGTCGCGAACGCCCACGGGCGGAGGCTCTGGGCCGAGAGGGCGGCGGGCTCCGTGAAGAGCTCGCGCAAGGTCAGCACGCCCATGGCAGCGAGCGACGTCGAGGTCAGGACGCCGCGGAGATCGTCGAGGATGTCGGAGCGGAGGCGCGGCCGGTACATCCCGCGAACGGCACAGGCTGCGACGACGAGGACGGCGAAAAGCGCGAGCCAGCCGACCGGCGCTGCGTCGACACCGGCGGCGCGCGAGCCGAGGGACGACGCGAGTACCGCGGCGACCAGCATGCCGCCGTCGAGCGCCAGCCGCGCGAGTGACCAGGCGACCTCGGGCGGCACACGCGGCGCCCGGCTGCGTAGCCGGACAGCGTCCAAGGGTTGGGGCTTCAGCGCCCGTGGAGGCGCAGACGTGGCTGTCGGCTCGATCATCCTCCGACTACGTGAGCCTTGCTCGGCTCAGAGAGCCGTCGCCGCAGTCCTGCTCCGATAAGAAGCAGCGGACCGCCCACGGCTGCCAGCAAGGCAGCGTCGAGAGCGGAGAAGGGAATACGCCGATCCGTCGTGCCGGTCGCCTGCGACGCCGGTGCGGCCTCGCTGGCCTGAGGCTCGCGGATGGGCTCCCTGGGAAGTTCGTCGGTGCCGACCGCAGGCGGGAGGTCGAACGCTCGCTCGATGTCGCCCCGTGTGTAGCGCCCGTCGAGTCGTCCGTTGTCCGCCAGGTCGCGGTAGATCTGTTGAGGCGTCGCCGCATACGCCGTGCCCGCAGTGAGAAGTGCGAGAAGTGAAGCTGCGGCGACCGCCACCAGTCGCCGGTTCCGTGCCATTCGTACCTCCGTAAGCCCCAAGCCGAGTTTCCTCGAAGCCGCAGTTCTCATCTTGTCTACCAGATAACGCTCGGGCAACCCCAACGGATACTCATAGGGGTACCCCTTTCGAGTGAACTTCGAAAGAGGCCGTCGACGAGCAGAGCATCTACGCTGGCGGTCGGTGGCTGGCACGGCTCTCGTCACAGGTGGGGCTGGGTTCATAGGCTCGCATCTCTCGGAGCTCTTGCTCGACGAGGGCTGGGAGGTCTATGCCTTAGACGATCTCTCGACGGGATCGGACGCCAATCTCTTGCATATCTACCGAAATCCTTACTTTCATCTCACAGTTGAGTCGGTTTTAGCAGCTTCGGTCGTCAGCGAGCTCGTGCACAAGGCCGACGTCGTCTTTCACCTCGCCGCGGCCGTCGGCGTGCGGCTGATCGTCGAGCGGCCCGGGCACACGCTCCTCACCAACGTCCGAGGAACGGAGAACGTCCTCGAGTACGCGGGGCGCTTCGGCAAGCCGGTCCTGATCGCCTCGAGCTCCGAGGTCTACGGCGACCATCCCGGCGAGGACTTGCCGCTCCGGGAGGATGCGCGCCGGATCTATGGGCCGACCACCGCCAAGCGGTGGGCGTACGCGGATTCCAAGGCGATGGACGAGTTCCTCGCACTCGCGCGCCACGAGGAGGAAGGCCTCCGCTGCGTGATCGCCAGGCTCTTCAACACCGTCGGGCCGAGGCAGAGTGGCCAGTACGGCAACGTCATCCCTCGGTTCGTGCAGGCCGCGCTCGCCGGCGAGCCGCTCGAGGTGCACGGCGACGGATCGCAGACGCGGTGCTTCTGCCACGTGCGGGACGTGGTGCGCGGGCTGGAGCGGCTGATGTCCGCGCCGGCCACGTCCGGAAAGATCTACAACCTCGGCTCGACGGAGGTCGTGACGATCCTCGAGGTCGCCGAGCGGATCCTCCGCGCCACGGGGAGCTCGTCCGAGCTCGTCTTCGTCCCCTACGAGCAGGTCTACGGCCACGGCGTCGAGGAGATGTTCCAACGCGTCCCGTCCACTGACAGGATCCGCGCAGAGCTCGGGTGGGAGCCGACGGTCGATCTCGACGGGATCCTGGCCGAGGTGATCGAGCACGTCGGCAGGGCCGAGCACGACGATGTTGCAGCCGCTGGCCGGCGTTCGCAGCTCCAGTGAGCGACTCGCCGCTCGCCGGACCGGAGGTTCGTCTCAGCGTTGTCATTCCGTCCCGAAACGGCGTCGGGACGCTCGGCGCTCAGCTGGAGCGGCTCGCCGAGCAGGAGTGGTGCGAGCCGTGGGAGGTGATCGTCGCCGACAACGGCTCCACCGACGGCACTCCGGCACTCGTCGAGCGTTTCCGGGAGCGACTGCCAGGCCTCCGACTCGTGGATGCATCCGCCCAAGTCGGGATCAACCACGCGCGGAACGCCGGTGCCCGCGCGGCTAGAGGCGAGCTACTGGCGTTCTGCGACGACGACGACGAGGTCGGCCCTGGGTGGGTCGCCGCGATCGGGTCTGCGCTGCTGCGACACCAGTTCGTCGGCGGACGCCTCGACTCAGACACGCTGAACGAGCCGTGGATGGTCGCGATTCGGGGTCGGCCACAAGTGGACGGCCCCGTTCCGTTCGACGGCCTGCCGTCGTACACCATCGGCTCGAACTTTGGAATCCGGCGCAGCCTGCACGAGCGAATCGGCGGCTTCGACGAGACGTTCATCGGGGGCGCCGAGGATGCCGACTACTCATGGCGGGCGCAGCGGGCGGGTGCGACGCTCCACTTCGAGCCGCGCGCCGTGGTCGCCTACCGCCTGAAGCCGGATCTGCGGGCAACCTTCCGTCAGGCGCGAAGCTACGGTATCGGCTACGTCTCGCTCTACGCGAAGCACCGCGTCCACGGCCTGCCGGCGCCGAAACGCGTCTGGCTGTACGGCGCCATGTCCTGGGCCGGGATCGTGCGGCACCTCCCCCGAAGCACCTCCAAGGTCGCGCTGGGCCGGTTCCTGTGGCAGCTCGGGTGGAAGCTAGGAATGCTCGAGGGCAGCATCCGAAACCGTGTCGTACTGCTCTCCGCACGCGGGCTTCCGACCCCCCGCACGGCCCCGTCCGAGCACTGAGCCGGAAGAAGGCAGCCGTGCGCAGACCGGGCTGGAGCGAAAGGCACGCGAGGTAAGGTGTCGAACGAAGTAGCCGTCCCAATGGCGCTCGAATCCACGCGACCGTTGTCTCCTCCCCGCCGTAGCACCCTGCCATGAGATCTCCGGCGCAGGCCGAGACGATTCGCGCAGCCGTTCGCCGGTCGTTCCCGTTGATCGTCGTCCTCGTCGTCATCGGGATCGTCGCCAACAACGCGTTCCGGCAACTCCAGGGGCCTCAGTACCGGGCCTCGTCCGAGGTGCTGCTCACGACCACCGACATCGGCACCGTCGTGATCGAGGCTCAGCCGATCGTCGACCCGGAGCGAGTCGAGGAGACCGGGCTGGCGTATGCCGAATCATTCGAGCTTTTCCGACGCACCGCACAAGAAAACCCGTCGCTTGGGACGGCCGAGGAGATCGAGGACGCCACCGAGGTCAGCGTTGACGACAGCGTTCTGGAGTTCCGGGTGACGACGCCCGACGACCGCCGCTCCGTCGAGACCGCGAATGCGCTCGCCACCAACTATGTCGAGTGGAGGCGGGAGATCGAGGGCGCCGAGATCGTCGCGGGAATCGACCAGGTGCGACGCCAACTTGCCAACGAGCCAGCAGGCTCCGAGCGACGACAGGATCTCCGCGCACAGTTGAACGATCTCGAGTTTCTGAACAAGCTCAACACGGGTCACGCTCGCATCGTCGAAACGGCGACCGAGGCGACGAAGGTCAGCCCCGCCCCCCTTCGCGACTCCATGCTCGGCGCGGCGATCGGACTCTTGCTCGCGCTTCTGATCGCCGCTATCCGTGAGGCGGTCGATACCAGGATCCGATCTGAGGAGGACGTCGAGGAGGTCCTCGACGTGCCCGTGCTCGCGACGGTCCCGAGCCTTCCCCGCCGAGCCCGAGTCGTCATGTTCGGCAGGCACGAGCAGGTGTTCGGAGATACCTACGGCCTGCTGGGGGCCGCGCTGACGCACGGACGCGGGACGGAGACGCTGGCGATAGCCGTGACGAGCTCGATCGCGATGGAAGGGAAGACCACGACTGCCACCAACCTCGCTGTCGCACTCGCTCGCCGCGGGGAGAACGTCGTCCTCGCCGACTTCGACGTCCGCCGGCCGTCGATCGGGCCGCTCTTCAACCTTCCTCCCGATACCCAAGGTGTCGCGCAGATCATCGGCGGCGAGACGACAGTTGACCGGGCGATGTGGGAGGTCTCGCTCAACGGCCGCGGCCCCTATGTGGCCGGCCGTGCCGACGTTGACGGGAACGGCGCCCGCGCGACGTCTGGGGCGGGCTCATTGCGCATCCTTCCGGCCGGTGGAAGCTTCGGGTCGCTGGACCACGTGCAGAACCTCAGCCGGATTGTCGACGAATTGCGGAAGACTGCGGACGTCATCCTCATCGACACGCCACCCGCCGTCCTGGCCGTCGAGATGACCGAGCTCGCCCGAGCGATCGACAGGATCGTGGTCGTTGTACGCCAGGGACTGGCGACTCGACGCAGTCTCCAGGCGCTCGGCAGACAGGCGCAGAACTGGCCCGCGGATTTCGTCGGCGCGGTCCTGACGGACGCTCACGTCGAGGAGCGGACGTACTACTACGGCACTCGCTGACCCGCAGTTGACCCCGGCGTTCGAGCCCATGCTCGACACGCACTGCCACATCCTGCCGGGGATCGACGACGGACCTCCGACGCTCAGCGCGGCGATCGTCCTTGCCGGCCAGCTACGCCAAGCTGGAGTGGTGCGCGCACTGTGCACCCCTCACTTCTCGCGGGTCTATCCGACGCGACACGAGGAGGCGGCGGCTCGCCTCGAAGAGCTCCGGGCGGCGCTGGCCGAGGCGCGGATCGAGCTGCTGCTTGACTTGGCCGCCGAGCTCAGCCCCGGGATGGTCATGTCCGCGCCCGACGAGGAGCTCTCCGCACGCACGATCGCCCGCCGGTTCCTGCTCGTGGAGGTTCAGCCCGACACCTCCGAGACGTTCCTCACGGCAGCCGCGCAACGCGTCTTCGAGCTCGGTCTCGTGCCGGTGCTCGCGCACCCGGAGCGCGGCCGCTCGCTGCGCCGCCATCTCGACGAGCTGGACGCCCTGCGCGACGCCGGCGCCCTTGTGCAGGTCGTCGCGCCTAGCCTCCTCGGCGATGCCGGACGGAATGTGGCCGGGACAGCCTGGAAGCTGCTGGAACGGGGATCGGCCGATGTCCTCGCCAGCGATGCCCACGGGTCGTGGCGAAGCCCGGCGAACTTGTCCGAGGCAGCCGTCGCCGTCGGCGAGCGGCTCGGGACCGACCTTCGGCGCGCCCTCACGCAGACGAACCCGGCCTTGCTGCTCGACGGCATTCACCCGCGGGCGCCGGCCGCGGGCGGCTAGCGCGGGGCGACGCCAACGGTACATTTCGACAGTGGCCGGTTCGCCGTTGCTCCCGCCTGCAGTCGGCGCGCTGACCTTTGTCGCGGCTCTGGGCCACGTGGTGTATCCGGCCTGGCTTGCTTTGACGGCGGACGGGACGGTCGACGCGCCGCCCGATCCAGGGGAATGGCCCGGAGTGACGGTCGTCGTTCCGGCGTACCTCGAGCGTGGCGTGATTGCGGAGAAGGTTCGAAACCTCGAGGACAACGGGTACTGCGGGCCGCTCGAGATCATCGTCGTCGCAAGCGACACGGACACGGCGGAGGCCGCGCGCGCGACGAGCGCGCGAGTGCTCGCCAGCGGGGAGCGGCTCGCGAAGCCGGAGGCTCTGAACCGGGGCGTTGCGACCGCCTCGCACCCCATTGTCGTCCTCACGGACGCCAATGCGATGTTTCGCCCCGGCGCGATTGAGGCGCTCGTCCGCTGGTTCTCGATTCCGGGCGTCGACGGGGTCGCCGGCGAGAAGATGATCCACGGGGAAAGCGAGGAGACCTTTTACTGGAGGTTCGAAGCGTGGCTGAAGGACCGCGAGTGGCGAAAGGGGTCGACGATCGGAGTGGACGGCGCACTGGTCGCAGTCCGGGCGTCGGCCTACCAGCCGATGCCGGCCGAAACGGCGATCGACGACGTCTGGCTTGCGCTCGATCTCGTCGAACGTGGCTCGCGCATTGCATACGAGAAGCACGCCCGCGTCGACGAGGACCCCGCACCTACGAACGCCGTGGACTGGGAGCGCCGAACGCGGGTGGTCGCGTGCACCCTCGACGTGTTGTGGCGGCGCCGGCGACTTCTCCGGCCCGGCGCCACCGAGGTGACGGCGATGCTATGGGGTCATCGGGTCGTCCGCTCGTCGTTCGGGCCGCTCGCGCACCTGATCCTGCTCGCGCTTGCCGCCCGCTCCGCTCGCGACAGTCGGCTCGCCCGAGTGTTCGTAGCGGGGCACCTTGCCGCCGTGGTCGCCTTCGCACGAACACGCAGCGGCGCAGCAACGACCTTCCCGGAGCGACTGGGCGCTCACGTGCTGTACCTCCAGGCCGTGGGGCTCGTGGGAACCGTTCGCTTCCTGCGCGGCGACCGGTCCGCTCACTGGCGCAAAGTCGCCCGGTGAGGCTTAGCGCCGCAGGCTGAGTCGTAGGACCCTGGACTGAGCCCTCGCCGGACCCAATCGGACGACAGCTCGGAGCTGCAGGCGACTCCTTGCGCGCATGATCCGGTGAATGGTGAACCTTCCCGAGCGATCGGCACGTCCCCGGGCGAGCGCCCGCCATCCCGTCGGTGAGCGCCAGTGCAGCGTCACCGAGGGCGCCGATCGTCTCGGAACGGCGGGTCTGCCTATGCGCTGAGGCCGGATCGCGCCAGAAAACGTCATTCGCCCACGCCCACTACCGACGCTCGCCCACCGGGCGGCTTCGATGCGGACGAGCAAGGCGATCGCCTTCGGCTTGGGCTTCCTCGGCTTCGGCGGCTCAGGGACGCCGGGGGGCGGGGGAGGCGGCACTTGCGGCGGCCGAGGAGCTGATGGCGGCGGAGCCGGCGGCGGCGGCGTCGCGGCGGGGCCGAATCGGGCACGGTAGGCGGCTGCACCGAACGAGAACAACGGCCCCATCAGCTCGTGCTGTCCGTCGCCTGCGTCCGCCTCGAAGTAGGCCTGGTAGGCGACGTTGTTCGCCACGAACCATTCGGACATGCGCTCGATGTAGTACGGGTTGTCGCCACCGCCGTGGCCGTCGGGGCGGATCCAAAGACCCCACTCCGGGAAGCTCATGGGCTTGCCGTGGGCGGCAGCGAACGTCCGGTGCCACTGGAGACCGTGTGTCTGCGTGAGCAGCCAGTTCCAGCGCCACACGTGATCGGTGTAGCTCTCGCCCCACCCTACGTCGTACGCGTCCATGCCGATGTAGTCGACATATGCGTCGCCCGGGTAGGCGCGCTCTGCAGCCACCGCCTGCGTTCCTACGTTCGGGCACCAATCGAACTCGAACTGTGCGCCGGGAACGGCGCGCATCGTCGTGACGATCTGTCGCCAGTAGGCCGCGTACGCGCCCGGATCGTTCTTCGCCGTCCAACGGTGGTGTGGGAGGTTGAACTCCCAGCCGAGGCGCAGGATCGCGGTCGCCTGGCCACGCGAGACGAGCGTCTCGGCGAGCTCGCGGAAGTGGGCGTTGTAGGAGCCGCTCGCCCCGGCCTGCAGCGTCCCGCCGGTATCGGGAAGCAGCGGGACGGAGTAGGCCACCCGGTACGGCGAGCTCGCCCAGCGATCGGCCCACCACACCGGTGAGGCGATGTGCTGCCACGTGTCGTCGGCGAGGAAATCGACGGCCACGGTGGGCTGGCGCCCGAGCCACACCCCGAACTCCGCGACGCGCGTGGGGCTCGCTGCGCCGCGGTACACACCGAGTGCCCGCTGTTGCGCGTGCGCCTGGGGCGCGAGCGCGGCGGCGGCAAAGATTCCCACCAACGCGGCGACGAGAACCGCGACCACGTGACGCCTGGGCTCCACGCCGAGGTCATCGGAAGCGTCGAGCCGGAGTGTGTCCCTCGATTGAGGGCAAGCCTCTTGCCGACAGGAGGACGCCACCGGCCCAGGTACCCTGCTGGCGATGGCCGAAGCCTCTCGTCGGGCGCCGCTACGGGTCGTTCCTGGCGACGCGCCGGGCGGGTCCGAACACGCCGAGGCTGCGGCCCTCGATCCTCGACCGCGGGTTCTCGACGTCGCGAGGCGGAACTTGCTGCTGCTGTTCGCTGCCGGTCTCGCCGGTGCAATCGTCGCGCTCGCCCTGTCGCAGCTGCAGGCAACGAGGTACTCGGCGACGGGCCGACTCTTCCTCGTCGATCCCAATCGGGACTTCGGCTTGGACCCGGACCGCGCGCCGTGGACGGATCCGCTCCGCTATACGCGGATGCGCGCCCAGCTCGTCGACTCCGGCGCGGTGTACGAGCGCGTGGCCGACACGCTCGGGACGACGACAGAGGACGTGGCGGACCGCGTCAAGGTGCTGCCGTCGCGTGAGGCCGACGTCGTCGAGATCACCGGAGTCGCAGCGACGGAGGATGACGCGAAGGGGCTCGTCTTGCTCGTGCAGCGTCACTACGAGGCCGTGACCATGAGCGCCCAGCAGGCGCCCTATCGCCGCGCCGTCGAGCAGATCGGTCGCGATCGGGCGGCGGTCCTGCGCCAGCTTCGCCGAGTCAATGCGGCGATCGCGGCCTCGCCAAACTCGACCGAGCTCATCGCCGAGCGAGCGGTGCTCCGTAACGACTACCGGTTCCTTCGTGCCCGCGAGGCGACTCTGGCGTCCAATGCCGGGCTCTTGGGCGGCGGCGTGCTGCTCGCCGAGCCGCCGGTCAGCGAGGGCGCGGTCTCTCCCAGACCGATGCGAAATGCCGTCATCGGCGGACTGCTCGGCTCCATCCTTCTCCTCGCGCTGCTTTGGCGGCGGGCAGGCCGCGAGCCCCTCGCCGCCTCCGCCGAGCTCGTGGAGGCAGCTATCGGCGGACCTCTGCTCGCGGAGCTTCCTCCGCCCGGCCACCGACAGGACACCGCCAGCCTGGACGACGCCTTCGACCAGGTCGGATACGCCGTCCTCGCCGAGAGGGAAGCGCGAGTCGTCCTCGCCGTTCCCGTCCGTGAGGCGGACCGGCGTCCCTCGATCGCGCTTCGCCTCGCAGCGTCGCTTGCAGCGACCGGCCGGCGCCCGGCTGTGGTCGACGCCTCGGACAGCCGCGCGCTCAGCGAACGCGCGGGTCGCCGCGACGAGCCCGGGCTCAGCGAGGTTGGTGCAGACGGTGCGGTCGCCGTCGCCCTCGCGCGCGACCTCGAGGTGGCGCCCGGCCGTTTGGTTCCCGTTCTCGGCGCCGGGCAGCTTCGTCGTGCGCCCGACCGCATGGCCATCTACGAACGGGCCATTTCGCAATTACTGCGCGAGGTCGACCTCGTCGTCGTGGATGCGCCACCAGGACGTTCGCTGGCGACTGCGGTCTCGACTGAGGTTCGAAGCATCGCTATCGTCGTCGCGACTCCGGACACGCCGTTGGGCGCACTCGTCGACCTGCGACGCGAGCTGGGCGTGCTCAGGATCCCGCTGCTTGGATTCGTCTACGTCCGTGGCCGGCTCAGCGGCGACCCTCGCCTTCGCGTCGTCCCGAACGCGTCATCCCGCGCAAGCCGCGCCCGCCGGCGCCGGCGGCCGACGGCGTGAGAACCATCGGGACAGCGACGTAGTCGCCGGACGAATCGGGCATGGAATGACGGTGGATCTGGAAGCAGGCGCGGCAGCTGTCCGCACCGAGGGACTCCGGCGCCGACTCGGCTCCCGGATCGGGTGGAACATCTGCGATCAGGCTCTCTCGAGCCTGACGAATGCAGCACTGTCGATCCTCGTCGCCCGAGCTGTCAGCGAGAACGCCTTCGGGGCCTTCGCGCTCTGCTTCACGATCTACGCGGTCGTGGTGGGTGTCTCGCGGGGTCTCGTCTCGGAACCGCTGACTATCCGTTACGGCGATGCCTCGCCGGGAACGTTCGACGCGGCCCGACGAGGCGCGGCCGGATCGGCTCTGGCTGCGGGCCTAGTCGTCGGGCTCCTCCTGTTCGGCTTCGCCCAGACGCAGTCCGAAGCCCTACGCGAGCCGCTCCTCGCCCTTGCGCTCTGTATGCCGGGCCTCCTGCTCCAGGATGCAATCCGCTTCTCCTTCATCACCGAGGGAAAGCCGAGGCGGGCAGCCGCGAACGACTTCGTCTGGGCGGTTCTCCAGTTCGCAGCGGTCGTTTGGCTGCTCTATGCCGATACGTCGTCTGCCGGTCCCTTCGTGCTTGCCTGGGGTGGCGCCGCCGTCGGGGCCGCGTTGTACGGGGTCGCGCAGACGCGGACGTTGCCCGCGCTCGGTTCGGCGCTGCGGTGGATCAGAGCACAGATCCACCTGTCG